>ERZ1370068.5053-contig-4092_pt1 | contig 55148 bp, 68 predicted proteins | sample MGYA00561227_ERZ1370068 | MGnify/ENA primary metagenome ERZ1370068 (study PRJEB38410, sample SAMEA6850437) | metagenome | study: Metagenomic assessment of the ecological functions of the soil: analysis of the soil microbiota associated with the... | reverse complement strand
GTATTGCCCAGGTTGCGCAAAACAGGAGCGTCGATTCTTCCAGACTGGTGCCCTGGGGAACAGCAGGAATAACCGGCTTCCGTATCGAACGACAGTAGTAGGGGCAGCTATCGATTATGGCGGCTGGTGAAACCGTCAACCCAGTAATGCGGCACGCGTCGCTCATCGTATTGCCGTCGAAGTAGTCGCAAATTGACCCTCGACCAGAGACGACCTGGTGGCCGCCGACGGCGTCGCCGATAACTGTTCGGAGGCCGCGTGGCGAGAACTCATCCTGGTGGACGCGCCCATGACTTCTGGTCAGATTCTTCGTCGTGCCGATCCAGCAAAGCCCGCTCGCCGCCGAAACATGGTTTCACATCCGTTTAGCCGTGGGCGGCGACTTCTGCGGCCATCGTCCGTGCTGCTGGTTAAGACCGGCCTGATCTGGCGATGACGGCCGAACCGTGAACGTCGCTCGAGGCCGGTCGCGCCAGGATCAATAGCGCCGACAATCCGCCATACGTTTGAAATAGGCGTCCGGCGTTGCCAGGTCCTCGGGCTGATGCCCCTCGGGACCGCGGCAGGGGGCGAGGTCGACGACCACTTTGGCAGCAGTTGCCGTCCGGCCAGCGCAAGGCGCACCTCGAGGTCCAAAAGCGGCTCTTCTCGTCGCTTTCGATCGTGTAGCGGTCTCTTCCACGGCACGGCGCCCTCCTTCCGAGGTCAACAGCGGGCCGGATGCGTATCGCCGAGGATGCGTGCGCGCCACCTGCTCGGTGTCGGGTCGGGGAACCACACGCCGGGCAGCGCCTCGAATCCGGCGTGGATCAGTGCTGGCTCGAGCATGGCGATGCGGAGCGCGGCAGCCGACGGCTGAACCGGATGCATGCGGATGTTGAGGTAGCCGCCCTGCTGGTACTGGCGCTGCAGCGAACGCCGCCCCACCAGATCTCTCTCGACGCGCCCTGGGTCCACCGCTGCGCTGCCTCGTCCGCGCTGGTTGAGCCAGGGCGAAGCTTAAAAGCGAACGATCAGCGCCGCTCGATGGCGCAACGGAACCGGCGCAGCTGAGCGGTCGGCCGCGACCCATCAGGCTCGCTGAGATAGTGCGGCCGATGGTCGGGGCTGCGTCGTACGCGAGTTGTAGATGTAGCCCTCGTCGAGCAGGAGCTGGCGGGTGTGCCAGCTGCGGCGTGCCGACGGGGCGGCGTCCGGTCAGCTCTCTCTCGACGCGTCCCTGGCTCCTGCGCAAGCGTGCGCGCCCCAGCTCGGGCTGCCGGGAACCCGGTTGCTCCACATGTGATCGGCGATCTCGTGGCCGCTCAGCGCCGCCGCCTTCACCGCCTGCGGGTAGAGCTCCTGCAGAATGCGGCCGGGCGTGAAGATCGTCGCCTTGATGGCGTTGGCCGTCGATACAGTCTCGATCAGGTGCGCCGTGATGCCGACCCGCCCGCCGAACCCGCCCTTGTGCGCAGCTGCATGGCGGCTCGATTCAGCGCGCGCCGCCGCCAGCGGCGCGCATCGGCGCTCGATCATCCGCGGTGAGAGTTCACCGCCGATGCGCCACTGCGCATTTTCGCGTCGCAGGCCAGCTGCACTATCGATGACAGCATGGTGGCGCGCGCGCCGTAGTCCCGCGCCGTTGCCCAGCCTTCTCAGCGCCGCGACGTCGCGGAGATCCCCGGTGCCCGTGGCGAGTTCGGGCCTGCGTGGGGTCCGGGCTGTGTCACTGGCTCGCCGCGACGCAGGCAAGCGCACGTTCCGGATGATGTGATTGGCTCATCCGTGAAGCAAGATAGAGCCGACGGCGTTGGCGATGTCGGCGGGCACGCCGATGCGGCGCAGCTGGCGTGGCGCGGATCGGCCCGTGTCTGCAGCGCATCGATCGCGCGGAACCAGGTCCGGTCCGCTCGGTTTGCCGATCGGGCCCGGCGCCACGGCGTTCACGGCCACGCCATGCCTCGGCAAGTTCGAGGCGCGCGATGGCGGGTAAACACGTGGATCGCGGCGGCCGTGCGCCGCACGCACAGGCCGCGTTGCCTTGCGTGCGGTGAGCCGTCCACGGCGATGCTCCTGCGCGCGCGCCTGACCTCTGCCGATCCACGACCGGCCGCCGGAGCGGCGCTCGCGCATGCGCAGCAGCGGCCGCGCGCGATGCCACCAGGAAGGCCGGAGCGCAGGCCGAGGCGCATGATGATGAAATCCCAGTCCTCGCTGACTTCTTGGCACCCCTAGCGAGATATGGCCGGATGTCCCGCCGCGCCGTCGTCGTTGACCGGGATGTCGAGCCGGTCCATGCGCGCTCAGCGCCGACGCAAACAGCGCCTTGCACCGCTTCACGGTGACGTCCGCCGCGATCGCTCTGGGCCGTCCCGCCAACCGCCTTGATCTGCCGTTCCGTCTCGGCGAGGCCCTCCGCATCGATGCGTACGACGATGACGAGCGAGGCGCCTTCTCGGCCAGCCGCAGCGCGGTCGCGCGGCCGATTCCCGCCGCCGCGCTGGCGCGACGTGCGGCGATTTTGGCTTCGCTGCTACCCGAGCCTGCCGGACTTTCCGTCACCTTCGCCCCGGTCTCCGTCGCTCGCCAGCGCAAGATATGGCAGGTTAAGCCCGTGTCGTCGTGGCTTCAACAGGCGTGCCGGAAAGACGGATGGCGGACCGCATGGTGGGAGCGGCTACGGCGATCGTGACGAGCGCGGTGCCGGGCGGCACTGCGTGGCAAGAGCGGCGCGAGGCGGTTGCTGGATAGGAGTCCTGTCGGTGTTCATCGCGTCGATGCCGATGAAAGGTCTCTGATACCGGCGCCACTCCAGGGAATTCGGCGCCGCATCGGGCTACGGCTGGATGGCTGCCGCGCCGGACGATGCTCGACGAGACGGCGCGAAGGCGACTGCGGCCGAAATCGACCGCTGCCGTGGGCGGTTCGGCAACATCTACGCGCTGGTCCATGTCAGGGCGGCGCGGGCCCCAAGCGCCCGCGACATCGAGGACTTCCAGCTCAAGGAATGGGCGCACGTCATCGATCTCAACCTCGACGAGCGCCTTCTCGCCGCGCGCGCGTGGTGCCGCTGATGCGCAAGCGGCGCCAGGGACGGATCGTGGTGTTCTCCTCGATCATCGCCGACGGCGAGAAGGGGCCGCTGACAACGGTGACCGGACGGCTGCCCTACGCGACGGCGAAGGCGGCGCTGCTGGGATTCACCGCGCAGCTTGCCAAGGACCTGGCGGCTCGGCATAACGGTAAATGCGCTGATGCCGGGATTGATCCTGGGCGAGCAGGGCACGCGGATCTGCGACAAGTTCGACAAATCTGCCGGCAGACCAGCGGACGGCGCTGTTGAGCGGATATCCCGGCGGACGTGCTGGAACAGGCGACGAGGTCGCGGCCGCGGTCGAATTCCTGCCGTCCGAGCAGGCCGGCTTCATCTCGGGCGTCGCACTGCCGGTCGACGGCGCCTACCGCTAGGGCACGCTTCTGCTGGGTGCGTCATGGTTGTCGGACGCGAGCGTCCCGCTCGTCTCATGATCATGAGCAAGCGACGCATGAAAGACTCCCGCCACTCACGGCGGTAGTTCATCGCCGCTTGCCACCGGTACGAGATCCTTCGCTACGCTCAGGATGACAACTGCCTAAAAAAGCATCTTGCGCCGCCATTTCGCTGGACGCTCGCTGGGGCAGGCGAGGTACGCTCGCATCGACGCCGGGAGATCGACCAGTGTCTTGGCGACCTCGATGGCGCAGCGGGCGCCTTCGAGCACCGGCACGTCCCAGCCGATCTCCATCAGCTTCCTGCAGCAGCGGCTGCATCCAGAAGGCCGCGGAACAGCCGAGCATGATGACGTCGGCGCCGTCCTCCTCGATGGCGGCGATCGATCTCCGCACGGCGGCCTCGAGCATGTCCGGAGGACCCGCTTTGCACGGCGCGGTCGCGTTCGGCCTCGATCGATCGATCGTTGGGGAAGTTCGGGCTGGGCAGCGGATAGTTGACGTTGCGGATCGACGCGCAGCGCTCGGTCATGCGGTACTGCACGACCAGCTGGTACATCTGCATGTTGTGGGTCCCGGCGATGTCGACGATGCTGAACTTGTTGCCGAGAAGCCCGGCGAGGTGCATCTGCGCGTGCGCCGACGAGGTGACGGGAATGCGGTACTGACGGCCGATCTCGCGCGATTCCAGGTAGCCCGGATCGCCGCCGCCCAGCAGCACGATGGCGTTGTATCTTGCCGCTGGCGCAGGCCTCGCGCACCAGCGGCGAGGCGGTTGTTGCCGACCGACATGAACTCCTGCTTGGTCGTGACCGGCCAGTTGCCGTGCGTCGTAGGAGCGCCGGGATGGAGATCCCAGTCGACGTCCGGCCAGGAAGGGTTTCACGTCCTCGTAGTTGTAGATCTGCGTCTCCTTCGGGCCGGAGAACGAGCGCATCTGGAAATCGTTGCCAGGCGCCAGGCTGAAGGCGTTGATCAACAGGAAGCGGTACTTGCTCGGCTGGGCGGTCACGACGGTCTCCCCTGTCATTCGGCTGCGCGTCCGAGCTTGCAGGCGGCGGCATCGCTGTCAATGCTGGGGCACCCGGCATGATCGACACGAGGAACAGCAGATGATTGCGCACACCTTCACCGCGAGCGACGGCCTCAGCTCGCCTACTACGTCGACGACAACACCGACCCGTGGGCCGACGCGCCGACGCTCCTCATGCTGCACGCCGCGATGGGCAACGCCCAGCGTTTCTATGCCTGGGTGCCGATGCTGTCGCGCCACTACCGCGTCGTGCGGCTCGACCTGCGCGGCCACGGCAACTCCCGCGACGCCGGCGCCGGACAGCGCCTTCGACATGGACCGGCTGGTCAAGGACACGCTCGAGCTGATGGATCTGCTGGGCTGCAAGAGCGCCCACGTCGTCGGCAACTCGGCCGGCGGCTATATCGGCCAGAACCTCGCCATGGGCCATCCCGGGCGGGTGAAGAGCCTGATCCTGTTCGGCTCGACACCCGGCCTCGCGCAACAGCCAGGCCGCGACCTGGATCCCGCGCATCGCCCGCGACGGCATCCGGAAGTTTCTGATGGACACGATCGAGGACCGCTTCGTGCCGGGCACCGACCCGCGCAAGATCGAATGGTTCGTCTCGTGCGCGACAATGTGCGATCCCGCCTGTCGCCGGCCGCTTCGTCGGCCTGATGTCCTCGCTCGACTGGAGCGACCGGCTGGGCGAGATCAAGCGCCCGACGCTGCTGGTGATTCCGGGCGCCGAGACCGTGGCTCGATCAAGAACTACGACGTCATGCGCGACAGCATCCCGGACGTGCAGCTCATCGCCTACGAGGGCCTGCCGCACAATATCGGCGAGGCCGTGCCCGAGCGCTGCGCCGAGGACGTCCTGGCCTTTCTGCGTTGGCGCTTCGGCATGCCGTCGCCCGCGCTCCATGTCGCCAAGCCGCACTAAGGACCGGCATCTGGAGAAGCCAGTCCTAGAGGCGCATTCATGGCTGTCGTGGCGACGACGGCCCGCATCCTCTGGCGCAAGCCTGTCTGTGGGCCGGAGCGATCGAGCATCGCCCATGCCGACGAGACCGGCGCCAGCTTCTGGCTTTCCGGATCGGTATGCAAGTCAGGCGGCGGTGCCGGTGACGCCGGGATTTTCGGTCGAGACGACCTTCTACCACGCGACGGCCAATGCCGGCCGGACGGTGGACTTCACGCGCGGCGGGCGCATCGAGCTCGGTCTCGACACGGTATCGAACTATTTCCCTGTGACGCCGAGCTATGCCTTCGAGACGCCGGTCGTCGGCGGACAACTGGCGCTTGGCGTGACGTTCCTGGCGGGCAACTACAGCTCGACGGTTTCGGCGACGCTCGTCGCCCCGTCCGGCGAGAGCCTCTCGGTGCGAGCAGCGATCTGATGACGGGGTTGGGCGATCTCTATCCCTTCGCCTCGCTGAAGTGGAACCGCCGCGTCCACAATTTCATGGCCTACGTCACGGCCGGCATCCCGAGCGGCGCCTACGACGCGAACCGCCAGTCCACCGTCGGCCTCGGGCACTGGGCCGTCGATGGCGGCGGAGGCTACACCTATTTCGACGAGACCAAGGGCCACGAATTCTCCGCCGTGCTGGGCTTCACCTACAATTTCATGAACCCGAGCACCCTCTACCAGAGCGGCATCGACCTGCATCTCGAGCTGTCGGCCTCGCAATACCTGACCGAGCGGCTGTACGCCGGCGCGGTCGGCTACTTCTACAACCAGATCACGGCCGACAGTGGCCCCGGCGCGAGCCTCGGGCCCTGTTCATGGCCCGGGTGGTTGGCGCGGGCCCGCAGGCAGGCTAGCGACTTTGTCCTGGGCCGCCGCGACGCATCGCTCAACGTCAGGGGCTACTACGAATTCGCCGGCGAGAACCGGCCGCAGGGCTGGAACGCCTGGGTGACCCTCGTGATCGCGTTGGCGCGCCCGGAAAGCCGGCCGCAGTGGCGCGGCGGACGGCGTCGCTGCCGTGATGGCGTTCTTCATCGCGCGCTCGATCCCGCCGAGAGCCTGCCGCTTGGCGCCAGCGCGCTACATCGGCGGCAACGGATGGCGCACCGGCCTGGCGATGATGCCGTTCGGGCTGGGCGCTCGTGGGCGTCGCACTCGTCTTCGGCGGTTGAGACGGCTTCGCCCATCATCGGCAGTTTCTCTGGTTGACCGCGATCGACGGCGCTGACGGAAAACATTGCGCAGTTATCGCCGATCAGAGTGACGAGACGACTGTAACAATCGCGGCCGTCGCAATGAGGGTCGATCGCCGGGGTCGCTTTCAATAGGTGGCGTATGCGTCAAACGTCTCGTTCATCGTTTCGGCAGGCGGGGGTGGTCCGCCGGCTGCGTGTCGTGTCGCTCAAGGGCATGTGGCGTTCCGCCCTGCCGAACCATAGAATATGATATCGTCGTTGGTGACGACAAAGTCGGGGCTGCCCATGCCGACCAACACAGGTCCGGTCGAAACACCTCCCCCGCCAGCACGATCGGTGATTGGCTTCAATCGATCGGGCTGGGCCGCTTTCGCGACCTGTTTGCCGCGCAGGAAATCGACGACGAGACGCTGAGCGAGATCACCGAGATCGATCTCGAAGGCCTGGGGCGTGCCGTTCGGCGCGCGCAAGCGCTCTGATGCGTGCGATCGCCGAGCGCGTTGACGTCGTCCGCCCGGCATCGTCGCGGCCCTCCGCCGCCGACCTGGGCGTCGAGCGGCGCCAGATCACGGCGATGTATCTGCGATATGGTGGGATCGACCGAACTCGCCGGCGCGGCTCGACCCCGAGGACTTGCGCGCCGTTACCCGCAGCTACCTCGAGATCTGCCGCGCTCGCGGTCGAGGCGCTTCGGCGGCCATGTCGCCTCCTACCATGGCGCGACGGCGCACTCGCCTGCTTCGGGCTGGCCGGAGGCGCATGAGGACGATCCCGAGCGCGGCGGTTCACGCGCGCGCTGGCCATCCTGCGGGACCTCAGGGCCACGCTCCGCCGCCGTCCGAATACCCGATCCAGGTCCGCATCGGCATCGCTACCGGGCTGGTCGTGGTCGGCGACCTGATCAGGACGATGCGTTTCGCCGGAGGCGTTGATCGTCGGCGAGACGCCGAATCTCGCCGCCCGGCTGCAAGCAGGTCGCCGCTCCCAACACCGTCGTCGTCAGCGCGGCCACCCGCCGCCGCCTCGGCCGGATGTTCGAGCTGCGCCCGCGCGACCCGGTTGCCCTCAAGGGCTTCGCGGATGCGGTGGTGTGCTGGGAGGTGGTCGGCGAGGCGATGGTGGAAAGCCGCTTCGCTGCCGCGCACGAAGCCACGCTGCCCGACCCGGTCGGCCGCGAGTCGGAGCTTCCTCTGCTCATGCGGCGCTGGCAGTTCGCCCGCGGCGGCGAGGGCCAGCTCGGTGCTGCTTTCCGGCCAGGCCGGCATCGGCAAGTCACGCCTGGCCGAGACGCTGTGCGCCCGCAGTCGCCGCCGAACCGCATTCGCGCGTGGTCTGGCTCAGTGCTCGCCGCACCACACCAACAGCCCGCTTCTATCCGGTTCTCAGGATGCTCGAGCGCTGCGGCGACGAATTCTGCCGCACGGACGAGCCGACGACGAAACTGCGCAAGCTGCGCGCTGCTGCTGCGATTGGCTGGGGCCAGACCAGCGATGCTGCCGCTGCTCGCCAGCCTGCTGTCCGATCACCGACGAGACCTGCCGCCCGAGCTTGCCCGCCTCGATCCCGTGATGCGCAAGCAGCGGACGCTGGCGATGCTGGCGGAGATGCTCACCGAGCTGTCGCGGCACCGAGCCGGTGCTGCTGCTGATCGAGGATGCGCACTGGATCGACCCTTCGACCCACGACCTGTTCCGCCAGATCGCCAGGGCACGGTGCACGGCAGCGCCATCCTCGAGTGCTGATCAATCTGCGGCCCGGAGAGCGACGGCCGCCTGGAGCAGCTATCTCGGACGCCGACGCGCCTGCAGCTCAGCGCGCCTCGACTGCCGCTCGGCCATGCATCGCTCGTCGAGCGACGTGCCGGCGGTGCGTCGATCACGCCGGCGCTGATGGACCGCATCCTGAAGAGGTGCGACGGCGTGCCGCTGTTCATCGAGGAGCTGACCAAGGCGTCGCTCGAGACCAGCGCGGGGCTCGACCTGCCGGCCGCGCCGGCATCCGCTGCCAGCACGCGCAACATCGACGTTCCGGCGACGCTGCACGATCTCGCTGATGGCCCGCCTCGACCGGCTGTCGGACGCCAAGTTGGTGGCGCAGATCGGCGCGGTGATCGGCCGGGAATTCGACCACGGCGTGCTGGAGAACGGTGACCGGCCTCGACGCGCCGGTGCTGCGATCGCGCGCTTGCGCCTGCTCGTCGAAGCGGAGATCCTGGTGCAAAACGGCGCCGCCACCGCAGGCGCTCTACGCCTTCAAGCATGCGCTGCTGCGCGACGCCGCCTATGCTGGCCCTGCTGCGCGAGCGCCGCCAGGAACTGCACGGCCGGATCGCCGGCGTGCTCAGCAACCGCGCGGAAACCGGCGAGATCGTGCCGGAGCTGCTCGCCTACCATTTCACGGAAGCGGCCCTTACCCGACGAGGCGATCCGCTGGTGGCGGGAAGCCAGGCAGGCGGGCGACGTGGCGCTCGGCCAATATCGAGGCGATCAGCCACCTGCAGAACGCGCTCGACTTGCTGGCCGCCCTGCCGCGCCGGTCCGGCGCGTGACCGGCGCTGAAGCCGAGCTTCGGCTCGACCTGTCCGGTCCTGCATTCGCGGTCGGCGGCTTCACCGACGTCGAGGCCGAGGCGAACATCAATCAGGCGCTGGCGCTTGCCGCGAGCGGATCGGCGATCCGCACCTGTCCTTCCTGGTGCTGTGGAGCAGGCGCAGTCGACCGCCAGCCGCGGCGCGATGGGCCGCGCCGTGGGCGAGGCGCGGCGGCTCGTCGAGCTGGCGCAGGCTACCGGACAGCCGCAGCCTGGTCGCCTCGGCCGCGCGCAGCCTCGGCATCTTCAGCGCGATGTCGGGCGCGCTGGAGGAAGGCCGCGTCGAGCTGGCGAAGGGCGCTGTCGCGTGTCTCGGCCATCCCGGCGCGGGAGACCATGACGTTCTCGCACGGCCTCGATCCGCTGGTGACGGCGCGCGGGTCAACCACGCCCTCACGCTCCAGCAGCTGGGCCAGCCTGACGAGGCGGCGGAAGAGATGCGCATTGGCGTGCGGCGAGGCACGCGAGGCGCGGTACTGGCACGCTCGCCTACGGCCTCACGCCGGCCGGCATCTTGCCATGCTCTCGCATGACGACGAGGAGGTCGGCCGCCTCGGCTCGCAGCGCTGACACGCGCCTCGGGCACCAGGCCGCGGGCCTGGCTGCGCTTCGGGCAGATGCTGCAAGGGCTGGCATGCGGCTCGGCAAAGGCGACACAGAGCAGGGCCTCGATCAGATGCTGGCCGCGAACCGCGGCCAGATGACCGCGCGGCAAGCTACCCGTTGATGCCGCTGATGATGACGATGTATGCCGAGCTCGCGGCCGGCGGCGGGATGCACACGAGGCGCTGCGCCAGCTCGACGAGGCGGAGGGGCGCTGATGGAGGAGCAGACTCAGCATATCTGGCGCGCGCGGAGCTGCACCGCGCGCGGGCGCTGGCGCTTCGCCCGGGAGCGGCGCGGACCATGGCAATCGCGCCGCACATCGCCCAGGGCTGCGCGGCGTGGCGCGCCAGCAGGGTGCGCTGTTCGGCGAGCTGCGCGTCGCGCTGGCCGGCGTCCGATCGCGCGAACCAGCTGGCCGTCGCCGCACGCAGATGCCGCCCTCGGCTGTGCTTCAGGCGTGCTGGCCCGCTTCTCCGGACCGCCTCGACGCGCCTCGACCTCCAGCGCCGCCGTGCGCGCTGCTCGGCGCTGCTGACCTCGCCGCCTGGACCGCTCATACGTCCGCAAGCACGGCGTGCGCCGCCTCCAGCGCCGAGATCGGCGCGCCCTGGATCCAGGCCTGTTCAGCCGATAAATGCTCGCCGGCGAAGATGCACGCGCTCTCCGGCCGCCTGGCGTCGACGGTACATCGTCTCCAGCTGGCCCGGCAGAAGGTAGGCGAAGGCGCCGCCCGACCAGCGGTTCGGTGCCACGACCATCGATGCGTGCTCGGTCACGTAGCCGCTGATCTCCGGGATGGAAGCGGGCGATGCCGCGCATCACCAGCTCGGCCCGCTCGTCGGTCGCCAGGACGCCCAGCCGGTCCGCGTCGGAGCTCCCATGTGTAGGCGCCAGCAGCGCGCCGGGCTCGTCGGGGTCTGCGCTGGCGCGGCGCGCACGCACATCGTCGGTCGAGCGGCGCGGCGTGGATGCTGGCGAAGCGGCGGGTATGGTGGCAGGCTCGGCTTGTAGCCGGTGGGCGCCGCGGTGGTCCATCGGATAGTAGGTCTGCCGCTGGGCGCCGGTCGGAGAGCGACGATCCGCCATAGATGCCGTACGTCGAGACTCCCGAACCGGTGGCTGCACGCCAAGCCCACCTTGGTGGAGACTGATATAGAGGACATGTCCACGATCGCCTGGCAGCTTGGCGTGGCTGAAATTCTCGAGCGAGGCCAGTCGAAGGACGGAATAGGGGATGGTGCAGATCACGAACGGAGCGGCGAATCCCGCCGGCCCGTCGGCGGTGCGGCAGCGCACGATCGGTGCTCGTGGGCGAGTCGAGCGGCTCCGCTCACCTCGTGGCCGAGTCGGACGTCCCGGTGCGGAGCCGCGTGCCAGCCTCAGGCAGGCCGCTCATGCCGCGTCAGCGGCTGCCTGCAGCCCGCCGCCTGATGCCGATCAGGCGCGTCGCGCATGAAGATCGACAGCGCACTTGTCCATCAGGTCGTCGAGCAGGTGAACGCGCCGATCAGGTCGCACACCTCCGGCCGAGGCGCTGCGTGCCATGAAGTCGCCGATCGAGAGGTTGTCGAGGTAGCGCAGGCGCGGCTGCCCAATCCGCCCTGCAGCACGATGCGCTTCTCCGCCTCGGTCATCGTCTCGATCAGGTTGGTCACCAGCCAGCCCAGGATCGCGCCGCCGGGATATTGCGGATACGCCTTCGGATCCGGGTTCGCCCGGCGATGCCCAGAGCGGATAGAGCGCTGCGCGCCGTCGGCGCGGCGGCAGACCACGCCGCGGATGTCGAGGAAGTTCTCGTCCATCATGTTGATGAACAGTCGATCAGCGTGCCGGTGAGTCCGACCACGTCATCGATGTAGTGGCGCGTGTAGTCGTGCGAGCCGCGGCACGCGCATCGCGCCCAGCTCGACATGGCTGCCGTCGGCGAAGCGGTGCGTCAGGACGCGGCCGCCGATGCGATGGCTGCCTTCCAGCACGCTGACGTGATGTCCGCGCCGCTGCAACTCCGCAGGCCGCGGCAAGACCGGCCATGCCGGCGCCGAGCACCAGCACCTCTGCGGCGCGGCCCGCCATCGGCGGCATCGAGCGCCGCAGCGCGTCGGCCACCGGCACTGCGGCGCGCCGGCAACGGGTGGATCGGCATGGCTCATGCGCTACGACCTTTCCGGACAGGCGCAGCGCGAGCGTTGGCCCCTGCCACGGACAGGCCGCGACCCGCTCGGCGGCGATGGCGGCCGCAGATAGTCGAGGGCTGCGGCGAAATCGGCCTGGTGCAGGCAGACCAGGATCGGTGGTGATTTCGGCTCGACTCTCCGGGTCCCAGACCCGCGCCGGCTGCCATCGTCGGTATCCCATCGCCTCCATCGTCCGCATTCGCGGCGCGCCCTGGATAGGCCAGACCCGCATGACCGAGCGAAACCCGACGTCGCGCGCCGCGGTCAGGCAATGCCAGCGCAGCACGGAGTTGAGCCCTCCCCGGTGCGACCCGGCGCCGTCGCGGCGCGCCCCATCACCACGGCCGGGAAGCAGGTGGCCGCCATCTCCACCGAAACACCGATCAGCGCTTCGGCGTGGGCGGCGGAGGAAGCCACCCGGCATTGGATCGTCGCCACCAGCCGCCGCCTCTTTCCCAACCTCCGAGCACGTGCAGGAGGGATCGCGTACGTCCCAGACCAGCGAGGTCGGGACGCAGCAGCCGGAACTCTGGCGCGGCGCTGTAGGTCTCGAGCCGCAGGGCGTTGACCGCCTCCCTGATCCGCCGGGCTCGGCCAGCCGGCGACGCAGTTTCGCCATCAGCTCACCGTCCCCGGCGTTGGCCCAGCGTCCTCGTCTAGCAGCGTGATATCGAGTGCCGCGCACACGCGTCGAACGGGTTGAACCAGGTATGGCCTTCCCTCGTCGCCCCAAACAGCAACCCCGCCGCCCGGCCCTTGTCGTCGACCAGCGAGCCGGGAATCGCCGTAGGCGCAGTCGATCTCCGCCACGATCTGGTTGACGAACAACGCCGGCGTCTGGCCGAAACCGAGCGGGCAGGCTAATTCGGCCGGTACAGTGGCGCCTACTCGCGGTGACGATGCCGCTGGTCAGGCCTGTCGCCCGCCCGACCTTGCTCACGCGCTTGCCGAGCAGCTCCGATCGGCGGGGCGACGCGGTGATCGCGCCGATCCCGTCCACCCAGGACCGCACCTGGCCCGGTGCACAGGCCGCGATCGCTGCGTCGGTCATGGTTGCGCTCCACGCCGCCGAACACCACCGGCGTCCAGCTCAGCACCCGCCCGATGACCGACAACGGCAGCGCTGCCGCCGTCGTCCGGCGCGGGGTTGCAGCACCTCGTCGCCCAGCTGAGCGGCGCCGAGCTGCGACAGCACGTGGCTGCAGCTCAGGATGCAGTGCGCGCCGGTCTGCCGGTGGCGCACGCCGAGCGCGACGGTGCCGACCGGGAACGCGTGATGTGCAATGCTCGCCCCGCCGACCGCCGGCCGTCGAGGGCACGCGCAGCCTCGCCTCCGCCATCGCTCGTGGTCGACGTCCGGGGCGTACGGCGGCGGGATGCTCGGCGGCAACATCTCCTCGACGTCGACCGAGGCCTCGCCATCGGGCGCCTCCAAGCGACTGCGGCAGCATGGCGTGGGCCGACAGGGCGGACTGTCTTGCGCTTGTGCGCGACAAACACCTTCACCACCACTTCGTCGGTCAGGCGGCCGTCGCGCTTGCGCAGGTCGAGCCCGACCGCCCGGTGACGCACCCGGTCGATGGAGCAGCGCCTTGTGGTGATGGCGATACGCCGCCTGCTCGCGTCCATGCGGTGTCCGGTCCGTCCGACATGCTGCTCCCCGCGTCGCTCATAGCCGCCGTCCGACGGCGATCACCATCGTCAGGTGGCCGGCGACGTCCGGCTCGGCCAGCCGCACAGCGCGCTCGCCGCGCGCCAGCGCGCCAGCTCCGCCTCGTTCAGCGCCTCCGATTCCCTTCCGTCCTGCGCCGCGCCCGCCAGCAGCTCGAGCGCCACCGCGGCAGTGAGCGGCACGGCGACCGGCTCCGGTCACGACGAAGCCCAAGCCCTGGTCGCGCAACAGCTGGCCCAGCATGCGGCCCGAATACGGATTGCCGAACGTGCCAGAGTGCAGCGCCGTGCAGTCGCCGCTCGAGCTCGGGCCTCGCCGGTCTCCACCGAGAAGCTCGCCCAGTCGCTGTCACGACAGTAGCAGATCGCTCCACCGCGGCGCGTCACGCGCGCCGCCTCGGCCACCGCGGTGACCGCCTGCTCGGGGCCGAGGTCGGTGCTGCAGCACCCGCTCGCAGTAGCAGGCGTCGAACGCGGTCCGGCGGAAGGGCAGCGCGTGTCGCGTCGACCTGCTGATACCGTGCCCAGCCGGCGATGCCCGCTGCGCGCGCCGCGGCGTCGGCGCTTCTCACCATCTCCAGATCGGAATCGACGCCGATCACCGCGCCGAACACTGCCGACCCAGCGATGCCAGCCCGAGCGTCGCCGTGCCGGGGCCGCAGCCGATGTCGAGCACACGGGCGCCCGGCAGCAGACCAGGAGCTGCCAAGCCCGCGCGCGCATGCCATCACCGCGGGCGACGCGGCGGCGCGCCACAGGTAATCCCCGCCGACCGGCCCGACCTTGCTCATGCGCCCTCCAGGGACATTGGCGTGAACGGATACATCATCGGGTTCGCCAGCGGTCCGTAGCCGAGCGTCCAGGCCGGCAGCGGGATCGGCCCGAGATCGAACAGCTCCGGTGCCGTGCCGGGCGCGCCGGCGCGGGCAAGCAGCAGCCGCTGAGGCCTAACGGCGGGCCGATCACCATCACGCCGCGCCGCGCGCCGCGCCAGCAGCGACGGGCTGAACGCCGGGTGCGGCAGCTCGACCAGCACCGCATCGGAACAGCGCCCTCAATCGCGCCGCGCTGGATGGTGGCGAGCGACGCCGCTTCCAGCATCGCCGTCGGTACGATCGAGCGCTATCGACCGTCACGACTCGCGGGCGAAGCAGCGCGAGCAGCACCGTCAGGTAGCCGCAGCCGTGCCGACTCCGGCACGCGCTCGCGGCTGCGGATCGAGCGCGCTCAGGATGCGCGCCGTCGTCGCCGGGTCGGGCAGCACCGCGCCAGCTCGGCAGCCGCAGTGCCGCTCGGCGACATAGGCGGTGCGACTCGAGCGCGGCCGGGAACGAAGGCGTGACGCGGCACGGCGGCGATCGCCTCGACGATGCGGCCGGGAACCCCGGTGATCGCGAGCCTGCCGGCGCAGTGCCGCGCGAGCCTGCGGCTGGTCGGCCAGCTCGAGGTCGCATCAGCAGTTTGTCGAGCGCGCTCATGGTCTTCGCCTCCAGCCCACGCGCATAGGCTGCGTCGAAATCCCAGCGCTGCCGCGATGCCGGCGTCGGGTCGCCGTCCAGTGCCACGAAGGCGAGCGTCAGCACGACCGCGCGGGCGCGCACGACCTCGATCGCATGGAACGCGTCGTAGTTCCTTTCCAGCACCTCGTAGTCGGCCTTCGTCGAGGAACAGCGTGTCGGCTGCTGCCTTGGTCGAAGCCGTCGACGAAAATGGCGGTTTCCAGATCGGGAAATTCAGCCAGCAGGGAGACGTTGTTCTCGGCCAGCGAGTGCAGCGACCCCGGCGTCGTGCGCGCCACGCCGGGATGATGATAGTCGTGCAGGAAGCGCAGCCGGTGGAAGGTCGCGAGCTGCCGGCCGAGGCAGTCGGCGAACCACTGCCGCGTAGAAGCGATTGTCGGGTCGCTCGGTTTCCGGGTCACGGCCCAGCTCGACGGCCAGGCGGGCGCGGGCCAGCCCGAGCAGCAGCGGCGCGTACCAGCCGCACCAGCGTGAGCCGGCGGGCGCGCGCCTCGCCGAGCCCCGCCATCGGGCGGCGGCATCAGCGCCTGCAACGCCAGCGTCTCCGAGTGCTGCGGCGTCTGCGCGTAGGCCTCGAGTCCCGCCAGGGTCTGCTGGCTGCCACGCCACCAGCGGGTCGGCTGCAGGCCGCGCGACCGGCGCGTGCCAGAACGGGTGCAGCATCAGCGCGTGCGCCGCCGCCGCGTACTGCTGGCTGTGCAGGAAATGCCCGACCGGATCGAGTTGCTTGACGCGCAGCAGGCAGCGGAACCCGCGCACCATGATGGCAGTTGCGATCTCGGGCGCGTGCGGCACCCGGATCACGTCGTCGCGCAGCTCGACTCACGGCGACGACCTGCCCGGCCCGGCAGCCCGCCGCCTCCAGGCGTGCCGCGCAGCTCGCGCGCTGATGCAGGCCGCGATCCCGTCCGGCCATGCCGTCGATCAGAGCGCCGACATTCACATAACCGCCCGGACGCATAGGGCGTGACCCCCGCGCCGAGCGGCCGACAAAATCCACCAGCTCCGGCCGGCCGCGCAACGTCAGGCGATCGACCAGCACGCTGCGGCCGACGCCCGGCTCGACGAGCCGCATGCCGAGCAGGACTCGGCCTTTGCCGGATCGGCCTTCGGGTCGATGGTCCGGCCGAGAGACCAGCTGCAGCAGCCCGGCCTCGCCCCGTCGGGTAGCCGGCGGTCGCCGGGCCTTCAGACCCGGCGCCAGATGGACTGAGCACCGGCCTTCTGCCCGCGCCTTCGTGAGCGACCCGGACATGCCCTTCCGCCGAGGCGGAGGCAGCGGCGCCGCACAGCGGATGCGGCGGCAATGCCTTGGCCGGGCGCCAGCAGCCGTCTTGAGCCCGCCGCGCAGCAACGCCGGGAGCTCGGCGGGCGCGGCAGTCGGCAGCAGGATCGGCGTGCGGGCGGCGCGAGTGCGCTGCCGCGCGACGCCGCCGCCAGCGCCTGCGAGCAGCCCGGCGTCCACCGGCGCGCCGGCGCGTTCGGGCGGAAGCCGAATGCCGCGCCGTTCACCGCCAGCACCATGCCGCGACGGATCGGCGAGCGTCGACCGGTCGCCGCCCGGCCGGCACGCGGGACAGCGCGCTCGCCGATCAGCCGCAGGCGTGCAGTGTCGCTTTGCGCGAGGCGCGCTGTTGTTGCCACCGAGCGCGCGCCAGACGCTTTCAGCGCCACCCACGCCCGGCGATCGGCGGCGCCGTGTCTTCCGATCGCCGGCCCGTTCGCTCGCTGCAGCCCAGCACCGCGTCGGGATTGAGCAGGCGCGCGAAGCCGCGTCCCGGCGCACAGGCCCAGCGGCTCCAGCCAGTCGAGTGCCGCGATCAGCTCGGGCGTGCAGCCGCGTCGGCCGGGTCAGCGGGCGATCGGCCGCGCCCGCGCTGAGTGAAGGCGAGCCCGGCCGCCGCCGCCGCGCCGTCGAGGCTGCCAGGCCAGCGAGCAAGCGCCGGGGAGACGGCTAACGCGACCTCGAAGCCGTCCGCGGCGGCGTCCACGCCAGGCCGCCTCGGCGCTGGCATCCAGCCCTTCGCCGGCGCTCAGCAGCGGCTGACTGCAGGACGATGCAGCGAGCACCGGCGCGTCGGTGCGGGCGAACATCCATCGCCGGCAGCCTCGCCGCGCCCGTGGCGCCGCGAATGGCGCGGGGACGGAGGCGCGGCCGGTGAACATCGCGCCGTCGGCTTGGACGGCGCAGCAGGCTCCCGTCGCTTGCTGACCGAGCAGCCGGGCCGCGGCGCTCGCTTGCCCGGCGTTCACACCGCGCCGCGGCCGTCGTCGCAGCCAGACGCCAGATGCGACCGGCGCCACCGCCGGCGCCGCCCAGACCGACGCCGGCCGCGATCGACCGCGGGCTCGGCGACGTTGCCGGCGACGCGCCGCCACGTCGCTCGCCCGCCAGGCGCAGCCCCGAGCCGTCCGCACGCACCGCCAGCAGCGCGCCGGCCGCGTCGGTCTTGATGCCGCCGCGCGACGATGCCGCTGTCGGCGAACTTCGCCGCCGGTCCGGCGCAGCACCGCGCCGTGCGCCTCGCCGCCCTCATCGTATGCGCCGCCATCCACAGCGCCCCGTCCGGCCGCCACGGCGGTCGCCGCGGCGCGGCCAGCATGCACACTGCCAGCTCGTGAACCGTCGAAGCGAATCGAGAATGACGCCCTTGTCGCCATCGGGCGGGCCGGGGCTTGCCGTCGCGACCCGACCGCCAGCGCGCAGCCGAAGGCGCCCGGCACCGCCGCCCAGCCGAGCGGGCGTGGCGCGAAACAGCGGCCGCAGGCCGCAGCGGTCGCTGACCGTGCCCGAGCGCCCACAGCGTGCCGTCGCGTCCCTCCACGATCCCGCGCCAGGCCTGGCAGCCAGGTCCGGTCGAGCGCGAGCCTCGGCCTGGCCGCGCAGGGCGCCCAGGACCGCGGTCGGCGTCGCGCAGCATCGCGTCGAGCAGCGCCACCCCGTTCGGCGAGCCAAGGCCGGTGCAAGCGTCCCAGCCGAGTCGCGCGAAGTATCCGCCGACGTGACCCGTCGTTCGTTGCCGCCCATCGCCGGCGCATTGAGCAGCCCAGGATTGCGCCAGCCGGTACAGCGTCGGCGCCACCAGCCCACACGCGGCGCGTGCGCTCGGCCATCGTCCTGGTGGACGCGCGCGAGCAGCGCCGCCCACAGCGCCGCCGCGAGCGCCGTGCCGCCGCAGGCATAATCAGCCGCCGTCGATTCGGCACAGCACGCCGGGTTCGCGCGCCGCGTGTGCGGCGACGTCGGGCACACCGCGCCCCGGCCGATCGGTCCGCACCGACAAGGCGGCCGGCTGGCGGTGCCACGGCGGAACGCCGCCAGCGCGCTCACCCGCCGCCGCCCGCCGCACCTTCGGCCCCTCGTTCCAGACCTGCTCGCACCAACCCCACGGACCGGCGACGAGCGCGGTTGCCCCGCAGGCGAGCACATATGGGCTCGCGGCCGAAGCTGCACCCGGCGAGGTCGCTGCCAGGCGCGAGCGCACGCGACCGCTGTCGCCCGCCGCGGCGCGAGGCCGTGATGCCGAGCGCCGCGGCCTCGCGCAGGATGCCGCCGATCGCGTGCGCCGCCGGCCCGCTCCAGTATTCCTCGGCAGCGCCCCAGCCCAGGCAAATGATGTGCTGGCGCCTCCGCGGCCGTGCACCGCGGCGAGCAGCGCCTCGATGCAGCCACGCTCGGAGAGCCGCCGTAAGGTAGGCGGTGAGCCGCGCCCCGAGGTGCCAGCGCGCCCAGCACCTCCAGCATCGCTGTGAGCCCGGCCATGGTCGTCGTCTGTTGCCGCATCGCGCGCGCGCCGGGGTCGCAGATCCGGACCACCTCGACATGCGGCACGGCGCAGCCCATGGCGGCGGCGTATGCCGCCAGGTCGTCTTCGGCCAGCACCGCCTGCGAAGCCGATGACCGCGATGCGCTGCCCGCTGCCGTCGCGCTCCGGCGGAGAAGTTGTAGGCCGCCGCCAGCATCGCGGGCGTCAGCGCCAGTGCCGGCAGGGCCGCGCGCCCACGCAGGAAACAGGTGCGTGCGACCCGGGCGTCCTCGAGCCCGATCACCGCCTGCACAACCGGTGCAATCGCGGGCGCTCAGCATGATCGGTTCGGCGTAGCTGCGGCAGGTCTCGCCCGCGCGTTCGAAGACGCCGAAGCTCACGCCGAAGGCTGCGGCAAATGCAGCCGGGCTGGCGCGCAGCACCATGGCGCGCCGCGCCGCTCTCGGCGCTGACGACCGCTGAGCCCCGCCGCCTGGGCGAACTCGGTCACCGCCGCCATGTCGGCCTCGGAGCGCCGTGCAGCGTCGCGTGTTGGCTCGCGGCGAGCAGCGCTGGCGCGCTATCTTCCCGGTCTAGGCAGCGCGTGCGGCAGGCGGCGCGCGCAGCCTCAAGTGTCACATCGAACGGCGTATCCGCTGGTAGATCGCTGACGCGGCGTGCTCCCGCACGAGCTCGAGATCCGAGCCAGTCAGCACCGTCAGGCGTGGTCGTGGCGCACCGCTCCCCTAAGCCAGCATTATGCTACCGTGGAAGCGTCCGTCCAGAGGAAACCCATCATGCCCGCGACGTTGATCCCGCGAGACGCTGGCCGAGCGCTCGAGGCGGAGGCGGTTGAGTTCCTGCAGGAGCTGGTGCGCATCGATACCACGGCCGCTGGAGCCCGGCGGGCGGCTGATCAGAAGAAACTGGCAAAGGACGGCATCGACGTCGGAAATCCTCGCCAAGGAGAAGGACGCGGCAACGTCATCGCCCGATTGGCCGCCACCGCCACCGGCGCCGGCGGCGCCAAGCCGATGCTGCTGCTCGGCCATCTCGACGTCGCCGAGGTTTCGAACGACTGGAAACCGGGGATCGAACCGTTCGGTCGCGCAGATCATCGACGGCCGCATGTACGGTCGTGGCACCGCCGACATGAAGTGCATCGTCGCTATCCACGTCATGACGCTGCTCGCCATCAAACGCTACGGCATCAAGCTGAAGCGCGACGTGATCCTGGCCGGCGTGGCAGGCGAGGAGTCGGGCAGCCATGTCGGCGTGCGCTGGCTGATTCCGATCGCTTTGGCAAGATCGATGCCGGTTCGCGCTGAACGAGGGGCTTCACCGGCGGCCGCACCTCGGCCACGATCGGAAGAAGGTGATCTGGGTCGGGCTCGAAGCCACCGAAAAGCGCATCATGGAGGCGGTGATCATCGCCACCGGTCACGCCGAGCCACGCCTCCAGCGAGCAGCCTGACAGTACGATCTACCGCCTCGCCGCCGCTGCTGCAGAAATTGCAGGCGCATCCGCGCCGCTGGTGCTGAACCCGGTCTCGGCCGCCTTCGCCACCGCGATCAAGACGCACTACTGGCCAGGACCTGCTCACCGATCCCTCGCCCTACGTCCGCGCGATGTTCCACGGTTGCGTGGTGCCGACGACTGTTGCAGAGGCGGCACCGAAGGACGTCGTGCTGCCGAAAGCGCGCGCCACGGTGATCTGCCGCTTGCTGCCGACCACCGATACCGGCGAATTCCAGCAATGGCTGGAAACCATGGTCGCCGCGCCTGGCATTCGCGTCAATTCCAGTCGTGCCCGATCCGGCAGCGCCGCCCGCCGCCGCGAATTCCGCCCTTGTCGCGTGCTACACCAACGCCATGCGACGCCAATTCGGCGACGTTGCCGGTGCTGCTCACCCAGGGCGTCGGCACCGACGATAGTTTCTATCTGCGCCAGAAAGGCGTGCGAGGCCTGCGGCATCCACCCGCTTGTCGATCCCCAGGCGGAGAACATGCATGGGCCAAACAGATCGATCCCGATCGATGCGTACAAGCAAGGCCTGCGCATGATCATGGAGACGGTGCTGGAACTCGCAACCTGAGGCAGGATCTCGCCGCCTTCAGGCTCGTCGCTGAATTACGCAGGGCGGAAGTCGCCGCCTGACGGCAAGGGCGTGGCCCATCTCCGTTTTGCATAATGCCGGCGGAGGAAGCCGCAACAGAATGGACGAAGCCGCGACCGACGGCAGCGCGCATCAAGCGCGGCAGCATCGAAAGCCGCGCATCGTGGAAAGCCGCCTGGACTAACCCTGGCCATCCTGTCGATCTCCTTCGGCTCGCCCCTGCTCATCGTGGTCGGCATGAAGCCGATGCAGGAGGCGCTCGGCACCGAACGGTCGGTCGCTGGCACTGGCCGGCGCGCTGGTCTGGATCGGCACCGGCGCCGGCGGCGTCCTGATGGGCTGGCTGGCGGACCGCATCGGCGTTCGCAGCCACCGTCGCCATCGGCGCCAGCATGATGGCCGGCGGCCTGGCGCTTTCCTCGCTGGGTCCGATCTGGGCGCTCTATGTCGGCCAGGGACTGATGGTCGGCCTGCTGGGCAATGGCGGCATCTATGCCCCGCTGCTGGTCTATGTCAGCCGCTGGTTCGATCGCCGGCGCGGCACGGCGATCGCCTTGATCTCGTCCGGCCAGTACGTCGCCGGCGTCGCTCTGGCCGACTTTGTTCGAGCGCGGCATCGCCGAGCTCTGGCTGGCAGCCTGTCATGCGGGCCTACGCCGTCGTCGTGCTGGTCGCCATCCTGCCGGCCACCTTGCTGCTGAAGCCGGCGCCGATCGCCGCGGCCGCACGCAGCCGCCGCACGTCGGCGGCCAGGCGCGCGCCATCGCGTCGCCGGCCTGCATCCGAACGTCGGCGCAGGCGCTGATCTGCCTCGCCGGCTTCCTGTGCTGCGTTCCCATGGCGATACCCGTCGGCGCATCTCGTGGCGTTCTGCAGCGGCATCGGCATCAGCCCGACCCACAGCGCGGTCATGCTGTCGGTGATGCTGGCCGCCGCCTTCGTCGCGCGCCAGGCCTGGGGCGCGCTGGCCGACCGCATCGGCGGGCTGCGCACGGTGATGGCCGGCTCCGGCCTTCCAGGCGGTGGCCATCGCCTGCTTCCTGCTGACGCCAGGACGAGGTCGGCCTGTTCGTCATCGCCGCCGCCTTCGGGCTCGGCTTCAGCGGCATCATCCCGGCCTACTCGGTGGCGATCCGCGATCTGCTTCCCGCCTCCGAGGCATCGTGGCGTATCCCGCTGGTCCTCTTCACGGCGATGGGCGGCATGGCGTTCGGCAGCTGGTTTGCCGGCCTTGCTCACGATCATTTCGGCTACTACGCGCCGGCGTTCGGGATTGGCGTCGTCTTCAACCTAGCCAACTTGCTGATCATCGGCTTCCTGGTGTTTCGCCTGACTGGCTCGCGGCGATCGGCCTTTGTGGCAGGCCGTCGCTCGAAGGCAGCATTCAGCGGACGAGCCAGTCTCGCCAAGGGCACGCGCGAGTCGGCGCCAGTTCGGACGACAGGCGCCAATCCCTACCTTTCGGGTTAGAGACGGCAGCGGACATCGTGCGGCCCGACGCTGGCGGCGATCACCGAACGGGCGAAGCAGCGCGGTGGTGCAGACCGGCTGCGGCTCTTCATCGCAGTTCGATCCGGTGCTTCGCGGCAAAGTCGCACCGACGAGGGTTGTCAACGAGCCTATGGTGAAGCTTCATGGAGAACCGTACTGCAGTCGCTGCGCACTCGCTTCTGAGGCGATGGAAGGTGAACAAGCCGGAAGGCGACGATGATCACCCGTCGCCACCGGCCTCGCCCCGCGCCGCCGCCATCATCGTGCGCGCTGTCGATCGCCGCGATCGTCGTGCCTGTCGCTCTGGTACCTGGTGCAGCCGCAGCCGCTGCTGGTCCAGGGCGAGGCCGACGCCACGCGCGATCGACATCGCGGCGCGCGTCGACGGGCGGGTGGCCGAGCGGCCGGTCCACCGCGGCGAGAACGTCGCCGCCGGACAGGTCCTGGTGACGATCGACAATCCCGAGCTGCTGACCAGGCTCAAGGAGGCCGAGGCCGCGCGCGCCGTCGCGCTGGCCGATCTCAAGCGCATCGAGGTCGGCACGCGCGCCGAGGTGATCGCCGCGCGCCGGGCGGCGCTGGCGTCGGCCGAGGCCAGCGCGCGGCTGGCCGAGCAGACCTACGACCGCACCAGGCAGCTCACGGCGCGCGACTTCGCCTCGGTCCAGAAGCTCGACGAGGCGACGGCGACGCCTCGACGTCGCCCGCCGCAGCCAGCAGCAGGCCAAGCTCGCGCTCGACGAGGCCATCGCCGGCTATACGGTCGAGGAGCGCGGCGTGGCCCAGGCCAGCCGTCGTCAAGGCCGACGCCGCGATCGCCACCTGAAGGCGCAGGTCGCGGAGCTGACGGTCAAGGCGCCGGCGGCGCGCGCAGGTCTATCAGACCAGCACGGACGTCGGCGAGTTCGTGCTCGCCCGGCGTGCCGCTGCTGTCGCTGGTCGTACCTCTCGGACGTCTGGCTGCGCTTCGACCTGCGCGAGGATCTGGTCAAGGACCTCAAGATCGGCGACCGCTTCGAGCGTGCGGCGTGCCGGCGCTCGGCGACCGGCCGATCACCGTGGCCGTGCGCAAGATCGCGACACGCGGCGAGTATGCCGGATGGCGCGCCACGCGCGCGACCGGCGACTTCGACCTCAGGACCTTCGAGATCCGCGCCTATCCCGTCGACCCGGTGCCGGGCTGCGGCCGGGCATGAGCGTCTACGCCGACTGGAAGAGACGGCCCTGATGTCCGACCTTGCGTCCGGGGCTCTTGAGCGTGATGCGGCGCGAGCCCGACTGGATATGGCACGACCGCGTCGCCCTCTTCCTGGTGATCGGCGTTCCGCTGCTCGCCTTCGCGGTCCTGTCGCTCACCTTCAGCAACGCCGTGATCCGCGACCTCGGGTGGACGTCGTCGACCAGGACCAGTCGCGCACGTCGATGACCTACGTCCAGGCGTTGAATGCCGCGCCCGGCGGTGAACGTGACGCGGCGATCGGCCGATCTCACGCGGCGATGCAGGCCGTCCGCTCCGGCGAGGCGATCGCGGCGGTTCTACCTGCCGCGCGGCCTCGAACGCGACATCGGTCGCGGGCAAGCGGCCGCAGATCGTCATTTTCTACAACAAGCAGTATTTCACGCCGGGCAACATCGCGTCCGGCGCGCTCAGCGCGGCCGTGTCGGCCGGCACGGCCGATTTGCCGAAGGCGCCCGCCGGTTCGGCAGGCTTCGCGCTGGGACCGCTGGTCGTCGAGCAGTACGTGCTCGACAAATCCGGCGCTGAGCTATGCGCAGTTCCTGCTGCGGGCGATCCTGCCGACCGTCCTGCACGTCGTGCGTCGCCATCGCCGCCGGCTACGCCGTCGGATCGGAGTTCGGCGCGCGCAGCATGGGCGAGTGGCTGGCGGCGGCCGGCGGCGATCCCGTGACGGCGCTGGTCGGCAAGCTTGCGCCCTATTTCGGCGCCTTCGTGCTGATGATGGTCGTGGGCGCGATCACCATTCACGGCGTCTACGAGGTGCCGTTCCGCGGCGACTCGGTGCTGGCCGGGGCCGCCGCCTGCCTGCTGGTGTGCAGCCTATCTCTGCGTCGGGGCGCTTCTTGCAGCTGCTCGCCCGCAACCTCGCCTTCGGCCTCAGCCTGACCGGCATCTTCTGCTCGCCCGCCTTCGGCTTTGCCGGCGTGGGCTTTCCGGTGCTGGGGATGGGCGATTTCGCCCAGCTCGTGGGGCATCGCTGCTGCCGTTGCGCTGGTACATCCAGATCCTGTTCGACCAGGCGGCGCGCGGCGTGCCGCCGCCGATCTCGATCCGAGCCGTTCATCATCCTCGCGGCGCTGGCCGTGGCATTTCTTCGGCCTCGCGTTGCTCCGCCTGCGATCCGTCGCCGGAAAACCGGCGCCGGTCGAGCCGCCGCCAGGTCGAGGCAGAGCCCGCGCGGCCCGGCATCGTCAGCGGCCTTCGTCGTCGAATATGGCCGCGCGCTCGGCAGATCGCGGCGCGTTCGGCCTGCTCGTCCTCGCGCCTCTCATCTACGGCGTGTTCTATCCGCAGCCCTATCTCGGAGCAGCTCATCCGCGCCGTGCCGATCGCCGTCGTCGACGACGATTCCTCCGGAGCTGAGCCGACGGCTCGTCCAGGGCCTGAATGCCCACGAGGCGATCCGTGTCGCCGTGCGGGCGAGCACGCTGGCCGAGGCGCAGGCGGCGCTGGCCAGGCGCGAGGTCTTCGGCATCCTCGACATTCCCGGCGGGCACCGGAGCGCGAGGTTTTGGCGGGCCGCCGGGCGCGCCTGCCGGCCTACGTCGATTCGGCCTATTTCCTGCTCTACAACCGCATGCTGCAGGGCATCCTCGAGGCGCAACGAGTGCGGTCATGGCCGACCTCCTGTCGCGCGATGCACGCCCCGACGGCAGCCTCTATCGCGCGTCGCTGGCGAAGAGCTCGCCCGTCGAGGTCCTGAACCAGCCGCTGTTCAATCCGACCGGCGGCTATGCCAGCTATATCGTGCCGGCCGCCTTCATGCTGATCCTGCAGCAAACCATGCTCATGGGGTCGGCGACGCTGGGCGGCGCCGCCTTCGCGCAGGGCGGAGCCGGGCGTTCGCCGCCGCCGCGGCGCCGCCGTTGCCGTCCTGGGGCAGGGCCTGCGCCCACTTCCTGCTCGCCCTTCCGGGCGCCGTGCTGTTCCTCGTCGTGCTGCCGCGCGCTCTACGGCGTTTCCGCCACCGACGCGGCTGGGCGATCTCTTCGCCCTGCTCATTCCGTTCATGCTGTCCGTGAGCTTCCTCGGCCAGTTCGTCAGCATGTGGTTCAGGCGGCGGCGAGACGGCGGTTCTGCTTTTCCTCGCCTCGAGCCTGCCCCTGTTCTTCCTCGTCGGCGTGTCCTGGCCGGTCGAGGCGATCCCCGGCCCGCTCCGGATGGCGAGCCTCGTCTTTCCCAGCACGTCGGCGATCGACGGCCTGGTGCGCATCAACCAGATGGGCGCGACGCTGGACGACGTTTTCAGGGACTGGACCGTGTTGTGGGCGCTCGCGGCGCTCTACGGCCTGCTCGCCGTCTGGCGCGCGCGGTTCTTCGTCCGCGAAGGGACCTCCGATGGACGCGCACGGTAGGAGACGTCTCATTCTCGGCCTGCTCGCCGGCGCCGCGGCTGGCGGCGTCGTGGCACTCGTCGTCCTCGTGCCGCGACACGCGCCGCCGCCGCCGCTCGCCGGCATGGTGCGCCAGACCGAGATCCGCATCGCGCCCGAGATCTCCGGGCGTCTCACCTCCGTTGCCGTCCGCGCCGGCAAGGCGGTCCGCAAGGGCGAGCTTTTGGCCAGCTCGACAATCCCGAGCTGGCGGCATCGCTGGGCGAGGCCAAGGCGGCGGCCGCCTCCGCCCGGGCCGAACGTGCCCACGTCTATGCCGGCGTGCGCGACGAGGAACGGGCGATCCTCGCCGAGAAGCGTGGAGACGGCCGAGGCCAACCTGCTGCTGGCCGAGCAGGAGGATCGCGCGCGGTCGCGCTGGCGGCGCGGGACTTCGCCAGCCAGCAGAAGCTCGACGAGAGCAATGCCTCGCTGGCCAAGGCCAGGGCCGACCTCGACCTCAAGCGCGCCCAGCTCGCCGCCGCGCGCGCCGGGCCGACCGCCGAGGAGCGCGCGCTGGCCGACGCCCGGGTGGTGCTCGCCGAGGCGACGGTCGCCGACCTGCAGGCGAAGCTCGACAAGACCCGGCTGGTGGCGCCGGTCGACGGCGTCGTCGGCGTCCTGGTCGCCGAAGCCGGGCGAAGTCGTGCCCGGTCGGCAAGCCGGTGCTCACCCTGGACGTGGGCAGCGAGAGATGGTTCTCCTTCACCCTGCGCGAGGATGCGCTGGGACGACTTGACGGTCGGCTCGACCGTCACGCTCGCGACCGACGATGGCCGGCAGCATTCGCGGCGCGTGTCACGGAGCTCCGGCCGCTCGGCGAGTTCGCCACCTGGCGCGCCGCGCGCGCCGTCGGCGACCATGATCTCAACAGCTTCCGTCTGCGGCTCGATCCGCGTCGCAGGCCGAGGACAAGCTGCAGCCGGGCATGACCGTGTGGCTGGCTGGCAATTCATAGGAATGCCGTCATAGGAACAATGGGCGATGGGTGAGTTGACCCTGACGCAGATAGCCGCCGATCCGTTCGTGCAGACCGGCGTGCTCGCCGTGGCCGGCGCGCTGATCACGCGCATCCTGCTGCGCCACTATCCGGCCCGGCGCCTGGTCTTCCAGCTCGCCTTCTTCCTGGCGCTGACCGCGCTGCTGTACCATCACGACATCGTTCCCTACGAAATCGCGCCCGACACCACGCCGGCCTTCGAGCGCATCTTCGTCGCCCTGGCCAAGATCATCTGGTGGGTCAATGCCGCCTGGGTGCTGACCGGCTTCACGCGGGTGTTCCTGATCTTCGAGCGCCGGCCGCGCGAGGGCCGGCTGATCCAGGATCTCGTCGTCGGCGTCATCTATCTCAGCGCCGCGCTGTCGGTCGTGGCCTACGTGTTCAGCGCGCCGGTCGGCACCCTGATCGCCACGCTCGGGCGTGTTCGCCATCATCCTGGGCCTCGCCCTGCAGAGCACGCTCGGCCGACGTCTTCTCCGGGATCGCCCTCAATCTCAGCAAGGCCTACGAGGTCGGCGACTGGATCGTGCTGAGCGACGGCATCGAAGGCCGCGTCGTCGAGACCAACTGGCGGGCGACCCACCTGCTCAACGCGTCGAACGACCTCGTCGTGCTGCCCAACAGCGGCCTGGCCAAGGCGCAGCTCACCAATCTCAGCAGCCCCAACCGCAGCCACGGGGTGAAGCTCACGCGTCCGCGTGGCGCCGACCAAGGCGCCGTCGGCGATTTCGGACGTCATGCACACCGTGCTCCTGAGCAGCAATTCCATCCTGCTCGACGCCGGCGCCGACGGTGGAGATCAAGTCGCTGGACGCGCAGGCGATCGAGTTCGAGCTGTCGTTCCGCGTCCGGGACTTCGCCGCGGTCGTCGACGGCCAGGCACGAGGTCTACGACCTGATCTATCGCCATGCCCGGGCGGCGGGGCTGGCGCTGGCCCAGCCTCGAGGAGGCCGCTGCCGTGCGGTCGGCCGCCTCAGGCGCCGCCGCCGCGGCCGCTGCCGCGCCTCGAAGCCACCGCCCTGCGGCTGCTCGACGCCGTGCCGCTGTTCGCTTCCTCACCGAGGAGGAGAAGGCAGACGCTGGCCGCGACCATGACGCGCAAGACCTATCGCAAGGGCGAGGTGCTGGTCGAGCAGGGCGCCAAGCTCGATTCGCTCATGGTCATCCGCAACGGCGTGGTCGTCGTTTCGCGCCACGAGCACGGCCAGCGACACTCGAGCTGAGCCGCCTCGCGCCCGGCGACTATTTCGGCGAAGACGGGCCTGTTCACCGGCGCCGGCGAGACGGGAACCATCCGGGCGCTGACCTTCGTGGCCGTCTATGAAGTCGGCCAGGCAGCGCTGGCCAAGCTCGATGCACGACAGGCCGAGCATCGCCGACGAGATCAGCGTGACGCTGGCGCGCCGGCGCCAAGGCGGGAGCCCTTATCCGGCGGCGAAGGCCGGACGGCCGCGAAGAGCTCGGCGACGCGGCTGCTTGGCCCGAATTCGTCAAGCTGTTCGCCAATGGTACCGCACGACGGTAGCACCGCACCGGCAGGCCCCCGATCCGGCGTTGAGACAAAGCTGCTCGTTTGGGGTGCCTTTGGCGCATTCCGGTTTGCGAAAGGAGATTCCAGAGGGTGCTCCTCATCCCCGGTCGCCGCCAAATCACGACGATGTTCCTGTTCCGTGACTTTCAGCGGAGCATCGTCGTCGAACAGGATACGCTCGGCTGCGCCGTCGCCGAGGTCGTCGTGCTTGCCGCTGCGCAGTGACCACATGAAGGCGACGAGGCCTGCGAGACGCCAGGATCCAGCGCGACCGGGACGAGGTAGAGAAATCCATCATCCCCGTGACTCCAACGGCCGGCCGCATCGAGGCGACGTCATCGCCTCCCGTGACCGAGGCGTAGATCTTTCTGCCCGGGCGCCAGCCGAGACGCAGCGCGTTGCCGATCACCGCGATCGACGAAGGCCGACATGGCGATGGCGGCAACGAGCGGGTCGTCACCTGGCCCAGGATGGCGATCCGGAACGGCCAGCGCATTGTAGCCGACGGCGAGCAGGAGGTTCTGCCGAACCAGGTCCCTCGCCTCGCAGGCGATATCGATCGCCTCCGGCACCGCAGCCAGGTCCTCGCGCAGGAAGACGATATCGGCCGCGTTGCGTCCGATGTCTGCCGCCGAGGCCGTCGCCATGGAAACATGCGCTGCAGCAAGGGCCGGGGTGTCGTTGAGGCCGTCCCCGACCATCAGGACCTTTCGTCCCTTCGCGGCGAGCGAGGCGATGTGAGCCAACCTTGCCGCCCGGCGACACCCCGGCGAGATAGGGAACAGCCAGCAACGACGCCAGCCGACGCACCGGCTCCTCGTGATCGCCGGACAGGATTTCGACGGGCATGCCCTTCGACACCAGTGCCGCGATGGCGTCCGGCGCGCCTGGTCGCAGCTCGTCCTCGAAAGCAGAAGCTGCACAGGCACCCGCCCATCCTGCGGACAGCACGACGCCTGGGTCGGCGGCATCGCATCGGCGGACAGTGCCCAATCCGACCGGCCGAGGCGGTAGATCTTGCTGCCGGTCCAGCCTTCGAGGCCGAGCTCCGGGATGCTCGCTGAGGTCGCTGCAGCGCGACGGCCGGCGCATCGTGCAGCCGCCCGGCGGCAGCGCGATCGCCTGCGAATAGGGATGGCGGGAGTGCGACGCCATCGCCGCGGCAATGCCAAGCAGGTCCAAATCGATCCCGTTGTCGATCAATTGCGGCATGCCCTTGGTAAGCGTGCCGGTCTTGTCGAAGACGACGTGATCGGCCTCGGCGAGGCGCTCCAGAGCACCGCCATCCTTGACCATGATGCCGCGCTCGAACAGGCGCGCGGGCCGCAACCACCTGGACCATGGGAACGGCAAGGCCGAGCGCACACGGGCAGGTGATGATCAGGACGGCGATGGCCACGGTCGCCGCGCGATGCACGTCGCCCGCGGCGATCATCCAGCCGACGAAGGTCAGCAGGGCGGTGACATGGATCACCGGCGCGTAAAGCCGCGCGGCCCGATCGGCGATGCGCCGATAGACCGCGCGTCCGGCCTCGGCCGCTTCCATCATGCGCGTCATCTCGGCCAGGAAGGACTCGCCCGCGGCTGCCGTGGCCTCGATGGTCAGAGGTCCCGTCAGGTTGAGCGTGCCCGCCTGCAGCCGGTCGCCGGGCACGACGGGCTTCGGCAGGCTCTCGCCCGACACCAGCGAGCCGTCGAGGTCCGACCGTCCCTCGACGACGCGGGCATCCACCGGCACCCGATCGCCGGCGGCCAGCAGGATGGTCATGCCGGGCCGGATCTCGTCCACCGGCAGGTAGCGCTGCGATCCGTCGGGCTGCGCACCGCGCGCGCCGCGCGCAGCCAGCCGGGCGAGCCCCCTGACGGCCGTGCGCGCCCGCTCGCGCATCAGGTGATCGAGCGTGCGGCCGATCAGCAGGAAGAACAGCAGCGAGGTCGCGGCGTCGAAATAGGCATGCGGACCGTGATGGATCGTCTCGTAAGACGCTCATGCCGAAGGCGAGAAGCACGCCGACCGAGATCGGCACGTCCATGTTGGTCCGGCCGCGGCGGAGCGCCTGCCAGGCCGAGCGGAAGAAGACGCGGCCGGAATAGGCGAGGCACGGCAGGGCGATCGCCGCCGAGAGCCAATGGAAAAGGTCGCGCGTTTCGGAATCCGCGCCCGACCATACGGCGACCGAAAGCATCATGATGTTGCCCGCGGCAAATCCGGCGACCGCAAGCGCCCGCACGAGTTCCCTCAGAACACCGTCTTTCCCTCGACGCGCGAAATCGTGGAGGTGGGCGTCGAAACCCGCCTCGTTCAATGTCGCGACGAAGGGTGGCGGTGCATCGCCCCGCCAGACGATCGTGACGCGCCTGGTCGACAGATTGACCCGCGCCCGCTCGACCTCCGGCAGGCCGCCCAGGACGCGCTCGATCCTGGCGACGCACGCGCCGCAATGGATCGTCGGCACGCTGAGCTCGTTCTGCCGCAAGCCGGACCCCAGGGCACGGCTCGCCAGCAGCAATTCGTCGCTATGAGCGGATCGAGCGGATAGGCATGCCAGGTTCCGTGTCCCAGCAGGGGAAAGACGACGATCAAGCCCAGAAGGCCGGTGACCAGGCTCAGCAGGAAGAGAGCGAGGACGATCACGCCCCAGGTCAGCATGACCGGCAGATTGTTCCAGACCAGCGCCATGCTGGTCCCCATCGCGGTGAGCGCGTCGACGCGTTCCTCGAGCAGCATCGGGATCGAGAAGGCGCTGATGGCGAAGGAGAAGGCGGCGAAACAGGGCGCCGACGGCAGTTCCGACGATCAGCAGCGCCCAGCCGGTCGGCGTCGTGAACAGCGTCGCCGCGATGTCGGGCAAGCCGGAAAACGGCAGCAGCCCGAAGAACAGGGCGTAGATAATGACGGCGGCCCGCATCCAGAGCAGCACGAGGAGGCACAGGAGAACACCGGTGAACAGGATCTGTCCTCCCGAAGCCGGTCGGACGACGATCATGCTGGCGAGGCTGAACGGCTCGCCGGCGGCGATCCGCCGACTCTTCTCGTAGAGACCGACGGCGAGGATCGGTCCGACGACCATGAAGCCGGCAAAGGCGGGAAAGAGGATGTAGTCCCAGCCGAAGGCGAACAGGCCGGCGACGATCACGGCGGACACGACGAAAACGCCAAGGCCGTAGGCAGGCTCGTGGCCGGCTGCACCACAGAGATCGCGCCATCCCGCCGCCAGCCAGCGGAACGCCATGGCCGGCGCGTAGTGACGCTTCAAGGCCGCTGTCGCGCGGCGCAGCGGCGGCACGACTGCCGGGATCGTCGTTCGTCATGATCTGGCTCCTGGCGAACAGGCCGACTTTGCCGCGCGGAACGATCCGCCCGCGCGCGGCATCGCCCTGCCTGAGGTGAGCGACGCAGTCGGGTTGCGACGTCACGGCGACGTAGACGAGATGCGCGTTCGCGCCGACCAGAAGAGCAGCCCGGCGGCCACGATCAGGCCGATGGCCGTCCTGCCTTTCAGGCGCCCCTGACAGATAGCGCGCTCATGGCCGAGGCTTCCGGAGATCGACGAGATAAAGGGCGAGGATCTTGCGATCGACCGGCGAGAGCCTGCTCTCCCAGCTCGGCATGTGCCCCTGCAGGCCGCCCCAGACCGTCATGTAGAGCGAGTCCTTCATCGCCGCCATGCATCCAGTACCGGTCGGTCAGGTTGGGCGCACCGACCTCGGTCTTGCCCCTTGGCGTCCGGGACCGTGGCAGACCGCGCAGTTCGCGGCGAACACGACCTTGCCGGCCTCGATCGTTGCCGGCCGGCTTGGGCCTGGCTGCGGGATCCGACAGGCTGAGCACATAGGCGACGACGTTCTCGATATCGCCGCGCTCGAGGACGTGGTCGCGTCCGAAGGCGGGCATCTGGGAGACTCCGGCTGTCCGGATGCGCCGAGTTGATGCCTGACGCGGATGGTCTCGGCAATCGCCTCGGGCGAACCGCCCCACAGCCACGACGACCGTGGTGAGGTTGGGGAAGCCCCTGGCCTCCCTTGGCGTCGCGCCCGTGACAGACGGCGCAATTGTCGCCGAACAGCGTGCGCCCGGCTGCCGGCACGGTCGGCCATGAGGCGCGGGTCGGCCTCGATCTCGGCGAAGCTCTTGGCTGGCGATCTGGTCGGTCCAGACCGAGCGCGCGGCCGCCGCCTGCTTCACCGCCTCGGTGACAATGGCGCGCTCGGTCGGCTGCCCAGCAGCCCCTTCGTGTAGGTCGATCCGGCGGCCAGGCCGGCATCAGCACCCAATAGCCGACGGCAGAACAGCGCGGTCACGATCAGGAAGAAGTAGCACCAGCCGCGGAACGGGCGTGTTCAGCTCCTTGATGCCGTTCCACTCATGGCCCGTGGTCAGGTAGCCGGACTGGGGATCGCGCTCTAGGGGCATGGCTTGGTCTTCGCCGTGAAGGATCGACAGCGGCGGCCTGGTCGAACCTCTTCTTGTTCGACGGCCAGTAGACGTAGACGAGCACGATCACCGACAGCCCGATCAGGTAGAACAGGCCGGCGGACTTGGCGAGCCAGACGAGATCGTCGTGCATGCCATGGTCATTCACTTGCCCGCCGCGGCGACGGTCTTGTGGGCCGCGTCGGTGAGGTGGCCGAGGATCTGCAGATAGGCGACGAGGGCATCCATTTCGGTCAGCTCGTCGGGCTTGCCGTCGAAGGCGCGCACCGTCGTCGCCTCGCCGTAGCGCTTGGTCACGCCTTCGGCGAACGGGCTGTCCGGCGATCGCCTGCCCATAGGCATCGACGCGCCGCGTTGGCGATCATCTCGTCGGTGTAGGGCACGCCGACCGCGCGCATGGCCTTGAGATGCATGGCCGAGATCGTCCGTCCGAAGCCGGTTGCGCAGCAGGCGGGCGTAGGGCGGCATGACGGATTGCGGCACGACGTCGCGCGGGTTGATGAGATGCGCCGACGTGCCATTCGTCGGAATACTTGCCGCCGACCCGCGCGAGATCGGGCCCGGTGCGCTTGGAGCCCCACAGCATCGGATGGTCGTACTTGGACCTCGACGGCCAGCGAGTAGGGGCCGTAGCGCTCGACCTCGTCGCGCAGGGTGCGGATCATCTGCGAATGGCAGGCGTAGCAGCCCTCGCGAACGTAGATGTTGCGGCCGGCCAGCTCGAGCGGGGTGTAGACCCGCATGTCCGGCGCGTCCTCGACGGTCTGGTGGATGGTGAAGAGCGGCGCGATCTCGACGAGGCCGCCGATGCTGGCGACGCCGATGATGGCAGAGCGCGAGCCCGATCGCCTTGCGCTCGAGCCAGTAGTGGAGTCCGAACATGCAGACCTCACTCCGCCGGCTGGGGACGGGCGCGGCCGGAACCGTCGGCTCGGGATAGTCGGCCGTGCGGCTCGGCCGCCGGCTGCTGCGGCACGGCGCGGACCGTCATCCAGATGTTGTAGCAGCCGATCAGCGCGCCGATCAGGAACAGCAATCCGCCGACCGCGCGGGCGATGTAGTAGGGGTGCATCGCCGACCAGCGAATCGACGAAGGAGTAGGCGAGCGTGCCGTTGGCGTTGTAGGTCCGCCACATCAGCCCCTGGATGATGCCGGAGTTCCACATCGCCATGCACGTAGACGATGGTGCCCGAGAGCGCGAGCCAGAAGTGCCACTCGACGAGCCGCGCCGAATACATGCTGCCTCGCGCTTCCACAGCCACGGCACCGCAGCGTAGATCGAGCCGAAGGTGATCATCGCCACCCAGCCGAGCGCGCCGGCATGGACGTGCCCGACCGTCCAGTCCGTGTAGTGCGACAGCGCGTTGACGGGACGGATCGCCAGGAACGAGCCCTCGAAGGTGGTGAGGCCGTAGAACACGGCCGCGACCATCATGAAGCGCAGCGTCGCGTCGTCGCGCACCTTGTGCCAGGCGCCGTTCAGCGTCAGCAGCGCATTGGCGGCCGAGGCCCAGGACGGGACGAGCAGCATCACCGAAAAGGTCATGCCGAGCGTCTGCACCCACTGCGGCAAGGCCGGTGTAGTGCAGGTGATGCGAGCCGGCCCACATGTAGAGGAAGGTGATGCCCCAGAAGCTGATGATCGACATGCCGGTAGGAGAACAGCGGCCGGCCGGCGCGCTTGGGCAGGAAGTAGTACATCATGCCGAGGAAGCCGGCGGTCAGGAAGAACGCGACGGCGTTGTGGCCGTACCACCACTGCGGTCATCGCATCCTGGACGCCGGCGAAGAGCGAGTAGCTCTTGGCGCTGCCGAGGCTGACCGGAACCGCCAGGTTGTTGACGATGTGCAGCATCGCCACGACCAGGATGAACGCCATGTAGTACCAGTTGGCGACGTAGATGTGCGGCTCCTTGCGGCGGGCAAGCGTGCGCAGGTAGACGACGAAGTAGGTCACCCAGACGACGACCAGCCAGATGTCGGCGTACCACTCGGGCTCGGCGTATTCCTTCGACTGGGTGACGCCCATCATGTAGCCGGTGACGGCGAGCAGGCAGAACAGGTTGTAGCCGAACACCACGAACAGCGGGCTGAGCTGGTCGGGCAGTCGCGCCCGCGACGTTCGCTGCATGACGTAGAAGGAGGTCGCGATCAGCGCATTGCCGCCGAAGCCGAAGATCACGCTGGTGGTGTGGACGGGACGCAGCCGGCCGAAGCTCGACCAGCCGGCATCGAAGTTGAGGTCTGGATAGGCGAGCTGCCAGGCCACCCAATCGCCGACGAAGAGGCCGAACGCGGCCCAGCCCATGGCGAGCAGGATGCCGATCTTGCTGGGCTCGTCGTAGTAGCTGTCGAGCCGGTCCGCTGCCGGTTCGGGCGCGAAATAGCCCGAGATCACGCCGAAGATGCCGAGAATGGCCGCCGCCATGATCAGCCCGCCATGCACGCCCAGCGGATCGTCCTGGCCGGCGGCGAGCAAGGCCAGTCCGCAGACGGTCAGACCGAGCAGGATGACGATGGCTAGTTGGCGCTCATTTTCGTGAGCTGTTCGATCATCGCGGCCCCCGCCTCAATCCCGATCCAACACCAAAGATGTTACCTGATCACGATGCCGCCCCTTAAGCACCATCGCGGGCCGTTTCCCGAATTCGTCAGTTGTTCGAAGTGCAGCAAGGCTATGCGGAAGTCACCAGACCGCACAGCAGTCCCGGTCACGCTGTAACCGACCGGCGATCCGCTTCCCGCAGGGCCTTTTCAACAAGCTGGTCGACCAGGTCCTGTCCGAGGCGTTTGGCGTCCGAGGCAAGCTCGAGGCCGATCGAGCCGGTCAATTGCCGTCCCGCGTCGTCGCACAGCCAGATCTGCAGCTGCTCACGCGACTTCACCACCTCGATGATCGGCGATCGCGTCCGCCGGCCAGCACCCGCCTTCATACGCACGCTCCCGGTTTGACCGGTAGTTTATGTCAACGTGCGGTCTGCGCGCGTGCAGACCTCATGACAGTTTGACGCAAGTCCCCCCTGGCTGCGGCGCAAGTGCAAATACCGCATGTATTTCGATAGTTTTGGCAATAAGAGCGCGCATGAGCGCACGATGTTGGCCCGCCGGGACCGGCCGGCCGGTTCGTGACGGCCTCTGCGAAGGAGATCAGTGAGAACCAATTGCACGCGGAAACAGCGTCTGCATGTTGCGGCCGTCGAGCGGAGCGGGAGACATTGGAGTGGGAAGCAGGATCGGGTGATCAGCCATGGAAGATGATTTCTTTGTCGAGAGCGTTTATCGGCGCTTCGACGCGGCCATCGATCGTATCGACACGCGGGAGCGTTTTGCCGACGCCTGCACGAGGCGGATGTGCTGACCCAGGTTGCTCGACCAGATCAAAGCCCAGAATTTCGAGCGCGCGGGTGAATTGCTGGATGCCGTCAATCAGGGCCATCGTGGCGTCGTCGCTTGGTGCGAACGGCGATCGGCCAGCGGCGGACTCTCTCACGACACGGGACCTTCGCGACAGGCTGCGGGAAATCCGGACGCATCCGATGTAGCGAGGACGCTACCAGTCGCGGGCAGCGAGATACTCTTCGTCTTCAAGATCGCCGGATCGCTCTTCGTTTCGCATTCGGTGTCATATCCGCAACCTGGGTGGGTGCGGACACGGCGGGACCGGCGCCGACCGCTTCGCGTCGTCGCGCGTTCGCCCGATCCAGCCCTGGCGGTCGGGCTCGTTGCTGCGCAGTTGCGCCTGCGTGATCTGGCTGTTGGGCGGCACGCTGTGCGTGAGCCACACGCTGCCGCCGATCGTCGATCCGCGCCCGACCGTGATGCGCGGCCGAGGATGGTCGCCGCCGGCATAGATCACGACGTCGTCCTCGACGATGGGATGGCGCAGCCGGCCCTTGATCAGAGCGCCCGTATCGTCGGCGGGAAGCTGCGCGCCCCCAGGGTCACCGCCTGGTAAAGGCGCACGCGCTCGCCGATCACGGCGGTCTCGCCGACCACGACGCCCGTGCCGTGGTCGATGAAGAAGCTGCCGCCGATCTCGGCGCCGGGATGGATGTCGATGCCGGTCAGCGAGTGGGCGATCTCGCAGATCTGCCGCGCCAGGAAGCGGGCGCCGAGCTGGTGCAGCGCATGCGCCAGCCGGTAGTGGATGATCGCCGCCATCCGGGATAGACGAGCAGGATCTCGGAATGCCCGGTCGCGGCGGGATCGCCGGCATAGGCGGCGCGCAGATCGCTGACCAGCAGGCCGCAGATCCGCGCGCAGGTCCGCGGCGAACGCGCGCGTGATGGCCTGGGCCTCGCGCGACAGCTCGTCGTCGGACGGCACGCTCTCCGCGGCGAACGGCAACGTGCCGCGAAGATGCTCGCACAGGCGCCGGCAGCGCACTTCGCCAGCACGCCGGCGACGAAGTCGTCGATCATCTCCGGCGTCACCGCGCCGTTGGCGTTGCCGAGCTTGCCGTAGTGGGCGGGAAACAGGGCCATGGTGAGCTGCCCCACCGTCTCGACGATCGCCTCGCGCGACGGCGGCGGCCGCACCGGGCCGCGATAGCGGACGTTGTGCAGCACGTCGCGCGACTGGCGCAGCCCGGCGACGATCGAACCGACATCGAAGTCGGCGGGCCCAGTGATCGTCAGAGATCAGCATGGAGCCACCCGAGGTTTGGCCAGCTTGGGAATCGCATGGCGCAGTTGGCGCTCCGGCCGCCGAGCACGATTGGCGCACACATGGCAAGATCTGCTTCGATCGGCGCTCAGGAGGAAGTATCCTCTCCGGGGGCAACCGGGCTGTCAGGGCGTCCGCCGGGACGAACACCAGGCAGCGCCCCTCGATGCTTTCGCGCGGGAGGAGCGCCCCTGGGCACTCCATCCGTTGGTTGACGATTACGTTCAGCACACGATCGAGGTCGAGAGACCAGCGATATTCATTCACGGGTCGAATGAGGTTTGCTCCTGCGAAGACACGCCTCACGGTGCCGCGCGGATCGAACAGGGACGCTGCTGCAAGCTGGACCGGAAGTTCTTGCCAGGGCGCGCAAGCTCGGCATCCGCGACAACGACGCGAGGATCGATGCGGCCGCATCCGAGCGCCCCGCGTCAACCTAGGGCTGAGCGGATAAGCAACGCGCCATGCCTGCGCGCGGCTGCTTTATCCGGCCGCTTCGACGCCCCGTTGGATCTCCGCTCTGACAACCGGCTGGACCCGCCCATGCCCAAGATCCTCGTCGAGGCGCTGGCTCGAGACCTATCGCGTCGCCGAACGCGGCGCCGGGCCTCGCCGGCGCGCTGCGCGGACTCGCTGCGCCGGCGCTGGCGCGAGATCACGCGCTGGTCGACGTCTCGTTCAGCCTCGAGGCCGGCGAGCTGCTGGCCTTCATCGGCCCGAACGGCGCGGGCAAGTCGACGACCGTCAAGATCCTGTCGGGCATCCTGCGCCGACCAGCGGGCGGGTCGAGGTCGGCGGCCTCGTGCCCTACGAGGACCGCGTGCGCCATGTCGCGCGCATCGGCGTGGTGTTCGGCCAGCGCAGCCAGCTCTGGTGGGACCTGCCGGTGCTCGACGGCTTCGACCTGCTGGCCGACATCTACCGCGTCGAGCCCGCGCGCTATCGCCGCCGGCGCGACGAGCTGGTGGCCATGCTGCGGCTCGAGCCGCTGCTCGACCAGCCGGTGCGCCAGCTCTCGCTCGGCCAGCGCATGCGCGCGGAGTTCGCCGCGGCCCTGCTGCACGATCCGGCGATCCTGTTCCTCGACGAGCCGACCATCGGCCTCGATGCGCCGTCGAAGCTCGCGGTGCGCGAGCTCGTCGCAGCGCTCAACCGCGAGCAGGGCGTGACCGTGCTGCTCGACGACGCACGACATGCACGACGTCGAGGCCGCTGGCCGAGCGCGTCATCGTCATCGGCCAGGGCCGCCTGCTGCGCCGACAGCCCGTTCGAGAGCCTGCGCGCCGGCGTCTCGCCGAGCGGCGGCTCTCGTCGACTTCGCCGGCCCGGCGCCCGAGCTCGATACGCCGGCGTCACGGTCCAGGCGCGCAACGGACGCTCGCTCGAGCTCGCCTTCGATCCGGCGCAGGATCCCGGCGCCGCTCGATCGCCGCCATCGCCGCCGAGCACGCCGTCGAGGACATCCATGTCGACGAACCCGCCATCGAGGAAGTGATCGCGCGCTTCTACGACCTGCACGACGCCGAGTGAGGCATGAGCGCATGCCGCCGGCTCCGTCCCTGCGCCGCGGCCTTCCGCGCCCGCTTCCAGCTCATGCTGCAGTACCGCGCCGCAGCGCTGGCGGGCTTTGCCACCCAGTGCTGGTGGGGCGCCATCCGAGATCATGGTCTTCGCCGCCTTCTACGAGCGTCAGCGCCGCGGCGGCGCCGATCAGCCTTCCCGACGTCGTCACCTATGTCTGGCTCGGCCAGGCCTTGCTGGCGCTGCTGCCCTGGGTCGGCCGATCCGGAGGATCGGCCAGGCGGTCCGCACCGGCGGCGTCGGCTACGACCGGCTGCAGGCCGCTCGACACCTACGGCTACTGGTATGCCGCACCTGGGCTGGATGCTCGCCCGCGCGCTCTGCCGCGCGCGGTGCTGATGCTGCTGTTGGCCGGCATCGTGCTGCCGCTGGTGGGCCTCGGCGCCTGCGGCGTGGCGGCCGCCCTCCGGCCTGGCGGCGGCGTTGCTGCTCGTTCCCGCCTTCGCGCTGATGATCGGCGCTCGGCGGCCGCCGTGCTGATGCTGGCGAACATCGTCGTGCGCGGCCAGCCTCAACGAGCGCGGGGTGAACGCCGTCCTGACGCCGCTGGTGGTCGTCTTCTCCGGCAGCCTGCGTGCCGCTCGACTTCTTCCCGACGCGCTGCGGCCCTCCCTGCATGTGCAGCCGTTCGCCGGCCTCGTCGACATCACCGTTCCCGCATCTACTTCGCCGACCTGCGCGGCGGCCGCCGCGCTTCTGGAGGCTGGCCCTGCAGGCGGGCTGGACCGTGGTGCTGATCGCGCCTCGGCCGTCTCGCCATGGCGCGCATGATGCGCCGGCCTCGAGATGCAGGGCGGCTGAGCCATGAACGGCGCTCGCCTCTACGGCCGCTACGTCAGCGCCTCGCTGCGCGCCCGGGCGCAGTATCCGGCGGCGACCCTGATGCTCACCGCCGGCCACCTCGCGGCCACGGCGATCGAGATCCTCGGCATCTTCGCGCTGTTCCATCGCTTCGGGCCGAGTCGGCGGCTGGACCTTCGGCGAGGCGGCCGCTGTTCTACGCGCTGGTCAACATCATCGTTCTCGATCGCCGACCTGCTCAGCCGCGGCTTCGACGTGTTCGGCACCGACTTCGTGCGCACCGGCGCGTTCGACCGCGTGCTGCTGCAGACCGCGCGCCGCCGCGCTGCAGCTCGCTCGGCTACGAGGTGCGGCTGTCGCGCGCTGGGACGACTGCTGCAGGCCTCGCGCGTGCTGGTCCTCGCGACGCAGCTCGTCCCGATCGACTGGGATGCCGCCGCGGTCGCGATCGCGCGTCTGGGCCGTGGCCGGTGGCGTGGCGCTTGTTCGCCGGCATCCTGGTCCTGCAGGCCACGCTCGCCTTCTGGACCATCGAGAGCCTGGAGGTCGTCGAACGTGCTCACCTACGGCGGCGTCCAGGCGGCGCAGTATCCGCCTCAACATCTACGCCGGCTGGTTCCGGCGGCTGCTCACCTTCGGCGTGCCGCTCGCCTGCGTGGCCTACTACCCGGTGCTCGCCATCCTGAAGCGACCGGATCCGCTCGGCGCGCCCGGACTGGCTCCTGCCGCTCGACGCCGATCGCAGGGCTTTGCGTTTCTGGCGCTCGTCGTTCCTCGCCTGGCGCGCCGGCATCGCGCCAGCTACGCCTCGACAGGCAGCTGAGGCCGCGCGCCTCAGGCCGTCATGCTGGAGCGCTCCACTGCGCGCGGGAGTAACCTCCGCGCTGAAGTGGCCCGCTCATGGGCTGTGTGATCCACGAAGATGCGCCACTGGAGTGGCGCGCCCCAGCAAAGATCAGAGGCGGCGAACAGCCGGATCTTGGCGAGCCGGACCGGCAGGACGTCGCCCCGGGCGACGGGCGCGGTCGAGCGGCAGCTCGATCTCGACCGTCGGCAGGCCGTGGGGCCAGCGCCAGCTCGGCGCGGCGCGCCGGGCCGGTGCGGCGCACCGCGACCACGCGGGCCGGGATCGCGTCCAGCCGCGCCGGCGGCCAGGGCGAAGTCGCGCGGCCGCACGAACAGCTCGGCCGGGCCGGCGATGTTGTCGTCCGCGGTCGGGATCGAATGAGGTCCCGAGCCGGATACAACGGCCGGCGGCATCGACCGGCAGGCGCACGGCCTCGCCGACGAAGCCGGCGACGAACGGCGTCGCCGGCTGGTCGAGGATCTCGTCGGGCGTGCCGACCTGCTCGACGCGGCCGCGGTTGAAGATCGCCACCCGGTCGGCGAGTTCGAGCGCCTCCTCCTGGTCGTGGGTGACGAACAGGGTGGTGTGGCCGGTGCGGTCGTGGACGTCGCGCAGCCAGCGGCGCAGGTCGCGGCGCACCTTGGCGTCGAGCGCGCCGAACGGCTCGTCGAGCAGCAGCACCCGCGGCTCGACGGCGAGCGCGCGGGCCAGCGCCACCCGCTGGCGCTGGCCGCCCGAGAGCTGGGCAGGGTGGCGCTTGCCGAAGCCGCCGAGCTGCACGAGGTCGAGCAGGTCCCTGACGCGGCGGTCGATCTCGCCGGCCGGCGGCCGCTCGCGGCGCGGCCGCACGCGCAGGCCATAGGCGATGTTGTCGGCCACGGTCATGTGACGGAACAGCGCGTAGTGCTGGAACACGAAGCCGACGCGGCGGCGCGCGCACCGGCAGCGCGCGTGGCGTCCTCGTCGCCGAACAGGATGCGGCCGGCGGTCGGCGTTCTCAGGCCGGCGACCAGGCGCAGGAAGGTCGTCTTGCCCGAGCCGGACGGACCCAGCAGCGCCATCAGCTCGCCGGCCTCGACCTGCGAGATCGAGGACCGGCAATGGCCGGCGTCTCGCCGAAGGACTTGGCGAGTCCCTCGGCCGCTGATCGCGTACGGCCACGCCTGCGGCAGCGCCGGAGTCCAGTGCCGTCGGCGGGGAGAGGACGTCGCCGTGTCGCCATTCGAGGAGGGACTTGGCGCCAGGGTGACGAGGGCGAGGCCTGCCAGAAGCGAGGCGACGGCGAAAGCAGCGACGAAGTTGTACTCATTGTAAAGGATCTCCACCTGGAGCGGCATGGTGTTGGTGAGTCCGCGGATATGGCCGGAGACGACCGACACCGCGCCGAATTCGCCCATGGCGCGGGCGTTGCAGAGCAGGACGCCGTAGAGCAGCGCCCAGCGCACGTTGGGCAGGGTCACCGCGAGGAAGGTGCGCAAGCCGGAGGCGCCCAGGGTCAGCGCCGCCTCCTCGTCCGCCGTGCCCTGCTCCTGCATCAGCGGGATCAGCTCGCGCGCGATGAAGGGAAGGTGACGAAGATCGTGCGCCAGCACGATGCCCGGCACGGCGAAGATGATCTTGAAGTCCCAGTCGTCGACCAGCGGCCCGAGCAGGCCCTGGCGCCGAACAGCAGCACGTAGACCAGGCCCGAGACGACCGGCGACACCGAGAACGGCAGGTCGATCAGGCGTGATCAGCAGCGCTCTTGCCGCGGAAACTCGAACTTGGCGATCGCCCAGGCGGCCGACAGGCCGAACACCAGGTTGAGCGGCACCGCGATGGCCGCCACCAGCAGCGTCAGGCGGATCGCCGCCTGGGTGTCGGGATCGTCGAAGCGCGGCGAAGAAGGCTGCCGACCCGCGCCGCAGCGCTTCGGTGAAGACGGCGGCCAGCGGCAGCACGAGGAACAGCGCGCAGGAAGCCCACCGCCAGCGCGATCAGCGTGCCAGCGCACCAGGCGGCCTTCGCCGAGCACGCCGTCAGGCATGGCCAGAACCTCCGCCGGCTGAAAGCCTGGATCGAGTTGATGGCCAGCAGGGCGGCGAAGGAGATCAGCAGCATCACCGTGGCGATGGCCGACGCGCCGGCATAGTCGAACTCCTCGAGCCGGGTGACGATCAGCAGCGGCGCGATCTCCGACATGAACGGCATGTTGCCGGCGATGAAGATCACCGAGCCGTATTCGCCGACGGCGCGCGCGAAGGCGAGCGCGCACGCCGGTCAGCAGCGCCGGCACGCAGGGCGGGCAGCACGACGCGGAACACGGTCTGGCAGCGGCCGGCGCCCAGCGTCGCCGAGGCCTCCTCGACCTCGCGGCTCGAAATCCTGCAGCACCGGCTGCACGGTGCGCACGACGAAGGGCAGGCCGATGAACACCAGCGCGATGAAGATGCCGAGCGGCGTGAAGGCGATCTTGATGCCCCAGCGGCGCGAGCAGGGCGCCGATCCAGCCGTTGGTGGCGTAGAGCGCCGCCAGCGCGATGCCGGCGACGGCGGTGGGCAGCGCGAACGGCAGGTCGACGGCGGCGTCGAGAATGCGCTTGCCGGGAAAGTCGTAGCGCACCAGCACCCAGGCCACGATCGCGCCGAAGACGACATTGACCAGCGGCGGCGGCGGCCGAGATGAAGAAGCTCACCTCGCAGCGGCCGCCAGGACGCGCGGCGTCGTCGCCACCCGCCAGATGCCGTCGATGCCGAGCGCGCTGGCGCGCCACACCAGCACGGCGAGCGGGATCAGGACGATCAGCGACAGATAGCTCACGGCAAAGCCCAGGGTGATGCCGAAGCCGGGCAGCACGCTCGGGCTTGGCAAGCGACGGCATCCAGCCGCGCAGGACGGCCGTGCTCATCGCGTCGCCGGCTTGCTGCCGGGCTTATAAATCTGGTCGAACGTTGCCGCCCTCGGCGAAATGCTCGGCCTGCGCCTTGGCCCAGCCGCCGAACGCCTGGTCGACGGTGACCAGCCTGATCCTGGGGAAGCGGGCGAGATCGGCCGGATCGGCGGAATCGGGCTTGCTCGGCCGGTAGAAGTTTTGGGCAATGATCTTCTGGGCGGCCGGCGTGTAGAGGAACTCGAGATAGGCCTCGGCCACCTTGCGCGTGCCGCGCTTGTCGACCACCTGGTCGACCAGCGAGACCGGCGGCTCGGCCAGGATCGAGAAGGCGGGCACGACGATCTCGAACTTGTCGGCGCCGAACTCCTGCAGCGCCAGGAAGGCCTCGTTCTCCCAGGACGACCGAGCACGTCGCCGACGGCGCGCTGGGCGAAGGTGGTGGTCGAGCCGCGCGCGCCGGGATCGAGCACCGGCACGTTCGCGGTAGATCGCCTCGACGAACTTGCGCGCCGCCGCCTGGTCGCCTTTGGTGCGATCGAGCTCGTAGGCCCAGGCGGCGAGATAGTTCCAGCGCGCGCCGCCCGAGGTCTTGGGATTGGGCGTCACGACCGAGACGCCCGTCCTTCGGCGAGGTCGGGCCAGTCCTTGATGGCCTTGGGGTTTCCCTTGCGCACCACGAACACGATGGTCGAGGTGTAGGGCGCGGCGTTGTTGGGCAGGCGCGACTGCCAGTTCGGCCGGCAGGCGCTTGGACTCGCGGGCGATGGCGTCGATGTCGCCGGCCAGCGCCAGGGTGACGACGTCGGCCTCCAGGCCGTCGATCACCGAGCGCGCCTGCTTGCCCGAGCCGCCGTGCGAGTGCGGATGGTGACCTTCTGGCCGGTGCTGGCCTGCCACCTCCTGGCAAAGGCGTCGTTCAGCGCACGTATAGAGTCTCGCGCGTGGGGTCGTACGGACACGTTGGTGAGCACGACGGGGGTGAGCACGATGTCTTGCGCGGCCTGCTTCGGCGATTGGGCGCGCACGGCCTGACCGTGGCCATAACGCCGAAGGCGATGACGACGGCGGCAAGGAAAGCGTTGCGGTTTGTCATGGCAGGACCTGTACGCATCTGGGTTGGACGCGGTTCCGCTCTTGCCGACGTAGGACGCGGGGTCGATCTTCGGGAGGCGGGCCGTTTCGGTGAACGTCGGTTCAGGTGAACCGACAGGACCGGCCCAAGGCAGGTCGCGTCGGCAGGTCGGCCGGAAACGGTCGGATGGAAACGGGTCGGATGAAACTGGGGCAGCGGGCTCCGGATCATCACTCCCTTCTTTTCAGCGGACTTTCGACCCTCTTGGAACTGCCTGCGATGGCGCCCTGGGGACAATGATTGCGGTTGCCGAAATTCGACGCCTGGGAGAACAGATCGCGCTTCCAGGCCGGCCGCGAAGAACTTGTCGCGCCGACGAAAACGCCGAGATTCCCGACGCTCTGACGACCTCACTCTTCCGGGGTCGAGCGGTCGATCTGCCAGGTGGCAGCCGAAACGTTGGAGCTCGAGGCTGAGGCGGCCCACGATCTGCTCAGCGCCGCATCGTTTGCGGCGACAGCCTGCGCCGTCACCGTCACCTTCGACGTATCGGCAATAGCCACTCGCTGGCTCAGACGGCGGAGCCAGGAAGATCAAGCCTGTGACAGGGCATTGAGCAGGACCGAGCGCATTTGCGCTTCGTCCGCGCCCTTGCAGATGATTTCACGGTGTATTGCGTCTCCGCGTCATCTTGGTCAGCAAGCGCGAATTCGCGGCATGCACCAGCGGCCGCAGCGAAGGTTGGCGCCGATCACGAACGCCGCTGCGAGCAGGCTGGGTCCGGCGAAGCCTGCGCCGGCGATGGTGCCGACCATAGCCGAGCACCAGCGTCATGCCGTGTTTGAGACCGTGCGTTGATGCCTTCGCGCAGGACCGGCATGGGAAGCCGATGCCGGTCACCACCTGGGCAGCGATGCGGGTGGGGTCGCCCTCGCCCACCAGGCCGGAGAACACGACGAGAAACCCGACGCGCCCAGCGCACCAGGGCATTGGTGCGCAGCCCCGCCATCTTCTGTTGCCATTGCCGTTCGATGCCGATGGCCCAGACAGGACGAGGCCGAGACCGAGCCGCAACGCTGGCTCACCAGAGAACGATGTCGAAATGCATCGCTTCTCTAGTCAGTATTGCGCTTTGATGACTCCCTGTCCGGCAGAATCGGCCGAGCGTTCGATCAAGGCGACAAGGTGGTCGGGCAGTGGCTCGCAGGCGATCGAGTCGTAGAGTTCATGCAACTGCTTATGACGCCACCGATCGAAAGCCGGTGCCGATGGCCCTCGGGTTCCATCGGCCGTCAAGGAGACGATCGCCAGGGCCACATCGGCACGACCGATCGCGCCCAGACGCGCGCCTCGATGCAGACGCGCCGGCGGCGATGGACTCCTCGCCGGTGAGCATCTGCCGCCAGCACGCCCGTCCGCGCGCGCGAGACGCGGCTCTTGACGGTGCCGACGACGCGGAAAGGCGGCGATCCCGCCTCATGGATAGCCGCTTCGAGCACCGCGAGCAGCAACGCCTCGCGCTGGCAATTCGCCAGTCGGCTGAAGGCCTTGGTGAATTCGCGCATGATCCAGGCCGCTTTCCTGAGTCGGCGCATGCGACAGCCTGTTCGCGATTGCGTCGTCGAGAGGCACGATCTGCAAGCTGCGCGACGCAAACCGGAAAGATAAGAATTCGTTGCGCTGGATGCAGAGCGACCACGCTCCGAAGTTCGTGCCCGGGCGAAAGGACTGACGGCGAAGCAGGATTGTTGAGCGATGTCTCTGGACGAGGTCATCGGCGCGATGGGGATCGCGGGTCAACGACAGGGCATAGATACGCAGGCGCCGGCAGAAGGGCCTTACGGTCGACGATGAAGTCGCCGGTCATCGTCAGGAATGGACATGTCGTGTTCCGATCTCGCGCAACAAGTGCAGCTGTTTGCGTGAAGGCTGGGCTGGTCGATCCAGCTGGTGCCGGCGACGCAGGAACCGCGTCAGGAATCGGCCGCGATCGACATCAACGCTTCCAATCCAGGAACTAGGCGCTGCAGATGCTTTGAAGAGATCAATCGGGTCCGCCGCCCGGTCGGCGCGGTCGATACCGGCGACGACGGGGGCCTTCAGTCGAAGGTCGCAGAATTGATCGTTCGGCATCTCTCCTGTCAGAGACGTGGTGACCACGCGACCGATTACAATGCCCTCTGCAGAAAGAGTTCCGCAGTCGACAAAGCGGGCGTTACTTCTTAACCAGCGGGCATTCACCCTGGTCCATCGGACGGAAGGCCTCGGCGGCCGGGAATGGTGGCGCGCAGCTTGTAGTAGTCCCACGGCCCCTTGCTCTCCGCCGGCTTCTTGACCTCGAACAGATACATGTCGTGGATCTTGCGGCCGTCGGCGCGGATCGTGCCCTTGCCGAACAGCTTGTCGTCGGTCGGCATGGACTTCATCTTGGCCACCACGGCGGCGCCGTCGGCATCCGATCTTCAGCTCATGCACGGCCTTCGAGGTAGTGCGTGACGGCCGAGTAGACGCCGGCCTGCACCATGGTCGGCATGTTGCCCTTGTTGGCCGGGCCGAACTCCTTGGCGAAGGCGCGGTTGTTGTCGTTGCTGTCCCAGTACCAGGCCTCCGTGAAGATCAGGCCCTGCGCCGTCTTCAGGCCGAGCGCATGCACGTCGGTGATGAAGACCAGCAGCCCGGCGAGGTTCTGGCCGCCCTGCACGATGCCGAACTCGGACGCCTGCTTGATCGCGTTGGTGGTGTCGGCGCCGGCGTTGGCGAGGCCGATGATCTTGGCCTTCGAGGCCTGCGCCTGCAGCAGGAACGAGGAGAAGTCCTGCGCCGGGGAAGGGATGGCGCACCTTGCCCAGCACCTTGCCGCCGTTCTTGACCACGACCGCCGCGGTGTCGCGCTCGAGCGCATGGCCGAAGGCATAGTCGGCGGTCAGGAAGAACCAGGTGTCGCCGCCGGTCTTGACGATCGCCTTGCCGGTGCCGTTGGCCAGCGCCCAGGTGTCGTAGGTCCAGTGGATGGTATTGGGCGTGCACGCCTTGCCGGTCAGGTCGGACGCCGCGGCGCCCGAGACCAGGAACACCTTGTTCTTCTCCTGGGTGATGTTGTTGACCGCGAGCGCCACCGAGGAGGTCGGCACGTCGACGATCGACATCGACCTTGTCGACGTCGAACCACTGGCGCACGATGTTGGAGCCGACGTCGGGCTTGTTCTGGTGGTCGGCGACGACGATCTCGATCTTGTCATGGCACTTCGTCGGCTTGCAGAAGTCCTCGACCGCCTTGCGCGCGGCCCAGACGCGAGCCCTGGCCGGACAGGTCGGCATAGGTTCCCGACTGGTCGTTCATGACGCCGATCTTGATGGTGCCGTCGCTGTATTGGGCCTGCAGACGTTGCGCCGAGGGTCAGCGCCACCACGGCAGCGGCCCCTAAAATCCATATCGCATGGCCGCCCTCGCGCTTGATGGGCGAAGCGTAGTGAGCACGGCAATCTGCATTTTCCATCACGCGGAATCCAACCCTTCGCGGGGCCGGGCGCGACCAGCCCGGCTTTCATATGGGTCGAGCCGCGCCGCCCACGCACGCTACGATCACCCGCAGGCAACATGACCGAGGCGTTGACGTATCTGGACATACGATTGGGTGCCTGAGGGCATCTGGTCCCCGTGGTCATGTTCGAGACATCAGACTGCGCTGGGCGATGCGAAGAAGCTGGCCTCGGACTACAGGTCCGTCCTCGTTCGATAACCGCGGAGCAGAGCACTTCTCGCGTCAGCCTTTTGGCCAAGTGCCTTTCATAGAGGACAGCGGCATCACCGTGTTCGAAAGCGGCGCATGTCTTCTGTATCTGGCGCGAAAAGTGAAAAGTTGATGCCTCGCGACTCCAAGGGCGAAGCAGAGACACTGGAATGGACGATTGCCGCGCTCAATTCGATTGAGATGGTTACGGTGCCTTGGTGGTTCATCGGCCTGTCCAATCGACGAGAGCAACCCTCTCGAAGCCTTGGATGCTCCAGCGCTTGAAACACCTGGAAACTGTGCTGAGCGCAGCGTGAGTGGCTTGCCGCTGGACAGTTTACCGTTGCCGATATCCTGATGTCGGACGCTTCGGGTACCGAAGGTCATGGGCTGCCGGTGATTTTCCGGCAATACGATCCTACGTCGATCGAGGCCTGCGCGCGGCCTGCTTTTTCAAAAGAGCCTTTACGACGGCCAGATGGCGCATTTCGCTGCGGGCGATGAGTAAGAGGCAGTGCGTGACAGAGCAGGCGGCTTGCTCATATAGGTCGTGACGCCGAGCGCGGACTCTCCTCGCGGTCGATGCAGTAGCGCGAGATAGAGCCGGATATTCTCGAAGCGCTGGTTGGTGTAGGGCGCATCTCGCCGTAACCGAGTTCAGCCGCGAGACGCTCGGCATGCGCCATCAGCCTGCGGCCAAGGCCTCGCCCCTGGAAGGCAGGAGCGACCGCCACATTCTCGACGAGCAGGTGATCCGGCTCGGCGATGGTCTCGATGAGGGCGGCCAATTCGTCGCCCATATAGGCGAGGTCGACGCGGTGGCTCTTGCAGCGACCGCCTCGACATAGTCCGGCGCCGCATCGGCTTGGGCTCGCGGCCGATCAGCGGCACCCACTTGGCGTAGGCCTGCGCGTGTCAAGCGCGCGCACGGCTGCGGCATCGGCGACCACCGCCTGGCCGCAGCTCGACGTGCCCGGCGTCGCCGTCACGGCCACGGTCAGGCCCGTCGCTTCGTCGACGCCGGTCTTGAGGTTGATGCACCTGCACCGCCGCGCCCGACGCGCCCTTGCCGAGATTGTCGAGCGAGGCCACGGCCAGGATGTTGCTCGTCGGCGTCGTTGCCGTAGACGGCGAGCTCCATGGAGTTGGTGTCGATCAGCCGGTCGGCGCGCAGGAACCGGTCGCGCTCCAGCCACTTGCGGTCGGCGAGCGGCCGCACCGGCACGAAGGTCTCGCCGGCATAGTAGTCGGCCAGCACCTTGTGCACGTCGGCGGCCGTCACCTTGCCTGGCGACGATGTCGCGCGTGATCGGCACCAGTGACCAGCATGCCCTGGGCATAGTGGCCGACCGACGGCACGAACAGCGGCGCGTGCTTGAGGCCGGAATACTTCTTCATCTCCGGCACGTGCTTGTGCGTGAGCTCGACGCCATAGAGGCCGAACGGCTCGACGTCGGGCGTCTTCTCGTGGACCGCGATCAGCTCCTTGCCGCCGCCGGTGTAGCCCGAGACGCCGAACACGGCGGGCGTCGAATCGGCGCGCACGATGCCGGCATCGACCAGCGGCCGCAGGATGGCGATGGCGCCGGTCGGATAGCAGCCGGGATTGCTGATGCGCTTGGAGGCGAGCAGCTTCTGCGCGGTGCGCCTTGGTCATCTCGGGAAAGCCGTAGGTCCAGCCGTCGGCGACGCGATGCGCCGTGCGTGGCGTCGATCACGCACGGTGTCGGCGTCGCCGAGTGCCGCCACCAGCTCCTTGGCCGCGGCGTCGGGCAGGCAGAGCACGGCGATGTCGGCGGCCCTGGCGATCTCGGCGCGCTTGCCGAGATCCTTGCGGTCGGCCATCGGCAGCTCGAGCAGCTCGATGTCCGGCCGGTCCTTCAGCCGCTCGTGGATCTGCAGCCCGGTGGTGCCGTGCTGGCCGTCGATGAAAATCTTGGTCTTGTTGCTGGTCATGGTCTTCTCTCTCGCAAATTCAGGGCCTTGGGGGAGACGGCCGACTGGAGAAGAAGGAAGTGATGGAAGCCGCTCTGATCCTCTCCAGCGGCTTCACGATACGGCGCGTTCGTTACGCGCGCGCGTCTTCGCACCGCTTGTCAAAGCGGCGGCGTCGCGACCGGAGGAGGGCGAACGGCTTCATGGTGGCGCGGATATTTCATCCGCCAGGCCGCGATGTCCAGCGGCTAGGGGCGGGACCGGGTGCGCGGCGCCGCCTCTGACGTCTGCGACGAGACGAGCGTGCGGACCAGCGAACGGTCCGTACACGACCATCCCTCGGACCGTTAGCGTGCAAGACCGTAGGCGGATATCTTTGCGCGCGAAGACCCGACCTTCCAGCGTAGCCTTATGGAGCACGCGGCGCGACGGTGTATCACGGGATTGTCCGGTCCAGCTGACGTGGCCTGCGGGATCGATGCGTGAAGTCGAGGTCACCGGGATCGGCATACAACGGTGCCCAGGCGTACCTCGCCAGACCATCGGACCTCATCAGGCGGCGACGCGAAGTTGCTGGCGCCGACCACGCTGGACCAGTTCCACGTCGCCCCTCGTACTTGATCGCCGCCGTCACGCGCCGGCGCGGGGACGAGGGCGAGCGGCAGCCGGCGTCACCAGCCCTGGCAGCCGCCGGCGGCGAGCGCCGCGCCGCGGCAGCCGACGGCCTGCAGCGGCCGCCCGGGCATGCCGAGGAGCGGCCCCGGTTCGCTCTCGTAGTCGGCTGGCGCCGCGCCGAGACCTGCCGCGTCCACCATCGCCGACGAAGACGACCGAGCGCCAGGTTGCCCAGGCGGATTGCGAAGCTTCGATGGCTTCGCGATGGCGTGCTGCCACGTCATGGTCGTCTGCGGGCGAGACCACGTTCATCAGGACATTGCCGCCCGCTTCGCCGACAGCGAACGCGCCGACATAGGGGTCCTGACGAGTTCTCCACTGACTGGCCGATCGCGCGTCCAGATCGCAGCCTCAGGCGTCGGCAAGGGAGGTCGGCGTTCACGGAATCGACGTCGGCCCTCGTGCCGGTGATGACCGTTGCGCCGAACCGCCGCCGCTCAGCAAGGCCGGCGGCTGCGACCACGTCACGCATGGCGAAACCGGCTCCATCTCCCCCTCGTCTTGTGCGATCACAGCCAGCGATGCGGAACGTCGCAAGCGCCTGCTGCGGCGCATCCGACTGACCAGGAGGCAGCCGATGAGCCAGTCCGCCCATCCCGAAGGCTCTGTCGATGCTCGAGAAGCGCAAGATCGAGGCCGAGATCCTGAAGGAGGTCTACGAGACCCTGAAGGAGAGCCACGGCGAGGAGGTCGCCCAGAAGACCATCGCCGAATCGGTGCGCCGCTCGGCCATCGAGCAGGCCCGCCAGTTCGCCGCGGCGGCGCCGGGCGGGCACGTCGCTAAAGGCCTTCCAGGACGTGATGCCGCTCTGGACCAAGGGCGGGGCGCTCGAGATCGAGGTCAAGGAGCAGACCGACACGAGCTTCACCTTCAACGTCGTGCGCTGCCGCTACGCCGAGACCTACAAGGCGATGGGGCTGGGCGAGATCGGCCATCTGCTGTCGTGCAACCGCGACGGCGCCTTCTGCGAGGGCTACGACCCCAAGCTCAAGCTCGAGCGCACGCCAGACCATCATGCAGGGCGCCAGCCACTGCGACTTCGATAGCACCGCTACGAAGCAGTAATCAGGCGCGTCGCGTCGCGGCAGCCGCCCCGCCTTCACCCGGAGCATTGGTCGGCGCCTATACCGCGAGCTTGAGCACGCACGCCGAAGCTGACGATCAACGGGCATCTGACCGCGCCCGCCGAGCGGGCAGCCTTCACGGCCAGTCGGCGATGAAGCCCTTCGCCTTGTAGGGCTCGATCTTGCGCCATTCCTGACAGCACGTGCGGCGGAACGTCGAGATCAGTGTGCCAGCGTTCGACCGGCGCGCGCGAACGGATTGATCGTCACCAGCATCTTTGTCGACCTCGGGCCAGTGGCGATGCAAGGTCATGCGGATAGCGCCGCGCCGTGCAGACCTTGCCGAGGCAGATGCTTCCGCGATATTCTTCGCGGCCGAGCGCGGCGTCGATCACGCGGCAGCGAGAACAGGACGTTCTCGCCGGTGTTGGTGGCGCGATGCTCCTCGAGGATCAGCTCGGCCGGAACGCCGCCCGTCACCATTGCCGTCCTTGATCACGCGCGCACTCGCTGCGCGCGTCGCCCTGGCGTCGATGCCGCCGCTCACGATGGCGTGGCGGAAGAGCCGGCGCCGCCAGAGATCGACCGCGGCGCCTGACCGATTCTCGCCGACGCCGCGGCGCGTGCCGAACACGAACAGAGGTCGGCGGGCCTGAGCGGCGTCGTGAGATCAGGTGCTCGGTACTGATCGCGGGCGATCTCGGCATCGCTCGGCAGATCGATCAATTCAGGAACTCGGCGATCACGAGGTGATTGTCCTTCACGGGCCAGGTGCGGGTCGGGATGAGTCTCGTTGTTGAACACCGCCAGCACCGTGCGCGCGCTGGGCGTCGAAAGGTGAGCTTGCCGACCGAGACGCCGGGCACGCCGTCGTTGATGCCGGGCGGCACCTTGCCGTCGAGCGATGAACTTGTCGCGGCCGACGCCGAAATAGCCGCGCGGCCGGCTCATGGTCACGACGGCGCCCGCCGGTCTCGTCGCCCTTGGCGAAGGCGCCGGGCCGCAGATGCACCACGTCGCTCGAGCGCAGGAACGGCGAGCGGTAGGTGTGGGTGACCGGCTGGCCCGCCATGCGTGAGCACGAACTCGTAGTAGGCGTCGGACGCCGACGAAGGGCCCTCACTAGCCGTCGGCGCCGGTCGTCTTGCGATGCACCGGCGCGGCTTCTTGCGCTCGCCGGTCTTGGCGTCGACCTCGTAGATCTCGACCTCGGCGCCGGCGACGCGGAAGGTTGGTGTAGAGCTGCTCGTCGGCCGATGCCGGTGACCCTGCCGTTCAGCACCGGCAGCGGCTCCTGGGCGATGAACATGCGTGGCCGGCGGCTTGCCGGCGATGAACTCGTACATGCGCGGCGAAGGCGAGCTTGTGGAACGCCACCTCGCGATGATCGAGCCCGTCCAGGATGACGTTCCTGGCGCCGCGCAGCTCGGATGCGTCGTAGCCGACGCCGGTGGGCTTGCCCGGCGCGCCGACGAAGCGGCCGTCGGGCTGGGAGCAACTTGTCGTTCTTGTCGGAGCGGATCGCCATCAGCTCGACGCCGGGGATCAGATCGTCCGGCCCCGCTGTTCGAGCTCCTTCAGGAAGGGCAGCGCGCCGTTGAACTCGCTGCCGACCAGCGATGGCTGTCGGAGATGACGATGCCCTTGTTGGGCGTGCCGCACAGCACGGCGTGGCTCACGAGGCTCCGCGCCGCCGCCGTTCTTCAGGTAGTTGCGCACCGCGTTGCCGCCGCGCGACGAGCGCGATCAGCGCCACCTTGCGTCGCGCGCGTCGCCTTCGAGCACCTGCGCCACGTAACGCGCGCCAGCTCCTTCATCGTCCTCGGTCGAGGAGCGGAAGGCGCTCGGGCTTCGGGAATCGTCGCGCCGCGCGTTGGGATAGGTGAAGTCGATGGCGAAGAGCTGGTTGCGCTTGTAGCCGTTGGCCTCGAAGCGCCAGATGGTTGTTGATCCAGGCGCGCCCGGATCGCCGTTGCCGTGCACGAACACGACCGGCGGCGGGCCCGGCTCAGGCCGGCGGCTGGCGCTGGCGCGGCCGGGCGCGGCGGCCGGCGCGGCTGCTGGGCCTGGGCAACATGGCAGCACAGCGCCGGCCACGCGCGGCATGCCGCCCGAGCGCGCGTCGGCCGTGGACCCAGCCCCTCGTTTTCTCTCCCCAGGACATCGTGCCTGCATGTTGGCAAATGCCGCGCGGCCGACGCTACGCTCGCGGCATGTCGATTTGTTACGTCGATAGCCCGGTCGGCCGCCTGGCGCTCGAAGCCGATCGACGATGCCGTGACCGGCGTGCGCTGGGCGAGCCCCGGCGAGCGCAGCACGCGCAGACGGCACGCCAACGAGCCCGATCCGGTCGAGGAAGCGGCGCGCCAGCTCGACCGCTACTTTGTCCGCAAGCTCAAGCGCTTCGACCTCAGCCGCCTCGCCGCCCGCGGCACCGACTTCCAGAAGCGCGTCTGGGCGATGATGCGCGACATCCCCTACGGCGAGACGGCGACCTATGGCGGCATGGCGATGGCGCTGGTTCGGGACCGCGCGCCGTCGGCATGGCGTGCGGCGCAATCCCATCCCATCATCGTGCCCTGCCACCGCGTGCTGGGCAGCGGCGGCAAGGAGGCGGCTTCTCCGGCGGCCGTGGACTGCCGACCAAGCGTCAGCTGCCCTGGCGCTGGAAGGCGTCGTTCTTCGTGCTTATTAACGTTGCGTCGGCCGGGGCCCCGGCTACGGGTAATGCGCGTGCTGATAGCAATGTACGTAA
>ERZ1370068.8118-contig-6998_pt1 | contig 55165 bp, 59 predicted proteins | sample MGYA00561227_ERZ1370068 | MGnify/ENA primary metagenome ERZ1370068 (study PRJEB38410, sample SAMEA6850437) | metagenome | study: Metagenomic assessment of the ecological functions of the soil: analysis of the soil microbiota associated with the... | reverse complement strand
GCCATTGCTTGTCCTCGGCAGGTGCGGCAGCGAGAAAAACCGCCACCGCCAGCGCGCCCCGGACGGATCAGGGCAGCCCACACCTCTCGACTGTCAGCCGGTGCATGCGCGCGGGCCTCAACCTTGCTTGATCTCAGATAGTGCTGGCGCGCCTTGGCGCGGTTGCCGCAGGAGGCCATGTCGCACCAGCGCCGCGTGCCGTTCTTGCTCGCGTCGACGAACAGCCACAGGCACGCATCGTTGGCGCAGCGGCGAATGCGTCGGCGCGCGCTCCCGACCATGAGGTCTGCCGCCGACCACAGCACCGGCGCATAGCAGGGTTGCAGCCGGAAGTCCGGTCCGGCCGATCTTCCCAAGCTCGATCTGCCACGCACAGCCGTCGCCTGAGCGCGCCAGCTGCCGGCGGGCGGGGCTTTCGACACGGCGCGGCTCAGCGCGACAAAGTCTTGGCTGCGCACCGGCTCGCCGCAAGCCAGGGCACTGGAGATGCGATAGATCGCTTCGCGCAAGCGCGATCGCCTCGGCAAACACCGTGGCTGCTTTGGAGGGTGCTCGCGGGCCCAGCCCCCGAGCTCTCGAGCGGCTGGCGCGGGGAGCGCGGCAGACGCCTGGGCCCACGCGAGCAGAGCCGCGAAATCCGCGAGAGTCCTCGACCGGCGCCTCTCTGCCGCGCCAGGCCAGCGTGTTGGCAAAGCCCAGGCAAACATCCTGGCCGACGGCGGAAACCAGCATAGTTCCCGCACGATGCCGGTCGCTGGTCGGCGCTGGCGTCAATCTAACCTCCATGACGGCTGACAGCGGCGCAGGCATGACCCTACAAATTACAACCATCTAGGTGGTTAGATAGCAGATCGGCCGATGCGCGTCACTCACGAAGAAATTCAAATCCCAGCGTCGAGACGGGTTGGTCGTCCGCGCCGACACCAGGCGCTGCTGCGGACGCCGATCCGCTGGCTGCCGCGCTGCAGGCCAAGGCCCGGACAGGCGCGGCGGGCGCCACCGAGGGCTCGGCCATGGCCGCGGGCGAGGGATGGCGGGTCGCCGACGTGGTGTGCACCTGCAGGGCCGCGCGACCGCCCCTTCGAGGAACGCCAGTCGGAAGCGTCGATCTCGCTGGTGCTGTCGGGCACGTTCGTGTACCGCGGCGAGCATGGCGCGTCGCTGCTCTCCGCCGGCTCGCTCCATGCTGGTAAGTCCGGGGCAAGAATTCGAGTGCTCGCACGCGCACGGCGAGGGCGACCGCTGCGCTGTCCCTTCCAGTTCGACGCCCAGCTGTTCGACCGACTGGCGCACGACGCGGGCGCTTCATGCGCAGCTTTTGGCCGCCAATCCCTTCCCCCGCTGCGCGCTTTGGCGCAGCTGACGGCGCGTGCCAGGACAGCGATGGCAAGCCCCGATGCGTTCGAGGAGATCGCCGTCGAGCTGGCGGGCGCGGTGCGTCGACATCGCCGGCCGGCGCGCCGTGAGCCGTCGGCATCATCTCGGCACTGACGCCCGCATTGCCTGCGCGCTGCGGCTGCTGGGAATCCGACAGCACCGAGCCGCAGTCGCTTGCCGATCTGGCGCGCAGCGCCGGCCTCAGCCCCTATCACTTCCTGCGCACCTTCAAGCGCGTGACCGGCGTCACCCCGCATCAATGGCTGCTGCGGGCGCGCCTGCGCGAGGCGGCGCGACGGCTCAGCGCCAGCCGCGAGTCGGTGACGGACATCGCCCTCGACGTCGGCTTCGAGGACCTGTCGAACTTCATGCGCAGCTTCCAGCGCCGAGTTCGGCGTCTCCCCGCGCCGCTATCGCCCTCGCGCTAAGCTAGTTTCCTCTCCCCATGCCTTCTTCAGAATGGGGAGAGGGTTAGGGTGAGGGGCAGCCACACACGCCGAAGCAAGCTTCTGCTCCTCACTTCGACCCTCTCCCCGTGAAGAACGGGAGAGGGAGGACACCCCGCGCCGCTATCGCCTCGCGGCCTAAGCTAGGTCGACCAAGCCCGTTGTGCTACGCAATGCGGCGTCCAGTGATTCGCGGCAGGGTGAATGCCATGACCCGCAAAATCAAGAATCCCACATGGGTTCTGACGCTCGAGAGTTTCCTCGAGGAAGAGGGCATTCATGAGAGCGCGACTCATCGATGGCGACGAAGGCCGTCATTGCCTTTGGCAGATCGCGCAGGTCATGAAGCAAGAAGGGCTGACTAAGACCGCGCATGGCCAGCGCGCATGGCCACGAGTCGCGCGCGGCTCGATCGGCTCCTCGACCCAGCTCTTGATGTCACCATGGAAATGGTAGTGATGAGCGGCCGCAGTTCTCCGCAAGCGGCTTGTCTTCGAGCTTCGCTAGAGTCCCGCCTTGATCTTGCTTGTGCGATAGCGCGCGGAGCAGCGGGCTCTGCCTTTCGTCTCTTGAGCCCGGCGAGAAGAGCAATTTTCGCCAAGTTTTCCGAGCGCAGACCGCCAAAGTGGCCCTGTTCAAGACGCACAGGAGACCACACCCATGATCAACCACATCTCGATCGGCGTTCGCGACGTCGCCAAGGCCAAGCGCTTCTACGACGCGGCCTTGAAGCCCTCGGCTACACGTGCTTGAGCGAATCGCCGGGCTCGCTCGGCTACGGGCAGGATCGCGTCGCGCTGTGGATCGGCGCTGCCGAGCGTCCTGTCCCGGCCGACGACAAGTCGGGCCTGCATGTCTGCTTCGATGCGCCGAACCGCAAGAGCGTAGACGCCTTCCACGCCGCGGCGCTGCGCGCGGGCGGGCGCGACAACGGCAAGCCCGGCCTGCGCGCCGACTACGGCCCCGACTACTACGCCGCCTTCGTGGTCGATCCCGACGGCTATCGCCTCGAAGCCTATTGCAGGCCAGAAAGCCTGAGCAAACACACAGGAGAGATGACCCATGGCTTCCATCCAGCAAGGAAATCCTGATCGAGGCGGCGCGCCGAGGACGTTTGGGCGGCGATCCGCGATGTCGGCGCCATCCACCGGCGCCTCGCACCTGGCTTCGTCGTCGACACCAGGCTCGACGGCGACGCCCGGATCGTGACCTTCGGCAACGGCATGGTCGCGCGCGAGCTGATCGTCGACATCGGCGATGCGGCCCGCCGGCTGGTCTGGTCCGTCGTCGGCGGCCGCATGACGCACCACAATGCCTCGCTGCAGGTCTTCGCCGATGGCGAGAGCCGCAGCCGGGTCGTCTGGATCGCCGACCTGCTTCCCAACGATCTCGCCGGGGTCGTCGGCGCGATGATCGAGCAGGGCATGGGCGTCATGCAGAAGACCCTGCAGAGAGAAGTCGGGCGCGCGCTGGCTGGATAACGGCCATGAATAGGAGCAGTGTAGGGCGCCCTGAATCTGAGGGGAGCCTATGCGACCGCCTTCGAAGACAGCGCTGTTCGATGCTGCGAAGAGCTGGAATGCCGCAGCCGTCAAAGCCATGCTGAAGGCGGCGCCCGCGCTCGCCAAGGCGACCGATCCCGAAAGGGCGCATGGCGCTGCACATCGCCTGCGCCGTGAAGCCCGGCGGCAACGGCCTCGGCGAGCCCAACGGCATCAAGACCGTCACCGCGCTCCTCTCGAGGGCGGCGCCGCGACTGGAGGCCGCGGTGCCGATGAACGAGGCCGAAGGCGACTTCCGCGCCACGCCGCTGTGGTATGCGGTCTCCCGCGGCGAGAACCTGCCCTTGGTGCGGTTTCTCCTGAAGCGCGGCGCGGATGCCAGCTGTATTCGCTGTGGGCGGCGGTGTGGCGCGACGATGCCGTGCTGTGCCGAGACCTGCTGGCGGCCAAGCCGCGGCTCGATCTCAGGGCCCATGGCGAGACGCCGATCTTCTACGCCGCGCGGCTGCAACGGCTGAAAACCCTGGACCTGCTGATCGAGGCGGGCGCCGATCCGACGATCGAGGACCCGCGAGGCCGCGACGCTCGTCGATATTGCGCGCGCCCGCCGCCTGCCGAAAGACGTTCGTTGCTCGTCTCGAAGACCTGAAGGGGCGCAAGCAGGCGACCAGCGCATCGCGGGCAAAGTCGGTGTAGGCTGACACCGCAGCCCGAGATAGGAGGCCTCCAATGCCCAAGTCGCCACACAGGTCGCGCCATGCTCGATCGGCGCCGCGCGATTCTGGCCGGCACGGCGTTCATCGGTGCGGCCGCCATACCCGATACCGTTGTCGGCGCGGCTGAAGCTGGCTCGCTCCCGCCGCCGACTTCCTCGCCGCCGTGCGCAAGTTCCTGGCGAGCCTCGAGCCCGACAAGCGCAAGGCGGCCACCGTTCGCCTGGAACGGGCCGGAATGGAGCGCCTGGAACTACTTCGGCGTCGGCGGCTACATCAAGCCGGGCCTCAGGCTGGAGCGAGATGAGCGCCGAGCAGAAGGCCGCCGCCTGGGACCTGCTCCGCCACATGGCAATCGCCCGGCGGCCTCGCCAAGACCGAAGAACGTCATGACTGCTGCAGGACGTGCTGGCGGCCAGCGGCAACGGCACCGGCCAGCGCTCCTCGCAGCGGTTCTCCTTCTCCGTCTTCGGCACGCCGGCCGAGACGGGCGCGTGGGGCTTCCGTCTCGAGGGCCACTCACCTGACCCAGTCGATCGCCGTGCGCGACAACCGGATCGTGTCCGGTCACGCCATCCGTCGTTCTCGGCCTTGCCGAACCGCATCACCAGCGGGACTCATGCCGGCCTGGTGACGCTCAAGGACGAGGAGGCGCTGGCGCGACGGCTGGTCGGCGATCTCGCGCCCAAGCTGCAGGCGAAGGCGCGCCTGTCGGACTCGCCGCTCGGCAACATCATGTCCTACGCCGGCCGCGAGCGTGCCAATGCGCAGAAGGTGGGGCTCCCGGCGGCCGAGCTTCGCCTCGGCGCAACGCGACCTCGTATGGCGCAGCTGATCGACACCTACGCGGTCGACTACCTGTCGCCGCGCTCTGGCCGCTGCCCAGCGCACGCGCGTCAGCTCGGGCGACCGCGACGCCGTGCATTTCGCCTGGTACGGCCCCAACACGCCCGAGAAGGCCTTCGGCTATCGCGTGATCGGCGACGGTTTCGTCATCGAGACTGGGCTCGGTCGACCCGGCCGCGCAGCATCTCCACACCATCTACAACGACCTCGGCAACGTGCTCGGGCGGACGGCCTGACGATGGGCGGACAGATGCACTATTGCCTGTTCGATACCGACCTCGGCGCCTGCGGCGTCGCCTGAGCGAGCGGGGCCTCACCCGCTTCCAGCTGCCCGAGGCCGACCTGCGCGCCACCGAAGAGACGCTTGCAGTCTGCGCGCCCCAACTCGAGCGCCGAACGCTCCGCCGCCGCCGATCGACGCAGGCGATAGCCGACGTGCAGCGCTACATGGCGGGCGAGAGGGTCGACTTCTCCGCCATTGCCCTCGACCTGACGGGCGTCGCTCCTTCTATCGTCGAAGTCTACGCCGCGCGCGCGCCGCGTCGGCTGGGGCGAGACCGCGACCTATGGCGAGCTGGCCCGCGCAGGCCGGCGCCCGGCGCGGCGCGCGCGGTCGGGCAGGCGATGTCGCGCAACCCCGTCGCCGTCATCATCCCGTGCCACCGCATCCTCGGCCAGCGGCAACAAAGTCGGAGGCTTCTCCGCGTTCGGCGGCACGGTCTCGAAGCAACGGCTCCTGGGGCTCGAAGGCGTTCGCGTCGGCGCATCGAAGGCCGCCGGGCAGCTGTCGCTCTCCGAGCAGTGGTGAAAGCCTCAGCCCGACCCTCTGCCCGCTTACGTGGAGAGAGGGAGGCGCCGAGCTTCGCCGCCGCTTCGCGCAGCTTGAACTTCTGGATCTTGCCCGAGGGCGTGCGCGGCATGTCGGCCACCAGCTCGAGCCGCTCGGGCCAATAGGTCTTGGCCATGCCCTCCTTGGCGAGGAACCGCGTCAGCTCGGCCAGATCGAGCCGCGCGCCGGCCTTGGCGACGACATAGGCGCAGGGGCGCTCGCCCAGCCGCTCGTCCGGCATGGCGACGACGGCGCATTCGGCCACCGCCGGGTGCCGATAGATCAGGTTCTCGACCTCGGCGACGGGGATGTTCTCGCCGCCGCGGATGATCACGTCCTTGGTGCGCCCGACGATGCGGATGTAGCCGTCCTTGTCCATGCGCGCGAGGTCGCCGGTGTCGAACCAGCCGTCCGCGTCGATCGAGTTGAGCTGCGGCTTCTTGAGATAGCCGACGAAATGCGTGATGCCGCGCGCCTGCAGGTTGCCGACCGTGTCGGCCGGCAGCGGGCGCTTGCGCGTCGTCCACCACGCGCACCTCGGTGCCCGGCAGCGCCCGGCCGTCGGTCGAGAACACCTTCTCCTGCGGATCGCTCTTGCGCGGTGATGGTCAGGCCGGCGTTCTCGGTCATGCCCCAGCAGGACAGCACGTCGAGGTTCATCTCGGCCTTGGCCCGCTGCACCAGCACGCGCGGGATCGGCGCGCCCGCGCACACCCAGGTGCGCAGCGTCCGGCTCACGCGCGCGCGCGGCTCCTCGGCGCAGGTTGACCATGTCGGACACGAACGGCGTCGAGCCCATGCTGAAGGTGACGCCCTCGCGCTCGATCATCGGCGCCGCCTCGCTGGCCGACCACGCGTCGAGCGCCACCGTCGTGGTCGCGAGCATCACCGGCATCAGCATGCCGTAGAGGAACCCCGTCTGGTGCGCGTAGGGCGAGCCCATGAAGATCACGTCGCTGCCGGCGACCGGGATGTCCTCGATGAAGCATCGCGCCGGCGCCAGCACCGTGTTGGCCGTGTGCATGACGGCCTTGGGCTCGCCGGACGTGCCGGACGTGTAGATCAGCTCCACCACCTCGTCGGGCTCGGGCCGCAGGGGACGAGCCGCCGGCGCTCGGCCTCGGATGGGGAAGGACGGTCGAGGAAGGCCAGCTCGAACGATCTCGTCGCCGGTGCCGCCGACCGCGAGCACGTGCTGCAGTGTGCGGCAGATCGGGCGCGGATCTCGCGCATCATCGCCATATGATCGAAGCCGCGCCACAGCGCCGGCACGACGGCGACCTTGGCCTCGGCAAAGCCCATCATGAAGCGCAGCTCGCGCTGGCGGAAGATCGGCATCAGCGGATTGGCCACCGCGCCGATGCGGTTGCAGGCATAGAACAGCGCCGTGAACTCCCACCAGTTCGGCAGCTGGAACGCCACCACGTCGCCCTTGCCGACGCCGCGCTCGATGAGCCCCGCCGCGATCTTGTCGACCCGCTCGCCGAGCTCGGCATAGCTCGAGCCGGATCTCCCGCCGCAACGCACTGTTCCAGCCCACGAACGCCGTGCGGCTCGGGGCGGCACGCACCGCATCGTCGAGATCGTCGATCGGCAGCCGGTTCAGCCACAGCCTCCGCTGCGTCGGCGATGCGCTTCTCCGGCAGGTAGATCTCGAACGCCATGGCGCTGCTCTCCCCTCTGCCTTGCGCCTTTGGTGGCAAAGAGGCTGTCTAGCCCCGAGTCCAAGCTGGCTTTTGCAGAGCTGCCAACGGATGCACGAACACTGCCGTCATCCCGGCGCCGCGAGTGCCCGAATGGGCACGAGCGGGACCAGGCCGGGACCCATGCACTCCCCTCCACAGGCTGTATTGGATCGTCGATGCAGCCCAGCGCCGCAGTGCGCTGCGCACTCCACGCACGCGAGAGCAGGTCGGTGGGTGTCTGGGTCCCGGCCTGGTCCCGCTCGCGCGCTTCGCTTGCGAGCGGCGCCGGGATGACGCCCTGGGCGGCGAACGCTCCTATGTCACCCCGCCATCGTCAGCCCCCCACTGACGCTGAGTATCTCGCCCCGTCGCGTAGTCGCTCGTCGGCCCCGCGAAATACAAGATCGCCCCGGCGATGTCCTCCGGCGTGGCGAGCCGCCGGAACGGGATCGCCCGCAGCAGCGCCTCGCGCATGCGCTCGGGGTTGGCGGCAAACAGCGGCGTGTCGGTGGGGCCGGGGCAGACGCAGTTGACGGTGATCTTGTGGCGGGCGCCCTCGCGCGCCAGCGACTTGGTGAAGCCGATGATGCCGCCCTTGGCCGCGGAGTAGGGCGTCTCGCCGAGGCTGCCGACGCGGCCGGCGTCGCTGGCGACGAACACGATCTTGCCGCCGCCGCCCGCAATCATGGCCGGGAACAGGGCGCGCGTCAGCCGCACCGGCCCCAGCAGGTTGATGCCCAGCACCTTGTCGAGGAACGCCTGGTCGGCCTCGACGAACGGCTGCGTGCGGTCCCAGCCGGCCGCATTGACGAGCACGTCGATCTTGCCGCCGGCGCGCTTCAGGGCGTCCGCGGCGCAGGCGTCGACCGAGGCGCCGTCGGTCAGCTCCGACCTTGACGAACTCGACCGGCGCGCCTTGCGCCATCTTGATGGTCTCGTTGGCGCCGGCCTCGTTGACGTCGCACAGCAGGACGCGCGCGCCCTCCTTGGCCAGCATCAGCACGGTGGCCCGGCCGATGCCCGAGGCGCCCCCGGTCATCATCACGGTCTTGTACTTGAGCAGCATGGGCTTCCTCCAGGGTGTGTCGCGCCCCTAGACTAAGCCCCGCCGTGCCCGCTTCAAAGGGCGATGCCCAGGCCTACTGCACCGGCCGCGGCTCGACCTTCTCTGCCAGGGCCACGATCGCCCGTCCGAGTGCGGCCACGCGGCCCCAATCTACGACCTGGTAGTGCCATCTGGGAGAGCTGGTCGGCCATCAGCACCAATCGCAGCTCGCGCATGTCGTCCTCGCTCCAGGGCCCGCCATCGCCTGCAGCGGGCCCAACCGGCCCGACCGACTTGAACTTCGTGCTCATTGTCGAGCTCCTTCTGATCGGAGCAGAGCATGCAATGATGACGTGGCGTGGGCGCAGTCGTGGCGATGGTTGGCGCGTGCATCGCACCTAGCGGCAGCCCCTGCGTGCTCAGCGCCTGGCGCCGGCGAGAAAATCGGCGACGCGTCGCTGCGTCTCCTCCGTGGCCAGCAGGCGTCCCGTCCACTCGGTCTCGGCGGCAAAGCCGTTGCGCTCGGGATCGCGCGCCAGCCGGATGCACACCTTGCACGCCGCCAGCGACAGCGGATGCAGGCCGGCCACGCGTCTGCGCGAGCTTCTTCGCCTCGGCCTCGAGCTCGGCGCGCGGCACCGCCCACTGCACCATGCCGAGCTCGCGCGCCGTCTTGCCGTCGACGGCCTCCGCCGTGAGGATGATGCGCGCCGCCACCGCCGGCCCCGCGATCCAGGTCAGCCGCTGCGTCCCGCCGCCGCCCGGCAGCAGGCCGAGCCCAGGCTCGGGCAGGCCGAGCTTGGCCTCGTTGGCGGCGATGCGCAGGTCGCAGCCCAGCGCCAGCTCGTAGCCGCCGCCCATGGCCGCGCCGCCGATCTCGGCCAGGCTCACCTGCGGCAGGTCGGAGATGCGCTGGAACAGCTCCTGGAACGGCCGCGTGACTTGGCGCCGCCGCCTCCATCTTGTCGGGAGCGGCAAAGCGCGTGGCTGATCTCGGCCAGGTCGGCGCCGCCGGAGAACACTTTGATTGCGCTGCGGATGTGCAGCACGCTCCAATCGGTGCGCGTCGCCAGACCATCCAAGATGCCGTGGAACGCCTTGAACATCGCGGCATTGAACGCATTCACCGGCGGCCGGTCGAGCGTCACCGTGGCAATGCGATCGGCAACAGTGAGGTTGATCATGTCGGTCATCTCGATGTCCTCGGGTCAGGAGTGGGGAGTAGGGAGTAGGAGTAGGAGCAGCCTCACTCACTCCCCACTCCCTATTCCCTACTCGCCCTCACGTCAAACTCCGGCTGATCACCAGCCGCTGGATGTCGTTGGTGCCCCTCGTAGATCTTGGCGCCGCGCACGCCGCGATAGATGCGCTCCACCCCGAAGTCCTGGATGTAGCCGGCGCCGCCCAGCGTCTGCAGCGCGTCCGAGCAGATCTCTCTCCGCGGCTTCCGAGGCGAACAGCTTGGCCATGGAGGCCTCGGTGAGGCAGGGCTGGCCGGCGTCCTTCAGTGCGGCGGCGTGCAGCGTGAGCTGGTGCGCCGCCTCCAGGCTGGTCGCCATGTCGGCCAGCCGGAACGACACGGCCTGGTGCTCGAAGATGGTCTTGCCGAACGCGCGCCGCTCGTGCGCGTAGCGCACGGCGATCTCGAGCGCCGCCCGCGCCATGCCGACGCACTGCGAGGCAATGCCGATGCGCCCGCCCTCCAGATTGGCCAGCGCGATGCGATAGCCCTGGCCCTCCTCGCCCAGCCGGTCCTCCGCGGAGACGACCGCGTCCTCCAGCCGGATCTCGCACGTGTCGGATGCGTTCTGGCCCATCTTCTTCTCGACGCGCGCCACGACGTAGCCTGGCGTCTTGGTGTCGACGATGAAGGCCGAGATGCCGCGCTTGCCGGCCGCCGGATCGGTGACGGCAATGACCAGCGCGATGTCGGCCGTCTGTCCGCTGGTGATGAACTGCTTGGTGCCGTTGAGCACGTACGCTGTCGCCCTGCGCGTCGCCCGCGTGCTGGATGGCCGCCGCGTCCGATCCGCCCTGCGGCTCGGTCAAGGCGAAGGCGGTGAGCTTGCGCCCGCTCGCCAGGTCGCGCACGTAGCGCTGCTTCTGCGCCTCGGTGCCGTAGTTCAGGATCGGCATGACGCCCACCGAGTTGTGGCCGCTCACCACGGTCGCAAGCGCACCGTCGCCGGCGGCGATCTCCTGCAGTGCCAGCGAATAGGCGACGTTGTCCGCGCCCGCCCCGCCCCATTCGGTGGGCACCGTCATGCCCATGAAGCCCAGCGCGCCCAGCTCCTGAAAGATGCCGGGCGGAAAGGCCGCCTTCTGCTCCCATTCGGCCGAATGTGGCGCCAGCCGCGCCAGCGCAAACCGCGCGCTCTCCTGATCGCCAGCTGCTCTTCGCTGAGGATCATGCGGACCTCTTGGTGCCGACCGGCGCCGACCTCGCCTCCCCTATGCCAAGGATGCCTTCGCATGACGGGGGAGGACGGGCCAGGGCTTAGCTGCCCATGCCGACGGTCAACCGAACACCACTAGCGAGTAAGCCGATGGCGTCCTGGTGGGGTGACCGATCGCGCCTCGACAGACATCCCCAGCTGACGCGCCAAACGAGTAGCACCTTACGGCTCGTGCGGCACCTGTCGATGCAAGAAAGTCGCGCTAACTCGTGCGCGTCTTCCTCCCCCAGGGTCTCCGCGAAATTGCCGATTGCGGGGCGCGCGCGATGCTGCTGGAGTAGCGGCTCGGGATCACCACCAAGGGCAGGAAACACGCCATGAGCACCACCTACACCGACATCCTCTACAGCGAGGCCAAGGGCGTCGCCACCATCACCATCAACCGCCCCAAGGTGATGAACGCCTTCCGGGCGCACACGGTGGAGGAGCTGATCCAGGCCTTCCTCAAGGGCGGATGGAACAGAAACGTCGGCGTCATCGTGCTGACCGGCACCGGCGATCGCGCCTTCTGCACCGGCGGCGACCAGTCGGTGCACGACGGCAACTACGACGGCCGCGGCACCAACGGCATGCCGATCGAGGAGCTGCAGTCGCTGATCCGCGATGTGCCCAAGCCCGTGATCTGCCGGGTGCCGGGCTACGCCATCGGCGGCGGCAACGTGCTCGCCACCATCTGCGACATCACGATTGCCTCGGACAAAGCCATCTTCGGCCAGGTCGGCCCGCGCATGGGCTCGGTCGATCCGGGCTTCGGCACCGCCTACCTCGCGCGCGTGGTCGGCGAGAAGAAGGCGCGCGAGATCTGGTACCTGTGCCGGCGCTACACGGCGCAGGAGGCCTTGGCGATGGGCCTGTGCAACGTCGTCGTGCCGCACGATCAGCTCGACGCCGAGGTCGCCAAGTGGTGCGAGGAGCTGATGGAGAAGAGCCCCACCGCGCTCGCCATCGCCAAGCGCTCGTTCAACGCCGACAGCGAGAACATTCGCGGCATCGGCGCGCTCGGCATGCAGGCGCTCGCCCTCTACTACCAGACCGAGGAATCGAAGGAGGGCGGCAACGCCTTCCGCGAGAAGCGCAAGGCCGACTTCCGCTCCAAGATGAAGTGAGGGGCGCCCAGCCAGCTTTACGCGATCTGCGGATGGAACCGCTTCACCGCCAAATAGCCGAGCGCGACGAAGATCGCCAACACCGCGACCTGCGCCACAATGAAGGGCGCCTCGGTCTGCGTCGGCGCAAACGGCTGCAGGAACGCCAGCTTCTGGAAAGACTGCACGACCCCGACGAAGGCATTGAGATATAGGGCAAGCACGGCCGCTGCCACGTAGATCCAGCGCCAGGCTCCCGCGAGGTGGAGACCGTAGAGCGCGAGCAGTGCGATCGCCAGCACCACCAGCGATATGATGCCGACCACGTGCGACGGCAGGAGCTTGTTGAAGGGAAAGAGGAACCCGGTCGCGCTGGTCAGAACCGTGGTGGCGAGAAAATCGCGGTCCAGCCATCGAGCTTCCTTCCGCCGAGCATCCTGAGCAGCGACGACGAGCCCGGCGACGATCCCGATCAGGCTGATGATGACGTGCAGCGTCGTAAACGTCGACAGCGACATACCCAAGATCATGACACGCGTCCTCTTGAAGCTCTTCCGATCTTAAGATGCCGCCGCCAGCCGGTCGAGCCGCAGGCGATGGCGCGCGTCGGTGAGCAGCAGCACGCCGCCGTATGCGGCCGCGAGCGCGCCGAGGCCCGATGCCCCCGAGAGCACGAACATGATCATGATCTGATACTTGGCGGCCTCGCCCGGATCGGCACCCGCCAGGATCTGGCCGGTCATCATGCCGGGCAGCGCTGACGATGCCGGCCACGCTCATGGTGTTGAGGAGCGGCGTCATCGCGGTCCTGATCGCCCGCCGCAACACCGGCGCGAATGCCTCGAAGCGGGTCGCCCCCAGCGCGATGCGCGCCTCTATGGCTGCCCGCTCGCGCTCGGCGCCCTCGGTCAGCGTCTGCAGCGCCAGGCTGACGCTGGTCAGCGTATTGCCGAGCACCATGCCGAGAATGGGCAGGACGTATCGCGGCGCATACCAGGGTCGCGGGCCGATCACCGCCGCCACGGCGTAGAGCGTGGCCAGCCCGCCGACCAGCAGCAGCGTCGCATTGCCGAGGCCATAGGCCCACCAGCCCGCAAAGCGCCGCTCCTGGCGCTGCACCAGCTCGAACCCCGCGACCAGCACCATCACCAGCGCGACGAGGAGGGTCCACAAGGGCGAGGTCTGCGCGAACACGAACTTCAGGACGAAGCCCACGGCGGCGAGCTGCACCGCCATGCGCACCGCGGCGATGGCGAGGCGCGCTTCCAGCCGCAGGCCGAACGCCAGCGAGATCGCCCCGTTGATGACCAGCAGCAGCGCCGCCAGCACCAGATCGAAGCTCGAGAGCTCGATGCTGCTCATGCCGCGGCACTTCTCCGGCCTGCGCGTCGCCACATCGGCCAGCAGCAGCCGCGCATGCGCCAGGCGCTCGATCTGGGCTGGGTCGTGGCTGACCAGGATGACCATGCGCCCTGCCAGCATCTGGAACTTGATCAGCTCCTCGGCGAGCGCGGCCGCTTGGGCATCGAGCGCGGAGGTCGGCTCATCGAGCAGCAGCACGCGCGGCTCGTCGGCGATGGCGCGGACGAGCCCCAGACGCTGGCGCTCGCCGGTCGAGAGCTGGGCAATCGGCCGGTCGAGCATGGCGGGCTCCAGCGCCAGCGCGGCGAGCAGCCGATCGAGCTTGGCGGTGCGTGGAAAGTGCTCGCGCGCGATTGCGCCCCACCACGCCGGCTCGGCGGACACGTAGCGCACGCGGCGTCGCCACTCCGGGCCCGGCAGCTCGCGACGCTCCAAGCCTTCGAGGTGACGTAGCCCTGCGCCGCATCGAGGTCGGCGATGGCGCGCAACAGGCGGGTCTTGCCGGAGCCCGAGGGGCCCTCGACGGCCAGGCACTCGTGCGCCGCCACCTCGAAGGAGAGGGCAGGAAGCCCGGGCACCTGGAGATAGTCGATCCTCAGCATCGCCAACCGTCCACGCCAGCCGCGTGCCGACGTCCCTTAGCAAGGCCAGCCGGCGTCGCCACGGGAATAACGCGTCGAATCGGCGGCAGTCCTCGAGTTGTCAACGGCTTCGTCGGGACATGCGGCCGGCCAAGCGCAACGGCGCTCAGATGCCCTGACCGTCGACCTCGCGCTCGAGCTCCTCGACGGCCTCCTTGGCACCCGACCAATAGGGGTGGATGTCCAGCAGCTGGCGGAACGCCTTGAGCGCCGGCTTCTTCTGGCCGATCTCGCGCAGGATCTGGGCGAGGCCGTCGAGCGCCTTGAAATGATTGGGGTCGAGCGCGAGGGCGCGCCTGCAGGTCGCCCAGCGCGCGTTCGGTATCCTTGTGCACGAAGTGCACGTAGGCCCGGCGGTTCCAGGCCTCCGGTGAAGTCGGGCGCCAGCTCCACGACGCGAGTCGAGCAGCTTCAGCGCCAGGTCGACCTTCTTCTCGCGACATGGCCTTGATCGAGCGCTCCATCAGCAGGTCGATGGTGGCGCTGCCGGAATGCAGCCACACGCGCTCGATGGCGTCGGTGATGGCCTTGGCGGTCTCCTCGTCGTCGGCGGTGGCGAGCAGCGCGTAGAGGTCGGACAGGGTCTTCTCGCGCTCGGCCGGCGTCTTGGGCAGGGCCGAGCCGCGGTTGGGAGCCTTCGCTTTGGGCCCTGGATCAGCCTGGTCCGGATTAGCCTTGGGAGGATCCTGCTTAGCCTTGGGATCCTGGGCCAGCACAGGAGCCAACGCAGCGCCGATCAGGAAAGCGGCCGCCACGGCAAGTGCCACAAGGGGCTTGTAGAATCGCATGCCAGACATGCTGGCAGCATAGCCGGGCGGGAATGCGGCAGTCAAAGGCCGGCTCGCCGCGCGCTCCACCAATCAACCCTGGCGGGCTTTGAAGCGGCGGTTGGTCTTGTTGATGATGTAGACGCGGCCCCGCCGGCGCACCAGGCGGTTGTCGCGGTGTCGCGAGCGCAGCGATTTCAGTGAATTCCTGACCTTCATGGGCCAACGCCTTCCTAGATGAGCCGGCAACTGGTGGGCGCGACAGGGATCGAACCTGTGACCCCTACCATGTCAAGGTAGTGCTCTACCGCTGAGCTACGCGCCCTGAAACGCCGCGGCCCTGCATGGGATGGCGTGTCCTATATCGGCAAACGATTTCGGTGGCAAGCGAGCGCTCCGCGCCGCGCCTCGATCCCTGGCCTGACGCGGCCCGCTTCTAGAAATCCTTCGGGGTGAGTGGGCAAGGTGCTCAGGTTGCCGCCTTCTACCGCGTACAAGGTGATGGAGAAGCCTTTGATCTGGTTGCCCTCGCGCCGGAATGGAAAGGTCGAGTCCGCCTTGGTGTACACGGTATAGGGGCCGAACAGGTGCTGGTAGCCATACCACTTTTGTCCCGATGCATACTTCACGACGTATGTGCCAAAGGGCACCCGCATGTCGACTTGGTGGCCGGACCTCACGAATACGGTCAGGACCGATCTCCCGCTGCCGCTCTCCTCGAGCTTGACGAAGTAGTGCGTGTCGCCGCCACTCGTAAGGATGCGGAACGGCGCCGTCTCGCTTGCGTTGACCGGCGGCCGTACGTGGCCGTTCGCAGGCAGCGGCTGCTCCGGAGCCTTGAAGGTCTCAGGCGACGAGAGCTGAACCTCGATGAGCGCAGCACCGTGCGATCGAAGCACCGGGGCCGGCGCAAGAGACAACGGCTCCGACAGAGCGACATGGGCGGACACGCCTATCGCAGCAGCGACCAGCAGCGATCGCATCGGAAAAAGCAACGCATGAGCAAGCACCCCCAACAAGAAAACGTCAGGATGCTACCCGCGCGCCAAGGCTGGCGCAATACAGTGTCCGCGCACAGGACAAGCCGAAGGCCTGCTTGCGGGAGGCATGGGACCTACACTTGCCGCCCAGTTCTCTTGGGAGGGCGATCCGGGGTGGGCGTCCTATAAGTTCACGGCCTGGACCGCATATCCCCAATTCTCGCGCCGCAAATTTGGAACCGAGACACGACGCAGGTTCGGCGATCCCTCAGATTGTGCCGTGGTGCGCCCAATCGGCCATGCCCACCGGAACAACGGTGCTGTTGGCGTACCTGCGATAGTCCCCTTCGTCGTACTTGGCGCTGGCGATTTGCTCGATGCTGCCTCGGTGCTCCTCGAGCGCTGCCAGATAGCCTTGCGGCGAACGGCGCAGGGATTTCGCGATGCCCGCCAGGAGGGTCCGGTGCACATCGACGCGCACGATTCTCTTCCCCGTCCACCATGAGGAACGAGATTTCCTCAAAGGCGTCGATGGCCGCATGCGTCGTCGGCGTGAGTGGCACGGCCGGCCCCCAAGTCATACACAAGGCTCTCGCGGAGCGGAGAGCAATGCACGACAACGGGTGGGCCTGCGTTCTATTCTGGGAGAGTTGGCGAGGTGCGAGAGTTTCGCGCGCCTCAGATGGCGAGCAGCCGGTCGATCTCGCGCACCAGGTCCTTCAGGTGGAAGGGCTTGGACAGCACGCGCGCATCTTTCGGCGGGCGCAAGTTGGTGTTCAGGGTCACGGCCGCGAAGCCGGTGATGAACATGATCTTGATCTCGGGGTCGAGCTCGGCTGCCCGCCGCGCCAGCTCGATGCCGTCCATCTGCGGCATGACGATATCGGTCAGCAGCAGGGTGAACGGCTCCTCCTGCAGGCGCTCGTGGGCATCCTTGCCGTTGGCGAAGGCGATCACCTCGTAGCCGGCCTTGGTCAGCGCCCGCTCCAGGAAGCTGCGCATGGATCTCGTCGTCCTCGGCCAGGAGGATGCGCTTGCGAGGCAGGCGTGACGGTTTGGCGGTCATGACGGTCGATGGCCCATACGATGACTGGTTGAAGACGAACGCGTTCCCTGCGCCTTGCAACACTACGGCCAACGCGGCGTTGCCCGAGAAATCTGGCGCTAATTTGGTAAACGAGCAATGAAATAGCGCGACAAGGCCAATCGGGCTTCGCCTAAAGTCTTCCACCGACGTGCGTCATCGGGCTGATGGACAGGCCGGTTGCCGCTTGGCAAAGTCGACGGCGCAGGGTCCGCTACTGCAGGATTGCTCACGCCCGAGTTTCACCCCACAGTCGCCGACTGTCCCGCAACGCTCCAAAAGCCTCCCGAATTGACATGCACGCCAATGAACGCGCCTCGATCCTTGCAGAGCTGACACCCCCTACACCTTGCTGCGGCCGGAAGAGCAGCTGGCGCCGGTCGTGTTCTGCTCGCCGCATTCGGGCCGCATCTACCCCAAGGCGTTCCTGGAGGCCTCCCGGCTCGATGCGCACACCTTGCGCAAGTCCGAGGACTGCTATGTCGACGAGCTGTTCGAGCCGGTGGTCGGCCTCGGCGCGCCGCTGATCGCCGCGCGCTTCCCGCGCGCCTATCTCGACGTCAATCGCGAGCCCTACGAGCTGGATCCCGAGCTGTTCACCGGCCGGGTGCCGGAGTTCGCCAATACCCAGTCGGCGCGTGTCGTGGGCGGCCTCGGCACCATTGCCCGCATCGTTGCCGACACCGAGGAGATCTACCGCGAGCGGCTGCCGATCGGGGCCGCCTTCGAGCGCATCGAGCGGCTGTATCGACCGTTCCACGCGGCCCTGGCCGACCTTCTGGAGTCGACCCGCAAGCGCTTCGGCATCGCCATTCTCATCGACTGCCACTCGATGCCGTCCGCCTCCATGGGTCAGGTTACCGGCGGCCGGCCGCATTTCGTGCTCGGCGACCGCTTCGGCGCCTCGTGCGATGCCAAGCTCACCCGCTTCATGCGCGATGTCCTGCAGGGCGCCGGCTACGAGGTGCAGCTCAACCGCCCCTACGCCGGCGGCTTCATCACCGAGTACTACGGCAATCCCGCGCGCGGCGTTCAGTCTCTGCAGCTCGAGATCAACCGCGGCCTCTATCTCGACGAGGCAACCGCTCTCCAAGAGCAGGGATTTCCAGAAATTGGCCCGCGCGCTCAGGGACATGGCGACGAAAGTCTTCGCCGCGCTGCCGCTGTTGCTCGAAGGCCGGGCGGCCGCTGAGTGATGGCCGGCTGGTTGGCCTTTCAGATCACATTGTTATGCTGCATTGCAATACGAGCGTGGACCGTTCCGTCAGTCTGAGCGCACTGATTCACCATTCGGCCGTCCACAGGCTCTTAGCCCGCTTCGGGACCCCTGTCGGCGCCGTGAACGGCAAAGCGAAGTCCATGCGCCCGCCTAGGAAAATAAAGGGGCCGCGCGGAGGTCCGTGCGGCCCAAGTCTAGGGAGGAAACGCCCAAGGAGGGCAACGAAACCGACGAGCTAGTCGCCGGCCTCGCATCCTGCAATTTAGATGTGCGGCGCACAAAATGCAAGGGATTCTTATTGCATTGCAGAAGCGCGACCGGGACATGGCTGTGCGTCGGCCGGCGCGGGCAGCCAAGGGCCGACCCCGGATCGGACATAAAGAAGGGGCCGCTCGAGGACGAACGGCCCAAGTCTAGGGAGGAAACGCCCAAGGTGGGCTACGACACATCGGGATCAGACCAGACATGTCGCTGAGCCGGCATATGGGCCTGTTCGTGGTGCAGCGCAACTGCATGGCTCCGCCTCATGATGCATTCCCGCATATGCGTGGCTCATTCGCAACGAACAGTTTCCGGATTTGCTGGAGAACTTGCGCCAGAAGTGCAAATGGCGCTGCGTCCACCCGTGTATTCGAGAAGATGTGCCTAGCCGGCAAGAAGCATCGATGGATCAAGTGCTGTGACAAGCGCCCGCAATGCGGCGACCAGGGCCCACCTCGAATTCGCCCATGTACTCGCGGATATTTCGGGTGAGGCGATCCTTCCCCATTTCCGCAAGCCGCGGGCCGTCAAGAACAAGGCCGGCCTCTCCGGCTTCGATCCCGTCACCGCCGCCGACCGGGCCGCCGAGCGGGCCATCCGCAAGGCCGTTGTGCAGCGCTTTCCCGGCCACGGTATCGTTGGCGAGGAGTACGGCACGATTGCCGGCGAGGGTCGCTACTCCTGGATAATCGATCCCATCGACGGCACGCGCGCGTTCATCAACGGGCTCGCCGCTCTGGGGCACGCTGATCGGTCTTATGGACGTCGGGATACCCACGCTGGGCCTCATGAACCAGCCCTTCACCGGCGAGCGCTGTCTGGTCCGAAGGCCGCCAGGCGCGCTGGCGCGGCGCGGACGGCAAAGCCCGCCGCATCAGGACCCGGGCCTGCGCCCGGCTCGCCGACGCCATCCTCACCACCACGCATCCCGACATGTTCGCCGCGCCCGCCGATCGCCGAGCGCTTCAACGGTGTGCGGATCGCGCGTGCGCATGACCCGCTACGGCGGCGACTGCTACGGCTATTGCCTGCTCGCCGCCGGCTTCATCGACATCATCGTCGAGTGTCGGCCTCAAGCCCTACGACATCGTCGCCCCTGGTGCCCATCATCGAGGCCGCCGGCGGCGTCGTGACCACCTGGGAGGGCGAGCCGGCTCTGGACGGCGGCCGCATCGTCGCCGCCGGCGACCGCCGCGTGCACGAGCAGGCGCTGGCGATCCTGCGCCGGGCAGGCTGACCGCTGCGACCTCCGCGTCAGAACATGCCGTTGGTGTTGGCGGCCTTCTCCGGGATCGGCTGCACCACGTCCCAGTGCTCGACGATCTTGCCGTTCTCCAGCCGGAAGATGTCGATGATGGCGACCGCCGCGCTCGCCGGGCTCGCGGACCGCGTGCACGTGCAGGATCACGCATGTCGCCATCGGCGAGCACGCGCTTGATCTCGCTCTTGGCGTTCGGGAACTTCTCGCGCCGGAACTCGATGAACTTCTTGAAGCCCTCGATGCCGTCGGCGGCATTGGGATTGTGCTGGATGTAGCGCGGCCCGAAGTGCTTCGCCGCCGCCTCGAAGTCCTTCTGGTTGAGGGCCTTCTCGTAGAATCCTCGACCACCACCTTCTTGTTCGCCTCCTCCTGCGCCGTGTTGCCGGCAATCGCAGAGCTGGCAAACAGCGGCGCCGCCAAGGCGATCAGCAGGGCCAAGCGACCAAGCCGGTGAGCTTCATGGGTGTCCTCCTCTGAAAGGGTCCGGAGACCCTAGCTTTCGCGGGCAAACGAGGAAAGCAGCGCCTGCTGTGCAAGAGAGAAGTTCCGCCGACCCCACTCTGGGGCTACAGTCGAGCCCATGAGCACGCCACGCGCCGATCTCGCCGAGATACCGCGGCTTCTACGCCAAGCTGATGGTCGGCGCGAGCCGATCGCGGGACCCCCGGCTGGAGCGAATTTTCGAGCTTGTGCCTCGCGAGGCGTTTCTGCCGCGGTGACCCTGGAAGATCATGGTCGCCGACAAGTACTTCGAGACGCCGAGCGCAGATCCCGCATACCTCTATCAGAACGCGCTCGTCGCCCCTCGACGTCGACAAGGGCATCAACAATGGCGAGCCGTTTCTCCACGCCGCCTGGATCGGTGCCGTCGCGCCGCAACCGGGAGAAACCGTCGTGCATATCGGCACCGGCAGCGGATACTACACCGCGATCCTGTCGATGCTGGTTCTCCCCAACGGCCGCGTGGACGCCTTCGAGATCGACGCCGACCTTGCGGCTGCGGCTCGGCACAACCTCGAGCCGTTCGAGAGCGTCTCCGTGACCGCGGGCGATGCGGTATCGCTGCCGCTGCCCCAGGCAGACTTGATCTACGTGAATGCCGGCGTGGTCGCGCCGCCGCTGCACTGGCTCCGTGCGCTGCGCCCGGACGGGCGCATGATCTTTCCCTGGCGCCCCTCGAAGACCGTCGGGATCGCAGCCCTCGTCACCCGCACGCCGTCAGGCTTCGACCTCAAGCCGCTGATGCCCGCCTATTTCATTCCGTGCGTCGGGGCGTCGGAAGCGGCCGCCGACTCGGCATCGCCCGATCCCAGCGCAGCATGGCGCACCCGATCGCTTCATGTGACGTCGGAACGCGCCCCGGACGCGACCGCGACGGCAGCCTATCCCGATGTCTGGTTCTCGTCCTCACCACTGCCGTAGTCCGTAGGGCGCAATAGCCGAAGGCGTATTGCGCCGATTCACCCGTTCTCAAAACGGCGCAATACGGCTGACGCCTATTGCGCCCTACCGACCCGAGGCCTCGCGCCAGGCGATCAGCCGCCTGATGCCTTCGCGCATATCGACTTGCGGCCGCCAGCCGATGGTCCGCTCGGCCAGCGCGTGATCCATCTGCCAGGCGCCGCCCGACGTCAGGCTGCACCTTGCCCGCCTCGGGCTCGATGTGCTCGGGCGCCAGGTCCTTGCCCGACAAGCTCCGTGACGAGGCGCACGATCTCCAGCGTCGTGGTCGGGCTTCGGCCCCGAGATGTTGACGGCGACGTTGGTCGCATCCGCGGCGAACGCCGCCGCGTTGGCGCGCGCCGCATCGCTGACGTGCACGAAGTGCTTGGTCGTCCGAGCCGTCGCCGATCACGCGCGGGCGCTACGCCGCGGCGCACGCGGTCGTGCGTCTCGATGATGTAGAGCGCGTTGGCGGCGCGGTAGTGCTGACGCTCGCCGTAGACGGTGGAATAGCGCACCACCACATAGTCGAGCCCGCGCTTGGCGTGGGCGTCGCGGCACAGCTGCTCGCCGATGATCTTGCTGGCGCCGTAGAGGATCGCCGCCGGCGGCGCGCCGTCGGTAATGGAACGGCGTGGTCTCGACCAGATCGCCGACGATGCCGGGCCCGTAGCCGTAGACCGCGTTGGACGAGGTGAACACGAGCTTCTTCACGCCGTTGATGCAGCACGCCTCGATCGACGTTCTGCGTGCCGCGGATGTTGACGTCGAGGCCCAGTCCACGGGTCGCGGTCCATGGTCAGCGACATGAGGGCGGCCAGATGCAGCACGCCGTCCATGCCCTTGGCGGCCGCGATCAGCTGCGGCAGCCGCATCACGTCGCCCTGCACGGTCTTGAGGCGCGCATCGCCGGCCAGGTGCTTGATGTTCGTCGGCCGAGCCCTGGAAGAAGCTGTCGAGGATCGTCGACCTCCGCGGCGCCCTCGGCGCAGCAACAGCTCGGCCGCTCGCCGAGCCCGACCAGGCTGGCACCGCCGACGATCAGGAAACGGCCGCCCTTGATCGGGAGGGAGTGCGTTTGTTGGCGTGCATCAGATCGCCACGCTGGGTTGAGCTGGGGCAATGAGAGCGTGGCCCATTATCGGCACAGACCGCCCCTCGAAGACAACCTCTAGCTTCGCGCCGCCATTTTCTGGAACTGTGACGCGGCGCGGGACAACCTGGAGCCTAGGGAACGCGGATGGCGAACGAAAAGGTTGCTCTCGTCATCGGTGCCGGCGATGCCACCGGCGGCGCCATTGCGCGCCGCTTCGCGCGCGAAGGCTTCACGGCCTGCGTCACCCGCCGCAACGCCGACAAGCTCGCCCCTGGTCGCGCGCATCGAGCGCGACGGCGGCAAGGCGCGCGCGCTTCGGCTCGGACGCCCGCAAGGAGGAGCAGATGGTGGCGCTGGTCGACACCATCGAGCGCGAGGTCGGCCCCATCGAGGTCGCGGCCTTCAACATCGGCGCCAACGTGCGCTTTCCCATCCGCGAGACCACGGCGCGCGTCTACTTCAAGGTGTGGGAGATGGCGCTGCTTTGCCGGCTTCCTGATGGGCCGCGAGGTCGCCAAGCGCGATGGTGCCGCGCGGCCGCGGCACGATCCTGTTCACCGGCGCGACCGCCAGCGTGCGCGGCAGCGCCGGGCTTTGCCGCCTTCTCCGGCGCCGAGCACGCGCTGCGCGCGCTGGCGCAGAGCATGGCGCGCGAGCTGGGCCCGCAGGGCATCCACGTCGCGCACGTGGTCATCGACGGCGCCATCGACACCGAGTTCATCCGCAGCAACTTCCCGGAGCGCGCCGCGCTGAAGGACCAGGACGGCATCCTGAGCCCCGACGCCATCGCCGAGGCCTACTGGCAGCTGCACTCGCAGCCGCGCAGCGCCTGGACCCACGAGATGGACCTGCGCCCATGGCTGGAGACATGGTGATGCGCTGCCGCAGACGGCGAGAGAAGCCCCCTCCCCTCGTGTCGAAGACACGCCTTCGGCATGATGTGGGAGGGGTTAGGGGTGAGGGAATCCCTAGGAGAGAAATCACATGACACCCAAGGTCGAGTTCCATTTCGATTTCGGCAGCCCGAACGCCTACTTCGTGCACAAGCTCATCCCGCAGGATCGAGCAGCGCACGGGCGCCAAGTTCACCTACGTGCCGATCCTGCTCGGCGGCGTGTTCAAGCTCACCAACAACCAGCCGCCCATGGTCGCAGTTCAAGGGCGTCAAGAACAAGCAGGAGTACCAGCGCCTGGAAATCATGCGCTTCATCAAGAGGCATGGGCTGACCCAGTTCAAGATGAACCCGCACTTCCCCGTCAACACCGTGCAGATCATGCGCGGCGCGGTGGCGGCCGAGATGGACGGGCAGATTCGCGCACATACGTCGACGCGGTCTTTCATCACATGTGGGAGGAGGGAAAGAAGATGGACGACCCCGACGTCATCCGCGCCGCGCTCGACGGCTCCGGCCTCGACGGCGCGCGCGTGCTGGCGCGCATCCGGGACCAGGAGGTCAAGGACAAGCTGCTCAAGAACACGGAAGCGCTCGGTCGCGCGCGGCACCTTCGGCGCGCCCACCTTCTTCGTCGGCGACGAGATCTTCTTCGGCAAGGACCGCCTGCGCGACGTCGAGGAGGAGATCGTGGCGGCGAAGGCGAAGTGATGGGGTCAGACCCCTCGCCTCTACCGTAGCGATGAACTCTGAGGGCCGCGCGAGGGTCTGACCCCATTGCGCCGACCCCATTCGCCTACATCTGGTCGTAATCCACCACCAGCCGCTCCGACTTGCGGCACGGCCTGGCAGGTCAGAATGAACCCGCGCTCGATCTCCCAGGGCTCGAGGCTGTAGTTGGTGGTCATCTCGGCCTTGCCTTCGACCAGCCTGGCGCGGCAGGTGCAGCACATCCCGCCCTTGCACGAGTAGGGCACGCGGATGCCGGCGGCGAGCGCCGCATCGACCACATGCCCGCCCGGCGGCACCGTGAAGCGGTGGCGGATACCGTCGAGGACGGCGATTGCCTCGGTGCCGACCGGTTCCCTCTCCCCGCTCTTCCGCGGGGAGAGGGTTAGGTGAGGGGCAGAAGCTTGCTCCGGCGCGTGCGGCTGCCCCTCACCTCGACCCTCTCCCCGTGAAGTACGGGGAGAGGGAGATTTGGCCCGATACGCCCCGCCACCCGCCGCGAAGAACTCGTGGTGAACCTTCTCGCGCGGCACGCCCAGCTCGAGCAGCGCGTTGCGCGCCTCCTGATCATCGAGCCCGGCCCGCACAGAAAGACGTGCGCCACCTCGCCCGGCCTGAACAGCGTCGAGGCGAACGCCTGCGACCTTGTCGGCCGTGATGCGGCCCTCGAACAGCGGCGCGCTCGACTCCTCGTTGCGCGAGAGCACGTTGAGCAGCGTGAAGCGCCCGATGTGGCGGTCCTTCAAGTCCTCCAGCTCCTGGCGAAACATGATGCTGCTCGAGCGCTGCGGTTGCCGTAGACGAGCGTGAAGCTGGTCGCCGGCTCGGCGGCGAGCACGTGCTCGACCATGGCCAGGATCGGCGTGATGCCGGCGCCGGCGGCGAAGGCCACCACGCCGCGCGGCCCCGTCGCTCTCGGGCAGCACGAACCGCCCGCCGGCGGCATCGCGTCGAGTGTGCCGCCCGCCGCCAGCGTGTCGTTGGCCCAGTTGGAGAAACGCCCCTCGGCGATGCGCTTGATGGCGATGCGCAGACCGGCCTCGCCGGGCGCGCAAGCAGATCGAATACGTGCGCCGCTGCTCCTCGCCGCCGATGCTGAGCGCGCACGGGCAGATGCTGGCCCGGCTTGAAGCGGAATGCCTCGCGCAGCTGCTCGGGGGATATGCAAGGTGACCGAGATCGCCTCGGGCGTCTCGCGCCTGACCTCGGTAATCCGCAGCGGCTGGTAGTCGCGCATCGGCCCCCGCGCTCAGAGGCGCTTGAAGTAGTCGAGGGCTCCGCGCAGCTCTCGCAGCGCCACAGCGCCTTGCAGGCGGTGGAGCCGAACTCGGAGATCTTGGCTGTCGCGGTCGAGCCGCATTTCGGGCAGGCGACGATCTCGTCGGCGAACAACGAGCGGGCACGCGCGCCGCGCGCCGGCGGAGCGATGCCGAACTCCTTCAGCTTGCGCCGCCCTTCCTCGGTGATGTCGTCGGTCGACCACGGCGGCGACAGCACCGTCTCGACCTCGGCATCGGCAAAGCCGGCCTCGACTAGTGCCGCCTGCGTCGCGCAGCTGGATGGCAGCGTCGCCGGGCAACCCGTGTAGGTCGGCGTCAGCTTGACGACGATGCGCCCCTCCCTACGCTCCACGCCGCGCAGCACCGCCCAGATCCTCCAGCGTCAACACGCGGGATCTCCGGATCGACGACGGCCCGCCGCAATCGCGCATGGGCACGGGCAACGTCGGACATCGCCACTGCGATCGCCGACGCGAGGGCCCCTCCCCCTTGCTGGGGAGGGGTTGGGGAATGAGGGTATCCCGCCGGGAGAACACGTTTGATTTCATGACCGCTCCTCACCACGTCGCGCCAGGATGCGCGCGGTGCAGCACCTGCATCTCCGCCAGCAGATGGCCCAGATGCTCGCTGTGGCGTCCGCTGCGCCCGCCGCTCTGCATCCAGCGGTCGGCCGGGCGCTGCAAGGTCGCCTCGGCCGAGCACGCGATCGAGCGGTCGCATCCCAGGCCGGCCTGACCGCTTCGCGGTCGACCGGCAATGCCCTTCCGCGCCAGCGCCCGCTCGCCCTCGTCCATCGCGAACAGCTCGCCCGTGTACATCCACAGCTCGTCCAGCGCGGCGGCGGCGCGGGCGTGGCTCTCCTCCGTGCCGTCGCCCAGCCGGATCACCCACTTCGGCCGCATGGCGCACGTGATAGGCCATCTCCTTCACCGCCTTGGCCGCGATCTCGGCCAGCCGCGGCATCCGCCGACTTCTGCAGCGCCTGCAAATAGGGGTGCATGAACGCCGCATAGCAGCAGGTGGCGCACCATGGTCGCGGCGAAATCGCCGTTCGGCTGCTCGACCAGCAGCACGTTGGCGAACGCGTGCTCGTCGCGCAGGTAGGCGAGGTCGTCCTCGCCGCGCCCTTGCCCTCGACCTCGCCGGCGTAGGCGTAGAACAGCCGCGCCTGGCCGATCAGATCGAGCGCCAGGTTGGAGAGCGCGATGTCCTCCTCCAGCATCGGCGCCCTGCCCGACCATTCCGACAGCCGATGCCCCAGCACCAACGCATCGTCGGCCAGCGACACGACATTCGAGCAACGGCCGATCCTGCCGCTCGCCCCGTCACGCCCGTCTTCGCACCCAGCGCGCAGTCGCGATCGGAGGTCTGGATGCTGGGGGCGCAGATGGCTCGACTTCTCGTCATGTCCGCGCAGGCGGGCATGCACGCCGCTCGTGAGGTTGCGTGGATCCCCGCCTGCGCGAGGATGACGATCACATATGCCCGACTTCATCGGGGACCTCGTAGAACGTGGGGTGGCGGTAGATCTTGCTGGCGGTCGGCTCGAACAGCTCGTCCTTGTCGGCAGGGTCGGAGGCGGTGATCGCGCTCGACGGCACCACCCAGATCGACACGGCTTCCCCGCGCCGCGTGTAGACGTCGCGCGCGGCCTGCAGCGCCATGGCGGCGTCCGGCGCGTGCACGCTGCCGCAATGCTTGTGCGGCAGGCCCGGAGCGGTTGCGGATGAAGACTTCCCACAGCGGCATCGGCGTCTCGGACATGACGCATCACTCCTCCGCGCCGCGTCACGCGCACGCGTTGGTTCATCCAGAGCTTGATGTTGGGCAGGCTCTCCCAGCCGAAGCGCGTGGTCGCTGGGACCGTGCTGCGTCAGATGGCTCGAGACGCGCCAGGGCCTCCTGCGGGCGTCGGCGTGTGCCCTGCTGGAATCCACCACATGACGAAATGCGGCGTCGCCATCGGCGCGAACCAGTTGCCCTTCTTCTGGTAGATGCGCTTGTGCACCGTGTTCCAGACGAAGTGCTCGAGCTGCTCGGCCGTCTCCCACACGCTCATGTTGACGAGAAAGTGCGGGTCGGCGCTGACCAGGATGTTGGTGGCGTTGTTGCTGGCATCGTCCTTGAGGCGCCACACGAAGCCCGGCTGCGCTCGGCCAGCGCGTTGACGGCGTCCAGCGCGCCCATGAACTCGGCCATGCGCGGGATCGTCGGTGGCATAGCGGATGTGGCCGACGTTGAGCTGGGCCAGATGCGTGCCGGCAGGCTGCGTGATCATGGTCTCTACTCCGCTGCGATCCTTGCCGCCGCCGCCCGCTCGGCGCGCTTCCGGGCGTGCGCCAGCGCCGCCTCGCGCACCCAGGCGCCGTCCTCGTGCGCCTCGCGTGCTCACCTGCATGCGCTGGCGGTTGCAGGGGCCGTCGCCCGCCAGCACGCGCTTGAACTCGCTCCAGTCGATCTCGCCGAAGCGCCAATGCCCGGTCTTCTCGTCGAGCTTCAGCTCCGGGTCCGGGAAGCGTGAGGCCCGAGGTAGTGGCCCTGCGGCACGGTCGCATCGATGAACTTCTGGCGCAGGTCGTCGTTGGAGAAGCGCTTGATCTTCCACTTCATGGTGTCGGCGGAGTGCAGGCTCTCCTTGTCGGAGGGCCCGAACATCATCAGCACCGGCCACCAGTAGCGGTTGAGCGCGTCCTGCGCCATCTGCCTTCTGCTCGGGCGTGCCGCCGCGGCAGAGCGTCACCATGATCTCGTAGCCCTGCCGCTGGTGGAAGCTCTCCTCCTTGCAGATGCGGATCATCGCCCGCGCATAGGGGCCGAAGCTGCAGCGGCAGAGCGGGATCTGGTTCATGATCGCCGCGCCGTCGACCAGCCAGCCGATGGCGCCGATGTCGGCCCAGGAGAGCGTCGGATAGTTGAAGATCGAGGAATACTTGGCTTTGCCCGTGAGCAGCTGGTCCACCATCTCCTCGCGCGAGATGCCCGAGCGTCTCGCCGGCGGCGTAGAGGTAGAGGCCGTGGCCGGCCTCGTCCTGCACCTTGGCGAGCAGCGCCGCCTTGCGCCTGCAGCGACGGCGCGCGCGTGATCCAGTTGCCCTCCGGCTGCATGCCGATGATCTCGGAGTGCGCGTGCTGCGAGATCTGGCGGATCAGCGTGCGCCGGTAGGCCTCCGGCATCCAGTCGTTGGGCTCGATCTTGTCTTCCGCGTCGATCTTGGCCTGGAAGCGCGCGAGCTTCGCGGGATCTTCCGCCGCGGCCGGTTTGCCGGTGTCCGTGACGTTGAGGCCTTGCGTATACATCGCGCTCCCTTCCTGACGAGCGGGCGGACGAAATTCCACCCAAGACTATCAGAAATGGCGAGGCAGATGCGCTGGATGCGGCCAAAGTGGCGGGGCCGATCAGACCCGCCGAGAAATCGCCGCAAAGCTGAGTAGTATCGGGCTTGTCCGTGGGTGCGTATGCGTTTTCCTCTACGGACATACGGCTGGGAGATCAAGAGCTGGCGTCCTCTCAGCCGTCATTGCGAGCCGCCGTGCGGCCGCAACGCCGCGCGGCCCTCACAACAGCGCGAATTTCACCACGAAACAGCACCGCCAGCACGGCGACGGCGACCGAGACGTCGCGCGGGCGCGCCGGCCAGCAGCTTGATGCCGGTATAAGCGATAAAGCCGAAGGCGATGCCGTGGGCGATGGAGAACGTCAGCGGCATGGTGACGATCACCACCACCGCCGGCACGAACTCGGACGGATCGGTGAAATCGATCTCGGTCACCGCGCTCATCATCAGGCACGCCACGTAGACGAGCGCCGGAGCAGTGGCGAACGCCGGAATGGCGCCCGCCAAGCGGCGCGAAGAACAGCGCGGCCAGGAACAGTACGGCGCACCGTGACAGCCACCAACCCGGTGCGCCCGCCGGCATTCACGCCCGCCGCGCTCTCGATGTAGCTGGTGGTGGTGGACGTGCCGAACGCGGCGCCGGCCATGGCGGCCGTGGAGTCGCACCGTCAGCGCCCGCTTGACGCGCGGCAGCGTGCCGTCGGGGTTGACGCAGGCCCGGCCTTGTGCGCGACGCCGACCAGCGTGCCCGTATTGTCGAACACATCGACGAAGAAGAACGTGAAGACCGATGGTGATCAGGCCGATCTCCAGCGCCTTGACGAGGTCGAGCTTGAGGAACACAGGCGCGATGGACGGCGGCAGCGAGACGACGCCGCTGAACTTGCTCAAGCCGAGGAACACGCCGGCGATGGCGGCAGCGAGGATGCCGATCAGGATCGCCCCCGGCACCCGGCGGGTATCGAGCGCGGCCATCAGGATGAACCCGAGCACGGCCAACACCACGGCCGGCGCGCTTCAAGTCGCCCAGCGTGACCAGCGTCGCCGGATGCGCCTTGACGATGCCGGCGCTCTTGCAGGCCGATGATGGCGAGGAACAGGCCGATGCCGGCGGCAATCGACAGCTTCAGGCTCGTTGGGATGGAGTTGATCACCCACTCGCGGATGGGCGTGAGGCTGACGATCAGGAACAGGATGCCGGACAGAGAACACCGCGCCCAGCGCGCGTCTCCCAGGCATGGCCCATGCCCTTGACCACGCCGTACGTGAAGTAGGCGTTGAGCCCCATGCCCGGCGCCAGCGCTACCGGGATAGTTGGCGTAGAGCCCCATGAAGGCCGAGCCGAACGCCGCGGCCAGGCAGGTGGCGACGAACACGGCCCCCTTGTCCATGCCCGCATCGGCCAGGATCGCCGGGTTGACGAAGATGATGTAGGCCATGGTCATGAACGTCGTCAGGCCGGCCAGCAGCTCGGTCCTGACGTTGGTTGCGTGCTTTTCCAGTTCGAATGTGCGCTCGAGCATGCCGGCTTCAGACCTGGCTGGCAGGAAATTCTGGGCGCATCAAAAGGCGAAATATCCGTGTGCGCAAGCGCGCGGACAACGGTGCCAACAGGAAAAACTCCCCTTGGGCAGTAGCTTGCCGCGCGCTGGTCGCTTAGGATGCCCGCCAACAACAAGTGCCGCGCCAGATCGCTGTGACGGGCCGTGGGCTGGCAGCCATGCACGTGCGGGGCAGCAATCCACCCGCCTCCGACGCTGAAGACTGCAATGGGCGGTGTGCGACACTGCCTCGAGCCGACACACACTGGAGAGAGACTCATGGCACAACCCCGCCCTTCGAAATCCCGCAACAGCTACGCGAGCTGGCGGAGAGAAACGTCGAGCAGGCGCGCGCCGCCTACGGCCAGTTCATGGACGCGATGATGCAGGCGACGGGCATGTGGGCCAATGCCATACCCGCCAACGCCATGACCTCGGGGTTCAAGACCGTGCAGGACCGAGCGGTCCGCTTCGCCAAGCAGAACGCCGAGGCCTGCTTTGCGCTGGCGAGCGAGCTGGCCAATGCCAAGGACGTTTCCGACGTGCTGGCGATCCAGAGCCGCTATGCGCAGACGCAGATGCAGGCCTACGCGCTGCAGGCGCAGGAACTCGGCCGGCTGATGGCAGAGGCCACGCAGAACCTGCAGTCCAGGGGCTAGGCCGGCTTTCACGCCATCGTCGATGCCGTCGAGACGGCGCTGATCCACCGGCTGAGGGGCTAGAGCCGTGTCCGACAAGGCCCTGCACTCGCCCTTCGCCAAGCCCAACAGCTACGTCGGGCGCACGCTGTCGCGGGCCGGCGCCACGCGCGTCGTAGCCGGGCGCGGCCGGTACACCGACGACATTTCGCTGCCGCGCATGCTGCACGCCGCCTTCGTGCGCAGCCCGCACGCGCACGCGCAGCATTCTCGGCATCGACACGGCGCACGCGAAGCGCCAGCCGGGCGTGGCCCTGGTGATGACCGGCGCGGAGCTGGCCAAGCGGTGTCACAGGCCCGTGGATCGGCACGCTCACCTGCTTTCCCGGCATGAAGTCGGCGCCGCAATACCCCATGGCCGTCGACCGCGCGTGCTGGGTGGGCGAGCCGGTGGTCCTCGTCGTGGCGCAGACGCGCGCGCGAGGCCGAGGACGCCGCCGAGCGCGTCGACATCGACGTGGCAGGAGCTGCCGGCCGTCACGGACAAGAAGACCGCGCTCGATGCCAAGAGCCCCGTGATCCATGCCGAGCTCGGCGACAACCTGGCCTATCCGCAAGACCATCGACACCGGCGATGTCGAGGCCGCGTTCGCCAAGGCCGATCTCGTCGTCGAGGACACGCTTCGACTTCGGCCGCCACACCGCCGTCAGCCTCGGAGTCGCGCGCCGTGCTCGCCGCCTACGACAAGGGCACGGGCAAGCTCACCATCCACCACCAGCAGCCAGTGCCCGCACATGATCCAGCGCGTGTTCGCGCACACGCTGGGCATCCCCGACCACAACGTGCAGATCGTCGCCCCGGACGTCGGCGGCCTGTTCGGGCTCAAGATCCACACCTACGGCGACGAGGTGGCGACGACGGCTGCGGCGATCGAGCTGGGCCGCCCCGTCAAGTTCATCGCCGACCGCCTCGGAGTCGTTCGTCTCCGACATCCACGCCCGCGAGAACTTCGTCAAGGCGCGCATGGCCGTGAGCAAGGCGGGCGAGATTCAGGCCTTCGACATCGACGTGCTGTCCGGCGCCGGCGCCTATTCGCAGTATCCGCGCACCAGCGTGTTCGAGGCCAACGCAGGTCCTCAACATCACCGGCGGGCCCTATCGCCACAGGCACCATCGAGGCGCGCGCCACCGTGGTCTATCTCAACAAGCCGCCGTCCTCGCAGTACCGCGCCGTCGGCCACCCCATCGGCAATGCGGTGGGCGAGCACCTGGTCGACCGGGCGGCGGCCGCGCTCGGGATCGATCCCATCGAGATCAGGCGCCGCAACGTCATGCCCGACGACGCCTACCCGGCCGTCACGGCCAGCGGCATCAAGCTCAAGGACCTGTCGCACCAGCGCTGCCTCGATGTCCTGGTCGAGCGCATGCGCTACGCGAGCTGCGCACGGAGCAGGCGTCGCTTGCGCGAGACAGGGCATCCACCGCGGCATCGGCATCGCCTGCTTCATCAAGGGCACCTCGCCCGGGCCCGCAGGGCTACTACGGCACCGGCGGCGCGCCGATCTCGCTGCAGGACGCCTGCGTCATCAAGCTCGAGCCCAACGGCGGCGTCATCTGCGCGGTCGGCGTCACCGAGCAGGGCCAGGGCACCGACACCGTCATGGGCCAGATCGCCGCCACCGCGCTCGGGTGTGCCGATGGCGAGCGTGCGCGTGATCTCCGGCGACACCGACGCCGTCCCCTACGGCGGCGGCACCTTCGGCTCGCGCGCGGTGGCCATCGGCGGCGAGGCGGTCTATCAGGCCGCCCGCGACCTGCAGGCAGGAGATCCTCGACATTGCCGGCGTGCTGCTGCAGGCCGACGCCTCCGACGCTCGACATCGCCGACGGCGTGGTCGTCGATCGCGCCGGCGGCGCCAAGCGCATCCCGCTCGCCGAGATCGGCCGCATCGGCCACTTCCAGCTCGGCGAATTGCCGGGCAGCGTGCAGCCCATCCTCTCGCACACGCGCCGCTTCCGCCTGGTCGGCGACCTCTACATCTTCACCAACGGCATCCACGGCGCCTATGTCGAGGTCGACACCGACACCGGCTTCGTGCGCCTCCTGAAGCACTGGGTGGTGGAGGACTGCGGCCGCGTGCATCAACCCGCAGCTGGCCGACGAGCAGGTGCGCGGCGGCTGCGTGCAGGGCCTCGGCGGCGCGCTTTACGAGCACTGCCTCTACGACGCGGCGGGCCAGCTCACCAACGGCACCATGGCGGACTACCTCGTGCCCATGGCCGCCGAGATGCCCGACATCGACGTCGGCCCACGTGCAGACGCTCAGCTCGGTGTCGGAGCTCGGCGCCAAGGGCGTCGGCAGATCCGGCACCGGCGCCGCCCCGCCGTGGTCATGAACGCCATCAACGACGCGCTGCTGCCCTTCAGCGCGCGCGTAACGACTCAGCCGATGACGCCGGAGGTGATCCTCACCGCGCTGGGCAAGATTTGAGGAGGCCCCCTCTCCCGCTGGCGGGGAGAGGGTCGAGGTGAGGGGCAGCCGCGGCACTGGGACGGCTATCGTTCTCTGGATCGCGGGGACCTCCAGCCTCGCTGGGGCAGGCAAGCCCCGCGATGACAGCCGAGTGTGCGGGCCGCGACCGTATCGCCTACCCCAGCGGCAGCGACCAGCTCAGCTCCTCATGCCCCGGCGCATAAAGGCGGTTCGTCTGCTCCGGGTTGCGGTTGACCAGCGGCCGGGCGTAGAGCGGGTGGCGCATGCTGCGCACCTCGTGCTCGACCGTGAACAGCACCTTGCCGCTCATCCAGATCGACGATGTTCTCGAAGCGATACTGGTGCTGGTCGCTCTCCTCGGTGATCGAGGCCTTTCTCCAGCAGCCGGCGATGCGGGCCGGAGAAGTCGGCAAGATAGATGGCGATGTGGTGTCCGTCGAAGGCCGGTGCCGCGGCGTCCGTCTCGCGGAAGACGAGATGCTGGCCGGGGCCGACCGCGGCACGCGCAAACCGCCCGCGCTCGTCCTCGGCCACGTCGCCTTTCGTGCTCAGCATCTCGCGGTAGAAGCGGGCGATGCCGTCGAGCGCGCCGCGCGGCACCTCGAGCTCCACATAGGGCATGCCGAGCATCATGCGGCCGAAGCGCTCGCCAGGGCTGTAGCAGCGGATGCGGTTGCCCCACGGGCAGGTCGCCTCGACGTAATCGTTGTGCTCGTCGAAGGCGAAGCGCGTGCCCTTCGAGCGGCTTCTTCACCGCGCCGAGCCGGCGCACCAGCGCATCGCGGTTGGGCATCGACCAGCCCGGTGTGCCCGCGCAGGACCTGCGCCTTGCCGGTCGGCAGATGGAACTGGCTGCGGCCGACGTTCGCCCACATGTTGGTCGACGCTGGTCATCAGATAGGGATCGCGCGTCAGGCCCAGGCCCGTCACGTAGAACAGCGTCGCCAGCTGCTGGTCAGGGATGCGCGTGTTCACGTGCTCCGAGCGTGACGACATTGCCGAGGTCCTCGATGGTTCGGTCGTACGTGGTTGCGTCCTTCATGTCGTCTCCCACAGGTGTGGGTGTCTGATCCTCTGGGTCAGACACCCATCAAAACCTATCGGCGAGGGCGGCGCAATGGTATCAGACCCGGTCCCGCGCCTGCCTCCGGCAGGACGGGTCCTGACACCCGTACAGGGGCGACAAGATCATGGGCGAGAAGGCAGCCGGCGGCGCGGCTGGCGGTCGATATCGGCGGGACGTTTACCGACATCGTGCTGCTGGACGGCGAGCGCCGCTTCGTTGCCAAGGTGCTGACCACGCCGAGGGCGCCGGAGGCTGGCCGTCATCGACGGCACGCGCAGCGCGCCCTGGCGGCGGCGGGCCTCGCCTTCGCCGACATCGGCGTGCTCGTGCACGGCACCACGCTCGCCACCAACGCCATCATCGAGCGCAAGGGCGCCGCGACCGCCCTCATCGCCACCGACGGCTTCCGCGACGTCATCGAGATCGCCGACGAGAGCCGCTTCGACCAGTACGACATCAACATCGTCAAGACGCCAGCCGCTGGTGCCGCGCGAGCTGCGCTTCACGGTGCCGGAGCGCATGGACGTGCACGGCGCCGTGCGCCGCCGCTCGACGAAGGCGCCGTGCGCCGGGTCGCCGAGCGCCTGCCGGCGCTCGACATCGAGGCGGTGGCGGTGGCGCTGATCCATGCCTACGCCAATCCCGCGCACGAGCTGCGCATCGGCGAAATCCTGGCCGAGCTGCGCCCGCGCATCAGCGTGACGCTGTCGTCGCAGGCGTCTGCCCCGAGGCGCGCGAGTACGAGCGCACGTCCACGGCGATCGCCAACGCCTACGTGCAACCGCTCGATGTCGGGCTACCTGCGACGGCTGCAGCGAGCCTTTGCCGAGCTCGGCTACCGCGCGCCCATCCACCTGATGACCTCGGGCGGCAGCCTCGCCAGCCTCGAGACGGCCGCGCGCTTCCCGGTCCGCCTGGTCGAGATCGGGCCCGCCGGCGGCGCCATCCTGGCGGGCCGCATCGCGCTCGAGCGCGGCGAGCAGCGCATCCTCTCCTTCGACATGGGCGGCACGACCGCCAAGATCTGCCTGATCGACGACGGCGAGCCGCTGAAGGCGCCGCGCCTTCGAGGTCGACCGCCAGTCGCGCTTCAAGAAGGGCAGCGGCACGCCGGTGCGCATTCCCGTGCATCGAGATGGTGGAGATCGGCGCCGGCGGCGGCTCGATCGCCCGCGTCGATGCCCTGCAGCGCATCACTGGTCGGGCCCGGACAGCGCCGGCGCCGAGCCGGGTCCCGCCTGCTACGGCCGCGGCGGCACGCGAGCCGACCGTGACGGACGCCGACCTCGCCATCGGCAAGATCGACTCCGCCGCGCTTCGCCGGCGGCAAGATCGCCATCGATCCGGCCAAGGCCGAGGCGGCGCTGGCGGCCGGCATCGGCGGCGAGACTGCGGGCATGTCCGCGCGAGCAGGCCGCCGTCGGCGTCGCCGAGATCGTCGATGAGAACATGGCCAACGCCGCGCGCGTGCACGCGGTGGAGCGCGGCGTGGCCATCGCCGAGCGCACGCTGGTCGCGTTCGGCGGCGCGGCGCCGCTCCTGCACGCCAGCCGGCTGGCCGAGAAGCTCGGCATCGCGCGCATCATCGTGCCGCCGGATGCGCGGCGTGCGGCTCGGCGGTCGGCTTCCTGGCGCGCGCCGGCGGCCTACGAGATCGTGCGCTCCGCTACATGCGCCTGTCGGCGCCTTCGATGCCGAGGCCGCCGACGCGCTGATCGCCGCCATGCAGCGCGAGGCCGAGACGCATGCCCGCGCGGCGGCGAGCGGCCGGCCGATCTCGGTGAAGCAGCTCGGCCTTCATGCGCTACGCCGGCCAGGGCCACGAGATCACGCGTCGCGCTGCCGGACCGCAAGCTTGTCGCCCGCCGACGCCGCCACCTTCCGGGCCGACTACGAGGCGCGAGTACACCCGCCTCTTCGCCCGCCACATCCCCAACGCCGAGATCGAGATCATGAGCTGGGTGGTGCTGGCGACGACCGGCACGGAGCCGCCCGCGCGCCTCGCCGAGGTCGGCCGCGCGCGCGCCCCAAGCCGCATCGGCGAGCGCTCGCGTCTTCGACGCCGCGCCTCGGCCGCCGCCTCGTCCGTGCCGGTCTTCGAGCGCGACCGCCCTGACGCCCGGCACGACCCTGAAGGGCCTCGCCCTGATCGTCGAGGACGGCACCTCCACCTACGTCTCGCCGCGCTTCGACCTCAGCGTCGATGCCGGCGACGCGCTGGTGCCTGACCGCCAGTCCTCCTATCCCCGTCGCGCCACTTCAGCGCGAACGGGGAGAGGGCAGGGTGAAGGGCAGCGCCACGAAACGTCAGTCCCGGGGAGCTTGCCCATGCGCGGCCCGCAGCCTTGGCGAGACGAACCGCTCTCCGCGTGCTCAGATCGCGGCCCATCTCGGCCGAAGCGAAGCTTTGGTCGAAAGCTGCGCAATCGCGCAACTCGCCGAGCCTCAGTTCATCCGGCAAACTCCGATCGATGCCCTACTGTCGACTTTCTCTGCCGCGAGCACAAGGTGGTGGTCGAGGTCGACGGCGGCAGCACGCAGCACCCACGCCGAGACTGAAGCCGCCGACGCCAGCCGCGGTGCAGGAGCTGCAAAGGATGGGCTACCGCGTGTTCGCGTCCACAACGCCGACGTCTTCGAGGACATCGATGGCGTGCTGGATACTCTGCTCGCCTCTCATCGAGGGCGGGCGCCATGAGGCTCGCATCGAGTTTGTCGCTTGCCCCTCACTTCTAACCTCTCCGCTTGCCCTCGCGAGCCCTGGAGACTCGGCCGGGGATCCACCTCTCCCCGTCGTGACACCAGGGCGAGCGGGGAGAGGGGACGTGAGCTGTGCGCGCATGACTGCCCGGCCTGATGGAGCTCCACGCCCCATGCCCCGCCCCATCGGCGACATCGCACCCAGATCATGTGGAACCGGCTGATCGCCGTGGTCGAGGAGCAGGCGCAGGTGCTGCTGCGCACGGCGTTCTCGCCGATCGTGCGCGAGTGCGGCGACCTCTCGGCCGGCGTGTTCGACCGCAAGGGGCGCATGCTGGCGCAGGCCGTGACCGGCACGCCGGGCCACGTCAATTCGATGGCCGAGTCGGTCGAAGCACTTCATCGCGCCATTTCCCGCTCGACACGATGAAGCCGGGCGATGCCTACATCACCAACGATCCCTGGATGGGCACCGGCCACCTCAACGACTTCGTCATCACCACGCCCTGCTTCAACGAAGGGCCAGCTGGTCGCGCCTGTTCTCCTGCACCAGCCATCTGATGGACATCGGCGGCATCGGCTTCGGGCCGGACGCGCACCGACGTGTTCATGGAGGGGCTCTACATCCCGATGCCTGAAGCTGATCGAGCAAGGCGACGTCAACGAAACGCTGATGGCGATGATCCGCGCCAACACGCGCCTGCCGATCGACACCGAGGGCGACACCTATTCGCTGGCGGCCTGCAACGACGTCGGCTGCCAGCGCCTGGTCGAGATGATGGACGAGTTCGAGCATCGACGACCTCGATCGCGCTCGAGCGAGCACATCTGCGCCGCGCGCCGCGAGGCCGTGCTGGCCGAGATCGCCAAGCTGCCGAAGGGCGCGTGGTCGCAACGCCATGATCGTCGACGGCTATCGACGCGCCGGTCACGCTCGCGGCGACGCTCACCGATCACCGACGAGGGCATCCACGTCGACTACACCGGCACATCGGCCGCAGTCGCGCTACGGCATCAACGTGCCGCTCGCCTACACCACCGCCTACACCGTGTTCGGGCTCGGCTGCGTGGTCGCCAGCGCGCATCCCCAACAACGCCGGCTCGCTCGCGCCGCTCACCGTGTCGGCGCCCGAGGGCTGCGATCCTCAACGCGCCGAAGCCGGCCGCCGGTGTGCATCCGCCACGTCATCGGCCAGATGCTGCCCGACGTGGTGTTCCGGCTGCCTGCGCCCAGGCCATCCCGGAGCGCGTGCCGGCCGAAGGCACGTCCTGCCTGTGGAACCTCAACGTGCGCGGCGCAGATGCAAGGGCGGCGCGCGGCGGCAACTACGGCTTCACCATGGCGCGTGACGTCGCAACGGCGGCACCGGCGCGCGGCGCGCCAAGCCGACGGCCTGTCGGCCACCGCCTATCCCAGTCCGGCGTCAAGGGCACGCCGGTCGAGATCGCCGAGAGCCAGCACGCCGCTGATCTTCTGGAAGAAGGAGCTGCGTCCCGGCTCCGGCGGCGCGGGCCGCACCCGCGGCGGCCTCGGCCAGATCATCGAGATCGAGAGCGGCATCGCACGAGCCCTTCGAGCTGCTCGCCGCCTTCGACCGCATCGACCACTCGCGCGCGCCGCGGCGGCGGCAAGCCCGGCGCCCCGGCGTGGTCGAGATCGAGGGCGGCGCCAAGATGGGGCAAAGGCACGCAGGTGGTGCGTGCCCGGCGAGCGCCTCGTCGGTTATGACACCGCGGTGGCGGCCTGGGGCGCCGAGTGAGCGGCGTGGCGCTCTCGAGAAGGACGTGCGCGAGGAGAAGGGATTCGTCGGCCGCGTCAGGCCGTGTTAGCGCGGGTCTGTGGTCACGCGTTCCACGCGATGACCCAACGCCGGGTCAGAGCTTGCGCGGACTCGTGTATCAGGTCAGCGCGCGCTGACACAACCTACACCTCTAACGCCCCTCGCGCCACCGTCACGGCCAGCAGCGCCAGCAGCGCGGCCAGCGCCAGGAAGCCCGTGAACATCGGGATCAGCTTCGACGCCGCGGGTGACGTAGGCCTCGCGGTCCTTGAGGCCCAGCCAGCCGGAGCCGGCGAGCACGCGGGCATTGGCCAGCATGGAGATGCGCGGCACCTCCACGCTCGAGGCGCTGACGCTCGACAGCAGGCCGCCGCCGCGCGTCCAAGGTGCCCGCCGCCGCGTCGCCTCGACGAGGCGGTTTCAGCTTCTCGTCCGTCGCCGTCACCTCGCTCATCTCGCGCGCGTCCTCGATGCCGGCATGGGCGACGGCGTGCAGCTGGCCGGTCGTCGCCAGCGGTCTGCAGCTTGTAGAGGCCGGGCACCTTGACGTCGACGGTGGAGCGCCACAGGCCGGGGCCCGCCGTCTCCAGCGTCACCTCGGAGCTCTCGCCGCCGGGCGCCGAGACCTGCACCGGACGGCACGCCGTCCTCCATGGAGCGGCGCTCGATCGTGAGCTTGAGGCCCTTGGCAGAGGCGATCAGCCGCTCCTCCTCCGAGGTCCGGCTCCTTCATCAGCCAGTGCGAAGGCGGCGCAGCAGGTCCGGTGTGCGGGCCGCCGCCGTCATAGCCGCGCGCCCACAGCCAGGCGTGATCGGAGAGCATCAGGGCCACGCGGCCCTCGCCCCTTGCGGTCGAGCACCAGCAGCGGACGGCTCCTCGCGCCCCGCTCATGAGCGGTGCGGCCGCGCGTCGGCACCGACGTCGACCTGGCGGAACCAGCGGCCCCAGGTCGGGTCCTTGCCGGCTCCTGCGTCGGTGCCGGGCAGGCCGCGCGTCACGGGATGCTTCGACGCCGTCGCCGGAGAGCTCGCGCCTTGAAGGGCTGCTCGAGCAGCTCGCCCGGTCGGCGTCGCCGGCAGCACCACGCCGAGCGGCGTGCGCGACAGGCTCATCGGCGCCGGCGTAGTCGTCGCCGGCGGCGACCAGCAGGGCGCCGCCCTGCTCCACGTAGCGGGCGATGTTCTCGTAGATAGAGCAGCTGCAGGATGTCGCGGTGCTGGTAGCGGTCGAAGATGATCAGGTCGAAGTCGCTCGATCTTCTCCGAGAACAGCTCGCGCGTCGGGAAGGCGATCAGCGACAGCTGGTTGATCGGCGTGCCGTCCTGCTTCTCCGGCGGGCGCAGAATGGTGAAATGCACGAGATCGACGGCGGCGTCGGACTTGAGCAGGTTGCGCCACACGCGCTCGCCGGCATGCGGCTCGCCCGAGACCAGCAGCACGCGCAGGTTCTCGCGCACGCCCTCGGCGGCGACCACCACGCGGTTGTTGGCCGTGGTGAGCTCGCCCGGCGCCGTCTCCAGCTCGATCTCGACGATGTTCTGGCCCGGCGTGCGGGAACGGCATCTGGCATCGATGATCGGTGCGGCCGATCTGGGCGGCGCGCGTCTCGTCCGGGCCGGCCTCTCGCGGCGGATCTTGAGCGTGACGCGGTCGCCGGCGCGGCCCTTGCGGCCGGTCTCGACCACGCGCAGCCTCGATCGTCGCGCGTCGAGCCGACGATGCCGTAGCGCGGCGCCTGCAGCACCTCGATGCGGCGGTCGAACTCGCCGGGCTGGCCGGTCAGCAGCGCATGCACCGGCGCGTCGAAGCCCAGCGCCTGCGGCGACTTCGGCATGTCGTGCACCTGGCCGTCGGTGATGCAGGATGACGCCGGCCAGCCGGTCGGGCGGGATGTTGGCGAGCGCGCTGTTGAGGTCGGTGAACAGGTTGGTGCCGGCGGCCTGCGTCGCCGGTGGGCTTGAGGGAGGTGACCCAGCGCACCTGCAGATTGCCGAGGGCCGCCGAGCTTGGTCTCCAGCTCGCGTCGGATGGCCGCCGTCTGCTCGGGCCGGCCGGCGATGGTCTGGCTCGGTGCTCTCGTCGACGACGACGATGGCGATGTTGGCGAGGCTCTCGCGCTCCTCCTGCCGCAGCGTCGGATTGGCGAGCGCCAGCAGCAGCGCCGCCAGCGACAGGGCGCGCAGCAGCGCGCCGCGGCGTGCGGCGGACGAGCAGCAGCACCACCAGCATCGCCGCCAGCGCCGCGCCAGCCCAGAACACGGGCCCGGGCACCATCGGCGAGAAATCGATCGACCAGCTGCTCATGCGCACGCCTCGAACGCGACCCAGCGTCCCCCTCCTTGTGGGAGGGGTTAGGGAAGGGGATTGCGAGCCACACCGGCGACTGTTCGGCGGTCCCCCACTCTAAGCCCCTCCCCACGAAGGGGAGGGGACGATTGCAGCAGGCGGTCGCCTGAGCATCGTCATTGTCCCAGCCTCTCCAGCAGCGCCGGCACGTGCACCAGATCGGCCTTGTAGTTGCCGGTCAGCGCGTACATGACGATGTTGACGCCCGGTGCGGAACGCCATCTCGCGCTGGCGCTCGCCGCCGGGCACCACCGGGATAGAGCGGCTGGTCGCGGTCGTCGACGCGCCCAGGCGGCGGCGAAATCGTTGGACGTGATCAGGATCGAGCTGACGCCGTCGACGCGGCGCGCCTGCCGGCCCTGGTCGCTGTCGCGCGGCGCCTCGGCCTCCACCCACAGCTGCCCGCCGTCCCAGCGGCCGGGAAGCAGCGCAGCAGGTAGAACGACTTGGTGAGCACGTGGTGCTCGGGCACCGGCTCCAGGCGGCGGAATGTCGAGGTTGCCCAGCAGGCGCTGCAGCGGCGTGCCGCCGTCGCCGCGCAGTGTCAGCAGCCGGTGGGCATGCCCTGGCCGTAGTCCCTGGTGTCGAAGATGATCATGCCGCCCTGCTTCATGTAGGCGTCGATCTTGGTCAGCGTCGCCTCCGGCGAGCGGCCGCGCGTTCGGCCAGCACCGGCCAGTACAGCATCGGGAAGAAGGTGATCTCGTCGGTCAGCGATGTTGACGCCAAACGGCTCGCCCGGCTCCACCGCGGTGCGCGCGATCAGGAACCTGCCGAGGCCGATGAGGCCGCGGCGGCTCGCCTCGTCGGTCGCGGCATCGCCGCGAGATGCACGTAGCCGAAGGTAACCTTGGCCGTCGCCTGGATGGTGCGCCTGTCGTCGCGTGCGGCTTCGCGCTGCGGGCGGCCGTCGTCTGCGCGCCGGCCGGATCGGCGCGACAGCGAGCATGCGCGCCCGCGGCAATGGCGAAAGCGGCAAGAGCCGCGGCGCCGGCGGCGCGCCGCTCGTCCGCCTGACAGAACGCGAGGCCGCCGGCCTGCAGCAGCAGCACGGCAACGATGTCGGCGAACAGCAGCGCCAGCGCGATGGTGAGCAGCTGCGGCTTCATGCGGCTGTGCCGTGTCGCCTTCGTAGACGCGCCGCTCGGTGCCCGCCGGCATCGCCGGCAGCGGCTTGAGCAGGCTCTTGGGCGTCAGCAGGTTGAGCGAGCGCGGCGCCCCGGCCGGTCCGTAGTAGCCCGGCGGATGCTCGGCGCTGGGCTTGGCATCGGCGATCTTGGCGGCGGCGATGGCCTGGGTCGTCGGCGGCGGACTCTTGAGCAGGCCGAAGCCGTCGAGCACCTGCAGCGGTGCCAGAACCTCCGACCGCAGTCGGCGCGTCCGACGTGCTGCCCTGCCGTCGCCGACCAGCGACTCGCCGGCCGCCGCCCGTGCCGCCGAGGCTGGCGATGCGCCGCATCATCTCCACGAACAGGCCCGACAGCGGCAGGTTCGACCAGTCCGAGTTGGCGGTGACATGGAAGAAGATCACCTGGCCGTCGCCGCGCTTGGCCGCGGTGACCAGCGGCGTGCCGTCCTTCAGGCGCGCCCACACCTTCACCTCGGGTCCGAGCCCGGCCGGATCGGCCAGCACCTGCTTGTTGATCAGCACCTCGGCCGGCGGCACGGCAGTCCGGCGAACAGGCCATCGTCGCCGAAGGGCGCCAGCGGCTGCGGCGTTCGCCCAGGACAAGGCGCCGCCCAGCGTGCGCCCGCCGAGCCGCAACGGCACGGGCAGCAGGTCGTCGCCGCCCTTCTCCAGCCGCGGGCCAGCGAAGCGCACGAGCATGCCGCCCTTCTTCACCCACTGCTCGACGCGCTCCTTGATGTCGTGCGGCAGCGTGCCGATATCGGCCAGCATCATCGCCGACACGTTGCGCTTGATGAGGCTGTCGATGACGACGGACAGATTGGAGTCGTCGCTCTTGGCGATCTCCGAGAACGGCAGCAGCGCGCGCTCGATATAGTAGAGCGGAGCCAGCAGCGGCTGCGCCTGCTCGCGCGAGGCGCCCGACACCAGGCCGACCCGATGCCACTGCGAGCGGGCGTCGAGCAGGTGCACGGCGCCCGGCCGAGCGCTCGCCGCGCGATCTCGACGCGGGTCACCTGGTTCCTCAGCTCCAGCGGCATGATCGAAGCTGCGCGAGCGCGCGCGTCTCGCCGGCACCGAGCGTGAAGGGGCCTCGCCCAGGCGCTGGCCGCGCGCGGACATGGCATGCAGCGTGCCGGCAGCGCGGCTCCGCCCTCGGCCCGCAGCACCTGCGCATCGAGGCGGCCGCCGGTGGCCACCGCTGGCGACGGCGCCGAGCGCCTCCTGACCGGGACGCGTGTCGACCACGGACAAGCCTGCCGCCGGCAAGCGCGCGGAGAGCTTGTCGGCGAAAGCTCCCGCGCCGTGCCGTCGTGGTCGATGCCGTCGGCGAGCCAGACCACGACCGGCGTTGGCTGCGCCGCCGAGCGCCGTGGCGATGGCCTGCGCGCGCCGCCACGACGGTCGGGCGCAAAGGGTTGCGGCTGCACGGCGGCCGCGGTCGAGCGGGCCGCAGCCGGCGCCTCGACCTTGAGGCTGAGCGCCTTCGCCGCATTGGCGGTGGGCACGATCAGCAGCGGGCGGCTCTGGCCCTCGGCCTCGGCGATCAGGCGCTCGATCATGAAGGTGCGCGCGCCCCACTGCGCCGCCGCCGGCCCAGCCGTTGTCGATCACCAGCACCACCGGCCGGAGCCCGACAGCGCCTTCTCGCGGTTGGGATTGAGCACCGGCTCGGCCAGCGCCAGGATGACGAGCGCGGCTGCCGCCATGCGGATCAGCGTCAGCCACCAGGGCGTCTTGCGCCGGCGTCTTCTCGCGGTTCTCGATGCCGACCAGAATGCGGGTCGGCGGAAACTCCGATGCGCCGCGGCCGCGGCGGAATGGTGCGCAGCAGCCACCAGATCACCGGCAGCGCCAGCAGGCCGGCGAGCAGCCAGGGGCTCAGGAAGGCGATGCGGCCCGAGCGTCATGCCGGCGCCTCCCGCCGACTTGCATCTCGGGCTTCCAGCCGATAGTCGCCCGCCATGCCCTGCAGGCGCATGATGAGGTCGAGCAGCGGCTCGGCGGCCAGGCCGGTCGGTGTGATGCACCAGCGAACGACCAGCCGATGCGGCGCGCCGCCTCCTCGATCCTGGCCCGGTGCGCGGCGAGCTTCTGCTGATACGCGCGGCGCGCAGGGTCTCGACCCGGTCGGCGATCCAGCGCTCGCTGCCCTCGGGCGAGCGGAACTCCATGCGGCCCTCGTAGGCCAGCGTCTCCTCGGCGGGATCGAGCACCTGCACCAGGTGGCCCGGCGACGCCGCCTCTCGCCATCTCGGTTCAGGCGCTGCGGCGATCTCTTCCGGCGGATCGAGGAAATCGCCGACCAGCATGCGCGCTCGAGAAGCGGCAGAGCCGCGCCTTGGGCGGCAGGCTGGCGTTCGCAGCGCCTGCGTCGCCCTCATTGCGCGGCCAGCGCCTCGGCCATGCGCGAGGCGGCCTTGCGGCGCAGTCATCGGCGGCGTGAGGCCCCACGAGCGCGATGCGCTCGCCGCGCCCGCACCAGCAGCTCGGCGACCGCCAGGATCAGCACCAGAGCGCCCGGTCGCGCTTGGCGATCGGCGCCAGGTGGCTCCTGGAACAGCCATGGAGGGCGAGATGTCGGGCCACAGCCAGAGAGGTATGCGCGCGCTCTCCCATTCGCGCTCGCGCACATAGAGCTGTCGGAGCTGGCCGAGCGCCGCCAGTCGATGACGGTGGCCGGGTCGCTCGCCCTGGAACTGCCGGAACTGCCAGAAGGTCTCGCCGGTGCCCGCGCCGGCGGCGGCCGTGGATGCCGTGCGCGACGGTGTTGGCGACGCGCAGGGCTTCGAGCAGCAGCTCCGGCAGGCGATCCGGCCAGCGCATGCGCCTCGCGCTTCCAGCCTGAAGACGCTGCCTTTGCCTGGCTGCCGTCGCCAGCCCGCCTGCCGCCACCCCAGCGTTACTCCAGAGCTGCTGCCAATCGATTGATCACGCTCGCTGGCCGATTCGCCCTTCGGCGCGCGCGGCGAACGTCAACGCCATGCGATGCTTGCAGCACTCGGCTCGGCCAGCGCGATGACGTCGTCCAGCGAACGGCGCCAGCCGGCCGTCGATCAGCGCCTTGGCGCGCACTGGCCAGCATGAGGGCCCTGGCTGGCGCGCGGACCGGGACCCCAGGCGATCAGCCGGTCGGTGTCGGCGCCGGCGCCGGTACCACGGCCGCGCCGAGCGCGCGAGCCGCAGGATCGCCTCCGACCACCTTGTCGGGCACAGGCAGCTGGCGCACCAGGCGCTGGATCGCCTGCAGCTCCTGGGCGCTCAGGATCGCCTCGACCCTGCGCTCCGTCGGTGCCGGTGGTGGCGAACAGCATGCGCCGCTCGGCGCCCTGATCGGGATAGTCGACGTCGATCTGCAGCAGGAAGCGGTCGAGCTGGGCTTCGGGCAGCGGATAGGTGCCCTCCTGCTCCAGCGGGTTCTGCGTCGCCAGCACGTGGAACGGGCGCGGGCAGCGTCGTGGCGCTGGCCGGCGACGGTGACGTGGTGCTCCTGCATCGCCTGCAGCAGCGCCGACTGGGTGCGCGGGCTGGCGCGGTTGATCTCGTCGGCCATCAGCAGCTGCGCGAAGATCGGGCCGCGGACGAAGCGGAAGCTGCGCCGCCCGCCGGCGCTGTCCTCCAGCACCTCGCTGCCGATGATGTCGGAGGGCATCAGGTCCGGCGTGAACTGGATGCGCTTGGCATCGAGCCCGAGGATCGTGCCCAGCGTCTCGACCAGCTGGGTCTTGGCGAGGCCCGGCACGCCGATCAGCAGCGCATGGCCGCCCGAGAGCAGCGTGATCGAGCGTGCGCTCGATCACCTGCTCCTGGCCGAAGATGACAGCTGACGCGGCCTTGTGGACGCGCTGGATACGCTCGCCGGCCGCCTCGATGCGTCCGACGATGGCGTCGTCGGCTTGTGTAAGTGTGCTCATGATCTCGAACTATACGCTCCAGCCTCTTGGATTGCGAACCTCAGTCGGCAAAGATGGTCACAATATGAACAGGTTCGGCAAGGCGCCTGAAAGATCGGCAATGTGCCTCACTATAACGCACGCCAGTGCACACGGGATAAACTACGCGTTACGCACCGGACGGGGGTCAGCAGAGGGATCGTCGCATGACGCGACACGACCGGTTGCCGCCGCTTGCGGCGGAAAAATGTCTCCCGAGCAAAGGAGCGCCGCCGAGGAATTCAAGGCTGGCCGCGGCTATCCGGTGCTGGGTCCGTTCTCGGTGATGCTGCGCTCGCCCGAGGTGATGCTGCGCGCGGCGGACTGGGGCGCTTACCTGCGGTTACCACAGCGTGCTGCCCCAAGCGCGTGAGAGGAACTGGTGATCCTGGTGACCGCGCGCGAATGGACCCAGCAGTTCGAGTGGTCGCATCATTACAAATTGCGCAATGGAGGCTGGGCTGGCGCCCAGAGATCGCCGACGCCATCGCCTGATGGGCGCCGGCCGGAGCGACATGGCCGAGGACGAGGCGGCGGCCTACGACTTCTGCCATCAGAGCTGCATCGCCGCCGGAGCGTGAGCGATGCCACCTACGCGCGGGCGCTTGCGCGCTGTTCGGCGAGCGGGGCATCATCGACCTCACCGGCATCAACGGCTACTACAGCTTCTCGCCATGATGATGAACGTCGCCCGCACGCCCACTGGAGTGGCGCCGTGAAACCGCTGGAACGCTTTCCGCATTGATCCTGAGCCATGCCGACGACGCCAGCACCAATCGCATTGCGGGCCTCGAGGCGCTGTTCACAGAGCCCAGGGCGGCAAAGGGCCGGCCCGCCGCGTCGAGAAATGGGACCCGCCGTACTGCGGCGACATCGGCATGAGCGATCCGCTCGGACGGCGTGGTGGCTCTACCCAGGGCAGCCCGATCGGGCGCATGCCGCTCGTCAAGCTGTTCGCCGGCGTGCTGCGCAAGGACTGCCGACGGCGCGCCACTACCTGGTGACGCCGGCCGAGAAGGTCGATGTGGCGGTGGAGGACGCGCCTTCCTGGCGGTGGAGATGGAGGTGCGGGGCAGCGGGCGCGCGCAGGCGCTGGTGTTTCGCACCAACGTCGACGACATCGTCGAAGGCGGGGGCTGAGCATCCCGCTGCGCTTCGTCGTCGAGCCGGGCAGCGGCGGCTTGAAGCCCTATCTGCTCGTGCGCGGCCGCCTCGAGGCGCTCGTCACCCGCGCGCTCTACCATGACTCTGGTCGAGCTGGCCGTCGATCGATGGCGCACGGCCCAGGCCTCTCGAGCGGCGGGCGTTCTTCGCGATGCGCGCGGACAGCAATCTCATAGACAGCGCTGCATCGGCCGGGCGGTGGTAGCAGCCCGCCAAGCGCGGGATGTATGGTCGCCGCCCATGGACATGGCCTTCGACGACATCGCTCGATCCCTCTCACCGAGGCCGGCTTTCGCGCTGGCCGGCGCCGGCTGAATGCCGGCCCATCCGAAGCGATCTTCGACCCGCGCTCGGGCCAGGCCCTGGGCCCGAGCGACTGGGACCTCGACCCAGAGCTGGCGGCGACAGCCGATCATGCACGCCGCCGCGCGCGGCCGCCGCTGTGTGCCGATCGTGCTGTGAGCGGCGCTCACCGTGCTGCTGACCCAGCGCTCGCACGACATGCCGAGCCACCCGGGCCAGATCTCGTTCCCGGCGGCAAGGTCGAGGCTGCGACGCGACGCCCGCTCGACTGCGCGCTGCAGCGGAGGCGCGCGGAGGAGATCAGGCTTGCCGCCGACCGCGTCGAGCCGCTGGGATATCTCGACAGCTACCGCACCGGCACCGGCTTCCAGATCAGCCCGGTGGTCGCCTTCGTGCGGCCCGGCTTCCAGCCGTCGTGCTCGACCCGCGCGAGGTGCTGGAGGTGTTCGAGGTGCCGCTCAGCCTTCCTGATGGACGAGGCCAACCACCAGAAGGCATCGCGCGCGAATGGCGCGGCCGCCAGCGCTCCTTCTATGCCATGCCCTACGAGGGGCGCTATATCTGGGAGTGCGACGGCCGGCATGCTGAAGAACCTGCAGCAGAGGCTGTTGAAGCGATGATCCGCGTCGTCATCGAGAACATCCTGCTGTTCCTGCTGCCGACGGCGCATACGTCGGCTACGTGCTGCTGACGCGGCAGCAGCACCGGCCGGCGCCGTATCGAACGATGCGCCCGCTGATCTGGCTGTTCGTCGCAGGCGCGGCGCTGCGTGGCGACGCTGGTCTATTTCGGCACGCAACCAGCGGCGGCAGGTCCGACCAGCGCGGTCTACACGCCGCCGCACATGAAAGACGGGCGCATCGAGCCCGGCACACCTGAAGTAGCGGCGCCCGCCATGGCCGCCTCCATCCGCTCCGCTCTCGCCGAGCGCCACGGCTGGCTCGACCCGCCCCGAGACCAAGGCGGTGTTTGCCGCGCTGGCCGCGCGCGGGCTTTGCCGCGCGCGCGGTCGGCGGGCGCGGTGCGCAACGCGCTGATTGGGCCGAGCCCGTCGAGCGATGTCGATATCGCCACCCCGGCGCGGCCGGAGCAGGTGATGCAGGCCGCGGCGCAGCCGCGGGCCTCACGGCGGTGCCGACCGGCGTCGCGCACGGCACGGTCACGGTCATTGCCAACCATCGTCCCCTATGAGGTGACGACGCTGCGCGAGGACGTCGAGACGCACGGCCGCCACGCCACCGTCGCCTTCACCGACGACTGGGCGGCAGACGCGCGCCGGCGCGACTTCACCATCAACGCGCTCTACTGCAGCGCCGACGGCGAGGTGTTCGACCCGCTCGGCGGCCTATCGCCGGATCTGCGCAGCGCGGCGCGTGCGCTTCATCGGCGAGCGCGCGGAGCGCATCCGCGAGGACTATCTGCGCATCCTGCGCTTCTTCCGCATCACGGCCGACTACGGCGAGGGTGCGCCCGACGCCGAAGGCCTTGCCGCCTGCGTGCGCGAGCGGGCGGGCCTTGGCGATCCTCTCGGCGGAGCGCGCGCACGGAGATGCCAGCTCGCCTGGCTGCGCCGCGCGGGCCCGAAGCACGCCAACCATGCTGGGACTTTGACTGCTCCCAGCGTGCTGGGCGCCGCACCGCGCGCCGGCGCTGTCGCCCGGCTCGCTGCCGACCGAGGCCGCTCTCGGCCTCGAGCCGGATCGCCGCTCCTGCGCCCGGCCGCGCTGGCGGTCGGAGGTGCCGGAGGATGCCGAGCGGCTGGGCGCTCGCTGCGGCCGTCGAACGAGGAGACGTGCCGGCTGCTGCAGCGGTGTCACGGGGCGAGCGCCTGACGTCGCCCCCGGCGTACCCGAGCGCGAGGCCCGGGCGCATCTCTACACGCCTGGGCAGACGGCCTATCGCGATCGCGTGCTGATCGCCTGGGCGCGCTCCGGCGACCCGCCGACTAACGCGGCCTGGCGCGGGCCGCTTGCAGTTGCCCGAGCGCTGGCAACCGCCGCGCCCCCGCATCGGTGGCGCGGATGTGCTGGCCGGGCCTCGGCCGCGGGCCCACGCGTCGGCGAGATCCTGCGCGCGCTGGAGGCCTGGTGGGATCCGCCGGCGACTTTGCCGCCGACGCGCCTGCGCTGCGCGCCCAAGCTCGACGAGCTTTGCTGCGCTGGCGGCTGTGCTGAACGAGGAGGAAGCGCGCTGACATGACCGTGAAAGCCCCTAGCGCCCCGCCGACCAGAGCACTGCCAAGGCGATTTTCGCCAGCCCTGGGCGCTGGGCTCGATGCTTGGCCAGGCTCGCGGTCTACCTGCTGCAGGGGCCCGCTCGGCATCCCGGCGGACACGGCGCAGTTCATCGCCATCACATTCATCGTGGTCGGCATTGGCGACGCGGCGTTGCTCTACTTCTGGGACCGCCTCTTCAAGCGGGGCGGCTGAGCCCTACACCGCCACCGGCAGGCTCTGCTGGGCGCCGACCTGGAACACGCGGCGGTAGCGCTCCACCTCGGCCGGCGGCCCCATCGCCTTCGACGGGTTGTCGGAAAGCTTCACCGCGCGGCCGGCCGTCGGCCGAGATCACCTCTGCAGACGATGGAGAAGGGATCGAGGCGTCCGTCCGGGCCCAGCCCGCGGAAATCGTTGGTGCAGCAGCGTGCCCCAGCCGTAGCCGATGCGCACGCGGCCGTGGAAATGGCGGTGGATGCGCTCGATCGCGTCGACGTCCAGGCCGTCCGGAGAAGATCAGCAGCTTCTGGCGCGGGTCCTGCCTGCGCCGCTCCCACCAGTCGATGGCGATCTCGCCGCCTTCGATGGGGTCGCCGGAGTCGATGCGGATGCCGGTCCAGTGCGTCACCCAGTCGGGCGCCCGCTCCAGGAAATCGCGCGAGCCGTAGGTGTCCGGCAGCATGACGCGCAGGTTGCCGTCGTAGTCCTGCTGCCAGTCGGCCAGCACCTTGTAGGGCGCCTCGCGCCAGCTCGCGGTCGTTGCCGGCAAGCGCGCAATAGACCATCGGCAGCTCGTGCGCGTTGGTGCCGATGGCCTCCACCTCGCGGCGCATGGCGATCAGGCAGTTGGAGGTGCCGAGGAAGGCCGGGCCCAGGCCCTCGATCATCGCCTGCACGCACCAGTCCTGCCACAGGAAGCCGTGGCGGCGGCGCGTGCCGAAGTCGGCGATGCCGCACCTCGGGCAGCAGCTTGAGGCGCCCGATCTTCTCCCACACGCGCGTCATGGCCCGCGCGTAGAGCACCTGCAGCTCGAACTTGCCAAGCCCCTTGGTGACGGCGCGGCTGTGCAGCTCCATCAGCACGGCGAGCGCCGGGATCTCCCACATGGTGGTCTCGATCCACGGGCCCTCGAAGGTGAGCTCGTACTGGTCGCCCTTGCGCTCGAGGTGGTAGGCCGGGAAGCGGAAGCCCTCGAGCCAGGCGATGAAGTCGGGCGCGAACATCTGCCGCTTGCCGTAGAACATGTTGCCGCGCAGCCAGGTCGACTCGCCTCTGCTGAGCGACAGCGTGCGGATGTGGTCGAGCTGCTCCTTGAGCTCGCCCGATGTCGATCGAGCTGCGGCGAGCTTGACCGACGCCGTGCGGTTGATGATGCCGAAGGTGACCTCGTCGTCGCGGTGGCGGCGGAAGATCGTCTGCGCCATCAGCAGCTTGTAGAAGTCCGTGTCCAGCACCGAGCGGACGATCGGGTCGATCTTCCAGGTGTGGTTGTAGACGCGGGTGGCGATGTTCGCGTCGCCGCCAGCTCGGGGGTGGCGGTGTGGGCCACCTCGGAGCCCTGACATGGCCGGATCATTGACCGCCGAGTGGTGCATCCGGCATACGTGGCGCCGGGCCGGAAGGCCTGACGCCGGCGCGCTTCAGGCGTACGCCGCGAAGTTCGGCGCCAGCCCCAGCATCCAGGCGCCGACGTCCTGCAGGTGCGATTTGCGCCCCTGCGGCTGCTGCATCACGGTGCTGATGCGTCCGCAGCGCGCGCTCGAACGGACCCGAGGCGAAAGATGGCGTTGGCGCCAGCGATCTGCCAGCCGCGCATCGGCGACCGCGCTGGCTTCGTGGGATCGCGAAGCGTCGCGGCAAAGCGGATTGTCCATGCGTTGCGGCACGGTCAGCTCGCCGGACGGCGACGACGCGCCTTGCCAGACGCGGTCGGCCGTCGCCTCGACGTGCGCCGCGCGGCGGAGCGCGGCGAGCGCTCCGCCTCGCCGATCTGGAATTGCCGAGATGCTGCCTCCAGCAGCGATTGCTTGCCGAGCCAGGGGCGCTTCTGCTTCGCAGCGGCGATGACGGCATCCAGCATCGAGCGCGCGATGCCGAGCGCGACGGCCGAGAAGCCGATGGCGAACAGGCGTTCCAGTGGAAACTTGTAGAGGGGAGCCGGCAATCGCGACCTCGGCGAGGTGATCGCGAGTTGATCGAATAGCCGGAGGGACGAACTGGTCCGTGAACCTGAAGCCGCCGCTGTTGGTCGCCTTCAGCCCGATCGAGTTCCAGTTGTCGATCCACTCCACCCGGCGGCCGGCACCAGCAGAAGATGCGGCTGCGGCGTCTGGCAGCGTCGCTAACCGGCTGGCCGCTTCCTGTCGTGCACCTGAGCCATCAGACCGAGCCAGGTCCGCATGCCGGCTGCCGCTCGCCAGCGTCCACTCGCCGGTCAGGCGGTGACCGCCGTCCACCTCGTCCGGCTCGCGCGCTTTCATCGGCGGTCCCCAGCTCAGCACCGCGCGGCTCGCGCCCCAGATCCACGTGCCACCTCGGGCTCCGAGCTGCGCCGCCAGCCGCAAATCAGCATTGATCTGGCCGACGCACCAGTGCGCGTGCTGGCGTCCCGCTTTCCCGAGCGCCTCCATGACGCGTTGAACCGAGGTGACCGGATCGATCTCCTCGCCGCGCCGTAGACGCGCGGCAACAAGAAGCCGAAACAGCCGCCGCTCGTGCAGCTTCTCCACCGCCTCGGGGATGCCAGGCTGGCCGTTTGCCTCTGTTGGCGGTCGCGCTTTTGCTCGATGAAGTCAGCGATGACGGCCGACGCGCCCGAGCGGGCTATACCTGAGCTTCGACAATGCTGCGCCGGCACTGCTGGGCATACGCCGGCCCGCCTCTTCGCTTGCTGGCAGGATTTGCAATCCCGGCAGCCTGTCGATGCCGCCGTCGATGCGGCAATGCGCCACGAGAGCCATCCGCATGGCATGACGATGCGGCGCGCAGCGCTTCCCGAGCGCGGCACGACACCCTGCAGAGCAAGTGCCGGCGGCAGCGAAGGGGGGCACCAGCCACTGTGCCTGCAGAGACGATCCTGGAAGGCTTCTATGAGCGCGAGACGCAAACGCGCTGAGATCGCCTGGTTATCTTCACCGACGCGGTCGTCGCCATCATCATCACCTTGGATGGTGCTCGAGGGGGTGAGCTGCCGGCTTCACACTTCCCTCATCATTACGCACCGACCGGCAGCTCCTGGACGAGCTGGCCCACGGCTGGCCCAAATTCCCGGCGTCCTCGTCCGAGCTTCCTGGTGATCGGCTCTGTTCTGGACCATGTCACCACCGCCGCCGCTTCAACTGGGTGCGCCGCGTCACCGGCCAGCCGGGCGGTCTGGCTGAGGAACCTGCTCTACCCGCTGGCGCTTGCCGCCGATACCTTTATGCGACGGCCGTGCTGGCGGGAGCACCCGGCCGCACTCGGAACGATCCTCTATGCCTCTCCACCCTTGCTGTCGGGCCGTAAAGCATCTCGCAGCGCTTGCTTGGGGAGAGGGCAGCCTCAGTCGCGACCCCGACATCGTTCCGCACGAGCCGGCCCGCGCTGCCTGTCTGTAGGTCGGCGCAGCCGCTGTCGCTGAGCGCCAGCTGCGCCGTTATTCTGGCGCGAGCCGGGATCAGATCGATGATCGGCACGACCCTGGCTGCAGGTGGCGTTCTCGATCCCGGTGCTCTTCTCCCATCTGCTGGGTGCACCGGATCGATCGGCGCCGCGCAGGCAAGCCAACCCCGGCACGATCCGGCCCGGCCCCGACGACGCTTCGAGACGCGGCCGCAGCTTCACGAGGCTGAGACACGACGGGCGCAGCCCTGGGGTCGCCCTTGGCGAGCGCGTGGCCGGGGCTGTTCTTCTCCCAGCTCTTCTGCACTGGACGCGTTGTAGCTTCAGATGGTGCAGATAGCTTGCCGCTGACGACGATGCGCCAGAAGTGGCTGGGATCGCCCTTGGCGGTGTAGTCCTCCGGCACCGCCCACGCGCCAGTAGCCGCCGTACTGCGGTGCGCGTGAGGCGCTTGCAGCCGCCCCGCCTCGAAGGCCGCCTGCCGTTCTCGGCTGAGCGTGGCGAACTGCCAGGTTTGCACCGTTCCAGTGCGAAGGCGCGCTGGGCGCGCCCGGTTACGTCGGCTGGCCAGGTCTTGAAGGCGATCTGCATTCGCGGCCGTCCGAGCGCCAGCTTGGACTTGAACTCGGTATGAGGAGACGGCCGTGGTTTCCCCGACTGCTGCGCGCGCACGACGTTGTGGTTGAGGAGCACGAGCGCCACGCCGGCGAGGACCGAGCAGGGAGTGAGCAGCTCGCGCCACTTGTCCACGGTTTCGTCAGCGCGACCGTCTCCCTCCTTTGCAGTTCGGCTGCCAAGCACGCGTCTTGTGCACAGTACGAGAGAATACGTGACGTGGCTGCGGAACGACAGATCGATCTGGGCAATACCGTTGGTTTCACATTTCGCGCCATTCCTCCGCAAAGCTTGCGATGGACGTAAGAAAGCCCCGCGCCGTGAGGCCGGGGCTGCTTCGAACCGCCGAGCTGGACAGGCGCTAGAAGTCCATGCCGCCCATGCCACCCATTCCGCCCATGCCGCCGCCGCCCGGCATCGGCGGGGGCGCTCCCTTCGGGCGCTCGGCGACCATCGCCTCGGTCGTGATCAGCAGGCCGGCGATCGAGGCCGGCGTCCTGCAGCGCGCAGCGCACGACCTTGGTCGGGTCGATCACGCCTTCGGCGACGAGATCGCCGTACTCGCCGGTCTGGGCGTTGTAGCCGTAGCTGTACTTGTTGTTCTCCAGGATCTTGCCGACCACCACCGAGCCGTCCTCGCCGGCGTTCTGCACGATCTGGCGCGCCGGGCACCTGCAGCGCCTTGCGCACGATGCTGATGCCGATCCTCTGGTCGTCGTTGCCGGCCTTGAGGCCCTCGAGCGCCTTGATGGCGCGCAGCAGCGCCACGCCGCCGCCGGGCACGATGCCCTCCTCGACCGCGGCGCGGGTGGCGTGCAGCGCGTCGTCGACGCGGTCCTTGCGCTCCTTCACCTCGATCTCGGTGACGCCGCCGACCTTGATGACGGCAACGCCGCCGGCGAGCTTGGCCAGCCGCTCCTGCAGCTTCTCGCTGGTCGTAGTCGGAGGTGGTCTCCTCGATCTGCGCCTTGATCTGGCTGACGCGGCCCGTCGATGTCGGCCTTCTTGCCGGAGCCGTCGACGATGGTGGTGTTGTCCTTGTCGATCGACACCTTCTTGGCGCGGCCCAGCATGTTGAGAGTCGACGTTCTCGAGCTTGATGCCGAGGTCCTCGCTGATCAGCTGTGCCGCCGGTGAGGATGGCGATGTCCTCCAGCATGGCTTTGCGGCGATCGCCGAAGCCCGGCGCCTTGACGGCCGCCACCTTCAGGCCGCCGCGCAGCTTGTTGACGACGAGGGTGGCGAGCGCCTCGCCCTCCACGTCCTCGGCGATGATGAGCAGCGGCTTAGCAATGCGTAGC
>ERZ1370068.688-contig-1063_pt1 | contig 55210 bp, 75 predicted proteins | sample MGYA00561227_ERZ1370068 | MGnify/ENA primary metagenome ERZ1370068 (study PRJEB38410, sample SAMEA6850437) | metagenome | study: Metagenomic assessment of the ecological functions of the soil: analysis of the soil microbiota associated with the... | reverse complement strand
CTGCGTATTGCTACCGGATGGCCAAATTCCAAAAGTGTTGAGAATAAAGCTTGCGGGCTCGTAGCTACTGCGAATACGGGGCAGCGCAAGGCAACAATGCATCAATACCACTTCGTCCAGGACGTCAGGCCGGAAAAGAGCCATAGCTATTAAATAAGGGAGCGATGAACAATTAACTGTGGCCGAATGCACAGGGACAGGCCAAGAACAACGGCAGCGGAGGTAAATCAACCAGCGGCGGCGCCGGCGAAGTCCCAAAGTATGCCAGCGCAAAGCGAGCACTGGCAACAGCCCCACCGCTGAGGTCGCTAATCGATGATCGGCTAAAGGTAACGAATGCTGGTTGAGTTGAGATCAGCGAGGGTCGCCAATCCCCCAGCGAGCGGCCTTCCAATCACAAAATAAAGCACGAAGCTGCCTGCCAATAGCAACAGGCCGATCGTCTGATTTGTCCTAAATGGGCGAGAATCCCATTGTGGGGCAGAAATCTGAGCCGTAGGGGATCATCAAGACCGGAGTAGCCCGGCGGGTAGCGGGAGGGCAATTTGTCATAGCCAATCTGAATCGTCGGCGCGCCTTCTTTCAAGATCGACTTGGCTTGCGCGAAATATTCCACCGCATCCGGATAAGGATTGAGATCAGCGAAGTCCGTCCGGTTAAACTCGATGCGCAGAACCGCTCCTCGCAGTAAAAGAGAAGCGCGAGAACGAAGCAAAGAAGTACCTGTCGCTAACTGAAGCGAAAATCGACGGGGACCCGTCGGCAAAGCACGGTGAAATCGTTTCTATTGGGCAGTAGTCTCCCAGTTTATCCTTGGCTGTCATTTCCCGGAAATCGGCCGAAGCCTAATACTCATGTGTATCGTTGTCGATTAACGCCGTTCGCCCGTTTCTCGAATATTTGATAGGTGTCCGCAAAGGCAGGCGAAACATCCAAGACCGGGTTGGTCGTATTGCCCGCTAGCACTCCATTCGTTCAAAATTTCGGAGTGCCTGCGAAAAAGACGAGACCGGCTTTGTTCCTCCGTCCAATATTCAGAGCCAAATGGCAAAGCGATTGGCATTCCACGACGAATTGCGTAATTGGATCCTCTAGAGCGGCGCGTCCTGTTCCGGCTGCCGCTCTGACGACGTCCATAAAGTTTCGATTTCGTATAATAATTTTGGCGGCCGACGCCGTGGTCGCGTCCCGCTTCTCCGGCTTACTCTCGAGGTCAAGGGCCATTTTCAGCGGCGTCGCCGTCCGTGCTGGCATTTGGATGGTGCGCGCGGCAAAACGGTTCCGGGGCGTTCCCGATTTATTCACGTCGCGATCTCGCTGCATTCTGGGTTCGACAAGTCCCAAACAAATAGATTGCGTGTCATAGAAATTTTTGCTGGACTTGAACGGCGCTTCTTGACACGCTCGCCACTCAATCAGGAGAAACTATCAAGAAATAATACGCCTTATGAAAACATGCTCATTAATCGTCGTCGGTGCCGTCTTTATGGTCTTCTCCCATCTAGCCGGCGCCACTCAGGCAGATGACACTACTATAACGATCACCGGCCACACGGCAGGTGCTACGCCCTTCATCAGTAAATTGACCCTGCAGGTCAGCAATACAACCGTTCTGAAGAGCATTCAGTTCGCGATCGACTCGAAACCGGGCTCAGTCACCCGTCCACTGTCAGGCACTTATTCCAACGACTACCTCGTGAGCCGGGGGTTTGAACACCCGCCAGAGATTATTTTGCCGGTCTACGGACTTTACGCTGGATATCACGAACATCGTTAGACTGACTTATCGCTTTCTGGACGGTTCTTCAAAGCAAGCTGTCACCGCGATCACGACCGCCACTTTCGATGATCAGGGCTGCGGCTACAACAATCCGACCAGGCTTCAACCCAGGACGAACAGCACTCAGTTGAGTTATGATTATATCTTTGACAGGTCTGCTTGCGGTGATTTCTCACCTGTCATTCTCGATTCCGATGGAGCATTGCGCTGGGTGAGCCCACTAGCCACGATGAGCGCTCTTATTGCGGCTTCCACTTTCTTCGACAACGCGGTTTACGTGACACAAGGCAGTCAGTTGTTTCGAATCGAGCTTGATGGGACGCGTCACTCGTGCTTGCAGACTATAGCAATATCGGCGTAGTCAACTTGCATCATAATATCGATACCGGTAAAACGGGACTACTCATTGAGCCGGATACCACGTCCTACTTCGAATCCGCAATCCTGGAAGTTGATAGTACAGACGGTCACGGTGCTGAAGACGTTTAACATGGCCAACATCATCAGCGCAGCCATGATTGCTGGCGGTGACGATCCGAGCCAGTTCGTCTTTCCCAGACGCCGACCGACTGGTTCCATAACAACGGTGCCGCATACAATCGGGCCGATGACTCTCTGATCGTTTCAAGCCGCGAGAATTTTCGTCATATGTATCGATTATAAAACAAGCGCGATCAAATGGATCCTGGGAGATCCGACGAAAAAGTGGCACCAATTTCCGTCTCTGAGGAAATTTGCGCTCACGCTCGCGCCCGGCAGCCTGCCGCCGATCGGGCAACACTGCTCCCTCGATTACCTATGATCAGAATCTTCTGGTGTTTGATAACGGTACAAACAGTCACGTTCCAGATGCCTCCAGGGGATGCAACGCGACTTTGCGAGTCCTCGCAAGTATAGCTTGGATCTGGTAGGCAAAGGTCGCGACTGAAGTGTGGAATTTCGCAATGAACCAAAGCATCTACAGCCCGTTCTGCTGCAAGCATCTATGAGGATGCGCCGTTCAACTATCTGATTGATTACGCGTTCGTTAATGGCGGACTGCCCCGTCCCAGCATTCGCTCAACTCCTGGGCCTGGACGCTGTCGGCGAAAAGATTTTCTATTATCAATACCCAACCGTCAGGCTGTAACACTGCATATAACTCCATTCCGATTCATCTAGAAAATACGAAGTTTCCGACAGTGGGACCTCAAGCGCTCAACCTCTCTACCGCGGGGCTCGTTTCGGTCGGTGACAACGTTCTGATCGGTGGCTTTATCGTCACCGGGACCGAGCCCAAGACGATGGTGCTTCGCGCGCTGGGGCCATCGCTCAGCGGCTTCGGGCTTTCCGATGTGCTCAGCGGATCCGGTTCTCAGCGTGTATGACTCTTCCGGCACTCTCGTCGCAACCAACGACAACTGGCAGTCCGATCCAAACGCACTCTGTAGTAGAGGCCAACGGACTCGCGCCGGCCAATCCATTGGAATCGGCCATTGTACAGACCTTGGCGCCGGGCGCCTACACCGTGATAGTCACCGGAAAGGACGCGACCCCGGGGATTGGCTTGGTCGAGCTTTACGATATCTCGCCGCTATCCAACTCTAAGTTGGTGAACATGAGCACCCGCGGTTCCGTCGGCACCGGGGATAACGTGCTTATCAGTGGCTTTATCGTTGGAGACGTGGAGAGCGCGACCGTCGTCGTGCGCGCCCTTGGCCCATCGCTGGCTGCTTACGGTGTGAGCGGAGTGCTAAGCGATCCCACACTGACGATCTACGACTCGACTGGCACTGCCATCGCCAGCAACGACAACTGGCAAGACGATGTTAACTGCGATCGACGTCCAGAAGAATGCACTCTCGCCGCCAGATCCGTCGCGAATCGGCACTCGTGCTTCACCTGCCCGCAGGAGCATATACCGCCATCGTAGCGGAGCCAATGGCGGCTACAGGCGTTGGCTTAGTCGAAGTCTATCACCCTCCATTAATTCGCAAGCGGTCTAGCAGCAGCGGACCGGTAGGCGGATGTAACAACTGAATTGCATCTCGGCGTTCAACGGGTATCCGCGCTTGTTCGCTACTTGAGCTACATCTGTCTCGTTGCTGATTTATGCATGGACTCGAGCATGGGCCTCCTCTGAAATGCTCGGGCCAACTCTTCGAGGAAAGTTCTATAAAGAACGCCTCTTTGACAAGTCTGCTCGCGTAATTGTCCGTCGGCGCCGTCTTTATGGTCTTCTCCCATCTCGCCGGCGCCAGTCAGGCAGATGATACCACGATAACGATCACCGGCAACACGGCAGGTGTTACGCCCTTCATCAGTAAATTGACCCTGGAGGTCAGCAATACAACCGTTCTGAAGAGCATTCAGTTCGCGATCGATCCGAAAGCCGGGCTCAGTCACCCGGCCACTGTCAGGCACTTATTCCAACCAGTACCTCGTGAGCCGGGGGTTTGAACACCCGCCAGAGATTATTTTGCCGGTCTACGGACTTTACGCTGGATATACGAATACTCGTTAGACTGACTTATCGCTTTCTGGACGGTTCTTCAAAGCAAGCTGTCACCGCGATCACGACCGCCACTTTCGATGATCCAGTGCGGATACGATAATCCGACGATCCTGCAACCACGGACGAACAGCACTCGATTTGAGCTACGACTATATCATGGTTAACAGGCTGCTTGCAGCGATTTCTCGACCTGCCATCATCGATACGGACGGCGCACTGCGGTGGGTGGGCCACGCGCTGGCGCTCTCGAGCGGTGTTCCACCTTCTTCGATAACGCGGTCTATGTAGGTCACGGCCGCCAACTGTTTCGAATCGAGCTCGATGGCACTGTCACCCTGCTTGGCGATTACAGCAGTCTCGGAATCGTTAATTTCCACCATAATATCGACCGCGGCAAAGTTGGAATTATCCTGGACGCAGATACCACAACGTACAATTCGAGTCGAACATCTGGAAGTGGACGCTTCAGGCAACGGTTCTTGAAGACGATGGAACATGGCCAACATCATCAGCGCAGCCATGATCGCCGGAGGAGACGATCCCAGCCAGTTCGTCTATCCCAACGCCGACCGACTGGTTCCATAACAACGGCGTCGCCTACAATCGGGCGGATGACTCCTGATCGTTTCGAGCCGCGAGAATTTTCTCATATGCCTCGATTATGAAACAAGCGCGATCAAATGGATCCTGGGAGATCCGACGAAAAAGTGGCACCAATTTCCGTCTCTGAGGAAATTTGCGCTCACGCTCGCGCCCGGCAGCCTGCCGCCGATCGGGCAACACGCGCCCTCGATTACCTTACGATCAGAACTTGCTGGTGTTTGATAACGGACTAAACAGCTATTCTTCAGATGCCTCCAGGGAGCTCAACGCGACTATGCGAGTCCCCGCAAGTATAGCTTGGATCTGGTAGCAAAGGTCGCGACTGAAGTGTGGAATTTCCAATGAACGAGAGCATCTCATTGCCCGTTCTGCGGAAGCGTCTATGAGGATGCGCCGCTCAATTATCTGATTGATTACGCATTCGTTAATGGCGGACTGCCCGGCGTTCCCGCGTTCGCTCAACTCCTGGGCCTGAACGCCGCCGGCGAGAACGATTTTCTATTATCAATACCCAGCCACGAGCTGTGACGACGGCCTATAACGCCATTCCGATTCATCTAGAAAATACGAAGTTTCCGACAGTGGGACCTCAAGCGCTCAACCTCTCTACTCGGGGGCTCGTTTCGATCGGTGACAACGTTCTGATCGGTGGCTTTATCGTCACCGGGACCGATCCCAAGACGATGGTGCTTCGCGCGCTGGGGCCATCGCTCAGCGGCTTCGGGCTTTCCGATGTGCTCAGCCGATCCGGTTCTCAGCGTGTATAACTCTTCCGGCACTCTCATCGCAACCAACGACAACTGGCAGACCGATCCAGACGCACGTTGTAGTAGAGGCCAACGGACTCGCGCCGGCCAATCCATTGGAATCGGCCACTGTACAGACCTTGGCGCCGGGCGCCTACACCGTGATAGTCACCGGAAAGGACGCGACCCCGGGGATTGGCTTGGTCGAGCTTTACGATCTCTCGCCGCTATCCAACTCTAAGTTGGCGAACATGAGCACCCGCGGTTCCGTCGGCACGAGCGATGACGTACTCATCAGTGGCTTTATCGTTGGAGACGTGGAAAGCGCGACCGTCGTCGTGCGCGCCATTGGTCCATCGCTAGCTTCTTACGGTGTGAGCGGAGTGCTAAGCGATCCCACACTGACGATCTACGACTCGACTGGCACTGCCATCGCCAGCAACGACAACTGGCAAGACGATATTAACTGCGATCGACGTCCGGAAGAATGCACTCTCGCCGCCATAGATGCAGCGCGAATCGGCACTCGTGCTCCACCTGCCCGCAGGAGCTTATACCGCGATCGTGCGCGGAGCCAATGGCGGTACAGGCATTGGCTTAGCCGAAGTCTACACCCTCCATTAATCCGTAAGCGGTCTAGCGGTAGCGAACCGGTAGGCGGATGTAACGAATGAATTTCATTCTCTTTCGATATTGAATTCGCGTTCTGTTGCAGAATTCCAAACAGCGATGGTTTGGCGCCGTTGATAGCTCCCTCTATGAAATGGGGTTGCGGGTAGCTCAGATCTCGTTTCCCGTCGTATTGATCTCATGCGGCACTCCAGGATTCGGGTATACACTCGTTTGCACGAATTGCGCATCATTGAAATTTTTGCTGGACTCGAACGGGCCTGCTCTGACATCCTCGGGCACTCTTCTCGAAGAAAACTCTTATTAAAAACAAACGCTTATGAAAACATGCTCATTAATCGTCGTCGGCGCCGTCTTCATGGTCTTCTCCCATCTCGCCGGCGCCACTCAGGCAGATGACACCACGATAACGATCACCGGCCACACGGCAGGTGCTACGCCCTTCATCAGTAAATTGACCCTGGATGTCAGCAATACGACCGTTCTGAAGAGCATTCAGTTCACGATCGATCCAAAGCCGGGCTCAGTCACTCGGCCACTGTCAGGCACTTATTCCAACGACTACCTCGTGAGTCGAGGGTTTGAACACCCGCCAGGAGATTATTCTTGCCGGTCTACGGACTTTACGCTGGATATACGAATATCGTTAGACTGACTTATCGCTTTCTGGACGGTTCTTCAAAGCAAGCTGTCACCACGATCACGACCGCCACTTTCGATGATCCATGCGGATACGACAATCCGACGATCCTGCAACGACGTACAAATGCACCGATTTGAGCTACGACTACATCATGGTTAACGGGTCTTGCAGCAATTTCGAACCTGCCATCATCGATACGGACGGCGCACTGCGGTGGGTGGGCACTGGCTGGCGCTCTCGGTCGGTAGTTCCATCTTCTTTGATAACGCAGTCTATGTGGGTCATGGCCGCCAACTGTCTCGAATCGAGCTCGATGGCACTGTCACCCTCGCTTGGCGATTACAGCAGTCTCGGAATTGCTAATTTCCACCATAATATCGACCGCGGCAAAGTTGGAATTATCCTGGACGCCAGATACCACAACATACTTCGAATCGATGATACATCGAAGTGGACGCTTCAGGCACAGTGTCTTGAAGCGAATGGAACATGGCCGACATCATCAGCGCAGCCATGATCGCCGGAGGAGACGATCCCAGCCAGTTCGTCTATCCAACGCCGACCGACTGGTTCCATAACAACGGTGTCGCGTACAACCGGGCGGATGACTCCTTGATCGTTTCAAGCCGCGAAAATTTTCTCATTTGTCTCGATTATGAAACAAGCGCGATCAAATGGATCCTGGGAGATCCGACGAAAAAGTGGCACCAATTTCCGTCTCTGAGGAAATTTGCGCTCACGCTCGCGCCCGGCAGCCTGCCACCGATCGGGCAACATTCGCCCTCGATTACTTACGATCAGAACGTCATGGTGTTTGATAACGGATCAAATCAGCTTTTTTCAGATGCCTCCAGGGGCTCAACGCGACTATGCCGAGTCCCCGCAAGTATAGCTTGGATCTGGTAGCAAAGGTGGCGACTGAAGTGTGGAACTTCCCGATGAACGAGAGCATCCATTGTCCGTTCTGCGGAAGCGTCTATGAGGATGCGCCGCTCAACTATCTAATTGATTATGCATTCGTTAACGGCGGCGGCCCGAGTTCCCGCGTTCGCTCAACTCTTAGGCCTGAACGCCGCTGGCGAGACGATTTTTCATTATCAATACCCGACCATCGGACTGTGAGACGGCCTATAACGCCATTCCCGATTCATCTAGAAAATACAAAGTTTCCGACAGTGGGACCTCAAGCGCTCAACCTCTCTACGCGCGGGGCTCGTTTCGGTCGGTGACAACGTTCTGATCGGTGGCTTTATCGTCACCGGGACCGATCCCAAGACGATAGTGCTTCGCGCGCTGGGGCCATCGCTCAGCGGCTTTGGGCTTTCCGGTGTGCTCAGCGATCCGGTTCTCAGCGTGTATGACTCTTCTCGGCACTCTCATCGCAACCAACGACAACTGGCAGTCCGATCCAAACCACCTTGTAGTAGAGGCCAACGGACTCGCGCCGGCCAATCCATTGGAATCGGCCACTGTACAGACCTTGGCGCCGGGCGCCTACACCGTGATAGTCACCGGAAAGGACGCGACCCCGGGGATTGGCTTGGTCGAGCGTTTACGACCTCTCGCCACTATCCAACTCTAAGTTGGCGAACATGAGCACCCGCGGTTCCGTCGGCACCAGCGATAACGTGCTTATCAGTGGCTTTATCGTTGGAGACGTAGGCAAGCGCGACCGTCGTCGTGCGCGCCATTGGTCCATCGCTCGCTTCTTCCGGTGTGAGCGGAGTGCTAAGCGATCCCACGCTGACGATCTACGACTCGAATGGCACTGCCATCGCCAGCAACGACAACTGGCAGGACGATATTAATGCGATCGACGTCCGGAAGAATGCACTCGCGCCGCCGAATGCGCTGGAATCGGCGCTCGTGCTCCACCTGCCCGCAGGAGCATATACCGCCATCGTGCGCGGAGCCAATGGCGTACAGGCATTGCTTTGGTCGAGGTCTACCAGCTCATTAGTGCCTTCAAGCGAGAGTAAAGTAGCAGCGACGACACAGGCGGGCACGGCGGGCCTCGGACCCAGTACACTACTTGGTGGCCAGAATTGTAATCAAACACACCGCGTCAAAGGTAGTGTTTCTTGATTGTCAGCTTCTGATGAAATGAGGCTAACCTGCCAGCTTTCTCGCCTCTCCCCTTAGGCAAGGAGAGGACTAAGCTGAGGGTTTTGACCCTCCATGCACTAGGTAATGAAGAAACCCTCCCACGCTCCCCCCTCTCCCTGCTGGAGGGGCGAGGCGACCCACGCTGCTGCAACCTATTCTAACCTGCTCCCAGCCAACGCGAACCGACAGTCGCCCACCACAACCGCGTTCAAAGTTCGAGAAATATTGTGCTTGACCCCTTGAAGCGCGATTTGATATGCAAGGTTTTCGATCAGCGTCCTGCAGGACGTTCCAACGCATCTTCGGCCAGACTGAAGTAGTAGTCTGCGATGATCGACGCTGGACCGGCGCTTCGCGTGATCGCAAACAAGCTGGAGCCGGGACTCAGCCAAATGAATGAGAAATCTCTTCTGGGGATCGCATTTCTTCGGATGATTTTTGGCTTCGCGCGAGCTGGAGGGCAGTTCACGCCTTCAACAGGGTTAATTCCAACCAAATGAACAAAGAAAAATGAAAACACTAATAAGATCCATACAACCGCTCGCCGTTGCGTTGCGGTTTTTTACACTGGCAATTGCGCTCTGCTGCTTTGCGCTTTCGCCGCCGCTCAAAGCAGTCGGTTGCCCAGAACGCGACTGTGGCGACTCAGGTGGGCAACACAGCGCTGGGAGTTAACTGCGCTGGACAGTGTCAATCCCGCCGTGGGGATCAACAATACCGCCGTGGGTCTCGGTGCGCTTCACTGACAATACTACCCCGACGGTTTATTACAACGTGGCGATTGGTGCTGGCGCGCTTTCAATACGCACCACCACTGGCCAGCACAAAACATGGCCGTTGGCGCGCGGGAAGCGCTCCAGCCACAACATCACCGCAAGCTTCAACCTGGGCATGTGGTTTTCAGGCCCTCTTTATGAACACCAGCGGCCAGAACACCGCAGTTGGGGCTGCAGCGCACTCAGGAATAACGAAACGCGCTGGAAAATACCGCCATCGGTTCCCAGGCGCTGAGAGAAAACACAACCAGGCGAACTAAACACGGCCGTCGGCGCCGATGCGCTGGCGCAAAACACAGATGGCAGCGACAACAACGCAGTCGGCGACAGTGCGCTCCTCTCCAATACAAGTGGCACATTCAACAACGCTCATGGGCGCAGCGCGCTCACTGCCAATGTGGATGGCTCCGAAAATAATGCGTTCGGTGATCTAGCCCTGTCTAGCAATACGACAGGTGGCACTAATACAGCAGTCGGTGACGACGCGCTCTTTTCGGTGACCACGGGCAATTCTAACACGGCTCTGGGGGATGAGGCCGGAAGTAACTTAGTAGATGGCGAAGGTAACATCTATATCGGCGCACAAGTGCAGGCCGGTGCTACCGACTGAAGCCGGAATTCATCCGCATCGGCAACGACACGGCTTTTACTTTTCCGTATGACACCTTTATTGCCGGTATCTTCGATCGGCCCGTTGACGTGGGCACCGCCGTGCCTGTGTTCGTTGATGATACTGGAAAGCTAGGCACGATACTCGTCAACGCCGTTGGAAACAAGGTGGCTACGTCCTCAAGCCATGCTCCAACGAATCCCGCAATCAACAAAGAGGATCGCGGAATTGGAAGCGCACCGTCGAGCGGCCAACAAAGAGCAAATTGACGCCTTAGTGCAGGCCTACCAAAAAGTGAGCGCCCGGCGATGGTGGGAAAGCCAGCGCCGAAAGTAGTCACGAATAAATAAAGGCTTCGACATTTTGGTGGCGCTCGTCTCGGCGGGCGCCACCATTGCTCTGTGTTGCCTGGAGTGTTCGGTATCCTTCAGGGCAGTCAGGTGTAGAGGTTGCACTGCCCGGGCGCAGGAAGTTGCCTGGTGGGACAGCCGCCTAATCCTATTTAGTCTAAAGACAAATCGCACTCGTGCGGCTCGACGTTAGCCGCGACGAAAAACACTGCAGCTTCAGTATCTGCTTACGTTCGTTGTTCCCGTCTCTTGAAAGAGCCTATTGCGCTGGCTGACTTGCGCCCGATTGGCTTTAGGAAGCGCGGCAATCGGGGGAGGCAACTGGCACAGCGGGAGCCGAGGCGAGGCTCATCGAGTCTCCACCCGCGACGCAGTGGCTGCGGTTCCACGCAGGCGCAGAGGGTATTTTGGGATTTCGCTCAATGACGCCGCTGCGCATGGGCACGAGAAGCTTAGGCCGCCGCTTGCAGCTGAGGCAGGCCGGTGGCGACATTGCGTATCTGCGCCTACGTTGATCAACAAAAGAAACAAATCCTCGACCCGCGCGCGGTTTCGAAGTAAGTCAAACTGAAATGGAAACTGTACCGTATTTGGATCTTCGAGCGCAGTATCGGCCTCTGCGCAGCGAAGTGTTGAGCGGCGTTGGAGGAGATTTGTGAGTCGACCGCGCTTTGCTCAGGGACCCGCGACGTCAGAGTTCGAGGCCGAAATTCGCAGCGTACTGCGGAGTTGATCATTGTGTCAGCTTGAACAGCGGCACGAGCGCGCTGCATCTGGCTTTGCGCTGTCTCGATGTCGGGCCAGGAGACGAAGTCGTAACGGTCTCGATGACGTTCATAGCAACCGCATGGGCCATTAGCTACGTCGGCGCCACGCCGGTTTTCGTCGATATTGACCCTGTCCGCCGCACGTTGAACCCGGACAACCTCGAAGCGGCGATCACGTCCCGCACCAAGGCAATTATCCCGGTGCATCTGTATGGAATGCCGGCAGAGATGGATCGCATCATGGCGATTGCTGAGCGACACGGACTGCCGGTGATCGAAGATGCTGCGCAGGCGCACGGAGCAAGATACCGCGGCAGACGCGTAGGCCAGTTTGGCCAAATTGCGTGTTTTAGTTTTTATCCGGGTAAAAACCTCGGGGCGTACGGGGAAGGCGGCGCTTTGATCACGAACGATGCATCCATAGCGCACCGCGCGCGTTCTCTCCGCGATCACGCGCAAAGCCAAAGATACTTGCACGACGAAATCGGGTATAACTACCGCATGGATAGCTTCCAGGGGCTGTGCTCTCGATAAAACTCAAGCACCTCGACGAGTGGAATACGGCTCGCATTGATTGCGCGCGACAATACACAGAATTGCTGAAGGACTCGTCATACAAGCTGCCTGCGCATATGTCCGATTCAGAGTGCGTCTGGCATTGCTACGTGATTGAAACTCCAGAGCGCGATCGCGTCCGCTCTGCCTTGCAGGATGTCGGGATCCAGAGTGCCATTCATTATCCTGTGCCGATTCACCTCCAAAAAGCTTACGCGCATCTTGATTATCGATCAGGCGACCTGCCAGTGACGGAAGCGCTGTGCGAACACTGTCTCTCACTTCCGATCTATCCCGAACTCTCGAAAGAGAAAATGTCCCGTGTCGCTTCCGTTCTCCTCGATCTGGAGAATCGCTGACGCGCCAGGGACAGATCCGACTGCGCAAGAACAAATCGCGTTTGTAATCCGGCGTCGATCAGTGACGATCAGAAATGGCAGCGGAACGCGATTATGTCCTCGGCACGCATGAGGAGGAGTTAGCCAGACTCGGCCTGCAACATCGCGTCTGGCGACCGGTTGTTTTGGATTGCTGGCAACGGGCCGGCATCACAGTTGGCAAACGCGTGCTCGACGTCGGAGCCGGTCCCGGCTACGCGGCCATTGATCTGGCTGAGATCGTCGGGCCCACCGGTGAAGTGGTAGCACTGGAACGTTCGCAAAACTTCATTCGCGCGCTGGAAACAACGTGCCGCGCCCGCTCGCTCGCGAACGTGAAGATTCACGAACTGGATTTGATGAAAGGTGATTTGCCGAAGGGCGACTACGATTTCGCGTGGTGCCGCTGGGTCGTCTCCTTTGTCAATGACCAGTCGCTATTGATCGAAAAACTTGGCGGCGTTATGCCAAAAGGCAGCGTCGCTATTTTTCACGAGTATGGTCATTACGAGACGTGGCGATTCTTTCCGCGACTGCCGATGCAGGAACGTTTCCGCGAGCACGTGATCGCTACATGGCGCGAGTCCGGCGGCGAACCGGACGGTGCGCTTCAATTACCTGGACTGCTTGGGGAGAATGGTTTTGTGATTCGCTCCGCAAGGCCGCACATCTTTTGCCTCCGCCCGAGCGATTACATGTGGCAATGGCCTGCCACATTCATCGAGACTTATCTCGAACGCCTGATTGAAATGGGGCGAATCGATCACAAGTTTGCCGAGCAAGTCCGCACCGCTCTCGCGAGCGCAGAGAAAATCCGAATGCCCGGATGCTCACACCGCTGGTGCTGGAAATCATCGCGGAAAAATTGTAAGCCCGGTTCCGCTATGACGCTCCGACGAGGCCCAGCCGCTCTGCATCACCTTTCAGCGCGGCGATGACTTGCGCGATGACGTCGTCGAGCGGCATTCCCAAGTGTTCTGCACCGCGGATGATGTCGTCGCGGTTCACGGCGCGGGCGAATGCTTTGTCTTTCATTTTCTTTTTCACCGCGCGGACGTCGACGTCGTGAATGCTTTTGTCGGGCGCACGAGCGCGACCGCCACGACGAAGCTGCTTAGCTCATCCACTGCATACAGAGTTTTCTCGAGAGGCGTTTCGCGCGAAACGCCTGAGTAATCGGCGTGCGAAAGAATCGCGCGGCACACTTCCTCGCTCCAACCGTTCTCGCGGAGCCAGGCGACGCCGACAAACGGGTGGCCTTCGGTGGCGCTGCGTTCGAGATTCGGATGCCGTTCATAATCCATGTCATGCAACAATCCGACGGCTTCCCACAGATCGGCGTCTTCGCCGCGCAATTGCGCGAAATGCTTCATCGAATCAGCGACTGCATAGCAGTGTTTCCGCAGGCTTTCGGATTGGACCCAGTCGTGCAAAATAGCTTGGGCGCGAGCGGCGAGCGTTTCACTCATCTCAATTCACTGAATTGAGACGTTATCGCCCTGCTTTTATTTTCGTGGCAAGCCGGACAACGTCCCAGTTCGCCAGGCGAATGCAGCCGTGGCTCACAGCGCGTCCGATCGAACCTGGATCATTCGTCCCGTGAATGCCGATACCTTTCTTGTTAAGCGCAATCCACATCACGCCCACCGGATTCCGCGGCCCCGGTGGGAGCATGTAGAAATTGCCGCTGCGTTCGCCGTGCTCGAGCATCTCCTTGTCGTAACGAAACCTGGGCAACTTGGCGACGCCTCGCACCTTCCACTCACCGATTGGTGAGGTGTTGTGCGCAGAGCCGATCGTGACAGGATATGCGGCGATCAGCTTCTCGGCTTCGAAAACTCCGAGCATATTTGTTTTCGTGTCCACTTTTGTGGCGACATTTCTTGGTGCTCCACTTTCGCCAGGAGTTGGCGCTTGGGTTTCAGGTTGATCTTCAACTTCGTTCGCCGCTTGCGAGGCAGTTTCGCTGCCGGGCTTAATGTCTTTCACCGAAGCGAGTTCGAATGGCTCGACATTCGGCACCTTCAGCTGATCGCCTGCTTTAAGTCCTTTCAATTTCCCCGGATTAAGTTGTTCAAGGAAGTGAATGTCGCTGTGAAATTTTTCCGCAATTGCGTCGGCAACATCACGGTACGGCAGAAATTTCAATTTTGCCTCGCTCAGGTACGTGACTCGGCAACTGTCCAACACTTTGAACGTCCGCTTCGGTAACGGTGTATGAAACGAACACCGGCTCCACGCTGGCGAGATCGAGTCCAGAAACGTCAGGCGCGACATTCGCGTGTCGGCCGGAGTTGTGGCGGCGTGGGCTGCGGTTGTTCCCCTCGCGATTCGCGGTAAAGCGCAAGTGCCTTCCGGGTAAGATCGTTGTAGCGGCCGTCGATCTTGCCCGGGCTGAAGTTTGCGCGATCTAGAAAAACCTGGAGCCGCGTCGCCGCCTCGATCTCAGCCTTCTTCGGCGGATTTGTCTTTGGCGTCGCCTTCTTCTTCGCCGCTGCTGGAAGAACGCCGATTAAAACCAACAGACCGACGACTGCGAAACGATTCACAGCATTCACTCATATGCATCGTGCGGCTCAACAGTCATGGCTGTGCTGAGCGGCCAATCTCACCGGCTGTTACGATTGAAATCCTTAAGGTGTGCCCAGGCGAAGCGCTGATAACTTTCGATGCTCGACCTAGATTACAGGCGCTTAAAGTTGTGATATATTCTGCCGATGCAAAAGCCAGAAGTTACCGCATATTTGAAAACCTATTGTGGCTGGAGCGCCGGTGTCCGCGCTGTTCTGGCCAAATACAACGTGCCCTACACCGAGAAGGACATTATTCAAAACCCGGCGTTCCGCTGGGAAATGGAAACCAAAAGTGGGCAGCCGCTTTCGCCGTGTGTCGAGATCAACGGCCGCATGCTCGCCGACGTCAGCGGCGAAGAGGTCGAACGTTATCTCGTCGAGAACAAACTCGTCGAAGCGAGCGATGCTACGACCGACGTCCCGACCAACGCGCCGTGCGCGAACGAGCAACACGAGGGCGTGGTAAAACTCAACTTATAGACGTTGTGCGGCGTTTCCTTGAAACGTCACCGCGTCTGCCTCGGCGGACGCCTTGCAATTCGCATTTCGCGCAGCGAGCGATTTGGTTTTCTTTCGCGCAACGCGATGTGCGGCTAGATTCGGGCTTGTTTCCTAGCCAATGAAAGTGTTCGCTCGCCTTCGACGCCCGAAGAAAGCGCGCGGAAATATTCTTTTCGTTACGGCTGGAAGATAACGCTGCTTCTTTTGTTGGCGGGCGGTGTGTTCGCCGTTTTTCTCTTTACGGCACCTGGGCGCAAACCTTCGACATGAAAAACGTCGGAGAAATGCCGGAGCGAAGCACCGTTTACGATGTCGATGGGAAAATTTACAGCCGCCTTGCAGGCGCGAATCGTCTCAAGGTTTCGCTGAGCGAAGTCTCACCAGAATTCATCGCGGCTGTGCTGGCGCGCGAGGACACTCGATTCTATGACCACAAAGGTATTGATTGGCGTGGAGTGCTGCGTGCGTTGAGCCGCGACATTGTCAGCATGTCGGCCAAGGAAGGCGCAAGCAGTCTCACGATGCAACTGGCGCGCAACAGCCTTCCTCTGGGTGGCCGCACGTTCAGCCGGAAACTGCTGGAAGCAATGGTGGCGCTGCGAATCGAACGCGAGTTTACGAAGCAACAGATTCTCGAGCTATACGTTAACCGCATTTATTTCGGTGCCGGTTGTTACGGAGTCGAGACCGCTTCACAAGCTTACTTCGGCAAGAACGCTTCAAAGCTGAATCTTTCGGAAGCTGCGCTGCTGGCGGGTCTGATTCGTAGCCCGAATCGTTTCTCGCCGTTGAAAAATCCCGAGGGCGCGGCGATCCAGCGCGACGCGGTCTTGGACCGCATGGTGGCACTGAAAAAATTACGCCCTCACAGGCCGAGCAGGCCAAAAAACAAAAATCGTCACCCATCCGAAGCGAATGCCACAGATCCAGGAGAACTATGCGATGGACGCTGTGCAGCGCGCCTTGAGCCTGATCCTGACTCAAGACCAGATGGATGACGGCGGGCTTTCCATTTACACGACGCTCGATCCGTCCGTGCAAAACGCCGCGCAGGACGCGCTAGAGACGCAACTGAGCAAGATCGAACGCCAGTCCAATTTCCGGCACCCGACCAAGGCGGAGTATAAACCGCCGGAAAACGGAGAAGGGGACGCGGCCATGCCGTACCTCGAGGGCGCGGTAGTTGTGATCGATAATGCAAGTGGCGGGATCCGCGCGCTCGTGGGCGGCCGTGATTACGCGCAAAGCAAATTCAATCGGGCGCTGGCTCCGGCGAACCGGCAGGTGGGTTCAGCGTTCAAGCCTTTCGTCTATGCGATCGCTTTCAGCCACGGCTTGTTGCCGGGTGCGGCGATCAGCGACGGTCCGATTCAGCCGGGCGAAATCGACGGCGCCGGTAATTGGTCGCCGGCAAATTCCGACGGCACGTACGGCGGGACCATGCCTTGCTCCTACGGTCTCGATTCATTCGCGCAACACCATGAGCGTGCGCGTTGGCCAGTTCGCCGGACTCGATACGGTGCAAAAATCGCGAATGATCTCGGCATTGCTCAAAACATTCCGCACGGCCCGCCAGCTACATCGGTTCGTTCGAGAGCAACCTGAAAGATCTGACTTCCGCTTACACTGTGTTTCCCAACGCCGGAGTGCGCAGGCAGGCATACATCATCGAGCGCATCGACGATCAGCAACACAAACCGATTTATCTCGCGGCGCATATCACTTCGCAGGCGATCGACCCCGGTGCGGCCTGGATGACTTCAGAAGTAATGGAGGACGTGTTGACCAAAGGCACCGCCGCGAGCGCGCGCTCGTCAGGCTTCAGATTACCGGCGGCAGGCAAGACCGGCACCACGAACGATTACAAGGACGCCTGGTTCGTCGGATACACCAGCACGTTGACCTGCGGTGTGTGGGTCGGATTCGATCAGCCGACCACGATTGTCGCCTCGCGGCTACGGCGCTGCTCTGGCGTTGCCGGTGTGGACTCAGGTCATGAACAAAGCGTCACGACATTATCCGGCTGAGCCGTTGCAACCGACAATGCCAATTCAACGTGCGACCGTCTGTTCGATTTCAAACCAACTCGCCACCACCGGTTGCACGGCGGCCGGTTCCGCTTACGACATCGATTTGCCCGTCGACAAGATACCAACCGCTGCCTGCCAGGTGCATGGCGGTTCGCAATGGCCGTTTGCACAACAGGCGCCGAATGGGCCTCAGAAAGCGCTTACGTTCCCGGGCCGCATGTTCAAATCGTTCAGGCGATTCTTCGGCGGACGCTAGCCAGCACCGTAATCAAATCAGCGGCGTCGTCACTTGTAGACGCGCTTGTGTCAAGCGCCTGGCCCAAGTGTTTGCAACCTGTGCCGCCGATCGCTTCCGCCTTCGTTTTCCGCTCCACCTCAAGCGAAAACCGCTCCGACGGAGATTCAGAAAGTTGTCCGCGAGCTAAAATTTTCACGCAACTTTCACGCGTGCGCCATTTGGTTGTCACAGTCTGCTGCTTTGATCTGAAGCATGACTCAAAAGCACATCTTCAGATCCAAGCCATGAAAAAGCGGATAACGATCAGTCTCTTGATTTCCGCCGTGCTCTGCACGAGCGCCTACGCGACACCGAAAGTGGTGATCATCTCACTTGATGGCGCCACTCCTCGAATCGTTGATCAACTCAATGCCAGCGGCCAACTCAACCCGAACGAGGGAATCAATCTCCTTCGCGCGAAAGGTTTTTCGGCGCAGCAAAACATCACCATCGCGCCATCGCTCACCGCGGCGGCGCACATAGCGATTGCCACAGGCTCGATCGCGGCGGCTAATGATGTTGTCTCAAACACGTTCCATCTCGTCGCCAGTCCGTTCACATTCAATATCAGTGGTTTTCCGCGCCGATCGGCGGCTATTTAATTGACGGGCCGGCTCAGAGTCCGGAGCTGACGGCTGTTCCGCTGTGGCGACCGTTGCTGGAGAATAACAAAACTGTTGCGACGGCGACGTGGCCGGGCGGTGACGGGTTGGACGTTACGGTTCCAGGGCGGGACCGAGTACAATCGTGCAGCCGGCTGCGGAGCGCACAGTCACCTACACCGTGCCGTTTGGCGCGGCGACAGCGCCGTTTCAAAAGGCTTCCCCTGACCGCGGCAAGCTTCAGCCCCGCACCAGCCCAGACGGTCGCCGATCTCATCGCTGCGGGGCACACGTCGTTTAGTCCCGTGCTCCAGGCGGATCTCGAGACCTTCAGCTCGGGCGGTCAGAGCTACTCTATCAAGGTCGCCAGCGCTCGACACGACGAATGACAGCACGACGAATTACGACACGCTCGTGATGTTCGATGCAAACCATGGCTCGATCCTCGGACCGTTCACCGCAGCACCGCTCGGCACGGGTCCGGCTTACATCCAGCCGAGCACAAAGATTTCCTCGCTCTTTTATCTGGAAGGACATTCGAACAAAGCGGGTGTCCGCTACTTCGTTTCGCAGCTCGCGCCCGATCTTTCCACCGTGCGGATTGCGCGCAGCTCCGTTAGCTTCATTCCGCGCAACGCGGCGGTTCTCGCCGATGTCGACGACATCAACAACAACGTTGGCTTTTGGCAGCCGCAGGCGGACTTCCGAATTGTCGAGCGAATCGATGCGGTCGCCGTCGACTTTCGCTAGTTTCCCCGATACCGAGCTCGAAGCGATCTACGAAGAGCTGGTGCGGGAGTTTGTCACTTACCAGACGAACGTCGCCCTGCGCGCGATCTCACGATTCCCGAACGTCGATTTGGCGATGATTTACATCGAGCAGCCGGACGGCTCCGAGCATCAATTCCTCGCAATCGATCCACGGCAGGCGACGAATCCCAGCGACCCGAACTCGATCGGCCAGAATCAGGATCCCGCGAAGCTGGCGCGCTACCGCGGTTACATTGCCACCGCCTATCAGGTGGCGAACCAAGCGGTGCAGCGGGTGATCAATGCCGTCGGCACCGACGCAAATGGAGTGCCGAATAGCAACATCCTGGTCGTGTCCGACCACGGGTTCGATCCATTCCACACCGCGGTTAACGCCAACGCGTTTCTCACGGCGAACGGTTTCGACACGACAAGAGTCCGCGCCGTTGCATCCGGGCCTGCGGTGAACTTCTACATCAACCTGCAAGGTCGCGAACCGAACGGCACTGTCACTCGCATGGAATACCTCGCGTTGCAGCAGCAGCTGTTCAATGCTCTGCAAAACCTTCACCGACGCGAACCCGAATTACACGAACGGCGCAACTCCGGTCTTCGACAAAATCTACACGCGACCGGTGCCGGCCGACATCAACGATCCGCAGTTCGGGCGGCAAACCAACGAATTCATCGGACAGGATTCCGGCGATGTCTTCGCGATGATGCGCACCGGCTACAACTTCGACGGCGTGCAAACGCCGGTTGTGATTCGCCAAGGTGACCCGGTGGTTGGAAATCCGGTTCTGTCGGTGGCGAACTTCTACGGAGCGCACGGTTACGATCCGAACATTACAGACATGAGCGCGATCTTTTTCGCCGCCGGTCGGACATTGGCCGCGGCACGCTGCGTCAGATCCAGACGGTTGATGTCGCGCCAACAATCCTGAAGCTGCTCGGTGTCGAAGCGCCGAGCACGGTGGATGGCAAAGCTCTCGCCGTGCGATTGCCGAAGAACCTGTTCACGACATTGCGTGATCAGATAAACGCACCTCGGTGGCGATCCACAAACGCTTCGCCACTACCGCAACGCGATCGACGCGTTGAATCGGTGCGATCAACAGCAATGCATGGACGGATGGTTCTCACCTGCGCAACAACGGCAGCATGGTGTTCGCTGCGGTCGCGGACGCCGCGCGTCAGCTGCTCAAATCCACAACCCTCCAGCTTCGGTGACGGCGATTGTCGCGGCACTCGCCGATACCGCGCGCGAGCTGGCGCAGATCGCGATCGACCAGGCGGTCGTTGCAAACGTAAATCCGCGGCAGATCGCAGACGCGCAGCAGAAGATTCAGGAAGGCGACGCGCGTATCGCAAGCGGCGACTTCGTCAGTGCGATCGAGTCGCTTTCAACAAGCATGGCAGCGCGCCTCGCACCGGTGAATAGCCATTGAAGTTAGGCATCGGCCGGGGTGGAGCGGCAGGCATCCCGGCCGTAAGCTACTCAATTTTTCACTGCGGGAACCGCGAGATCGTCGGCTGCAGTTCCAGAAACGCAGTCCGCTTTCACGGGACGGCTGTTTTCGACGAACGTCGAATCAAACAGGACGCCGTGTTTTAAAAGGCGTTCGCAGGACTACGCTGAAGATTGGGACTGGCTAGTGACCAGAGACCCCTCGAGGAGGGAGGCTCAGGTGGCGGCGGTGTCGGTGTTTCTTTCCTTTGTGCCATTCCAAATCCTTGGACGGACGAGGCGGTATTTGTCGAGAGGTAATTTCATGCGCGTTAAGAAAGGCGAAGTTCAGATGAACGTGAACGTCCGCGGATTTTGCTGGATTCTGTCGCTTGACTATGTCGTCTGACCTGAGGCTTTTTGACTGATTTTTGGCCTCACGAGGTTAACGCGGGTGTGGAATGAACTGGTAGTGGCCCGCAAACATACATTCAACTTGAAGTCCCGCTTGCGAGCAAAAGCAGAGAGCATCGGAGGTACGGCTTCGTCCAAAGTCTATTTTTTGATTTCGAAGAGTCGTTCGGCTGAGTTTCTAAAGGTGCCGGGTGCGCCAAGCGACTGCTGCCTGCCGGCGATTACACTGCCGAGTTGAGTTTTGGATCGCTAAAAATGAAGCAAAACTTTCACGTCGATCTCGCTGGGTATTACGCCGCGCTAGCAGGAATCCCGGTTTCTTTTCGCCGCCGCTGACCAAGACGGTTCTTCGTTTGTCGTAACAGCTCAGGCCCGCTCAAGGGCCAAAGCAACGCCTGGCCAGCCCAACGCATAGGCTCACCAAGGCGCGGGACTGTTGCTGCCTGCGCAAAGCATAGGCGGCGGTCATCACCTTCCTAGTGCCGGACTTTTATTGCGCAGCCTTCGCCGTGATCCACTTCGCGTACCAATCGAGACAGCGCTTGTAGCGGTCGATGAGGTAGCTCGGTTTCTTGAGGCTGTGGAACTGGCCGGGATAGATGATGAGTTCGGTGGGAACGTTGAGGCTGCGCAGGGCTTGATACATCTGTTCGCTGTTGAGCAATGGGACGTTGAAATCGTTCCCGCCGCACAGAAATAGCGTCGGCGTCTTGATCCGGTCGGCGTGGAGAAATGGATAAGAAAGCTTCAGATATGTGTCCGTGTTTTTCCACGGCATACCCAGCTCCTGTTCGTAATCGATGATGTATTCGTCGGTCCCGTAACCGGCGAGAACGTTCGAGGCCGATGCGCCGCTGTAGGCGGCTTTGAAACGTGTGGTGCTGGCGATCAGATAGTTCGTGGAAATCCCGCCGTAACTCCAACCGCCCACGCCAAGACGATTGGGATCGACCAGGCCGCCCGCAACCGCGGCATCGACCGCCGCGAGATCGTCCTCGAGATCGACACTCCCCAGGCGGCGAAGATGCCGAGGGCGAATTCTTCGCCACGACCAGTGGAGCCGCGCGGATTCGGCATGATGACGGCGTAACCGTTGGCGGCAAAACTTGCATCTCAAACTCGAACTCATTCGCAAATTGCGATGCCGGACCGCCGTGCGGTCGCAATATCGCAGGCGGCTTCACCCCGGCGGCAAGATCGACAGGGTGAACGAAAAAGCCGTGCACTTCGGTGCCGTCTTTGCTTTTGAATTTTGTTTCCTCAACGCGCGCGAGTTTGAACTGCTTCAACCACACATCGTTCTGTTTGGTTAGGTTGCGCAGATCGTTTTGCTCGGCTGCGAAGATTTCATAGGGGCGATCCGGTGTGCTCGAACGCACGATCACTTTTCCATTCTTGCTCACGTCATAAGCGGTGATGCTGCGCCGGCCGCCAACCACCGGTTCGGGCGCGCCGCCGGAAACTGGAACGCGCAGTAGGGTTTGCACACCGTCATCCTCCAGCAAGACGAAGATCGATTTGCCGTCGGCGGACCAACGCGGCTGAACAACGTTGCGATCCAAATTTTGCGTGAGCACTTTCGCTTCACCACCCGCCGCCGGAATAACGGCGAGAGTGTGCACGGCATATTCGACTTTCTTTGGATCGCCGCCGTGGATGTAAGCGATAGTTTTACCATCGGGACTCAAGCCGGCGCGCTTTCCCAGTCAGGATCCGGGTCGGCTTCAGGAGAGGTGGTAATTTGCCGCTCCGCCGCGCCCGGTTTCGCGCCGACCACCCAGACGTCCCAATTAACCGTGCGGTCGGGATCGTCCCCCGCTTCGTCACGAATGCGATCTCGTTGCCGTTCGGCGACCAAGCCGGCAGAAATTCGTCGTGCTTACCGGAGGTGAGAATGTCGATCTTGCGCGTGGCCAGGTCGAGCAATTGCAGGTGCGACCAGCGATCGGTCAGATAGCCGTCAATATCCTGTTTAAAGTGAAAACGATTGATGACCAGGGGCGGGACGGTCTTCTTCTCTTTTTCCTTCTTCTCCGGCTCGCGCGGATCGGGATCACGCACCACGAGCACAATACGCTTTGAATCCGGCGACCAGGCGAAATCCTCGACGCCGCCTTTCGCGTCCGTAATCTTCTCGGCTTCACCACCGTTGGTCGGCAGGATCCAAAGTTGATCGATCTCGTTCTCGTCTTCGCGTCCCGAAAGGAACGCGATCCATTTTCCATCCGGACTCCAGCGCGGATGCGACTGGTCATTGTTTCCATATGTGAGTGGGCGATTTTCCGAGCCATCCCATTTCGCCAGCCAGAGGTTGCCGGCCACCTTGTCTTTCTCCATGTCCGCCGTTTTCAGGATATAGACGACGAGATTCCCGTCCGCCGAAAACTTTGGCTCGTCCACATCGCGCAACCCGGCGTAATCTTCCGGTTTTAGATTGCGCGGTTGGGCGGCGGTCGCTGATGGCGAAGCCGGCGGACTTCCGGTAGAAATCGGCGAGGGACTGGCGGCGAACGTGATCGAGGCAGCAAAGAGCAGGAACGCGACGAGCGGTCTCGTTTTCATGCGGAAGGAGTCTAGTGGTGGGCGTGTCGCTCGCGCGAATTAATATTGGGGCTGAGACAGCTTACGTCGCCGGAGTGCGGAACTCCTGCGACAAGCTCAGGGCAGGCTCTGCGACGCCGGATGGGTGATCGGGCTCGGAGGACCTCGCCCCTCCAATCAATGTCCCGGTGAAGTAACCCCGAGACGGTCACGCCCGCTCAAGGGCCAAAGCAACGCCTTGGCCAACCCCAACGCATAGGCTCACCAAGGCGCGGGCACTGTTGCTGCCTGCGCAAAGCATAGGCGGCAGTCATCACCAAACGCGCACCGCTCGCGCCAAGCGGATGCCCGAGCGCGATCGCGCCACCGTTGCCGTTGACATGCTCAGCATCGTCGGCCAGTCCGAGACTACGCGTACACGCGAGCACCTGGGCGGCGAAGGCTTCATTGATTTCGATGCGGTCGAACTCGTCGAGGCGCCGTCCGATCTTGGCTAGCAATTTGTGGATCGCTGGCACTGGTCCGATGCCCATGATCCGCGGAGCAACTCCGGCCGCCGCCATGCTGATGACGCGCGCCAAGGGCTGCAAGCCATGTCTGTTCAGCGCTGCAGCCGACGCCAGTAGCAGGGCGCAGGCACCATCGTTTATGCCGGAGGCATTGCCTGCGGTGATGGTGCTATCCGTGCCCAACAGCGGCTTGAGTTTGGCCAGTTGCTCAAGCGTGATGTCGGGGCGCGGATGTTCGTCTTCACTTACGGTGATGCTTTCGCTGTCATTGCTGACTTGCACTGGCAGTTATCTCTTCGGCCAGCCAACCTTTCGCCTGTGCGCTGCGCGGTGCGCTGCTGGCTGCGCAAGGCATACGCGTCCTGGCAGGCGCGGTGCAATGCCGTGTTCGCGAGCGAGGTTGTCCGCTGTTTGCGTCATGGAATCGACGCCGTAACGCGCCTGCATCACCGGGTTGATGCAACGCCATCCGAGAGTGCTGTCCTCCAGTTTTTGCTCGCGACCGAACGCAGCCTCGGCTTTCGCCATGACGAACGGCGCGCGCGACATACTTTCGACGCCTCCGGCAATCACCAGCTCTGCATCGCCGCCAGCGATCGCGCGCAGCCGCCTGACCAACTGCTTCCAGACCGGAAGCGCACAGTCGATTCACCGTCACCGCCGGCACTGTTTCCGGCAGACCGGACAGCAGCGCGGCCATGCGGGCAACATTGCGATTGTCTTCGCCGGCTTGATTGGCGCAACCGAGGACAACTTCATCCACCGCGCCCCAGTCCACGCTCAGGATAACGCGCCATCAACGACGTGATCGGCGCCGCGGCAGGATCGTCGCAGCGCAACGCTGCCAGCCGCCCGCCATAGCGACCGAACGGTGTTCGCGTTGCTGCCGCAATAAAAACATCAGCCATATGCGCTCCGGGAAATCGTCAGCGGCTGCCAACCATCGCGTGCCACCGCCCGTTCAATCGCCTGACGCGCTGCGATGCAAAGCAGGCAGCATTTTTTCAGCGCCACCGCTTGCACATCGTCGCTGTAACGCATGCTGACGTTGAGACCGCACACCGCCACGTCCTGTAGCGGAACGAACCGGCACCGCGATCGAGCACAGTCCCAGCTCCAGCTCTTGCGAGACGAACGCGTAGCCTTGGCGGCGCACCTTCAGGATTTCCGCTCGCAGCGCTCGCGGTCTTGTAGATCGTGTGCGCGGTAATCGGGCGAAACGTATTTTCGCGCAACCAGGCGGTGAGTTCGCTGTCCGATTTGTCCGCCAACAGGACGCGACCCATCGAGGCGGCGAATGCCGGCAAGCGTGCGCCGACACCGAGCGCGACACTCATCAGGCGACGAACCGCCACGCGAGCTACATAAACGATCTCGCTGCCATCGAGCACCGCCATCGAGCACGATTCGCCGACCCGCTGCGACAACTGTTCCATCGCCTCGTGCGCCAACTCAGTCAGGTCGAGCGAAGAAAGATAGCTGTAGCCGAGCTCGAGCACGCGCGGTGTCAGAAAAAATTGCCGGCCTTGCGCGGCCACATAGCCGAGGTGTTGCAGGGTTAACAAGCTGCGCCGGGCGACCGCACGCGACAAGCCGATCTGCGCGGCAATTTCGGACAGGGTGCAACGGGGCCGTTCGCGGTTGAACGCGCGCAATACCTGCAAACCACGGTCGAGCGATTGAATGTAATCAGGGCTATTGGTGAACGACGGCGCAACACCATGGAAGGAGGCTTCAATGAATTGATTGACAGCGGGAGGGTAATGGGATTTTATGTGGTGCGCAATGCGAATTAATGTTCGATTATCGAACGCGACCAGCGTTCGAAAGGTTCTCCCGATGATTAGCGAGCGCGATAGCGTCTTGCATAGCTGGTGTGTGCCGGCCCAATGGCAGGCGCCGACCATTGTCGGCGGACGTGGCGCGCATTTCTGGGACGCCGACGGCCATGATTATTTGGACATGAGCAGTCTGTCCGAATGCAGCAACCTCGGGCATCAGCATCCCGCTGTGGTTAAAGCGATTCGTGAGCAGGCGGAGCGTTTATGTTTTGTTACCTCCGCTTGGGGTACCCAACCCCGTGCCGAACTCGCGCAAGCTTTGCTCGAGAAGGCTGGTTTCAAGAATGGTCGGGTATTTTTACCGTGGCCGGCGCCGACGCGAACGAGCACGCGGTCAAGTTCGCGCGGCAAGCGCGCGGACTCCCACAGGGCTGGATCATCACGCGCGATCGTTCCTACCACGGCGCCAGCTATGCCTGCATGGCGTTCTCCGGAGACACGCGCACGCGTCATCAGGTTGATCCGGAGCGTTACGCGCGTTACGCAGGTCGCGTCGCCATATGCATATCGCTGTCCGTTTGGTAGCAGCAGCGAAATCGAGTGCGGCCAGCGTGCCGTCGCGGCCGTTGCTGATGAAATCGACCGCAAAGGTGCAGAGTCGGTTGCCGCGGTCCTGATGGAGCCCAATGCCGGCACGAATGGCATCGTGGCGCCGGACAATTACTGGCCGGGTTTACGCGAGGTTACACGTTCTCGCGGCGTATTCCTGATTGCCGATGAAGTGATGAGCGCGCTTTGGCCGCTGTGGCGAATGGTTTGCGTGGCAACGATACGGTGACGCCGGCAAACCAGATCTGATGACACTCGCGAAAGGGCTGACCGGTGCACATTTGCCGCTCGGCGCCGTGGTGGTGAACGAAAATGTCGCCCGGCATTTAGAAACGCAGATGCTGTTCACCGGCTTGACTTACTGCTGGCCATCCCCTCGCTTGCGCCGCCGGACTGGCGGCAATCCGCGCTTATGAAGATGAAAAATTGATCGAGCGCTCGCGCCGTTTGGGTGGTGAGATGTTGCTCGAATTAAAGCGCCTCCAGCAAAAACATCGCTTGATCGGCGATGTGCGCGGTGGCCATGGTTTGTTCGCTATCGTTGAACTGGTCAGCGACCCAATCAGCCGCGCACCGCTGGCACCCTGGCCGGAAACGCCTCCGCAACTGACGGCCCTTGTCCAAAAAGCGCGCGCTCTCGGTGTATCTTTTGCTGTGCGCGGAAACCTGATAATCCTGGCACCGCCTCTGGTGATTGAAGAACGTGAACTGAGCGACGCCTTGGCCTTGCTCGATCGCCTGTTAAGTGAAATGGAGTCTGCATGAATTTCAAACTGACCTACGCAACCATGTTCAATCCGCCGGCGGAGATGCACACGCGTTTTGACGCTGCGCTCGCTGAACTCAATCGCTCGTTAGGCGCGACCCATCCTCTCTACATTAATGGCGAGGACCGCGTCACCGCGAAGCACGACACTCGACGCAGCCCGATCGATCAGCGCCGCATCCTGGGGCATTTCTCGCTCGCCACTGTTGATGATGTGAACGATGCCATGGCCGCGGCTCAAGCTGCCTTTCCAGGATGGCGCGCGACACCGATGGAAGAGCGCGTCCGTTTGCTCAAAGCGCGTTGCCGCGCTGATCGAAGAACGCGTTTACGACATCGGCGCAGCGATGTCGTTGGAAGTTGGAAAGAACCGGATGGAAGCGCTGGGAGAAGTGCAGGAGACAGCGGACTTTTTCAATCTTTACGCGGATGATTATGCCGGACACAACGGATTCGATCATCCTTTGCCCGATGATCCGCTTCCGGATTTCCGTTCGCACAATCGCAGCGTGATGAAGCCTTACGGTGTCTGGGTGGTCATCGCACCGTATAACTTTCCGTTCGCACTTGCCGGCGGGCCGGTGGCGGCCGCTTTAATTACAGGAAACACAGTCGTGTTGAAAACTGCGACCGATACGCCGTGGTCGGGACGTTTGCTCGCAGATTGTATACGCGATGCCGGCCTTCCGCGCGGAGTCTTCAATTATCTCAATGGTGGCGGCAGCGTAGTTGGTGAGGCTTTGCTAAACCATCCCAATACCGCCGGAATCACCTTCACCGGATCGGTTGACGTCGGCATGCATATCTACCGCACCATGGCCAGTGGCGTATATCCGCGGCCGTGCATCGCCGAAATGGGCGGCAAGAACGCTTGCATTGTGACTGCGAATGCAGATCTCGATCGCGCGGCCGACGGGATTGTGCGTTCAGCGTTTGGATTGAGCGGACAGAAGTGCTCGGCGGTGTCGCGAATCTACGTTGATGACAAAGTCGCGGATCCGTTGATCAAGAAGCTCCAGGAAAAATCAACGCGATTACGATTGGCGATCCTTCGCGAAAGGAAAACTGGCTCGGGCCGGTGACCACAGCCAGCGCGCTGAAAAACTACGAGCGTTACAGTAAAGAACTTACCGAAAACGGCGGGCGAATTTTGTCCGGCGGCAAGCGTCTGGCCGAAGGTGAACTGACGCACGGCTATTTTGTCGCGCCGACGCTGGCTGAAGCGCCGGCCACGCATCCGCTGTTCAAAGAGGAAATGTTCGTGCCGATCACGATGGTTTGTCGCGTACGCGACCGCGCTGAAGCGATCCGGCTGGCCAACGATTCACGTTTCGGACTAACTGCCGGTCTCTACGGCAATGATGACGATGCGGCCTACTTTTTCGACAACATTGAGGCCGGAGTCACCTATGTGAATCGTCCGCAAGGTGCCACCACTGGTGCGTGGCCGGGCTATCAACCGTTCGGTGGCTGGAAAGGGTCGGGTTCCTCGGGCAAAGGGCATCGCCTCGTTCTATTATCTGGCGCAATACCTGCGCGAACAATCGCAGACAAAAGTGGAATAGGCGATGCAGCTCGGCAGCTTACAGGAAATCATCGATCAATATATCCATGATGGTCAGAGCGTGGCGCTGGAAGGTTTTACCCATCTGATTCCGTTCGCTGCCGGGCACGAAATTCTGCGCCAGAAAAAACGCGATCTGCATCTGATCCGGATGACGCCGGACCTGATCTACGATCAATTGATTGGTGCTGGTTGTGCCCGCGCACTGACGTTTTCCTGGGGTGGCAATCCCGGCGTCGGCTCGCTGCATCGGCTGCGCGATGCGGTCGAGAATGATTGGCCGCGGCCGCTTAACGATCCACGAACATTCGCACGCGGGAATGGCGGCGGCTTACACCGCAGGCGCGGCTCGGTTGCCATTCGGAATGCTGCGCGGCTACGTCGGAACCGATCTTCCCGGCGTCAACTCGCAAGTGCGCGAAGTACGCTGCCCCTATACAAACGAGAAGATCGCGACGGTGCCCGCGATCAATCCAGATGTCACCGTCTTGCATGCGCAAGCCGCCGATCGACAGGGCAACATTCTCATTCGCGGCATTGTTGGCGCCCAGAAAGAGGCGGCGTTGGCGGCGACGACGCTGATCGTCACGGTTGAAGAAATCGTCGAGTCCTTGGACGCGCCGATGAATGCAATCGTTTTGCCGCACTGGGTGGTGACAGCGATTGCCGAAGTGCCAACCGGTGCTTATCCGTCCTACGCGCATCGGCTACTACGCGCGAGACAACGCGTTTTATCTGGCTTGGGATGAGATCGCTCGCGACCGCGAACGGTTCACTGAGTGGATCGACCGTCACGTGCTCAGTAGTCGCGACCACGCGGAATTCCTCGACAGCTTGGCGGAGGCCGCATGAACGTCGATTCCTCTTCTCTAAATAAATATACGCCGGACGAAATGATGACGATCGCGGCCGCGCGCTTGATTTGGCCAGGCTGTGTTTGCTTCGTCGGCATCGGCGTGCCTTCCGCGGCAGCGAATCTTGCGCGTCTGACTCACGCGCCGGACATGGTGCTGATCTACGAGTCCGGCGCCATCGGCACGCACCCAAGTGTATTGCCGTTGTCGATCGGCGATGGCGAGCTGGCCGAGACGGCAGACGCCGTGGTGCCCTTACCGGAAATTTTTTCCTATTGGCTGCAGGCTGGTCGCATCGATGTCGGGTTTCTTGGCGCGGCGCAGATCGATCGCTTTGGCAATCTCAATACCACTGTCATCGGCGGCTACGGCAAAGCCGAAGACGCGGATGCCGGGTGCTGGTGGTGCGCCGGAAATTGCCCACCACGCCAAACAAATTTTTGTCGTGCTGAAACAATCACCGCGCAGCTTTGTCGCGCAGCTGGATTTTTGCACGAGCGCAGGCTTCCTAAATGGAAATGGCGAGCGAGCGCGGCGTGCCATCCCCGGTGCGGGACCGCAGGTGGTGATCACTGATTTGGGTGTGCTCAAGCCAGCGGCCGGGTCGCAGGAGCTCACGCTAGTGGCCCGCTATGAGAACGTCAGTGTGGACAAGATCCGCGCGGCAACAGGCTGGCCACTGGCAGTTGCCGATATCATCGACGTTGTCGCACCGCCGACCGCGGACGAGCTGCGCGTTCTTCGCGACCTGCATAAGCGAACGGAAATCGCGCATGCTGGCGATGCGCGTCGATTCAGGAAAACTCCGCGTCCGTCGCTCGAGCAAGCGAGGTCAACAGCATGAACAAGAGTTCCGATAGCCGTCCCGCTATCCGAACGGAATTGCCCGGACCCAAAGCGCGGGCAGCTCCTGGCCCGCGATGCCGAAGTGGTGTCGCCCTCGTATCCGCGCGAGCACCCGTTTGTGATGTCGCATGGTCGCGGTGTCGAAGTTTGGGACGTAGATGGCAATCGGTTCCTGGATTTTGCCGCAGGCATTGCCGTCTGCAGCACGGGCCATTCACACCCGCAGGTGGTTCAAGCGATCAAAGACGCTGCAGATCGGTTTCTGCACATTTCTTCTGATTACTGGCACGAAGGGCAAGTCGCCCTCGCCGAAAAGATCAATGCACTGGCACCGATGGGGGAGCCGGTGCAGAGTTTCTTCTGCCAGTCCGGCACCGAAGCGGTGGAAGGCGCATTGAAACTGGCGCGCTATGTCAGTGGACGCTCGCGATTCATCGGCTTTCTCGGTGGTTTCCACGGGCGCACGATGGGTTCGCTGGCTTTCACTGCCAGTAAGCAAACCCAGCAGCAAGGTTGCGCGACCATGCCGGGTGTCACCCACGTGCCGTTTCCGAATACTTACCGACCGCTGTTCGCGGGCGAGGATCAAGGTCAGGCCGTCCTTAACTATATAGAGAACGGCTTGTTCGTCAGCAACGTGCCAGCCAGCGAAGTCGCCGCCATCCTGGTCGAGCCGATTCAGGGCGAAGGCGGCTACCTGGTACCGCCCGATGGATTTCTGGCGGGCTTGCGCCAACTCTGCGATCGCCACGGCATTCTGTTGATTTTCGATGAAGTGCAATCAGGCATAGGGCGCACCGGCAAAATGTTTGCCTGCCAGCACTGGAACGTGCAGCCGGATATCATGACGCTGGCCAAGGGCCTGGGCTCGGGCCTGCCGATCGGTCTGGTAGTAGCTAAGAAAAGCATCATGCAACAATGGAAGTCTGGCGCGCATGCGAACACTTACGGTGGAAATCCGCTATGTTGCGCCGCCGCGTTGGTGACACTCGACCTGATCGAACGCGAGTACGCGGCTAATGCCGAGAAAGTGGGCGCTTATTTTATGGACCGCTTGCGCGAATTGCAGTCGCGGCACCAAGTGATCGGAGAAGTTCGCGGCAAAGGACTAATGATCGGCATGGAGCTGGTTAGCGATCGAGCCAGCCGCAACCCTTGCAAATTTTCGTGTCATACCGTGATCACGCGCGCATTTCATCGAGGCCTGCTCTTGCTCTCTTGTGGGCAGAGCACAGTGCGCTTCATGCCGCCGCTGATGGTGTCGGTGGCGGAGGTAGACGAGGCAATGACTTTGCTAGAGGCTGCCCTGGTCGAAGCAATGGCTCAATAATGGGAATGACAATGCGCCAGCCCAAGATTCTGCTGGCTGGCCTGTTGTTACTCTCTCCCTTCTCGGCGCTGGCGGAGCGCAAGCCTGTAGCGGCGCAAATCCAGTTGCCGCACAATTATTACTACCGCGAGATGTATCTGCCGCAGCTAACGAGCGGCCCATCGGCATTAACCTTTTCGCCCGATGGCAAGGAGCTTGTTTATAGTATGGGTGGCTCGCTGTGGCGCCAGACTATCGGTGACGATCAGGCGCGTGAACTTACCCACGCAGGCGGCTACGACTACCAGCCGGATTGGTCACATGATGGTCGACATATTATATTCACCCGCTACCAGAAGGACGCCATCGAGTTGTGGCAGCTCGATCTGCAAACCGGCACGGAAGTCGCGCTAACCTCGCATGGCGATATCAATCTCGAACCGCGCTATTCGCCGAATGACCGCCAGATCGCTTTCGTTTCCACCGCTGACAGTGGCCATTTCAATCTCTATCTCGCAGAGGTTGCTGACGATCGGTTGAGCGGCGCGAGACGTTTGGTGCCTGAACACACCAGCAACGTCTATCGCTATTACTACGCCACAACCGACCATGCGATCAATCCTTCTTGGACTCCCGATGGTCAACGCCTGTTGTTCGTCTCGAATCGGGAAGTCGCTTATGGAACAGGCGATATCTGGTGCAGTGGCTGTGAACGCGCCACGAAGATCTGAAAAAATCTTCAGCGAAGAAACGGCGTGGCGCACGCAACCGCAGGTCGCACCGGATGGCAGGCGGGTTCTGTTCAGCAGTTATCACGGTCGCCAGTGGCAACAGCTCTGGCTGACGACCATGCAGGGTGCCGCACCGTTCCCATTGACCTTCGGTGACTTCGATAGGACTCAAGCGCGCTTTTCGCCAGACGGCACTCGGATTGGTTATATCAGTAACGAGGACGGCAATACCTCGCTCTGGATCCAGGAAGTCCTCGGCGGCGCGCGGACTCGCATCACTGCCAGCGCAACGGCATTACCTAAAAGAGGTCGGTCGCCTCCAGTTGAGTGTGCGTGACGAGCATGGCCAAAAAGTGCCGGCCCGAGTGAGTGTGATTGCTGCCGATGGTCGCGCTTACGCGCCCGACAACGCCTGGATGCATGCCGACGACGGTTTTGATCGCAGCCTGCAACCGTTCGAAAACCATTACTTCCACTGCCCGGGTGAATGCACCGTGATCCTACCGACTGGCGATGCGCAGTTGCAGGTCTCTCATGGCCTCGACTACGCCATCGCGGAACGGCGAGTCGGCATCACGAAAGACGGCAATACGATGACAATCGCGCTCAAGCCGCTGCGGTTACCGGCGCAATATGGCCACTTCGCTAGCGCGGACCTGCATGTGCACATGAATTATGGCGGGCACTATCACAACACTCCGTTAAATCTGATCGAACAGGCACGTGCCGAACATCTAGACGCCGTCTACAACCTGATCGTCAATAAGGAAGAACGCATTCCCGATATCGCGCAGTTCACTACCCGGCCGCTGCGTAAAGACGACGTGCTACTGATGCAAGCACAGGAATTTCATAGCAGCTACTGGGGACATCTAGGTCTGCTCGATCTGGATGATCATTTCCTGACCCCGGATTTTGCCGCTTATCGGGAATCGGCTTTGGCCAGTCCCTATCCGCACAATGGTGTGATCGCTGGCCTGGCCCACGCGCAGCATGGTTTGGTCGGTTATGCGCATCCCTTTGATGCCCCAGTCAACCCCGACAAGGATCGTGAACTTAGTAATGGCTTGCCGGCCGATGTTGCCCTCGGCAACGCAGATTATTATGAGCTCGTCGGTTTCTCCGATCACCGTTCCACCGCCGACATATGGTATCGCCTGCTCAATCTTGGTTTTCGTATCCCAGCCGGCGCAGGCACCGACGCGATGGCGAACTACGCTTCGTTACGCGGTCCGGTGGGCATGAATCGGGTATTCATCGCCATTGTCGGCGAGACCACCCCAGAAAAGTTGCATTCGGGTCTGAAACAGGGTCGGACCTTCGTCACTAACGGCCCCTTACTGGGTTTGGAGATCGATGGCAAACATCCGGGGATGACATTACACTGATCAAGCCGACGACACTGCCGTACCACGTATCTCTGCGGTCCATCGTGCCGATCGATCACTTCGAGTTGATCTTCAACGGTCGCGTCATCGCCAGTCATCATCTTAATGGGGCGCGCACACAAGCCGATGTCAGTGGAAGGGTTGAGATTCCGGCCAGCGGTTGGTTGGTCCTGCGCGCCTGGAACGATCACTCAAACCCGAAGATCCAGGACATCTATCCTTATGCCAGCACGAGCCCAATCTACGTAACAGTTGATCAAAAGCTGCCCCGCTCGCCAGCGGACGCCGCCTATTTTGTCAGCTGGCTCGATCGCGTGATCGCTGGGGCAACGGCGCGGAGCGACTACAACAGCCCGCAAGAGAAGCAGAACACATTGCAATACTTGAACGCAGCGCGCACGGTCTTTCAAACGAGCACACGGTAAGAGCCAGAGCCAGCCTTTGGTGTGATTTGAAGCAAGAGGAGTAGAATAAAAGAGGCAGTCCCGAAAACATCAGGGCTGCCTCTTCGTTAACCTAACTAACGGAGAGAACTAGAATCGCTTCTTTAGCCCGACGTACCAGAACCGGCCTTTGATGGTTGCTAACGCCTCGTCGTAGCCGTTCTCGAAGTTGCCAGCCACAAACGGTGGGTCTTCATCCGTCACGTTCTGCATACCAAGCGTGAGCGTGGTGTTGTTAAGCCACCATTTCCAGTTGCTGCAGCCGTACTCGGCCGTAGATACTGGGACAACATTCTTCTCCTTGCCGTCGTGCGTCTTCACGTTCTTGCCCCCGTCCTTGGCAAAGCCAGGCACTTCAGCCGCAGCGGGCGGTGGAAGGTTAAACGTGTAGTTCAAGATCAAGTCCAGCGTGGTCCATGCGGCCACCTTGCGCGCGCGGTTAGGAAGGTGCACCGCTTCCTGGGCTCTTGAGGCTTATTTGCTCAGCAGTAAGGTCGAAATTGTCGTCTTCAAATTGGCCGGTCCAGTGGACTACGGCACCAACGTCCAAACCACCAGCCCAAGTGTCAGCCGGGCCGTCGTAGAAGATGCTGAAATTGGCCCGGTGCCATGGCAATGAATTGGTCAGAGTAAACGACGTGGACTGGAATTGGCCGTTTATGCCAAATCGTTTCGAGGTCGGGGTAGGTTGAAGCTCAGCCCGGGACAGCCAGGTGCCGTTGACCGTCGTCGTTAACCTTCCAAGGTCTCCGTGCCCAAAGATCGAAGAGTCGAGAATATAGATCGCTTCGTAGTCAAGCCCTCGAAGATTGCCCCGGCAATATTTGCGCTAGGATCCTGAACCAGAATCACTGGACCGAATATCGCCACCGAGGCGGCGGCGGCGCAGCACGAGTGACCAAAGCGTCAAAAGGTGCGCGATTGCTGTTCTGGATAATGAATTGCGCGCCGAGGGGCGCCACAATGTCGCGCATGTCAATATGCCACCAGTCGGCACTCAAGGTCAGACCTTTGATCCATTTCGGGCTGTAAACGGCACCGTAGGTCCATTCATACGCCACTTCCGGATGCAGGAACGGGTTTCCAGCAATGCGTTCCTCCACCTGGTCTTGAGTCTTGAATGCGGTGGGATTTGTGAACAGTAAACGGATCCACGACGGACGGGAAGTCCTGCGTGCCTGCGGGTGTCAGCTCTCCCAGTGTCGGCGCGTGAAACGCCTCGGTATAACTCCCACGTAGGGTCAGCGCACCGATATACTTCGGATCAAGCGGCTGCCAGCGCACCGAGACCTTCGGTTTCTGGGCGTTATATCTGGTGTGTGCCGCCGGTTGAAACGGAACTAAGACTGTCGAAGTGTTGCTGCTGCCCCACTCCTCGCGCTCGGCGAAGTCCACCTCCAAGCTGTAGAAGCCGGGAAAGTTCCACGTTGGGCTGGTGAACGGTACCCTTACTTCCTCGTAGACTCCCCACACATCGCGATTGACCCGGAAGCTTTGTCCATCCACCGAACCAATCGTTTCAAACGTGTTATTGAGCGCGTCACGATCGCGGGTGAACCTCGGCGCGTCGTACTCGCCGCCGATCGCAAAGGAGACCGGACCGGCGGGAAGATTGAACAGGTCACCGTTGAAGGTCAGCATAGCCTATCGGCAGCTCATACTCACCGGTATTTTGCAGGTTCACATAAACTGCTGCCCTAGCCGCCCTGGTGTTGTGAGAACTGATATTTAAGAAGGGATCAAACGCCGTGGCCGGATCGGTATCCAACAACGCCTGCCGCAAACCGGGCTGGCTGACCTCACCAATCGATATATTTTTGCCCTCGTTGCGAGAGTAACGGAAACCGGCTTCCCAGTTCCAGGTCTTGAAGTAGTCGGCAATCCATCCCATTTCGCCGCGCATGCCGACATCGAACAGCTGATCGTTATAGGTGAACTTTTCACTTCTCGGCCCGGTGTCGTTAACCGACCGAAACCTAACCCCGGTAAACACAGGGAGACCAGATCCGTCAGGAAAGAAGTTCGCAATAGTCGCATTTGCGACCGTGAACGGATTAAACGCGTTGACTGATTGGCACACTGATGCCGAACGGACTGAATCCGACGTTGGGTACCTGGGATGTGGAACGGATCAGGCTCAAATGGCACTGCTGCCAGCGACGCATCGAAAACGATCGCGAAAGCTTGAAATCCGCAAACACCGTGAGGTATTTGTCGCAGATATCGCGCACGAAGGACCCATAGTACACTTGACGATCTGCCGGCGGCAGCGCCGGCGTGAAAGCCGCAAAGTTAAACTCAAGATAAGTCCCATCCAGCGTGTTCGGGTTACCAAAGAACCCGATGTTGAACCGCGCTGGGTCCTACATAGAACGGAGAAGTCGCGGGACCCGTCGAAGAATGCGGAAGCGGCGTGTTCACACCAGGCTGCGGACGCCCGCCACGACCAAAAACATTCTAGGCCTCAAGGCGAAATCTCCAACGTGGCCCGGAACGTTCAAGCTAGCTGAATCGAATCCTCCAAACCGGGATGAGATTGCCCTGAGAAGAAAGGTCACGGTCACGGCTGAAGATTCCACCGGTGCGCTCCCAGAAATCGGCAATGACCACGATATCGGTTTTGTCATCGCCGGTACCTGGCTTTGATCCAAGCCTCCCATTCACCCATCTCATTGGAAGCTCCCAGGTTTGAGTTCCCGTAGTACCACCGATTTCCAAGCCACGGAATTTGTGGATCAGGAAGAAGTTAACCACGCCGGCAATCGCGTCGGAACCATATACCGCCGACGCGCCATCCTTGAGGATATCAACGTGGTCGATCATGGAAAACGGAATCAGGTTAATGTCCGGACCGCCGGTAAACCCGGAGACGGCTAACGACCCATAGGCGACCCGCTTGCCGTCAATGAGAACCAAAGTCTCTTTGGGCAAGAGGCCGCGCAAGTTGAACTGGACGGTGCCATCACCGCCGTCGCCGATGTTCAGGTTGACTGTGCCGCCAGCTTGTTGCGGAATGTAGGTCTGCAGGTCGGTGGCGTTGCGGATGCCGAGTTTCTCAATGTCCTGCGGCCGATACGTGTCCACCGGGTTCGGGCCGGTCTCTTCCGCCGTGGGAATGTTTGAACCGGTCACGACGACGCGTTCGACTTCAGCCGTGGACGGCGCAGCCGCACCTGGCTCCGCAGGCACGGCCGGAGCCGGCAGCTGCGCGAATGCGTTGGACGCAAGAATGAATGGAAATCCGACGCCCGCCATCAAAGCGAGACGAACGAATCTAAACGTTTTTATTGCGGTTTGTGTCATTAGTTTCTCCATTGATTGGTTAGGTTTGCAAAATTGAATGACTGTTCACGGTCGCTTCTACGGTCCGTCAATTTTTGCTGCAAAACTGCGCAAGTCTGCGCCACGCATTGCAAAAGCTGAATGATCGAAATATATCCGCACTCTCTGCACTTCCACCGCAACGCACGGTCATCTTCGTCATCTTGGAGTCCCCCGATGTAAAGCACGTCGTTTGAGGTAATGGCACCGAAACGACGCAAGCCTCTTCGACAACCTGAGCGATAGTCAACACAATTCCTCACAGATTCCATCCGCCCGTCATTGAAAAACGCGCGCACGGTGTTTCAAACACGAACAGAAACGATTGGGTCAGAGGAATAAAGGAACATCAGTGTGCGTAGAGGGCCAGTTATGAAGTTGAAGCAGCGACTGTTTGCTTTTCAGTGCTCCGGGCTCCATTACACTTTCGCCACGAATTTTGGTCAGCCTTTTTGACGAAAAACTTTCCAGACGAGAAATCGATCCCACGAACTTCCTCCAGCGTTCATCGCGACCCCCGCCTGAAGTTGATTTTCTCAGTAATTACAGTAAGCCTTTAACGCCAATATACCCACTGATTCAGAAAGTCAGTTGCCTGCCGGATCATCCTCGACCTTCGCGAAACGTTTTTTGATGTCGTTTGTGGCGACGCTAAAAAATTCTTTTCACTGGAGAAAAGTTACACCAGCGGTTGGCATCTGCCGCTCGATGCCGTACCGAATTCCAACGCAAAAGGCAGTTACAAGGTAATCAAAAAAGAGGAATTGAACCTGCAACCCAGCGATGGCGTCAGAGAAACTGAAGATGGGTCCGATTCGGGACGGGGAGGGGGAAGGGATGGCATAGCCAGGCTGATAATTCTCATTCTTAAAGCGTTACAAAATTGCCAGCAAAACGCAGGAAAAGCCTGCGCTGATTAATGGAGAGTTCGTCGATTAGCTAGGTAAAACTGCGTTTCGCAGCAAATATAGGGGAAGGACCGTCGAATCCCCACCCTTCCTGAGCTGACTTCGCTGATTCTTCGAAGCCAGTGTCGTGCCGAAGTTGTTTCGTAGCACTCGACAGCCATTCAGGAGTCCGATGCCCTAAGGGATTTTCACCGCTGCGAAATACTTCGGAGCGTTTGGCGCAGGTTTTCCTTAATGGTAAGCCAATTACCGCTTGCGGGCTAGGGGGAAACAGTCCTGCGTGACGTTTGTCTTCGAATCGCGATTGGTATTCGCCGCACAGTGTCCACGCTACCTCGTTATAGATGCAGCCTGATCAAAGTCACCCAACAGACGAACCACAATATTCTTCGTTACCGTATTTTTTGTTTGCAGCGACAGCGATGTCAGCACACACGCAGCTACCATAACTGTCACCAATACAAACGACAACGGACCCGGTTCATTGCGTCAGGCACTCGCCGTGCGTGCATGATGCAGGATCGCATTACTTTTGCGGTCAGTGGCACGATCACGCTGACCAGCGGTGGACTTGGGGTCTTCAAGAACGTCACGATTTCAGCCCTGGCGCCGACCAGCTCTCGATTGACGGCAACCAATCGCCCACCAGCCAGTTTTCTGTCCTTGCACCGTAACGATCTCTGGCCCGACCATCAGAACGGTGCATGGATTGATAATTTCGGCGGCACGTTGACGGTCAGGAAATTGCGTCATAAGCGACAACGCCATCAGCGGTATTTCTAACTCCACCCAAGAATTTGAGTTGTGACTGCGACGATCTTCAGCACCACGGTGAGCGGCAATTCGCAGGGCGGTATTTCCAGTACTGAATATCTTTTAGCGGCGGTGCGATCACGATTACCGACGGTACCCATCAGCAGCAATTTTCCGCGCCGGAGGGGGTGGGATCTTTGGCATCATACCTTCTGACCGTCGCTAATAGCGCCATTAGCGGCAATTCAACTGCACGGAACGGGGCGGTATCGAGGTCTCTGGTGGTCTTACATGAGAACAGCACCATTAGCGGCAACTCAGCTGCAGCCAGCGGGGGCGGCATCTACGGCGGTGCTACTGAGATTGTAGAACAGCACCATTAGGCGGCAATTCAGCTGACCCAGCGGGGGCGGCATCTATAACAACACCTCGTCTTCTGGTCGTGAGAAACACAATCCTGAAGTGCCGGCGTCAACGGTGCGAAAACATCTTCAATGACGGCGGCACCGTCACGTCGCATGGATACAATCTCAGCAGCGATGATGGCGGCGGTTATTTGACTGGCCCGGGCGATCAGATCAATACCGATCCGTTGCTTGGTCCTTTGCAGGATAACGGCGGCCCGACCTTACGCACGCGTTGTTGCCTGGCAGCCCAGCGATTGATGCCGGCGATCCGAACTTCAGTCCGCCGCCTTTCAACGACCAGCGAGGCTGTCCTTTCGATCGCGTGTTCAATGGTCGCATCGATATAGGTTCATTTGAGACGCAACCGCCACGCCGCCCGTGTTCGACCCGAGGCCGCGTCCAACTCCGGTGCCTCGCCCGTAGCTCGACTAGCTTCATCTAACCAATCGAAAGGTTTCATTGGCACCTACCGCTGCCAGCAACATTGCCAGCAAACCGCACTGAAAAAGCTCGCGCGAGTAGTGCGAAGAGTTTGCTTGATTAGCCCGGCGAACTGGGCGTTTCGAATTCGCAGCAAACACAGGGGAAGGGAACTGCCGAGTCCTACCCGCTGGAGCCAAAATTTTGGGCAATTTCGCGCGCTTTTTGTGGGAAACTTTATTCAGTTTCGCGCGTTATTAGTTAGCAAACGGAACCATCTCCACAACGAAAACACTACTTTACCACCACAAGTTTTTGACCCGCGCCTATGAAAATACTCGCGAGCCGAATTGCTCAGGAATTAAAGAAAGCCAAGCATTGTGCCGTCTACGGACCCGACTTTGTCGCGTGTCTGGCCGGATGATGGCAGGCCGCGCGAAGCGCAGATCGCTTCTTTCGCCAAACTAAATGGCTGGCGGCTTCGCTTCTACAAGGACGGATTCTGCGCAATCTTCGATAAAGACCCTGTCGCTGATTGAGCGTTTCGGGTTTTTTCGTTCTACATCGATGACGGCATAGCTTTCGCGTCGCTTGGCGCGCAGAGATCACAGTCGCGAGATGACAGCTCGGGATAAACGCATTCGTCGCGTCGGCTACGATACTTTAGGTACCATGAAAGCGTTGTTTTCAATATTTCTCGCGTTCGGCGTTTGCGTTGGCAGCGTCCACAGCGCTCAAGCTGGGCCTGTCCGCACGGCGAGGAACGTGGCGAAAAGCACGGCGATTACCGCGAAGAACGTCGCGCACAGTGCGGTGAAGGGCACAAGGAGAGCGGTGCACACTGTGGTCTACACGGTGACTCGATAGTCGAAGCCCAGTAGTTGCGACTTCGCAATGCTTTTGCGCCGTTACACGGCTGTCGCTGAGGCGAGAGTGCGATTAGACGAAGCACAGTTTCGAACGCAAACTGTTGGAAACTGTCGAATCGGGGTTTCGTCTTTTCATTTTGGGGGAATGATCGCACAATCGCTCTTGGGCCGTACAATAGTTTCGACGCGGGCTCGTGAAGTTGGCCTCCGCATTTTCGCGATTCTTTTCATTTTCACTCTTTTCGTCGGTGGCGTTCAGCTCCGCCGCTGGACCGGGCAAAACACGCGGCATGTCCGTTATCAGCACGACATCGTCAATGCCTTTCTACTGGGGACAAGAGACCCTGAAAGAAGCGCGCCGCTTATCGCCCGACGACGCGTCTGCCAATTCGTGGACAGGATTGTTCCGTGGATATCTGGCGCTCTACGATCGGGTAAAAGAAGAGGCGTAAGAACGATTACGGCCTCGATTATCCGCCGCTGCGACTCCTGACCATGGCCATCTGGAGCAAACAAGTGCGCGATGGATTTCCGTGGGTCGACAACGAACATCCGAAACTTGTTAACCCCTGTTGAAAATTAACCTGGTGTGCGAATTGGTTTCCGCCGCGGCGATTTTCTTTCTCGTTCGCTTATGTGTGCAGCGCTCATTGCACGCGCACTCAACCTGGCCGACTTGGTTATCGCGGGAACATCGCGCCTCAATCTGCGGTCTCGCCGCGGCCAGCGCGGCCTGGCTCGAACCATCCATGATCCTCGATGCGCATGGCTGGCCACAGTGGGATGTCTGGATCCTGCCGTTCTATCTCTTCGCCGCGCTCGTCGCTTTAAAAAATCGCTGGTTCTGGTGCGGATGTTTGCTGGCGTTGGGCGCAATGCTCAAAGGACAGCTGCTGTTCGTCGCGCCGTTTTTTGTCCTTTGGCCACTATGGCAAAAACGATGGATGAGCGCGCTCGCGCATGCTAGCCGGGTTCACGGCAACCGCAGCGCTAATAGTTTCACCATGGCTTCTGCGAACGACCGGGGCTTGGATCGCGTTCGCCGCTGTAGCTGGCGCCAGTCTTTTGGTCGCCTTGCGATACAAGTTGCCGCACAAAGTCGCGTGGCTCGCCGGAATTCTCGGGTGCGCCGCGTTTGTAATCGGCGCATTCACTGGCGGCAGCTTCGCGTGGTTTGAGATCGGTTTTCTCTATGGAACCAAGCATTATCCGTATCTTTTCATCAGCTCGTGTTACAATCTTGCGTCTCTACTCGCCGCGGCTGGTTGGTCCCTGAAAGATGACTTGCTGTCAGCTCATGTCGGATCGGTTCACTTTCATCTCACGCTGCAATGGGCGTTGCGTCTGTTTTTCCTGGGCGCAGTGGCGTTGTGTGCCCGCGGCGCGGCGCGACATCTGCGAAATCGCGATCCACGTGTGCTGATTGCGATAACTGCACCGTGGTTGCTGATGTTCGCGCTGCTCGGTCAAATGCATGAGCGCTACCTCGTGTGGGGCGCGGTGGTCAGCGCTGTCGCGCTAGGCGTCAGCGTCCGTTTGAGCATTATTCATTTCATCATCTCAGCCGCGAGCACGGCGATGATCGTCCACGTGATGTTGGTCGATAAGAAGCTCGATGCGACGCTGCGCGCGATTGACGTGTTGCACAGCATTCGGCCGTACGCATCGGTCTTGATGCTTGTTTGTGTGGCTCTCTACTTCTGGGATGCGCTCGGTTGGCGGATTCCGGCGTTTCGACGTGGAGCAGTTAAAACGGCCACGGCACCTTCGCTCTCGCTCGGACCAGAGCCGGAGGAAGCCTGAATCTGCGCTAGCCCATTGTCGCAATCCCGTGATCGCGAATCTGATTGCCGGAATGAATTGACGCCGGCTTCGGCAAGCTTTAGCTAAGACTCGTTATGCCCAGCTACGTGATCGAAAGAGAAATTCCCGGTGCCGGAAAACTATCGCGCGAACAGCTCCAAGCCATCTCGCAGAAATCCTGCGGAGTGCTGAGCAATCTTGGACCACAGATTCAATGGGTCGAAAGCTACGTGATGGACGATCGGGTTTATTGCGTTTACATCGCGGCCAACGAGGAACTGATTCGCGAACACGCCCGGCAGGGCGGTTTTCCCGCGAACCGGATTTCCGAGGTCCGCGCGATTATCGATCCGACCACTGCCGAGTCGGCGAGCGCGCTGATATTGGTAGCCACCGGCATCGCGTCAGGCCGATCCGTGACGCTGCACTTGCGCTGGCTCAGTGCCTGTATGTGGAGACGGTCCATAGGGCCGTGGCTACAATGTTTGTGACCGACTATTGCCGCGCGAGACGGCGGAATAAAAACACGCCCAGCACGATAAACAGAACATTCGGAAACCAGACGAGCAGTTCCGGATGCGCATGTGGATTCCCGCGCAACGTATCGCCAACGATTACGAACAGAAAATAGGTCGTGGCAACAATCAGGCCCATGGCGAACCCAATTGACGTTTCACGGCGATGCGCCGTCACACCCAGCGGCACGCCAATGATCGCAAAGCCACGCACGCGAACGGAAACGAAAATCGTTTGTTGATTTCCGTGCGGCTGGCGCTGCGTTCCCGTGTGTTCTCGCTCTTGAGTTGCTCCAGCAATTGCTCGATCGACAGAGCGGAACGGCTCGGTCGTTTTCTCTTTCTCGTACAGCTCTTCGAGGCTGATAGGCAACGTGCCTTCCACCATGTTGATGCCGTCGCGGATCTTGTGGAGGTTGAACGGGTCTTTCGAGTCGCGCTCCTGGTAACGAGCCCCATACAGATGCATCAGGATTTGTTTGTTCGCCAAATCCGCTTCGAGCATACCGGTGCGCGCGTACGTGACCTTCACGGGCAGCGCCTTCTCGTTCATCTCGAACACGGTAATGTTCTCGAGTTTGTTTCCTTCCTTTTTGCCGACATAAATCCTCCGGCCGGGAAACTGATCGATGACCTGATCGCTGCCAAAAAGCGCCATGGGATTCCGCGTGGCGAGATCAAAAATGGTACTGCGCAATCTCTCCTGCGCGGCAGGCGCAACCTGCACATTGAGCCAGAGACAAATCGCCGTGCAACCAAGCGCTATGCCAGCAAGCGGAACAGACACGCGCGTGACGCTCACGCCGTTGGCGCGCAGCGCGATCAATTCGTTGTCCGCGGACAGCCGTCCGTACACTAGCAGGATCGCAGTCAACAATCCCCACGGAATGGTGAAGATAAGCGAGAACGGCAGCACGTAGGCGATGAACGTGATCAAGTATTCCATCGGCACATCGTGATTCACCAGCAACGGCAGCAGCTTGCGGAAAATATTTCCGACCACGAGCACCAGGCTCAGCACCGCGATCGCAAATGCGACGTTCACCAACAGCTCGCGGCTAACAAACCGATCGATCAGCTTCATCTTGCGTCGCAAATCGTTAGCATAAATCTACGCTGATGACGCGGAGTCGTGGCAGGGTCGGCGCGTTGTGCCGACCGGACGCCGCAGCGCGGCGTCCCTACAAAATTTCGAAGATTGGCGTAACGTCAACGCATCGATGAGCAGCAGCATGTACGACGTCGCGATCATAGGAGGCGGACCGGCCGGCAGCACGGCCGCGGCGCTGCTCGCGCGCGCCGGACGTCGCGTGGTTCTCTTCGAGCGCGAAAAGTTTCCGCGGTTTCACATCGGCGAGTCGCTGTTGCCGTTCAGCATGAAGGCATTTACCCGGCTCGGGCTGCAGGAAAAATTTTTGAGCGCCGGGTTCATAAAAAATACGGCGGCGAAATCATGGGCGCGTGCTCCGACACTGGAACGAAGTTTTACTTTAAGGACGGCTATCGTTCGCAAACCGATCACGCTTATCAGGTGACACGCGGTGATTTCGACAAGGTGCTGCTGGATCATGCGGCCGAATCCGGCGCGGAAGTGCACGAGCAGACCCCGGTTGAAGCAGTCGAGTTCTCAAACCACGGCGTCGATCTGTCGGTGCGATCCAACGGCTCGGCTAATTCAATCCAGGCGCGTTACCTTGTCGATGCCAGCGGACGCACCTCGGTGCTCGGAAGGCAATTCAAGATCAAGAAGACCTATGATCATCTTCAAAAGCTGTCGATCTTCGCGCATTACGATGGTGTGTGGCGTCCGGAAGGAATTGACGGCACGCTGACAGTTTTGATTCGTGCCGTTGATCGTTGGTTCTGGCTGATTCCACTTACCGATGAGCGAACGAGCGTCGGCGTGGTTCTCGACAGTGAAACTTTTCGTAAATCCAAGCTCAGTGCTGACGATTTTCTCGAGCAAGCGTTGGCGGAACAGCCAACCATTGCGAAACGGATGACAAAAGCGCGGCGCGTTTCGAAGGTCTATGTCGAAGCGGATTTCTCCTATCGAAGCGCGCGTTTGCACGGCGATCGCTGGTTGCTTACAGGCGACGCCGCCGGATTCATCGACCCGATTTTTAGCAGCGGCGTTTTTCTTGCGGTGTTCAGCGGTGAAAAATGCGCCGACGCTCTGAACGAAGTGCTCGATCACCCGCGCAAGGCAAAACGCTTGTTCGCGCGATACGAGCGATCAGTGAACCGCGCGATGGACGTCTATCTTCGGTTCGTCAATGCGTGGTACACGAAGGAATTCATCGAAGTTTTCCTCGCACCGCGCAATGTGCTCGGTCTCGCTCCGGCGGTAAACGCAGTGCTTGGTGGAAATGTGGGCAACAGTTTCCCGATTCGCTGGCGAATGTGGGTGTTTTATTTCCTGGTTTGGCTGCAACGCCACCACCCGATCGCACCGAAGCTCACGCTCGCGCCGAAGAAACAGGAAGAAGCGCCGGAATCGCCTCAAACCGCTAGCGTTGCGATCATGACTTCTCTTACGGCCCACAGGGCCGTGGCTACAAGTCTTCTGTTCATTGCCGCTGTTTGCCTAACAAGTTGCGCATCCGTCTCACACCATCAATTCTCCGAGCCGGCTGCGGGATGGCAGACCAAAACCGGCCAGCTCATGTATCGGACAGCCAAGGCGACGCTGATCGGCGAGGCAATAGTTCGCTTGTCGAAGACGGGCGATTTTGAATTGACGGTGTCGAAAGGCCCGGGAATCACATTGTTGTCCCTCCGACAAGATGCGGCGTTTGCGGAATTCAACGCAAGCTTCACGGGCCAGCGTTGGTCTGGTCCTACGGCACGCGCGCCGCCACAGCTGCGCGGCTGGCTCGCGTTACGCGATCAATTCCTTCGCGCGCCGAATCAAAAGACGCTGCGATACGTCAGCGGCAGCGAGACTTTTCTGTTCCGCTTTTGAGCCAGGTTTTCCGCTGAGGACAGCGGACGCTACAGATTGGAACAGCGTCTCACAGAGACGCCCTACAGTCATAAGCCGGCGATACTGTAGGGCGTTCGCCGCGTGCGCCTCAGAAATAGCATCTCGCGGCTGAGCATTGCATCTTGACGCCGATTCGTGTTGAATGGTGCGCTTGCTCATGCGCATCAGCGATTTCATCGCCCGAACCATCACACAGCGTCGCGCGCTGGTTTGGTGCGGTGTGGCTGCGCTGACCATCGTTTGCATCGCCATTCTGTCTCACGTCATTGCGACTGGATTCTGAGATCTTCAACGTTTTGCCCGGCAAATTTCCATCGGTCCAAGGCCTGAAAATCTACGATCACGATTTTGAGCAGACACGTGAGCTGACGTTCGCGCTTGTCTGCGATCCGCAGGATGTCGATAAGCTGGAGGAATTCGCGCCGGTGTTTGCGGAACGGTTGCGCGGGCAAACGTGGTGCGCGCGCGTGCTCGCAGGTTCGCCCATGACCACTGCGGATGGCATTCGCGATCTGCAATCGATCGCGGTCCCGTTGCTTCTCAACCTGGAACCCAGCGCTTTCGACGAGGCAATGTCGATCCTGCAACCGGACAAAATTCGCGATCGCCTTCATCGCTTGCGCCAGCAGATCGAGGCGGGCTCGCCGCGGCCGCAGTTCGAGCTTTCGTTCGATCCGCTCGGATTGATCGCGCCCGCGCTCAAACCTTTTGCCCAAAGCACCGCGATCGAACAGGAACAACCGCTCACCTCACCGGATCGCACGATGCGAATCTTTCTGGTGGTGACGAATCAAAAGTCGATCAGCGCGTTTGAATGCCAGCACTTGATGCGGCGCGTGAACGAGTTTCGCAAAACCGCAGCCGAAGGGTGGGACGGCAGCCGGTCACTGCAAATTCTCGTGACCGGGCGCTCGGCGTTTGTATCCGAAATTTCGTTGAGCATGCGCTACGATGTCGTCGCGACATTGCTTGGCTCAGTCGGTGCTCGTGGGCACGATTTTTTCGCTGGGTTTCGCCGATGGCTGCCTTTGGCGGGCATGGCGTTTTGCCTTCTTCTCTCGTGTCTGGTAGCGCTAACTGCGGGCCAGCTTCTTTTCGGGCGGCTGAGCATGATCAGTGTCGGCTTTTGCGCCATTCTCGTCGGACTCGGCGTTGATTTCGCGATTCTCACCATCGGACGCTATCACCAGGCGCGCGCCGATGGCGAACCGCATCAGCAAGCCATTGCCACGTCGGTGGCAAAACTTGGACGGGCGGTTTTCTTTGGCGCGCTTACGACAGCGGTAGGTTTTCTCGCGCTGGTGCTGAGTGGCGCGATGAGTTTTCCGAACTCGGCGTTCTGATTGCCATCGGCATTTTCGTCGCCGGCCTGTTCATGTGCTCGATTTTATTTTTGTTTGTCCGCGATAGCCGTAGCACAGACATCTTGTCTGTGGGGCCGGCGGGCATCTTGCCTGCCGATGCGAGAATTCCGGCGAGCGGTGAGTTTATGAAATCACTGCCAGCAGGCGAGACGCCTACTGGCCACACAGGGCAGAGATGCCTGTGGCTACGACCGCCGACTGGCTCTTTGATCTGGTAGCGAGATATGTCCGCGGGATTGTGCGCAGACCGGCTCCGATGTTGATGTTTTCCTGCGCGGTTTTGCTGCTGCTCACTGCCATAGGCTTTTCACCCGTTCCCCCACTCGAATTCGAAACCAGCACGCGTTCACTCCAACCGAAAAACATTCGCGCAGGTCAGGCGCTTGAAACAATCATGAAAAAATGCCGGTCCGCTGGGAACCGGTGCTGGCGATCGTTCGCGCGACAAACTCGCAGGAATTGCATGACTACTGGCAAAAATTTCCGCGCATTGGCGTGAATTCCAGGCAGCCGGAAAGATAAAGGGTTTCTCCACGCCCGCGGCACTTTGTCCGTCGCCGATCTGGATGGGACGAAATCGCGACCGTTTGCGCGGTATAAATTTTCAGGCGGCACACGAAACATTGACCGAAACTCTCGAGGCCGAGGGATTCAGCGTAGAAGCCTTTGCTCCGGCGTTCGCGTTGCTCGACGATTTACAACGCATGGCCGATCCCGGCGTGCCACTGCCGAATTGGCGGACCCAATTACCTGAATCATCGAGCTGGTGGTTTTTGATCGACCGCTATTTCGGGCAAGACCCGTTGCTGACGACTGGATTTGTAATGACCAACGGACCGCTCACAACACACGAGCAAGGCCAGGAGCTGCAACGCGGTCTATCCGTGCCTGGCGTTCCCTTGATTCTGACGGGCTGGACCTACGTGCTCGCCGATCTCCAACCGTGGTCGCACCATCAACTCCTGATCATCAGCGCGTTGATGGCCATCTTCGACATCTCATTGCTGGCCATTTTGTATCGCGACGTTCGTTTATGGCTGATTCAGATCATTACACTCGCGTTCGGGATTGGAGCGATGATCGCTACCATGAAGCTGCTGAACATCCATTTGAATCTGCTGAACGTGCTCTCGTTCCGTCTCAGTGCTCGCCATCGGCGTGGATTACGGAATCTACGTCGTGCTCGTCTGGCAAAAACGCACGACGTCCAGCATGACGTAGCCGGTGTGGTGAAACCGGTCTTGCTCGCAGGGCTGACAGCGATCAGCGGTTTCGGGTCGCTCGCTCTTGCGCGGAACCCAGCGCTCACTGGACTAGGCATTGCGTGCGCCATCGGCATTTTCTGGAGTCTGATCGCCACAATTTTCTTCACCTTACCTGCAATGGCGGCGGCTAAACCCAAGGGCTAGCAGGCATCGCGTAGCCCGCGCTTCGTTCCCGTACTTCCGTTCAGGTAAAGGCCTGTTAAACTAGCAAGCAATGCGCCGGCAGGGATTGCTGTGGCTAAATGCGGCTTTATCCGTTATTCCCGCTTCGCTTTTCGCGGGAGCGGCTGTCGAGGGACGCGTGGAGCTTCCGAAATCGCGCTCGGCGCCGGTTCAGGCAAAACGCGTACGAGATCGTAACCAAGGCCGGAGTTCTTTCGACGCAGCCGCCGCTGGCCGTGATCTATCTTGACGGCAATTTTCCGCGACCAGCTTCGTTGCCAACAAAAGAAGTCGAGCAAAAGGATTTGACGTTCATTCCAGCGCTCCTGCCGATAGAAGTGGGAACCAGAGTTCAATTCCCAAATCTCGACGACCACGTATCACAACATCTTTTCCTATTCGCCCGCCAAGCGATTTGATCTCGGCCGTTATCGCCCGGAGGAACGGCCGATCCCTTCGGTGATGTTTGATAAGCCGGGCTTGGTGACTCTGCGTTGCGACATTCACGAGCACATGCGCGGATTGATCCTCGTGTTGAACACGCCGTACTTCGTGATGTCGGACACGGCCGGCCGCTTTCGATTAGATAAACTTCCGGCAGGTCGCTACACACTGAAGGCTTGGATCGACAGCAGAACTACGCGCGAAAAGTCAATCGACTTGAAGGACGGTCAGACGCTGCACGTTGATTTGCCATGAGCGCCGCGGGTGCAACGAGAAACAAAGAGGTCGCGAGCTTTCGCACCCGATTGTTCACCGCGATCATGGTGATCGTAGCAACGTTGACTGCGCTCGGGTTTTATCTGGCACAGCGCAGAGTCACCGCCGACGCTGAGCGAAACCTGCAGCAGACATTTCAGACCGAGCTTTCTTCGATGCACAAAGTCGAGGAACTGCGCCACGCCGCGCTCGCGGACCGCTGCAACGCGCTCGTAGCCAAGCCGCGGATTCACGCCGCGATCGAGGACGACGCAATCGATCTGCTGTATCCGAGCGCGAAGGACGAGTTGCGCGATCTCATGGAAGGCGAGGAACCGCCGCCCGAGCAAGCAGCACGATCTCTACACGCCAGATTTTATCGCTTTCTCGACGACACCGGCGCAGTCATCAAGCCGCCCAATCCCTCGGATGTAGGAGAACTAGACGCAGCGACAGAAGCTCAACTTTCGCTCAGAAAATTGCCCGACACACGACAGATCGGGTATATCCAATCTGCTGGCGCTATCCACGAAGTGATAGCCGTGCCGATCTTCTCGACCGACACAGGGGATCTGGTTTCAGCGCTCGTGATCGGGTTCAAGCCTTTTGAGCTCGAAAACAAAAACACCGGAATGCAAAGTGGCATTTGGGTTGATGGCCACCTGCATCTGCCGGCGCTTGCGCCCTCCGCGCAAAGTTCGCTCAACGAGAAGGTAACACCTGCCCTCGCTAATTCTGACTCAGAGCAAAACTATTTTCGCGTGGAAGTGGCTGGTGCGCCTCAGCTGTTGTTTCATAAGCGGCTCAATCCGGAGTCGCTGTTTCCACCCGCGTACGAAATTTGTTTGTATCCTCTCGCCTCGTGGACGGCACAACTGGATCGTCTCCGCTGGCAAATCGGCGGCGCCGGCGCGCTTCTGTTGTTAGGCGGATTCGTCGCAAGCCATTTCGTGGCGCGCAGCATGTCCGCGCCCGTGAAGAAACTGGCGCTCGATTCGGAAGAAAATCGCGCAGAACGAGAACGCGCCGAGGCCGCTCTGGCATCCACCGCCGAGGAACTGGAGCGATCCACCAGATATTCAGCCGACGCGTCACACCAGCTGAAAAGCCCAATGACGGTCCTTCGGATTGGTCTCGAATCACTGCTGGAACGCGAAGGATTTAAGCCGGAAGTCTACGAAGAGTTGTCCACTCTGCTTCATCAAACACGTCGGTTAACCGGTGTAATTGACGATTTGCTTTTGTTGTCGCGTATGGATGCCGGTCACCTTCAAATCGCATCGACACCCGTGAATCTTAGCCAGCTCGTCGATGAATGGCTGGATGATCTTGGCGCGTTGCCTGATTCGCCGGACGTGAAGATTGAAAAGGAATTTCCGCGCGGGCTTTTTGTTGGTGGAGAAAAGCGCTACACATCGCTCATCGTGCAAAATCTTCTGGAGAACGCGCGAAAGCTACAATCGTGCGGGCGGGCGAATTCGGGTCAGCGCACATGGCAACGGCAGCGACGTTGTGCTGACGATCGGAAACACTGGTCGTACGATTCCGCCGGGCGAAAACATCTTCGAACGGTTCCATCACAGCTCGAGTCCTTCCGCCGCGTCGGGCCACGGGATCGGCCTGAACCTGGCGCGCGAACTGGCGCGATTGCATGGCGGTGAGTTGCGCCTGGTGCGTTCGGAAAGTGATTGGACGGAGTTCGAAGTGCGCTTTTCCGCCGCAAACGGTGTTAATGCAGTTACATGAAGGCGCAGATCTTCAGCCTGTGCATTTTCGCGTGCACGGCGTGCGCTTTCGACATCGATGATGCTCTCGACCGGCTCGATAGCACACTGACGATCTCCGGGTTTCAGGATAATTTTCGCGCGCGATTGAGCGGCACAGTCGATCTGGAATTTTATAATTTCCAACAGCCCGCGCCCGGTCTCATCGACTCAGAAATCGACAATCTCTTCAATCCGCGTCTCACGCTGTTTCTGGACGCGCAAGCCGGCTCGCAAGTGTATTTCTTCGCGCAAGCGCGACTGGATCGCGGGTTCGATCCGAGCGACCACGGCGCCGACGTTCGCCTGGACGAGTATGCGCTTCGAATCACCCCATGGCAGGACGGTCGTTTTACATTGCAGGTCGGCAAATTCGCGACCGTCGTCGGCAATTGGGTCCCGCGACACTTACCGTGGGACAATCCGTTTATTAGCGCGCCGTTGGTTTATGAAAATGTGACTGCCATTCAGGACAAGTACGCCCCGTATTCACCTCTGTATTTCATCTATGCACCTTACTTCCAGGGAAAGTACGCATTCAATCCAGTGATCTGGGGACCGGACTACGCCAGCGGGATTTCTGTTTCCGGCCGATTGGGTCGATTTGATTACGCCGTCGAAATGAAGAATGCGTCACTCTCTTCGCGTCCCGAATCCTGGTATATTACCGAGAATGGCTTCGAAAATCCGACTTTTAGCAGCCGGGTCGGATTCCGGCCTAACGAAGCTTGGAATTTCGGCTTCTCGGGTAGCGAGGGCCCATATTTTCGGCGTGAAGCAGAATCGTCGCTGCCGCCCGGTCGGGACATCAGCGACTATCGAGAGTTTGTTCTTGGACAAGACATCAGCTTCGCATGGCATCACCTGCAACTATGGGCCGAGTTTTATGAAGCGCGTTTTGAAGTCCCGAACGTGGGAGATGCGGACACGTTTGCTTATTACGTCGAAGCGAAATACAAATTTACGCCGCAGCTGTTTGGCGCGGTTCGTTGGAACCAGCAACTATTCAACACAATCAATAATGGCTACGGCGGTAAACGAACACTGGAGTCCAGACCTCGGCAGAATCGACGTCGCCGCTACCTATCGTCTGACCACGCACGCGCAGCTAAAATTGCAATACAGTTTCCAGCATGAAACCACTGCTCCGGGCCAGGACAACCACTTGCTGGCTACACAGTTTACCGTCCGCTTCTAATGATCCAATGTTGCCGATAAACTCGTGAGAATCCTGATCGTTGAAGATGAGCTTCCCGTGGCGCGGCAAATCGCCGCAGCACTGACCGAGGACGGTCATGATCCGAAAACCGTTCACAGTGGTGAAGCCGCGTTGGAGGAAGTTGGCAAGGGGTCTTTTGATCTAATTGTGCTCGATGTTCGCCTGCCTGGCATTGATGGTTTCGAACTGTTAGGGCGCCTGCGCGAGCAACATCTTGCCAGTCGTGTACTGTTGCTGACCGGGCGCAGTGCCGTCGAAGATCGAGTAACCGGCTTGCAGCTCGGGGCCGACGATTATTTGCCGAAGCCATTTGCCATGCGTGAACTCGTCGCGCGCGTCCGCGCGCTCGGGCGCAGGTATCCGGAGGAACCGGTAATCTGTTTGCGCGTCGGCGATGTCACGCTCGATCTATCCACGCACGACGTTCACCGAAACACGCAGCGGATCGAGCTTTCTCCGCGCGAGTTGATGTTGTTAAAGGTGCTAATGCGGGAACCGGGCCGCGTGTTCACGCGCACGGAGCTGTGCGAACGCGTGTGGGAGCACGCGCATGAATACGATACCAAGCTGGTTGAGGTGTTCATTGGCCGGCTCAGGAAAAAGCTCGGTGAACCTCCGCTGATTCACACGATTCGCCACGTCGGCTATACCATCGGCCGCCCCGAGGGCAAAATTCCTGTTCGCCGTGGGACGAACTCGCAACGGCGAGGCTGACTGTCCCAGCGCAGATGTGGGGTGTAGCGGCGCTCCCTGAGCGGCAGTGCGTGCCGCTGGCTGGCATCTAAGGTAACAACCGCGTTACCTTTGCGAGATTGCAGCCAGTGACATATTGACTGCACTTTCACGGCGTTGATTCGCTGAATTTTACCGAACGGGGGCTGCAATGAGAATCTCTTCCTGGCGTCTTATACTAGTCGTGAGCAACGGCTGTTTCGCTTATCGGTTATCCCAAAGCCGGCAAGCGCGACGACAGTTCGACGTCACTGTTGGTCCCAACGGTAATTTCGTTTTCTCGCCTTCGTCTGTCACGATTCACCCAGGCGATCAGGTGCGCTGGACTTTTGAGTTCCGACGGCCACAGCACAACGTCAGGCTCCCCGGGGCATGCCAAACGGCATCTGGGATTCTGGAATTCGTAACCAGGGAGCGACCTTCACTCGCACCTTCAATAGTGCCGGAACGTTTCCGTACTACTGCATTCCGCACGGTGGATGCTGCAACATGGTGGGCACCGTCACGGTGGTTAATGCGTCGCCCACGGCAACGCCGACGGCTACGCCGCGACCAAGCTCCACGCCAACGGCCACGCCGCGACCAAGCTCCACGCCGACGGCCACGCCAAGGCCCAGTCCTACCCCCACGCCAACACCGACACCGACACCTGCCGCAGCTACCGCTGTGGTAGCCGATTTAACGGCGACGGCCACCCGGACTGGGTGGCCCGTAATGTCAACACGCGTCAAACAGTTCTCGTGTATCTGAATGATAATGTTGTTGTCGGTGCTGCCCTCGGTCCGACTATAACAACACAACCTGGCGCTAACCGGTGCGGCGGACTTCAATGTTGACACGCATCCAGATTACGCGCTGTTCGCGCCAAACACATTTCAAACCACACTCTGGTATTTGTCCGGACCGACACTCATCGGAACTGCCTCCGGACCCACTTTGCCCGCCGGCTGGGAGTTGGTCAACGACAGCAGATTTTAACGGCGACAACCATCCGGATTTCGTGATTTTCAAGCGCGAGCACTCGGCAGACTGCAATAGTCTTTCTGAACAATAACGTTGTCATTGGCGCTGCGCTGTTGCCCACTCTTCCAGCAGGATGGAACTTGACGGCCGTTGCCGATTTTAACAGCGACGGTCACGTGGACATTGCTTTGTTCAATTCGGTTACTCGCCAAACGGTGATCGGATACCTGTCCGGATGGCACGCTAATCGGAGCTGCACTTGGGCCAACGCTTCCCATGAACTGGCAGCTAGTCGCAGCAGCCGATTTCAATGGCGACGGACATCCGGACTACCTGATTTACCGACCGGATACACGTCAAACAGCGATCTGGCATCTGAACAACAACGTTTTCATTAACGCCGTCTCCGGTCTAACTCTTCCGCCTGGCTGGACTCTGTTATCACATTGAGCGAGACGACCGCTACGATTCGCCGCGCCACATTCTTAGGCTACAAGACTTGGTGTCAACTCAGAGGAAATTAATGAGAATTTTGCGGGTCTTTGTCTTGGTAATTGCTGTTCTGGCGCTGCTGATATTCGCCTACTGGAGTGACAGCGCAGTGGCAGCAGATTCCAAGTCTGACAAGTGGCTTAGCCCTGCTGCAAGCGCAGCGAAAAAGAATCCGATCGCGCCGACGCAGGAGTCGA
>ERZ1370068.4778-contig-3832_pt1 | contig 55217 bp, 59 predicted proteins | sample MGYA00561227_ERZ1370068 | MGnify/ENA primary metagenome ERZ1370068 (study PRJEB38410, sample SAMEA6850437) | metagenome | study: Metagenomic assessment of the ecological functions of the soil: analysis of the soil microbiota associated with the... | reverse complement strand
TTGTGTAAGTTCAGGATTCCGCGTATTACTAATTCGGCTGGCGCGCACATTCGGCGGAATCTCAACGGCTACTTACTGCCTTGTCGCGGCCAGGGCGTCTGCGGGTGCCCATATCGCCATCGAACCACGATGTCCGATAGTAATTTTCCCATGCGGGGGCGCAGGCATCATCGCCTTCGATAGCGGTTCATCGCGCTTGCTAAATGCGGATGAAGAAGTCATATCGCTAGCCAAGCAGGCCCGTTCGTCAGAGGCGACCGAGTTGCCGGTCGGCATGTCCGGATCGCCCTGCCAGCCGCGCCGCCGAGTCAGCTGTCGCATTGCTGGCAGCCGCGACACACTTGCGACGAATGTGCTGTCCGAGCTCCGCGCTCGGCGCTTCGGCGGGCGGCTGGGCTCCGCGACGTGCGGCTTGTCGCGTTGATCGATGGCGAACGCCAGCCCACGCGTGGGATGGTCGCCAATCTGGTGCCAAAGCTCACAGACCGAAACTACGTGGCCCAGCTGCTTACGCCCACGTCAGGCATTCACGGGCGGCGCATATCGAGCAGAACGTGGGCGACGATGATCCGGCATCTCCGCGGTCAGTGCGATTGAGGAACTCGATTACCGGCATCGACGACGTTGCGCCCGTTAGCAGACCGCACCGCTCCGTTAGCCGGACCGCGCGGGTCCCAGTCGTTTTGCCGTGACAGCCCGCCCGGTGGCGCTGCCCCCTCGCCCGAGGTCAGATTGCGAGCGGTCCAGTGGCCCGACCGGCGCGGCGTCGACGACGGCTGCGCCACGCCGAGAGTCCTTCCACTGGCAGCCCCCGCGGCCGAGCGCGATTCCTCGACGAGGGCGCTTGCCCCGGCCGGGTACGCAGCGCTCGAGTGCCACTGCGCTCCCTGATCGACGCCACCCGAGCGGATCGTCGGCGGAAGCTCCCGCCGCGGTCCGCTCGGTCTAACTGACCGCCGCCACTTCGCCGCTCCCGCGGCGGGATCGGAATGGGAAAGTCCGCCTAGCGCTGTCCAACCTTGTCATTGTCGGCATCGGCCGGCCGCCACCACGATGCGCCCAGAAGTGAGGCGGCAAAAGCGAGGACGACGGTAGCCCAGTCGGTCCCCACGCCACGTACCGCCGGCACTTTTCTCACGTCGATCTCCCCACTCCTCCAGGTCGAGGCCTGTCGCCAGGTCTGCCCAGAGTCCCCCGCGTGTCGACCGGCGGCGTTCCTGCAAGCGGCCCGCGCAGGGTTCCGCCCGAGCCGCTCGCCAAGACGGCACAAACAGCCCCGGCGAGCGCCCGGGCCTTGAGCGGTGATCGCCTATCGGCAACTGGCGCATACGTTTGCCGGGTTTGCGACGAAGATCGCATTGCACAGCGCGCGGGAGCACCGGCGGCACGCCCGGCTCGCCCACGCCCCCCATCGGCACTTCGCCGTAGTCGCCCCGCTCACGATGTTGTACCCGGACCTCCCGCGGCGCCGCCGGACATGCGCCGTCCACCTGGTAGCCGTTGAAATTGTCCTGCTGCGCGCGGCCGTTCTTGAAGGTGATCTCGCCCAGCGTCGCCGCGCTCACGCCCATGACGCAGGCGCCCTCCATCTGCGCGCGCACGCGGTCGGGGTTGACCGGTCGCGCCGCAGTCGACCGCGATATCGACGCGCGGAATCGTCAACTCGCCCTTGGCGTCGACCGCGACCTCCACGACCGCCGCGACGTAGCTGACGAAACTGTAGTGCGCGGCGATGCCGAGCCCGCTGCCCTTCGGCAGCGATCTGCCCCAGCCGGCCTCCTTCGCCGCGAGCTCGGCCACGCGCCGCAGGCGGCCGGTGTCCACCGGATAGCGCTCAGGCGATTCGCCGTGGTTCCACGTGTCGCTCAGCATCTGCGGCGACACGACCCGCGCGCGGCCCGATGACCTCGAGCAGGAAGTCCTTCGGGTCGCGTCCCGCCGCGGCGGCGAGCTCCGCGACGAACGACTGCACCGCGAACGCATGCGGAATATTCGATACGGAGCGGAACCAGCCGATGCGCGTGTGCGCGATCGCTTCCGGATTCTCGATGCGGATGTTGGGAATGGCGAACGGGACGTTGATGACGCCCATGCCGAGCTCCCAATTCGCCTCCTGCTTGGCGTTCGCATCGAAGGTCGACATGATCGTCGGCGCGACGGTGCGATGCAGCCACGCGACCGGTTTTCCTTGCGCATCGACGCCGGCTTCGAGATGCTCGACCGATACGGTGTGGAAATAGTCGTTGTGCAGATCGTCGTCGCGCGTCCAGACGACCTTGACCGGCTTGCCGTCCATCGCCTTGGACAGCACGGCCGCCTCGATGCCGTAGTCGGGCTTCGACTTGCGCCCGAACCCGCCGCCGAGCAGCGTCACGTACACCGTGACATTCTCGACCGGCATGCCCAGCCGCTTGGCGACCAGGTCGCGTGCGGCCTGCGGCGACTGGAAGCAGCCCCAGACCTCGCACTTGCCTTGCGTGATGCGAGCGCTCGCCGCCGGAGGCTCCATCGACGCATGCGCGAGATGCGGACAGTAGTATTCCGCGGTGATGCGCTTCGCGGCAGCGGCCGCCGCCGCGGCGAAGTCGCCGTCGTTGCGAACGACCGGCCCGGCTTGCGCGCGGCCTCCTCGAGCGTCGTCCTGTAGGCGACCGAGTCGTAGCTCGCGTTCGGGCCGTCGTCCCAGACGATCTTCAGCGCGTTGCGCCCTTGCATCGCCGCCCAGGTGTTGCTGCGCGATCACGGCAACGCCGCCGAGCGGATTGAACTGCGGCGCGCCCGGTGTGGGGTCGATTCGCACGACCGCGCACCACGCCGGGAACCTTGAGCGCCGCGGCGTCGTCGACGCTCACGACCTTGCCGCCGTACACCTGCGGTCGCGCCACGACCGCGTAGAGCATGCCGGGCAGGCGCGTGTCCATCCCGTACTGCGCCTTGCCGGTCGGCGATGTCCTGGCGCGTCGAGGAGCTTCAGCTTGCCGGTGCCGATGTAGCGAAACTGCGACGGATCCTTGAGCTTGATCGCGTCCTGCGCGGGAAGCGGCATGGCTCGCCGCCGCCTTGGCGAGCGCGCCGTAGCCGAGACGCCGGCCCGTCGGCGTATGCACGACCTCGCTGTTCTTCGCCTGAACTTCGCTGACCGGCACCTTCCAGCGTGCGGCGGCCGCGGCTTCCAGCATCTGGCGCGCCGCAGCGCCGCAACGGCGCATCGGCATGAAGAAATGGCGCGTGCTGCGCGAGCCGTCGGTGTCCTGGTTGCCGTAACGCTCTTCGTCGCCCGTCGCCTGCACGACGCGCACGCGCGCCCAGTCGGCTTCGAGCTCGTCGGCGACGATGATCGGCATGCCGGTGCGCATGCCCTGGCCCATCTCGGAGCGATGGCAGACGATGCTGACGATGCCGTCCTCGCCGATCGCGACGAATACCAGCGGGTTGTCGACCCAGCCGTGCGGCATGCCATCGGCGCCGTACTTCGGCGGGTCCGCGGCGCGCACGGATTTCGGCCAGTCCAACGGCGAGCACCAGCCCGCCGAGCGCCGGCGGCGCCCTGGAGAAACTTCCGCCGGCTCACGTTGGCGATCACCAGCGGCGTCTCGGACGATTCGGCGTCCATTGCCATGCAGTCCTGTGTCAGATCGAAGGGAGCGTTCATGCCATCGGCTCCTTTCTCACCCGGCCGCCCGCTTGATCGCGGCGCGGATGCGCCCGTAGGTTCCGCAGCGGCAGATGTTGCCGTTCATGGCCGCAGTCGATGTCGGCGTCGGTAGGCTTGGGCTTTCTGCTTGAGCAGCGCCGTCGCCGACATGATCTGCCCGCCTGGCAATAGCCGCATTGCGGCACGCCCAGGTCGACCCATGCGGCCTGCACGGCCTTGCCGACCTTGTCCGCGCCGATCGCCTCGATCGTGACGACCTTCTTGCCCGCGAGCGCAGAAATCGGCGTCACGCATGCGCGTCCCGGCTGGCCGTCGATGTGGATGGTGCAGGCGCCGCACAGCGCCATGCCGCAGCCGAACTTGGTCCCGGTGAGTCCGAGCTCGTCGCGCAGCACCCACAGCAAGGGAGTATCCGCGGGCACGTCGACGTCGTATTGCTTGCCGTTGATGTTGAGTTTAGTCACTCGTGGTTTCTCCTTCTTTGCCCGGAAGTCTTGGCCGTGAATCGGGCAGGGCTGCACCGTTGCGATGCGCGCCCAGGCCACAGGAAGCATACGCTCGTTGCGGTTGGGCGATTAGCTGCTTCGGCAAGCCGGAGCGATTCCACCATCGCCTGAAGTCCCCAGGGCGCCTCCGCGGTCGAAACGACATCCCAGGTCAGCCGGTTCCCGGATGCACGGAATCCCGAGCGTCCGCGCGTGGAGCATCCGGGCGCGCGGCGCTCGCATCCGAGCTCCTGCGCAGTCGCGCAGTGCGTAGATGCGCTCTGCCGACCAGCGGATGGCCCCGCTCGGACAGATGGATTCGAGAATCTGGTGCTGGCGGCCGGGTTTCGAGGCGGCGGCATTCGAACCAGCGTGGCGCCGGCCAGCGCCGCTGAGCGTAACCGACAAGGTGCGATCACCGCGCGATTTCGCCTTCGACCGGAATATCTCCCTTCGCGCGCCGAAAGTGGCCGTACGAGCCGCGAAATGCCGTCTCCGCGATCCGGGAGAAGCGTAGATCTCTGACGCGCGCCGGCATGACGGCGCCAGGCGCAATGCCGTGGCATAGACGAGCGATTCCGTATCGTGCCGCGGAACTGCGCCGCCAGCGCCCGCTGCGCCGTCTGCCGTCCTCGCATAAGATCGTGCAGGCCGCCGGTTTCTTATGTCTGGGGACGATGCACCACGCCAAGCTTCCCATCGACGCTGCCGGTCCGTGCCCCTGGAGCAGCGTTCATGAGACACTGGAGGGCGGCGCGTGCCAGTCCCTGTTCCCGGCTCGTCCAGCCACGCTCAGCATTCCGGCGGGTTTCAGCGACGTCACGACGACGACCGACATCCGGTCGGCAAACACGGTTGCGCTATTGGCGAGACAGGTCCGGTTGCGGCAGCAAGGGCGCCTGCCGAAGTCGACGACGGCCAGCGCGCCGGCGGAACGCGCAAACGCGGCGATCAAGGCAGCGCTCTGCCATTGAGCGGTGACGCGGCCTCGGCGCCAGAAGGCCGCCGCGCCCGCGCGACCGAGGCGACCGCCCGTCTCGTTGGCCCGAACGACGTGCGGCGACCGTGGGATCGAGCGTTGAATCATCGCAACGCGCGTTGCCGGGGTTTCGGTTACGGAGCTCGCCAGCTCACTTCCCCGCTTCCATTGCGACGACTCGTGCACTGGCGCATCGAGGACGCTCCGGCGACGCAGCCCGTCGGTGAAGTTAAGGGGGCCAGAAGGGCGGCGTACCTCATCGATTCCCGTCGTGGAAGTCGCGACGCGGACGAGCCGAAACGCCATCAACCGATGCGTCCACGCGCGTCGGTGAACGGGATGTATTCATGCGGCGTCTTGAGGGCCTGCAAGGGCGCGCCGCCGCGGCTGCCGACGACCACGCCAGTTCCTCCTCAGGATTGGGCCCGGGCTGCTCGGCGATCAGCGTCCCGATTGTCGCCCATGACGACGATCTCTTCGCGCCGCGCGTCGCAAGCGGCGGCAAAGAAGGACGAGATCATCGTCGCATCCCGCCGTTCCGGAACTGGGCAGCTGAACGGGGAAGGTGTCGTCGGTTTCCGGATTTGACGATCCGGTTCGTCGCGTCATCCGTCACGTCCGGGCGCGGCGCTTCGATACCCTGGCCGGCGACGCGGCTTTCACGTCACCGGAGGCCAGTGTCGCAGCCCGTCGATGTAGTGGGAGCCAAGCGCACCGAGCAGCCTGCCGCCGGCGCGTTGCCAGACGCCTGCCAGGTCAGCGGTCGCGGGTTGCGGCGTGACCGCCCAGCGAAATCGAGGAACAATTCCCCCGATCGTGCAGAGGCGGAACACCGCCGATGTATCCCCTCGTCGAGCTCACGCCCTTGATGTAGCCGCGCTGCGGCGTGCGCCGTGAATTCGTGGCCGATCCGTTGCGGTTCGTCCGCTCGCCTCGGCGGCATCGCGCATTTCGGCCGCCTCTCGCGAATCGATGGCGAACGGCATTTTCGCACAGGACATGCTTGCCGAAGCCTCCCGAGCGCCAGGCGGTGGCGAGCTCGCGGTGGCGCCGGGCGGCGTCCGTGATCGCAACGGCGTCGAGATGTCGTCGCGCCGGATCAATTCCAGCGCGATCGGTGTGCACATCCTTGATGCCCGCGGCCTGCGCGGACTTCGCGCCTGTCCCGATGCCGACTGCACGGCGCCGCGACTTCCCCACCCTTCCGACCCCAGGCCGGGAATGTGAGACCTGCAGCGCCAAAGCCGACACCGATAAATGCCGATCTTGCGTTGATGCGGGCACGGTTCAGCACCGTTGGGTAAAATCGGTCTGCCCGAGCGTCAAGCGATGCCCGCCGGAGATGAGAGCAATGATAACGCCGTCGCGAGGAACTCGATGACCCGTCGTCCGTCCGAACGGCGTCCAGCGATGGTCATGTCGGGATGGGTTCGAAGGAGCAGGGGAGCGAGGCGATGCTGCAACGAGCACCGAGCTACGAATCGGCGCAATCCTCGTGCTTGCCGTCGTTGCTCGCCGGGTGCGGTGGCGGCGGCGGTAGCGGGTCCGGCGGCTCGACCATGGCCGAGACCGGATCGACGTCGTCGTGACCGGGCTCCCCGCCGGCGTGAACGCCACTGTCGCTGTCAGCGATCAGGCGGCCGGGTCGTCGCCAACCTCACCACATCGGGCCAGGTCTTCGTCGGCGGCCCCGGCGCCTTCAGCGTGAGTGCCGGCGCGGTGATGTCCGGCACGGGCGACGTATGTGGCCAGCGTCGTCCCCAATCCCGTCAACGTACCCGCTCCGCCCGGCATCACCGCAGTTGACGTTGCTTACGCGCTCGCCCCGCCAGCGAGACTCAAATTCGCGCCGTGTCAAGACCGGACTCGCTTCTCTCACCTTCCTGGCGTCGCCCCCTGGCCGGCCCGATATCTGCGTCGTCGAGCAGCCGGGACGGATACGCAGGCTCGTGAACGGCGTCCGCAGGCACCGGTGCTGGACATTTCCGCGCGGGGTGGCCTCAGGCGGCGAACGCGGCATGCTGTCGCTCGCATTCGATCCGCAATTCACCGCCAACGGCAGCGTGTTCGTCTATTTCACGGACGCCACCGGCGACATTGCCGTCGAACGTTTTACGTTCCCGTTTCCGGTCCGGCCGTCGGTGTCGAATCCGACGGTGGTGCGGAGTTCTCACCGTTCCCCATCGGATGTCGGAAACCACAACGGGGGTCAACCGCACGATTCGGCAGCGACGGCATGCTTTACGTCGGTACCGGTGATGGTGGCGAGGCGGCGATCCACTCGGAAGCGGGCAGGATCTCAACAGCCTCCTCGGCAAGATCCCTGCGCATCGACGCAGCTCGCTGCCCTACAGGATCCCTCCCGGCAACCCGTTCAGCCGGTCAGGCCGACAGCGTCCCGAAATCTGGGCCTACGGCCTCCGCAATCCCTGGCGTTTCGCGTTCGACGACGTGACGCGCAGTCTTTACATCGCCGACGTCCGGACCAGAACTAACCGCGAGGAAGTCGACGTCGTCGCCGCCAGCGCGGCTGCCCTCAACACGGCTGGAATGTCTGGGAGGGCGCGGCTTGCTATCCCTCGGGCAACGCGTGCAATCCCGCCAGGCGTCACGATGCCGGTCATCGACTATGGCCACGGCAACGGCTTTGCTGCTCCATCACCGGCGGCTACGTCTATCGCGGTTCGGCTATCCCGAGATCGCAGGACGCTACTTCTACTCCGACTACTGCAGCGGCTGGCTGCGAAGCTTCCTCGTTGCGAACGGGGCTGCCACCGAACAAAGGGACTGGAACATCGCGCCCATCGGCAACATCCAGTCGTTCGGCGTCGATTCGGCGAACGAGATTTACGCGCTCACAGCGGATGGAGGTGTCTTCAAGCTCGTGCGCGAGTAGGATGCCCGTCCGGCACCCGTCCATGCGCTCGCGCTACGACGTTCTCAAGGGCAGAAAGCCTGGCCGGTGGCTCACTGCGTCCCTTCCCGTACCGCCAGGACGTTGTACGCCGGCACCGCCCGGTTGAAGCCCTTCAGAGTGAGCTCCCCCAACGGATTCCACGTCGATCTCTGTCTCGGTCTTCGAGAAGATTCGCGGCGAGATGAGAATCTGGCTGTCGCCGGCCTCGCCGCAGAGGCGCGCGGCGAGGTTGACGACCGTGCCGATCGCGCTGTATTCGAGGCGGCCCTCGAAGCCGATCGCGCCGATGGTCGCGTAGCCGCCGGCGATGCCTACGCCGAAGCCGAGCGCCGTAGCCGTGCTTTTTCCAGCCCGCGGCAAGCACCGCCATCGATTCGCGCATGCGCAAGCGCCATGCGGATCGCCTGCAGCTCGTGATTGTCGACCTGCACCGGCGCGTTGAACAGGATCATCGCGCCGTCGCCGGCGAAGTGCTCGATGGTTCCGTCGTGCGCCATGATCTCGCGGCCGAGCTCGGCGTGATACTCGCGCAGCACGCTCATCACCTCCTCCGGCTCCGCCGTCTCGGTGAAGCCCGTGAAGCCGCGCAAGTCCACGAACACGACGGTGATCTCCGTTCGCCGCGCCTTCAGCGAATCGTCGGCGTCGCCCGACATGATCAGGTCGCTGATCTTGGGCGAGAGAAACCGCGTGAGCTTGGACATCTGGCCGATCCTCGCCACCTGCTCGGTGACGCGCGTTTCGAGCCGCGCATTCCATTCGGCGATCTGCGCCGCCTGCTCTTCCACCTGGCGGTTCTTGTCCTGGATTTCGCGATAGAGGGCTTCGAGCGTCCGGTTCTTCTCGGTGATGAGCTTGTTCGCTTCCTCGGTTCGCCGCGTCGCATCGACGAAGATCGCGCTCGGCCTGCTTCTGCTCGGTGATGTCCGTCATCACCGTGACCGCGCCACCGCCCGCCACGCGGCGGCGCGAGAATGCGATACCACCGGCCGTCGGGCGTGTGGTCCTCGAAGCTCTTGCCCGAAGGGTTGCGCAGGCTCTCCACGCGCTTCGCGACCAGCGCATCGACGTCGCCTTCGCCGTAGTAGCCGTTTTCGGCGAGGTAGCGCAGCAAATCGGGATAGGGCCGGCCGGGCTGCAGCAGCTCCTGCGGGACGATGTACATCTCCCTTGAAGCGGTTGTTGCAGACGACGAATCTGCAGATCGCCATCCGTGTAGACGAGCGCGCCCGGCATGTTGTCGAGCGCGACGTGGAGCTGCGCTTCCTTGTCCGCCAGATCCTGTTCGGCCAGCTTCTGCTCGGTGATATCCGTCATCACCGTGACGGCGCCGCCTCCGGCCACCCGGCGGCGCAGAATGCGATACCACCGGCCGTCCGGCGCGTGATCCTCGAAGCTCAGCGCCCGAAGGGTTGCGCAGGCTCTCGACGCGCTCTCGCGACCAGCGCATCGACGTCGCCTTCGCCGTAGTAGCCGTTCTCCGCGAGATAGCGCAGCAAATCGGCATAGGGCCTGCCGGGCTGCAGCAACTCCGGCGGCACCGTGTACATCTCCTTGAAGCGGTCGTTGCAGACGACGAATCGCTAGCTCGCTGTCGGTGTAGACGAGCGCACCCGGCATGTTGTCGAGCACCAGCTGGAGCTGGCCGTCCACATCGGTCGGGTATTGATCCGCCATTTCCCCTCGGGCAATCGGCGGATTAGACGCTTCATTCCTTTGCGCGGCAAGCCTTGGCCGCTCGAGCGGCGGCGCTTTGCGTCGACATCAGCTACCCTGCGCGCCGCGTTGTCGCCTCCACGATGACGAATTCGCCCGGAACGCGGTAGCCGCCTTCGTATCTCCAGGGTTCGAGCGATTCGACGCAGCAGCGTCGCACTCGCGCGCGAACGCTCTTCGTCGAAGCGCGACCACGCGAGCGCGACCGGGCCTCCGATGAACGCCGCGCGGCACGCTTCGTCGGCATCGGCATATTCGAGCGTCGTGGCGATGCGCCGCTGCCGGACGATGTCGAACCCGGCGTCTTCGCACAGCTCGGCGAGCGTCGTCGTTCTCGCCGAGGCGGAAGAACAGCGGACACACTTCGCTCTCGACTTCGGCATCGACGATCGAGAAGAGCGGCGACCACCCGCAAAGCGACCGGTCGCCCCACACGATGACGACGAGGTGGCCGCCCGGCCGCAGCACCCGCCGCATCTCGCGGATGCGCCCGCACCGGATCGGGCATGTACATGAGGCCGAGCGCGCACAGCACGACGTCGAACGACGCGTCGGGCAGCTCGAGCTTCTCGGCATCCATGCGCGCGAACTCGGTGTTCGACACGCTGCGCTCGTCTGCCCGCCGTCGTGCGGCGTCGACCATCCGGCCGGAGAGATCGATGCCGACGACACGCCCGTGCGGCCTCACCGCGTCTGGCCGCCTCGAGCGCGATCAATCCGGTGCCGCAGGCGACGTCGAGCACGCTGCTCGCCGGGGCGAGCGCCGCGCGCAGCGCAGCAGCTCGTCCTGTGCCGTCGCGAGCTGGGCCTGCCACAGCGGCTCATACGAGGCCGCTGCCAGGTCCCAGCCATAACGCTGGACCCGTCGCTGCAGCCTCGCTTCCACGCTAGCGGCGCGTGACGACGATCTCGAGGTACTCGCTCGGCACGACGAGCGAACGCGCGCCGCCGCGATTCATGCCGTTCGAGCAGCTCGGTGAGGTCGCGCTCCAGCGCCTCGGCCCTTGTCCGCCGGCAGCGCAGCGAACGCCTTGTGCACCGGGCCGTACCAGGTGCGGAAGACGTCGATGAAGTGCGCGGCCGACCGATAGCGGAAGTTGAAGCATCTTCGTCGTCGTGACGATCGACGCTGCCTTCGGGCCGAACAGCGATTGGAGATGCGCTTCCACGCCCCAGAGCGACGGCGGCTGCACGCCCGCGGGCGGCGGCACGTGGCGACCCAGCGTCTTGAACAGCTGGCCGATGAAGCCGCCGGGCGTCCAGTTGGCGAGACCGATGCGTCCGCCGGGGCGGCACACGCGCGCCATCTCGGACGCCGCCGTCGCGTGGTCGGGCGCGAACATCACGCCGAACGTCGACAGCACGGCGTCGAAGCTCGCGTCCGCGAACGGCAGCGCCTCGGCATCCGCGACCTGGAACTTCACGTCGAGGCCTTCGGCGCGCGCGCGCTCGGCGCCGCGATCGAGCAGCGTCGACACGTAGTCGGTCGATGTCACGCGAGCGCCGCGGCGCGCGGCGGCAAGCGTGGCATTGCCGTTGCCGGCCGCGACGTCGAGAACGTCCTCGTCCCAGCGCAGCTCGCAGGCTTCGGCCAACGACTCGCCGACGATCTGCAGCGTGGTGCCGATCACCGCGTAGTCGCCACTGGCCCACGCCATCTGCTGGCGGCCCTTGATGGCGGCGAAATCGATGGGTGCATTCATGGTGTGCTCTCTCCTTGTGGTTCCGGTATCCGGACAAATCCGGCGAGTTCGACTGGTTTCGCGAGCGCGTGCCGCTATTCGGCCGTGAAGCTCGCCGGAGCCGCCCATCTCCTTCGGCAGGTCCTTCATCTTCGGCAGGCCGTCCTTCATGTGCAGGACGGTTTCCTGCGTAGTTGACGTGCAGCTGCGGCTCATGGCCGGATATGTCGGGATCGTCGCCGCGTACACGTCGATGAGGTCCCACATGCGGGTGCGCCGGTCATCAGGTGCCCGCCGCAGATCTTGCAGAACTTGCGGTAGCTCTTCGGGCGTCTTGTGATAGACGCCGATGTGCTCTTCGCCCTTGGTGACCGTCACCGCCTCGGGCTTCCAGAGGCTGAACTTGTTGACCGGCGCGGCCGACCAGCTGCGGCACGACGAGCAATGACAGTAACCCGGTCGCCGCGGATTCGCCGGTGACGGCGATCTCGACGGCGCCGCAGAAGCAACTTCCGTTGTACGTCTTGCCCATGATGTCTCCTGTTTCTGCGCGCATCTTCTTTCGCGCCACGCCTTCGCATCGAAGGTCTTGATGCGCCGCTCGAGGCGGCTAACGCGGCGACGAGCCGCACTTTGCCGCAGGCGGATGCGCCGTCCTGTCCGCGCGTCGCTCTGCATTGCCCAATCGTCCTCGTTTCGACGCCGATGCGTCCTGCGGTTGGCCGGGCGTCCGGGATTGCTATCCGTTCGTCCAGCCGAGCCCGCGCGGAATTCGCGCGCCCCTTGGCACGGCGCGGCCGGAAGCCGACAATCGAACGGCATCGAGTGCGCCGGAGCGAACGCTCATGACAGCGCAGGACATCGCCGCGGCGATGCGACGCGTGGAAGCGGATCCTGCAGCGCCGGCCCGATGTCGGCGTGCACGCGGAAGCGCCGGCCTCGGCGCGCTGGGAAGGCGGCACGCGCGATCGTGGCGAGCCACGCGAACGGCACGCAGATGGCGACCGACATGCCGAGCGAGTTGGGCGGCGGCCGGCAACGAAGTCACGCCGGGCTGGCTGTTCCGCGCCGGGTTCGCGTCGTGCGCCGCCACGTGCATCGCGATGGGCGCGGCGGCGCAAGGGGAATCGAGCTCGCCTCGCTCGAAGTCGTGGCGAAGCAGCCGCTCGGACCTGCGCGGACTTCTCGGCATGACGGATGCCGAAGGCGCGCGCGTGCACGCCGGGCCGCGCGACGTCGCAGCTCGTCGTCCGCATCGCCGCGCGCCGGGTCGACCCTCGCGCGACTGCGCGCGCTGGTCGAGGACAGCTATCGCTGCTCGCCGATTTCCAACGCCGTCGCGAGCGCGGTGCCGGTGGAGCTCTCCATCGACGTCGAGACTCAGTAAGGCGAGCATGGACGCGCTGTCGGAAACCCTGCGCGTCGTGCGCCTCGTCGGCGCCATCTTCATCCAGGCGCGGTTCACCGCGCCCTGGTGCTATCAGTCGCCGCAGCGCCGACATCGGCGGCGCCGCTGCTCGAGCCGGGCGCCGAGCGCGTCGTGATCTTCCACCTCATCACCGAAGGCGAGTGTTACGTCGAGATGGGCGGCGAGCCGCCGGTGCACCTCATCGCCGGCGACGCCGTCGTGTTTCCGCAGGGCGACGCGCACCGGATGAGCTCGCAACCCGGGCTGCCGCCGGCGAAGGGCACGCGCCTCGACGAAGTGCTGTCGCGCCGTCCGCGGCTGCTCGCCTACGGCGGCGGCGGCGCGACGACGCGCCTCGTCTGCGGCTACCTCGCTTGCGATGCGCGCCTCGCGAGGATGCTGCTCGCCGGGCTGCCGCCGCTCGTGCGGGTCAACGTGCGCGGCTCGAATGCCGGCGTCTGGCTCGAAGCCTCCGTTCGCTACGCGCTGGCCGAAGCGCGCTCGCCGCGGCCCGGCGGCGCCGGGCGTGCTCGCGAAGCTCGCCGAAGTGCTGTTCATCGAGGTGCTGCGCCTCTACATGAACGAGCAGAGCGCCGGCCGCACCGGCTGGCTCGCGGGCGTGGGCGATCGCATCGTCGGCGCCGCGCTGAACGCGCTGCACGCGCGCCCCGCGCATGCGTGGACGCTCGAGGAGCTGGCGCGCGCCGCCGGACACCTCGCGGTCGGTGCTCGCCGAGCGCTTCCAGCATCTCGTGGGCAGCTCGCCGATGCAGTACCTCACGCAGTGGCGCATGCTGCTCGCCGCCAATCTGCTCTGCGCGCAGCAACGCGCCGCTCGCGCGCATCGCCGAGGACGTCGGCTACCAGACCGATACGGCGTTCAGCCGGGCCTTTCGGCGCGAGTACGGCTCGCCTCCGGCGGCGTGGCGTCGGAGCCAAGCGCTTTCCGGATCACCGGCAGCAGCGCCGCGGGCGGCGAGATGAGCGTCAGCGCCGATGCGCGGCCGCGCGCCGACATCTTCCGTCGCGGTCTTCTGCAGGATGTCGACGAACTTCGCCTCGTCGTAGCCTGCGTGCTTCGCGACGAAATCGTCGAGATAGCTTTCCAGGAACACGCAGCGCGACGACATCCTCGAGCGCCTGCGCTTCGGCGTCGGTCTTGAGCGCTTCCTTGCGGATCAGCGAGCGCACGCGCCCGATCGTCGCGTCGTCGTAGCCCGGCGTCGCGCAGGATCGCGCCTGCGCGTTCGGCGTGGTAGTCGCGCAGGCGCGTGCGCCACTGTTGGTAGCCCGCGCGTGTCATCGGATAGTCGGCGCGCGGAATCTTCCAGCGCTCGATGTGCTGGCAGCGCGCCGCGAGGCGCAGCGGCTCCGACGGCGTCCGGCGCGAAGCGCGCCAGCATCGCGGTGAGCCGCTCGGCGTAGAGCAGCTCCTTCGGCCGCGCGCGGCCGTCGACCGTCTTCGCGATTCGGATCCTCGCGCGTTCGCGGCGTCGAGTGCGCGATCGCCGCGCGAAGCGTTCGTCGCCGGCCGTCATCGTCGGCTGCCGGCCGAGCTCGACGCTCGCGCGCGGTCAGTCCTGCAGATTCCTTCCACCCGGACGCCGGATCGAAGGTCGTCATCGCGGCGCCGATCTTGTCAGCGAATTCTGCCGAGGTCCTTCTCGTAGACCTTGCCGTTGTTGCTCACGATGAACGTCATGACGCCGCTGTCGCCGTACTGCGCCGGATACGCGACCATCGCGAAGCCGGCGATCATGCGGCCGTTGATGACGTAGTTGTACGCGCCGCCCGGCGCGCTCTTGCCCTGGCGCGTCAGGATCTTGAAGCGGTAGCCGCGGTACGGATCGCCTTCGCTTGTGCCCCTTGAGGTAGTCCGCGCTCTCGGCGACGAGCGGCCCGAACGGGCTCAGCTCCTCGCCCTTGGCGGCATCCGCCGGCCAGTACAGGCCGTCGTGCTTGCCGGGCGTGCTGCCGAGCTTCTGCGCGTACTGCAGCACGTTGTCGCCGTCGCGATCCGCGCGACGCGTACTGGCGCTGCGCGTCGAGGTAGGCGCGCAGCACGTGCGATCGCGTTGCGCTCGTTGCCGCCGATCGCGGCGGTTGATGAGCTCGTCGGCGCCCTCCGCGGTCGCGAAGCGCCACGCGCCCTTGTCCTTGCACCAGCGGAATCGGCATCGGCCACGCCTGATCGCCGATCAGCATCGACGCGCTTGTCGGCGCCGCGCTCGTCGAGCACGCGCAGCGTCTGCATCGCCGCGACGATCTTCGCGCGCGTGGCGGTAGTTGGCGGCGCGATCGGGCGAGATCGACGAGGTCCTTGTACTCGTCGCCGAAGAGCGCGACGATCGCGGCGTCGTCGTCCGCCTTGAGCGCGGCCATCAGCGCGTCGACGGCGGCCTCGGGTGTGGCGAATGTCTTCTGTTCCGCCGCGAACGTCGCGAGCGGAATTGCCAGCAGCAGCACCGCCGCCGCGCGGCGGGCCGATGGCCATCATCGTGGTCGGATTCATCGGGTTCGTTCCTTGTTGATTTGCGGTTGGCTGGTTCATCGCGACGCTGCCTAGCGGCGCCCGCCGCCGCCACGCCCACCGCCACCGCCGCCTCGCCCGCCACCGCCGCCACCCATCGAGCGTCCGCCGCCACCGCCATGGCTCGACATCGAGCCGCGGCTCGACGCGCCGCGCGAGCTGTCCATGCTCGTCTGGCGGCCGGAGCCGTAGCCGCCCAGCCCGCTGCCGCTCGCGGAGCCGCCGCGGCCGCGCCCGATCCGCCGAAGTTGTCGCGCGGCGATGCGCTCGACCGAACCCGCGCGGTTCGCGCGCGCCGCCACCGCCGAGCTGCCGGACGGTTGCGTCGAAGGACGATTGGCTCCGCACCGGCGCCGCCACCGCCGCCGAGCGAACCGCTCGACGGACGATTGGCGCTCGTGCTCGCTGAATCCGCCGCCGCCGCGCCCCGCATCGCCGACACGCGACCCGCCGGTGTTCGTGCGTCCGGTCGCGCCGCTCACCTGCCCCGGCCGCTTGTCCGACTTCCACGCCGTGCCGCCGCCGCCTGCGCCGGCAGCGTGCTGACGCCGACCCCGGTTGATGTTGCCCGGTTGATGTTGCCGGTGTTGATGTTCGTGTTGCGATTGATGTTGATGTCGCCGCCGCCCCAGTTGGTGCCCCAACGGCCGCCGCCCCACGCGGCGCCGATCGCGGCGCCCCAGATGAGCCCGGTCGCGAACGCCGCGCCCGGCGCGTACGGGTAGTAGTAGACGGGATACGGCGTGGGCTAGTAACCCCATGCCGGCGCGCCCGCGACGACGACCGTCGTCGGGTTGTACTGCGGCACGTAGATCACTTCCGGATTGGCGGGAACGATCTCGATCACCGTCCTTCTCGACGTTCGACGACCTGCTTGTCGTTGCTCTTGAGATTGCCCGCCGCCTGCGCCCGGCGCCGGAACGCCTGGATCGCTTCCAGCACCGCGCCCTGATCGGCGACGACCGCCTCGCCGAGCGCGGATGTCCAGTCGAGATCGCCGCTCATCATCTTCACGACGTCGGGATAGTTGACGAGCGCCTTCACCGAGTCGTCCCACTTCTCGTCGATCGGCAGCTTGGGATCGCTCTTGCGCTTGTCGAGGAAGCGGTCCGCCTGGACGATCTGCAGCGGATTGGTCGAGGCCGGGCAGGACGATCGCCACGAGGTCGTCCGGATAGAGCGCGATGCGGCCGACGAGGTTGTCGAGATCCTCGGCGGACACTGCCGGCGCGGCGCCTGTATCGGGCGCGGGCGCCTGCGCCATGCCATGACCGGCGAAAGCGACCGCGACGAAGACCGCGACGAAGACGCGCCACGCCGGACGACGACCGTGAACGCCCGCGATCAGATCCGTGAAATTGCATGCATGGCACTCCTAGGAAGATGGCGCGCCCGACAGGAGTCGAACCTGTGACCTTTGGCTTCGGAAACCAACACTCTATCCAACTGAGCTACGGGCGCATCCGGACGAATTTTACGTGCGCCCCGAACGAGCGTCCAGTTGAGATTCGCGGCTTCGAACGGGCCCCGGTATAATGCGCCGTTTTGCTCAGGCGACGTTTTCGACGAATCGTTCTCCGGCGCTTCCAGTGCGCTGGAACCTCATCGCCGACGCTCGCCCTTTCGGACCAGGAACCCCATGCAAGGACCGGCCCCTCACGTTTCGCCGATCAAGAACTGGAAGCAGCTCGTCGTCGTCGTCGTGCTCGCTTTCGTCGGTGCCGATCGCCGTCATCGTCCTGCTTTCGCAATACGTGACCGACGTGTCGGTGTCGTCCGATGCGCGACGGCAGCGCAGTGCTGAACCGCATCAAGCCGGTCGGAGAGGTGCTGATCGAGCCCGCGAGCGGCGGGAAGAGCGCCGAAGCTCTGGCCGCGAGCGCAAACGGCGCGAAGGCCGCTGCAGCACCGGCACCCTCGGCTGCAACGACGCCCGCAGCGCCCGTCGCTGCGGCCGCGGTCGCCGACGGCAGCCGCCTGCCGCCTCGGCAAAGCCGGACGGCAAGAAGATCTACGACACGACCTGCACGGCTTGCCACGGCGCCGGGGATCGCCGGCGCGCCGAAATTCGGCGACAAGGCGGCGTGGGCGCCGCGCATCAAGCTCGGCATCGACGCACTGCATGCGAGCGCACTCAAGGGCAAGGGCGCGATGCCCCCGAAGGGCGGCAACGTGACGCTGCCGGATGCGGACGTGGTCGCGGCGGTCGACTACATGGTCGCCGCCGCCAAATAGCGGCAAAACAGGCTATCGATCAATCCCCGGCCGGGACCGTTTCGCGCGCTTCCGTGTCGGCGTCGCTTTCGCCGCGCGCGACATCGCGCACCGCGGCGAGTTGCGAGAGATAATCCGCCGTCACGTCGCCGGTGATGTACTTGCCGTCGAAGCAGGACGCCTCGAACTCCGACAGCTTGGGATTTCCCTGCCGCACCGCCGCCTTGAGCGCGTCGAGATCCTGGTAGACGAGGAGGTCCGCGCTGATCTCGCGGGCGATCTCCGCTTCGGTGCGGCCGGTGGCGACGAGCTCGCTCTGGTTCGGCATGTCGATGCCGTAGACGTTCGGGAAGCGCACCGGCGGGCTCGCGGACGCGAAGTACACCTTCTTCGCGCCGGCTTCGCGCGCCATCTGCACGATCTCGCGCGATGTCGTGCCGCGCACGATCGAGTCGTCGACGAGCAGCACGACCTTGTCCTTGAATTCCATGCCGATCGGATTCAGCTTCTGGCGCACGCTCTTCTTGCGCAGCGCCTGCCCCGGCATGATGAACGTGCGGCCGATGTAGCGGTTCTTGACGAAGCCCTCGCGATACGTGAGCCCGAGCGTGTTGGCGAGCTGCAGCGCCGGACGGCCGGCTCGAATCCGGAATCGGGATGACGACGTCGATGTCCCGCGCCTCGGGAATGCCGCGGATCTTGTGCGCGAGCTGCTCGCCCATGTTGAGGCGCGATTCGTACACCGACGTGCCGTCGATCACCGAATCGGGGCGCGCGAGGTAGACGATATTCGAAGATGCACGGCGCGAGCACCGGCGTTCTCGGCGCACAGCCGCGCGTGGAAGCCGCCGGTCTGGTCGATGAAGACGGCTTCGCCCGGCGCGACGTCGCGCAGCACCGAAAAGCCGAGCGCCTCCGAGCGCGACGGACTCGCTCGCGACGAGATATTCCGTGCCGCCCATCGCTTCGTTGACGCCGACGATGAGCGGTCGGATGCCGAACGGATCGCGGAAGGCGACCATTCCGTAGCCGGCGATCAGCGCGACGATGGCGTACGCGCCGCGGCAGCGGCGGTGCACGCCGGCCACGGCGCGTGAAGATCGCGTCGGCATCGAGGCGCGCGTGATGCGCGGCGCGCTCGAGCTCGAGCGCCAGCACGTTGAGCAGCACCTCGGAATCGGAATTGGTGTTGACGTGGCGGAAATCGAGCTGGAAGAGCTCGCGCTTCAGCGCCTGGCTGTTCGTCAGGTTGCCGTTGTGCGCGAGCGTGACGCCGAACGGCGAATTGACGTAGAACGGCTGCGATTCGAGCTCGAAGAAGCGCTGCCGGCGGTCGGATAGCGGCAGTGGCCGATGCCGACGTGGCCGAGGAGATCGCGCATGTTGCGCGTGCGGAACACGTCGCGGACGTAGCCGCCGGCCTTGTGCAGGTGAAACGACGCGCCGTCGTTGGTGACGATGCCCGCGGCGTCCTGGCCGCGATGCTGGCAGGAGCAGGAGCCCGTCGTACAGCACCTGGTTGACCGGCGTGTGGCCGGCGACGCCTATGATTCCGCACATGAACAATGTTCTCCGAGCCTGGCCGAGATGCACGCCCGCCGGCGAAAAATCGAGCCTGTCGGCCCATGCTTGCGGCAGATAGGGCTTGAGCGACAGCGCGGCGTCCGCCAGCGGCTGGCCAAAGTACCGAATTTTGCCACCAATCCTGCTTGGGCAGGGTGGTTACGCCCGCGACGAGCGCAAAGATGACGACGACGATGAGCCCGCGCGCAACACCGAAGATCGCGCCCAGGATGCGATCCACGAACCCGAGGCCGATCGCGCGGACGACGCTCGCGAGGCTCCGCGCGAGAATCGCGCCCACGATCATCACCACCACCAGGATCAGCCCGAACGCGAGTGCCTGCCTCGCCACCGGCGACACATTCAGCCAGCTGAACATGCCGCGATACCGGTCCGGCATAAGCGATCGCCGCGATGAAGCCGACGACCCACGTCGCGAGCGCGATCATCTCGCGGATGATCCCGCGGACGAACGCGAACAGCGCCGACAGCCCGACAACGGCGACAATCGGCGAGATCGAATCCGTTCATCGGCGGTGATTGCGTGCAGGGCAGGCGCAAATGTTCCCCTGCAGGAGTCACTGCGCCGGCGCGATGATCCCGCTGTAGCCTTCGCCCTTCAGCGCGACGCGCGCGGTCGTCCGCTTCCGGACGCGTACCGTAGCCGCCGACGCGCACCCGCCATAGCGTGCCGCGCGACGTGTTGACCGAGCTCGACGTACGCGGCGTAGCCGCTCTTCTTGAGCTTGTTGGCGAGCGCGTTGGCGCCCTTGTCGTCGGCAAACGCCGGCGAGCTGCACGCACAAAGCCATCGGGCTTCGACGTCGTTGCGGTGCCGCGGGCGAGGACGCGGCGGATGGCGTTCGCGGACGCCGCTTGAGCGGGAGGCGCCGCGGACGAGATGCGCTGGCGACCGCGGTCTTGGGTTCGCTTGCGGGCTCGGACGGCGCTGCCGCCTTGGACTCGGCCTTCGGCACCGTCTTCGATTCGCTCTTCGCGTCGGACTTGGTCTCCTGCGCGTGGCGGCGACCGCGGGTTCAGCCTTTGCGCTGCAGAGGGCGAAGCGGATGCAGGCGCGGCGGGTTGGGCCGGAGCTTCGGCCTTCGCTTCGGATTTTCCCGGCGCGGCGGCAATCGCCTTGCTTTCGGTTTTCGGCAGCGCCTTGTCGTCGCCCGCCTTGCCGGTCAGGCGATTGACGAACTTGCCCGAGTCGACCGGCGGAATCTGCACCGAAACGTCGTCGCCGAGCGGGCGCGGTTCCTTTTCGAGCAGCATCGGCAGGATGATCGCGGCAGCGAGCGCCAGGACGATTGCGCCGACCAGGCGTCGCCGCGCCTTGCGCTTCATTTCGTCGACCAGAACCTCGGCGTTGTCAGCGATTCTTTCAGCCATGACGCAATGCGCGCACTTCCCGCAGTTTCGCTCAGTTTCGCTCAGTATCGTTCACGCCGTCGCTGCGGCCAGCGCCGCCGCGACTGTCAGGAACGATCCGAAAACGACAATTCTATCAGCTTCATCCGCCTCTTCGCGCGCCGCGGCGAAAGCCGCTTCGATGTCGTGCGAACGTGCGAATCGCGGACGGCGCGATTGCCGGCACGCTGCGAGCTCGGCGCGCATCGCACTCTGCGCTGGCGCCGCGCGGACCCGGCACGCGTCGCGACGAACCAGCGGTCGATTCGCGCCTTGACCGCGGCGATCACGCCGGCGACATCCTTGTCGGCGAGCATGCCGAACACGGCGATCGTTTGCCGGAAAGTAGCCCATGGCCCCGAGCGTAGCCGCGAGCACGCGCGCGGCGTGCGGATTGTGCGCGACGTCGAGCACGATCGCGGGCCGGCCCGGAAGCACCTGGAAGCGCCCCGGGAGGCTCACTGCGCAGAGACCCGTCGCGAATCGCGCCCGCGTCCACGTGCAGCCGATCCTGCAGAAGCCCGACGACCGCGAGCGCCGTCGCCGCGTTCGCGAGCTGATACGCGCCGCGCAAGGACGGAACGGGCAGGCCGAAGCGATCGCCGCCCGGACCCCAGTATCGCCACTGCCGGTCTTCGGCGACGTAGCCGAAGTCGCGGCCGATCTGCAGGAACGGCGCGCCGATGGCGCGCGCGTGCTCGGTCATCGTCGGCGGTGGATCGGGCTCGGCGCAGACCACCGGCCTCCCGGCGCGGAAGATGCCCGCCTTCTCGTACGCGATGTCGGCGCGCGTCGGACCGAGGTAATCCATGTGATCGAGATCGATGGTCGTCACCACCGCGACGTCGGCGTCGACGATGTTGACGGCATCGAGCCTGCCGCCGAGCCCCACTTCGAGGATCACGACGTCGAGCGCGGCGCGCGCGAACGCGCGGAACGCCGCCAGCGTGCCGTATTCGAAGTAGGTGAGCGGCACGTCACCGCGCGCGTCCTCGACGGCGTTGAACGCCGCGACGATCGCGGCATCGTCCTGCGGCCTCGCCGCCGATGCGCACGCGCTCGTTGTAGCGCAGAAGGTGCGGCGACGTGTAGAGCCCAGTGCGATAGCCGGCGCTGCGCAGCATGGATTCGAGCATCGCGCACGTCGAGCCCTTGCCGTTCGTGCCCGGTCACGGTGACGACCGGGCAGTCGAGCGGCGCGTCCATTCTCGCGTGCACTTGCGCGACGCGGTCGAGGCCGAGCGCGATGGCCTTCGGATGCAGCGTCTCGAGGTACGCGAGCCAGGCGGCGAGCGTGGCGGGACGATCGTCGTCGCGCAGGGTCGCGGACGGTCCAGAGACCGTGTTCAGCGATGCGGGCGCGGGCTGGCCAGTCAGGTGCGCGAGCAACCGCGCGAGCTCGTCCTTCAACTGGCGGCGATCGACGATCATGTCGATCGCGCCTTTTCCACCAGGAACTCGGCGCGCTGGAAGCCGTCGGGCAGTTTCTCGCGCACGGTCTGCTCGATCACGCGCGGTCCGGCGAAGCCGATGAGCGCGCCGGGCTCGGCCAGCACGATGTCCGCGACGAACGCGAACGACGCCGAGACGCCGCCCATCGTCGGATCGGTGAGGATCGAGATGAACGGCAGCCGCGCCTTGGTCAGCTCCTGCAGCACCGCGGTCGTCTTCGCCATCTGGAACAGCGAGTTGACGCCCTCCTGCATCCGCGCGCCGCCCGAGGCCGAGATGCAGACGAACGGGATGCGGTTCTCGTAGGCGACGCGCACGCCGCGCACGAAGCGCTCGCCGACCACCGAGCCCATCGAGCCGCCCATGAACTCGAACTCGAAGCACGCGAGCACCAGCGGCACGCCCTTGACGCTTCCCTGCAGCACGACGAGCGCGTCGGTCTCGCCCGTCTCGTCGAGCGCCGCCACGAGGCGCTCGGGATACTTCTTCTGGTCCTTGAACTTGAGGCTGTCCGACGGGCACGACCTCGGAGCCGATCTCGAAGCGGCCTTCCGGATCGAGGCAGCTGCTCGATGCGCTCGCGCGCCGGCACGCGGACGTGAAAATTGCACTTCGGGCAGACGAAGAGATTGTTCTCGAGGTCGGTGCGATAGAGGCACCGCTTCGCACGACGGGCACTTGATCCACAGACCCTCCGGCACCGCCATCTTCTTGACGCCGGGCGTGCTCGTGATCCGCGGCGGCAACAGCTTTTGCAGCCAGCTCATTCGCGTATCCCCCTTCAACGACCTGACAGTCAGCGCCGTCATGCCGCGCGCCTTTGCATCGAGTCGAGCGCCTTGCGAATGCCCGCGAGCCACGCGCCCGCGCGATCGGCGGCGCCATCCGCGGGCCCGGCTTCGATCTCCTGGATCAACCGGCTGCCGATGACGACCGCATCGGCGTCCGCGGCGATCGCCTGCGCGCTCGCCGCATCGCGAATGCCGAAGCCCACGCCGACGGGAAGCTTCACGTGCCGGCGGATCTCGGCGAGCTTCGTGCGCACGTCGCCGGTGTCGAGATGTCCCGCGCCGGTCACGCCCTTCGAGCGAAACATAGTACACGTAGCCGCGCGCGAGCTTCGCCACCGCGGCGATCCGCGCCTCGGGCGTGGTCGGCGCGAGCAGGAAGATGAGCGCGATGCCGCGCTCTTCGAGCAGCTGGCCGAACTCGGCGGCTTCCTCGGGCGGATAGTCGACGACGAGCACGCCGTCGACGCCGGCGTCGCGCGCGCGATCGGCGAACGCCACCGTGCCCATCGCCTCGATCGGATTGGCGTAGCCCATCAGCACGATCGGCGTCGTGGCGTTGCCCTTGCGAAACGCGCGCACGACGTCGAGCACCGCTGCGAGGCCGACGCCCTGCGCGAGCGCGCGCTCGGAAGCGCGCTGGATGACCGGTCCGTCGGCCATCGGATCGGAAAACGGAACGCCCAGCTCGATCACGTCCGCGCCGGCCGTCGACCAGCGCCGACAGGATCGGCAGGCATCGCCGCGAGCGTCGGATCGCCCGACGGTGACGTACGGAATGAGCGCCGTGCGGCCCGCGGCGCGGAGCTCTGCGAACGCGGCGTCGATGCGATTCATGCCCGGGCGTCGCCTTCGCGGCAGAGACTAGAAGCTGGAGTCCCGAGCGCTCGGCGACGGTGTGCATGTCCTTGTCGCCGCGGCCGGAGAGGTTGACGAGCAGGATCTTGTCCTTCGGCAGCGTCGCCGCGAGCCGCGCGGCGTAAGCGAGCGCGTGCGCCGATTCGAGCGCCGGAATGATGCCTTCGATGCGGCAGCAATCGTGGAACGCGGCGAGCGCCTCGGCGTCGGTGATCGTCACGTACTCCGCGCGGCCCGTGTCCTTGAGCCACGCGTGCTCGGGCCCCACGCCCGGATAGTCGAGCCCGGCCGAGATCGAATGCGTCGGGATGATCTGGCCGTCCGCATCCTGCAGCAGATACGTGCGGTTGCCGTGCAGCACGCCCGGCCGCCCGGCGGTGAGCGACGCCGCGTGCTTGCCGGTGTCGATGCCGTCGCCCGCCGCTTCGACGCCGATCAGCCGCACGCCGGCGCGCGGAATGTACGGATGGAAGATGCCGATCGCGTTCGATCCGCCGCCCACGCACGCGATGACCGCGTCGGGATCGCGGCCCGCCGCCTCCGGCATCTGCGTCAGGCACTCGCGGCCGATCACGCTCTGGAAATCGCGGACCATCATCGGGTACGGGTGCGGGCCCGCGCAGGTGCCGATGATGTAGAACGTCGTTCGCGACGTTCGTCACCCAGTCGCGCATCGCCTCGTTGAGCGCGTCCTTCAGCGTCTTCGAGCCGGACTCGACCGGCACCACGGTCGCGCCCAGGAGCTTCATCCGGAAGACGTTCTGCGCCTGCCGCTCGATGTCCTCGGAGCCCATGTAGACGACGCATTCCATCCCGAAGCGCGCGGCGACGGTCGCGGCGGCGACACCGTGCTGCCCGGCGCCGGTCTCGGCGATCACGCGCGGCTTGCCGAGGCGCTTGGCGAGCAGCGCCTGGCCGATGCAGTTGTTGATCTTGTGCGCGCCGGTGTGATTCAGGTCCTCGCGCTTCAGCCAGATCTGCGCGCCGCCCGCTTCTGCGGACCAGGCGCTTCGCGTGGTAGACGGGCGACGGCCGGCCGACGTAGTGCGCGAGCTCGTCCTCGAACTCGGCGACGAACGCGGGATCGTTCGCGGTAGCGCGCGTACTGGTCGCGGAGCTCGTCGAGCGCGCGGATCAGCGTCTCGGCGACGAAGACGCCGCCGTACGGGCCGAAATGGCCGCGCGGCGTCGGGAAGGTCGTACGGAAGATCAGTCATCTGCATTGCGCACCGCCTCGATGAAAGCGGCGATCCGTGCCGGATCCTTGCGGCCCCTGATCGGCGTGCCGTCGGCGCCGATCGCTTCGACGCCGCTCGAAACATCCACCGCCCACGGCCGCATGCGGCGGATCGCGTCGCCGACGTTCGCGGCGTTGAGCCCGCCGGACAGCACGAGCGGCCGCGGCAGATTCCGCGGCAGCGCCTGCCAGTCGAACGTCTGCCCGGTGCCGCCGGGCAACCCGCCCGACGGCGGCGCGTCGAACAACAGCCCGCAGGCGTCCGGATAGCGGGCCGCGTATTCTAGCAAATCGACTTCCGTGGCATTCGCGGCGACCGGCACGGCCTTGATAGTACGGCCGGCCGAAACGTGCGGCAGAACTCCGGGGCCTCCGCGCCGTGGAACTGGAGGAGATCGAGCGGCACCGCGGCGCAGCGCCGCGCGCACGTGGTCGGCCGTCGCGATCGACGAAGAGCCCGACGGTGGTCACGAACGGCGGCAGCGCCGCTGCGATCGCGCGCGCCTCGTCGACCGCGACGACGCGCGGCGAACCCGGCCACAGCACGAAGCCGATCGCGTCGGCGCCCGCGCGCGCCGCGGCGAGCGCGTCGTCGACGCGTGGTGATGCCGCAGATCTTGACGCGCGTGCGAGCCGTCGCGGCGTCAATCAGGCCGAGCGGAAGCGCGACCGGCCGGCGCGTCGGCGGCAGCCGTCCACTTCGCGTCGTATTCCGACGCCGGTGAAATAGAGCCCGTCCGGGGCGAACGTCGGCGCCGCGCGCGTGCGGTCGCGGCCCGCGAGGAGCTCGCCGATCCACGCCGGCGGATGCTTGCCCGCGCCGACATACACGAGCGCGCCGACGATGTTGCGGATCATGTGGTGGAGGTACGCATTGGCGCAGAAATCGAAGCGAACATGTTCGCCGCGTCGCCGCGATCGCGACGCGATCGACAGCGTGCGCGTCGGCGACTTCGCCTGGCACTCCGCGGCGCGGAACGCGGAAAAGTCGTGCGTGCCGACGAGCGCGCCGGCGGCCTCCTGCATCGCCGCGACATCGAGGCTCCGATGGTACCAGCCGACGCGGCCCGCGAGGAGCGCCGGGCGGCACGGCGCGCACCGAGAGCAGGTAGGTGTAGTGGCGCGGCGGACGGCGTCGAAGCGCGCATGGAATTCGGCGGCGACCGGACGCGCCCAGAGCACGGCGACGTCGGCCGGAAGATTCGAATTGACGCCGCGCACCCAGGCCGTGTCCGGGCGCGCGGCCTCGACGTCGAAGTGGACGACCTGCATCGTCGCGTGCACGCCCGTATCCGTGCGGCCCGCGGCGATCGTGCCGACCTGCGCATCCGCGATCACCGCGAGCGCGCGCTCGAGCGCATCCTGCACGCCGCGCCCGTCCGGCTGCGATTGCCAGCCGGTGAACGTCCGGCCGCAGTACTCGAGTCCCAGGGCGAGGCGCATGGTCGGTCAAGACGGAGGCCGCTCGACGGGCCAAAAGCAACGGGCGGCGGATGTCGCTTCCGCCGCCCGCTCGATGCGTCGTGAGCCGCGCTCAGCCGAGCTTCGCGAGCAGCACCTGGGCTTCGGCCTTCTGCGTCTCGTCGCCCTCGTGCAGCACTTCCTGCAGGATTTCGCGGGCGCCCTCGACGTCGCCCATTTCCTGGTACGCCTTGGCGAGATCGAGCTTGGTCGCGGCGTCGTGCCATTGCCCGTCGAGCACCGAGGGCGTCGGGTCCTCGAACGTCGCGTGCTCGGGACCGAACGCGAGGTCGAGCTTGTCGAGATCGATCGCCGCCTGCGGCCGCGCGAGCGCCGGCGAAACGGGCTCGTCCTTGGCCTGCTTGGCGGCGCTGCGTCGTCGAGCATGCCCGCCGGTGTTGGGATCGAGGCGGAAGTCGAGATCGCTCGACGGCGCGGTGCGCTCGCGCGGCCGCCGTCTGCCAGCGCCGCCGCGGCCGGCAGCGCTCGGCCTCGCCGTGCGTCGAGGTCCTTCGCGGATTCCTCGAATTCGCGCTCGGCCGCGTCGATCGCCTCGATCTGCGCCCTGGTGGTGTTGCCCGTGCGCGAGATCGAAACGTCCTCGTCGAACCGGAAGTCGAGCGCGTTGTCGCCCTCGAGCTCCTTCGCGATCGCGGACGACGTGCCACCGCCGGAGCGCGAGCTGTCGCTTGCTGCGACTGCGGCAGCTGCCGGCGCCGATGCGCGACGCCTGCGCCCGCTGCGCTGCGGCTGCGCGGCAGCTGCGGCAGCCCGCGCCTTCGCCGAACATCGGATTGTTGGGATCGAGCTGGCGGCCGAGCGTCGACGGCCTTTGCCACGCCTCGCCCTGGCCCTGCGAGACGGAATAGAGCTCGGCCGCGACCGTCTCGAACGCCGACGGCTTGTTGTGCTGCGCGTGGATCTCGAGCAGCTTGAGGTAGATCTCCTGGCGCTGCGGATCCTTCTTGAGCGCGTCCTTCAGGATTTCCTCGGCCTGCGCGTCGCGACCATAGGCGAGGTAGACCTCGGCCTCGGCGATCGGATCGACTTCGTCCGTATCGATGCTGCCGAGACCCTCGCGGCTGAAGTCGGTGGCGAGCGAGTTCTCGCCGGTGTTGACGACGCCGCCGCCCGTCGAGCCGAACACCGTGTTGGTCTTGATGTCGGTGCCGCCGATGATGCTGTCCTCGAACTTGACGGTCCGGCGGCGGCGCGCGGCGATCAGCGCCGCGATGCCGGCCAGCGCGGCGAACGCGCCGCCGCCGATGACCCAGCCCGGCGTGCTGCCGAAGAGATCGTCGAACGATGGACGACGATTTCGCCGGCGGCGCCTTGCGGCATCCGCCTTCGGCGCGGGCGCCTTGGCGCGGCGGCGTCTTCGGCGGCTCGCTCGGTGGCGGCGCGGCGGTCGGCCTCGGGCGGCTTCCGGGCGGCCTTCGTCTTCGGCGGCCGCGGCACCTTCGGCGGCTCGTCGGCGCTTTCGGCGGCTCCGGCGCCTTGGCGGTGCGGGAGCGCGGCGTCGGGACGGCCGGCCTTCGCGCGGCTCGGCGCTTCGCCGGTGGCGGCGTCGGCCTGCGCTGCGTCGCCGGCGCCGCCTGCGCTGTCCCTTGAGTCGCAAGCGCCTCGCTGCAGATCCTGCAACGTCTTTCTCGAGCTCGGTGATGCGCGTCTGCGCTTCCTTCAGCGCCTTGTCGCGCGACACGACTTCTCTGCCGGCGGACCCGTCGCCCTTCGCCGTGCCTGCGGCGACACGTTGAGCTGGTCGCGTCCCGGCAGCCGCGGCGGGCACCGTTTCCTCGACCGTCGTGCCGATCTTCCCGCCGGCGACGCGCGGCCGCCTGCGCCTTCGGACGGCGGCGCTGCCGCCCGCGACGCTTGTCCTGATAGCGAGCGCCAATCGGATGCCTGCACACGCACGGTTCGCGTGGCTTCGTCCGGCGGCGGTCGCCGCGGCTTCGCTCCGCGCTCGGGAATGGTGAGGATCGCGCCGGCGCGCAGTCGATTCATGTTGCCGTCGAAAGCGTTCGGATTGCTGTTGTAGAGCGCGACCAGCATCTGTTCGAGCGTCGCCGTTCGGCGGTTTGCATTCGCCGGCGATCCGCGACAGCGTGTCGCCGCGCCGGACGCTGTAGCTGTTGCCGGACGCGCCGCGCCGCTCCGCCGCTGGCGACCTGCCGGTGCTGCGGTCGCGCCGCGGCGGCGTCGGCGCAGGCGCGTGCCGCGCGCGGCACCGGCGCGCGCGAGGCGTTACGGCTCCGACCGCTGCCGGCAGCGGGCATGCCCGGAGGATCGAGCAGGAACGTATAGGCGCGCACGACGCGGCCCGACGCCCAGTTCACCTCGACCAGCAAGTCGAGATACGGCTCGACGACGCTCGACGACGTGGTCACCTTGAGCACCGCGCCGCCGTTAGGCAGGCGTTCGACCGTGCACGCGGGCGCGCGAGAGCACGCCCTGATAGGTGAGACTGTTCTGGCGGTACAGCGACGAATCCGCGACGCGCGCGGTAGACGTAGCCCAGGTCTTCGTGCGTGACGCGATGTGAGCTCGATCTGCGCCGATAGCGGCTGACCGAGCGACGACTGCAACGTCATTCTGCCCAGAGCCGGCGAGGCATGCCATGCCCGGCAAGCCGAGCGCGCCGCCAGCAAGGTCAGTGAAAGGATGGGTTTTGCTCGCATGCCGGCCCCTTCCGAGATTTTCGGATTCTGCAAGCTAACATAACATCATGGGTTTAGCGGTGCAAGCTAAACCTCGGTATTAGCTTGCAGTTTCCGACGTTGCGCCGTTCCGGTCACCACACCCGAGCGTACGGCGGCCTCTTCGGGCCGCAACCGCTAGCGTCCGCGGCCGCTCGCTTGTGCCCAGATCTTGTATGGCGTGCGGCCGCCGACCGGCCGACAGGCACGGTTCGCTCCGCTGTTGCATTTCGTTCCCGATGCCGCGGCGATGCCGATTCCCGGCGATGCCTGACGCTTCTTCGAGCATCAAAACGTCATCAAACACCGCATCCTAAGCCGCGAACCGCGATCGAAATGCCACGAAAGCCGGGGTCAGCGTCCGACGAGGATGCGCACCATCCGCCGCAGCGGCTCGGCTGCGCCCCAGAGCAACTGGTCGCCCACCGTGAACGCGCCGAGGTAGTCGCCTGCCCATCGCGAGCTTGCGCAGCCGGCCGATCGGGACCTCCAGCGATCCGGTGACGGCCGCCGGCGTGAGCCGCCGCGACGCTCTCCTCGCGGTGTTGGGAATCACGCGCACCCACTCGTTGCCGGCGGCGAGCATCGACTTCGATCTCGGCGAGCGGCACGTCGCGCCGCAGCTTGATGGTGAGCGCCTGGCTGTGGCAGCGCATCGCGCCGATGCGCACGCAGATCGAATCGACCGGGATCGGGCTCTTGCCGATCCCGGCACGCGGCCGAGGATCTTGTTCGTCTCCGGCGCCGCCCTTCCACTCCTCGCGGCTCATGCCGTTGCCGAGATCCTTGTCGATCCACGGAATCAGGCTGCCGGCGAGCGGCACGCCGAAGTGCTCCGTCGGGAAAGTTCGGATCGCGCAGGATGCCGGCGACTTCGCGGTCGATGTCGAGGATCGCCGACGCCGGATCCTCGAGCAGGCGCTGCGCGCCGCCAGGTGCGCCTCGCCCATCTGCACGACGAGCTCGCGCATGTTCTGCGCGCCGGCGCCGGACGCCGACTGGTACGTCATGCACGTCATCCACTCGATCGAGGTCGTGCCGGAACAGCCCGGCGAGCGCCATCATCATCAGGCTGACCGTGCAATTGCCGCCGATGAAGTTGCTTGACGCCCTTCGCGTGCGCCGCGTCGATCACGTCGCGGTTCACCGGGTCGAGGATGATGACCGCGTCGTCCTTCATGCGCAGCGCGGAGGCGGCGTCGATCCAGTAGCCGTTCCAGCCCGCCGCGCGCAGCTTCGGCAGCACGTCGTTCGGTGTAGTCGCCGCCCTGGCAGGTGACGATCGCGTCCAGCGCCGCCGAGCGCCTTCAAGTCGATCGCGTCTTTGAGCGGCGGCGTCTCGCGTGCCGATCGCCGGGACCTTGCCGCCGACGTTCGACGTCGTGAAGAACGTCGGCTCGATCAGATCGAAATCGTGCTCCTCGAGCATCCGCTGCATCAGCACGGAGCCCACCATTCCACGCCAACCGACAAAACCTATGCGCATGATCGTCTCGTCCAGTTAACGCGGTCGTTTCATTCACCCGTGCCATCGCGCGCGGCGCACCGCTTCGCCCATCGCGCGCGTGCCGACGATCCGCTCGCCGGGCATCGCGATGTCGCGCGGTGCGCGAGCCCTTCGCCAGCACCGAGCGCACCGCGCGCTCGATCCGGTCGGCGACGTCCGCGCGCGCGAACGTGTAGCGGAACATCATCGCGAGCGACAGGATCGTCGCCAGCGGATTGGCCTTGTCCTGCCCGGCGATGTCGGGCGCCGAGCCGTGGATCGGCTCGTAGAGTCCCTTGCCGTTCGCGTCGAGCGAGGCCGACGGCAGCATGCCGATCGAGCCGGCGAGCATCGACGCCTCGTCGGACAGGATGTCGCCGAACAGGTTGCCGGTGACGATGACGTCGAACTGCTTCGGGTTGCGCACGAGCTGCATCGCCGCGTTGTCGACGTACATGTGCGTCAGCGCGACGTCCGGGATAGTCCTTCGCCGACCGCGGTCACGACCTCGCGCCACAGGATGCTACGTGTCGAGCACGTTCGCCTTGTCGACCGAGCAGAGCTTCTTGCCGCGCTGCGCGCCGTCTCGAAGCCGACGCGCGCGATGCGGCGGATCTCGCGCTCGCTGTAGCGCATCGTGTCGAAGCCTTCGTCGCTCGCCCGCCGCGTCGTTGCGCGCCGGCCGCGCGGCTGCGCCGAAATAGATGTCGCCGGTCAGCTCGCGGATGATCATGAGGTCGAGCCCGGCGACGACGTCGGGCTTCAGCGTCGACGCGGCCGCGAGCTCGGGATAGAGCGAGCGCCGGGCGCAGAGTTGGCGAACAGGCCCAGCGCCTTGCGAATGCCGAGGATGCCCTGCTCCGGCCGCATCGCGCGCGGCAGCGTGTCGTACTTCGGGCCGCCGACCGCGCCGAGCAGCACCGCGTCGGCCGCTCGCGCGAGCGCGAGCGTCGCCTCGGGCAGCGGATGCCGCGCGGCGTCGTAGCCGCGCGCCGCCGATCGGCGCCGTGCTCGGTCTCGACGGCGAGGCCTTCGCGCGCGCAGCGACGTCGAGCACGCCGACCGCTTCGCCGACGATCTCCGGACCGATGCCGTCGCCGGGAAGGACGCGCGATCTTCATCGAGCCACTTCGCACGAGCCGTACGCGAGCCACGGCTGCTTCGGCGAGACGCTTCGCCTCGAACGCGCGAATCGCGTCGGCGTGCTGCAGCGTGAGCCCGATGTCGTCGAGGCCGTTCAGCGAGGCAATGCTTGCGGAAGGGATCGACGTCGAACGCGAACGTCATCGCGCCGTCGGGCGTCGCCACGCGTCTGCCGCTCGAGGTCGATCGTCGAGCTTGAAGCCGGGAAACGCCTGCGCCGTCGTCGAACAGCCGGTCGACCTGCGACTCCGGCAGCACGATCGGCAGCAGGCCGTTCTTGTAGCAGTTGTTGAAGAAGATGTCGGCGTACGACGGCGCGATGAGCGCGCGGAAGCCGTAGTCGGCGAGCGCCCACGGCGCGTGCTCGCGCGAGCTGCCGCAGCCGAAGTTGCGCGCGCGCGAGCAGGATCTGCGCGCCCCGGTAGCGCGGCTCGTTCAGCACGAAGTCCGGATTGCGGCGGCGCGCTCGCGTGGTCCATGCCCGGCTCGCCGCGATCGAGATAGCGCCACGCGTCGAACAGGTTCGGGCCGAAGCCCGAGCGCTTGATCGACTTCAGGAACTGCTTCGGGATGATCGCGTCGGTGTCGACGTTGGCGCGGTCGAGCGGCGCCACCAGCCCGGTGAGGACGCGAGAACGGTTCCATGATGGCTCAGTAGTGTCTTCGTTCTTGTCGCCGCCTTCTCGACTGCGCCGCCGGCGGCCTTCACGTCCTTGCCGGCACCTTCGATCGTATTGCAGCCCGCGAGCACCAGCGCGACCCAGCGACAGCGCGATGAGCATTGCAAGTCTTTTCGGCATGGTCATGCTCTCCTTGACGCAGTCTGAACGAGCCGGCGCACGTCGACGAAATGCCCGGCGATCGCCGCCGCGGCCGCCATCGCCGGGCTGACGAGATGCGTGCGGCCGCCGGCGCCCTGGCGGCCTTCGAAATTGCGGTTCGACGTCGACGCGCAACGCTCGCCGGGCTCGAGCCGGTCGTCGTTCATCGCGAGGCACATCGAGCAGCCCGGCTCGCGCCATTCGAAGCCGGCGTCGCGAAATACGCGGTCGAGCCCTTCGCGCTCGGCCTGCGCCTTCACGAGTCCCGAGCCCGGGACGACCATCGCGAGCTTCACCGACTTGCCGCGCGACGGCCGCGCGCGCGACGACGCGCGGCGGCGCGCAGATCCTCGATGCGCGAGTTGGTGCACGAGCCGATGAACACCTTGTCGATGCGCGATGTCGGTGATCGCGCGTGTTCGGCGTGAGCCCCATGTACGTCGAGCGCGCGCTCGATGCCGCTCGCGGCGCGCCGCATCCTTTCCTTGTCCGGATCCGGCACGCGGCCGTCGATCGATACGTCACCATCTCCGGCGACGTGCCCCACGTGACCTGCGGCGCGACCGTCGACGCGTCGAGCGCGACGACGCGTGTCGAACGTCGCGCCCGTCGTCGCTCGCGAGCGTGCGCCAGTGCGCGACCGCGCGGTCCCACAGTCTCGCCGCTCGGGCGCGAACGGCCGGCCGCGCGAGGTAGTCGATCGTCGTGTCGTCGACCGCGATCATGCCGGCGCGGGCGCCCGCCTCGATCGACATGTTGCACACCGTCATCCGCGCCTTCCATCGACAGCGCGCGGATGGCGCTGCCCGCGAACTCGATCGCGTGGCCGGTGCCGCCGGCGGTGCCGATCTTGCCGATGATCGCGAGCACGATGTCCTTCGCGGTGACGCCGAGCGGCGAGCGTGCCGTCGACGCGGACCAGCATCGATCTTCGCTTTTCGTGATGCAGGCACTGCGTCGCCAGCACGTGCTCGACTTCGGAGGTGCCGATGCCGAACGCGAGCGCAGCCGAACGCGCCGTGCGTGCTCGTGTGCGAATCGCCGCAGACGACGGTCATGCCGGGCAGCGTCGCGCCCTGCTCGGGCCCGATGACGTGGACGATGCCCTGGCGCCGGTCGCGGAACGGGAAATAGGCCTTGGCGCCGTGTCGCGCGAATGTTGGCGTCGAGCGTCTCGACCTGCATGCGCGAGATCGGATCGCGCGATGCCCTTCGTCCCAGTCGCTGCGTCGGCGTGTTGTGATCGGCGGTGGCGACGATCGAGCCGACGCGCCAGGCTTGCGGCCGGCGAGCCTGCAGACCCTCGTACGCCTGCGGGCTCGTCACCTCGTGCACGAGGTGGCGATCGATGTAGAGCGAGCGCCGTGCCGTCGGTTCCGCGCGGACGACGTGGCTGTCCCACAGCTTGTCGTAGAGCGTACGCGGCGCCATGGTCGTCGGCCGTGACCGGAGAGATTCCGGCAGCGGCAATCAACTAAAGACGCGATTATTGCACAGCAGCAATCACGCTGTCAGGTAGCGCGCTGCGCGGTTCAGGCGAGCGCCTGCGCTGCACACCAGGAACGCTTCACCGCCGATCAGCGCATCCGGTGAGCGTCACGATCGCCGCATGGCTCGCGAGTCGAACGCAGCCGCCGGCGTCGCGCGAAGCCAGGTGAACTGGCGCTTCGCGAGCTGGCGCGTGGCGGCGATCGCCGCGTGCGCGCAACGTCGCGCGCATCGATCGCGCCGTCCAGAAACGTCCCACGCCTGCCGGTAGCCGACGCAGCGCATCGACGGCATGTCGCGGCGAACAGCGCATGGCGCGCGCGCAAGCGCCGCGAGCTCGGCGACGAGGCCCGCTTGCGAGCATCGCGTCGAACCGTTCGCGCGATCGTCGCGATGCAGCCGCGCGCGATCCGGCGGCACGAGCGCGATCGGCGATCGTCGGGCCGAGTCGGCCGCGCCGCCTCGCGCGAGCCCTGCAACTGCGATAGCGGCGCGCCCGGCGACCTCGTGACACTTCCGAGCGCGCGCTGGATGCGCTGCGCATCGGTGGCGCTTCAAGCGCGCTGGCCGTGGCCGGATCGACGCGCGCGAGCTCGGCGTGGAGCGCCGGCCAGCCCTCGGCCGCCGCCCGTGCATCGAGCCGCGCACGCACGGCGGGATCGGCCGGCGGCAATGCCGACGAGCCCTTCGCGCAGCGCCTTGAAGTACAGCATCGTCCCGCCGACGAGCGAGCGGCACGCGCCGCGCGCGCGGATCGCGGCAATCGCGTCGATGCGCGTCGCGCGCGAAACCGCGCCGCCGAGTACGCTTCGACCGGATCGAGGATGTCGATCAGGTGATGCGGCACGCGTGCGCGCGTCGCCGCGTCGGGCTTCGCGGTGCCGATGTCCATGCCGCGATAGACCTGCGCCGAATCGACGCTGACGATCTCGACCGGGAAGCGCTCGGCGAGTGCCAGCGCCAGCGCGCGACTTGCCGGACGCCGGTCGGGCCCATCAGCAGCACAGCGGGAATCGAAACGTTCACCGCAGCGGAAGCCTGGCGCGAAGATATTGCGAGCAGCCCCGAGTACGCGAAGGCCCGCAGCGAGTCCCGAGATAGTACATGCACGTACAGCGAGGGACGAGCGAGAACGCCAGTAATCGGGGCGCACAGCCAGCTTTGCGCCAGGTTTATCGACCGCGCATGAACACGCGGTCGAGATCCGTGAGTGTCAGCTGGTACCACGTCGGCCGGCCGTGATTGCACTGGCCCGCGCGCTCGGTCGCCTCCATCTCGCGCAGCGAGCGCGTTCATCTCCGGCACCGTCAGGCTGCGTGTTCGCGCGCACCGCCGCGTGGCAGGCCATCGTCGACAGGAGCTCGTCGCGGTGCGCGGTCAGCACCGCGCTGCCGCCGAATTCGCGCAGATGTCGCGCGAGCACCGCGCGCGCGAGCGTCGCGGCATCGGCATCGGCGAGCGGCGCCGGAACGCCGCGCACCGCGAGCGTCGCGGGTCCGAGGATCGTGATCGCGAAGCCGAGCGCGTCGAGCGCGTCCGCGTGCTCCTCCGGCGGCCGCCACCTCGAGCGGCGTCGGCGGCGAACGTCGCCGGAACGAGCAGCGGCTGCACCGGGACGCTCGCATCGAGCGCGCGCTTCAACCGCTCGTAGACGATGCGCTCGTGCGCCGCGTGCATGTCGACGAGCACGAGCCCGGCGCGGTTCTGCGCGAGCACGTAGATGCCGTGCAGCTGCGCGAGCGCGAAGCCCAGCGGGTGGGCGTCGTCGGTTGCGGCAGGTCAGGCGGTCGTCGCGCATCGCGTCGCGCTCGCCGAAGAGCTGCGCGTAGAACGCCGCGGACTCGGCGGCAGCGAGCGTCGCGCGATGCGAGCCCCGGCGCGGCGCGATGGCCGGCGCGCTCCGCGTCGATCGCCGCTTCGGGCATGAGCGGGCGGCACGAGCGCGCGCGCAGCGATCCCGAGCTCTCCGCCGCCGACACGGCGGGCTGCGTCGCGCCGCGTCGCCGGCGAGCGCGCGCTCGACCGCGTGCTGGACGAACTGATGGACGGCGCCGGATTCGCGAAAGCGCACTTCGGTCTTCTGCGGATGCACGTTGACGTCGACGCGGCGCGGATCGAGCGTGAGCCAGAGCGCGTAGGCCGGCTGGCGGTCGTGATGCAGCACGTCGCGATACGCTTCGCGCAGCGCGTGAGCCAGCATCGCGGTCGCGGACGAAGCGGCCGTTGACGAACACGTACTGCGCCGGAGTCGCTGCGTCGCGTAGCGCCGGCCGCACCGCGAAGCCCGCGATCGAGCGCGCCCGGCCTCGGCGTCGACCGCTGCCGCCTGCGTCGACGAACGCGTCGCCGAGCAGCGCCTCGACGCGCGCGCGACGGCCGTGCGCCTGCAGGCGATGCAGCGAGCCGCCCGTTGTGCTGCAGCGTGAACGCCGACGTCGGGATGCGCCAGCGCGATGCGGCGGAACGCTTCGTCGCAATGCGCCCCACTCGGTGGCTTCGGTGCGCAGGAACTTGCGCCGCGCCGGCGTGTTGAAGTAGAGCTCCTGCGACGGTCACCGTCGTGCCGGCGGCGAGCGCCGCGGGCGCGGCGGCGCCGACGTTGCCGCCGTCGACCTCGATGCGCCACGCATGCGGCGCGTCGCGCGCGCGCGACGCGAGCGCGAACCGCGACACCGCGGCGATCGATGCCAGCGCCTCGCCGCGAAAGCCGAGCGTGGCGATCGCCTCGAGATCGTCCGCCGTCGCGAGCTTCGACGTCGCGTGCCGCGCGACCGCGAGCGCGAGGTCGTCGCGGCTCGATGCCCGCGCCGTTGTCGGCGACGCGGATGCGCTTGATGCCGCCGCCTGCGACGTCGACGTCGATCTGCGTGCGCGCCGCGTCGAGCGCGTTCTCGAGCAGCTCCTTCAGCGCCGCCGCAGGACGCTCGACGACCTCGCCGGCAGCGATCTGGTTGATGAGATGGTCGGGGAGCGGCCGGATGCGTGTCATGGAAGGATGAGAGTGTCGGGACGCGCCCGGACCGGTGTCGTCGGGAAGGGCGCACGGCAAGGGATCGCTTCGAGGGGATGCCAGGCGCCTGAATTATGAAGCCCGGCGGCCCCTCGGAGTGGTCCCTTGCCGGCAAACGTCCCGCCGAAGCTCCGCGAGTGCCTATGATAAGTTCGGCACCTCGAAATGGATACGCATCGGAACCCGCGGCACACCGTCGAATCGCCCTACGCCTGGGCGCGGCTCGCCGTTTCGCTGCTGCTGTCATGACCATCGGCGGCGTCGGCATGTATTCGGTCGCCGTGGTCGCTGCCGCGCCTGCAGCCGAGTTCGGCGTCGCGCGCGGCGATGTCTCGCTGCCCTATACGCTGACGATGATCGGCTTCGGCCTCGGCGGCATCCTGATGGGCCGGCTGTCCGACCGCTTCGGCGTGATGGTTCCGGTGCTCGTCGGGCGACCGTGGGCCTCGGTGCCGGATTCATCGCCGCGGGCTCGGCCGGGAGTCTCTGGGCCTTCAGCGCTCGCGCAGGGCGCGCTGATCGGCTTCTCGGCAGCTCGGCCACGTTCGTGCCGCTGGTGGCGCGACACGTCGCATGTGGTTCACGCGCCGCCGCGGCATCGCCGTCGCGATCTGCGCGAGCGGCAACTATCTCGCCGGCACCGTGTGGCCGCCGATCGTCCAGCACTTCATCGACACCGTCGGCTGGCGCGCGGCCTACATCGGCGTCGGCGTTTTCTGCGCTCGTCGCGATGCTGCCGCTCGCGCTGCGTCCTGCGGCCGCGCCCACCGGACGCCGATCTCGACGCACCGAAGGTGCCGCGCATGGCCCGCCGGTCGCCGCCGCGCCATCCGAGCGACCGCTCGGCTTCTCGCCGGCGGCGCTGCAGGCGCTGCTGTGCGTCGCCGGCGTCGCGTGCTGCGTGGCGATGTCGATGCCGCAGGTCCACATCGTCGCCTACTGCAGCGACCTCGGCTACGGCGCGGCGCGCGGCGCGGAGATGCTGTCGCTGATGCTCGGCTTCGGCATCGTGAGCCGCCTCGCCTCCGGCTGGATCTCCGATCGCATCGGCGGGCTGCGCACGCTGCTGCTCGGCTCGATCGCTGCAGGGCATCGCGCTGCTGCTGTTCCTGCCGTTCGACGGGCTCGTCGTCGCTCTACGTGGTCTCCGGCGCTGTTCGGCCTCTTCCAGGGCGGCATCGTGCCCGTCGTACGCGCTCATCGTGCGCGAGTACTTCCCGCCGCAGGGAAGCGGGCGCGCGCGTCGGCACCGTCATCATGGCGACGCTTCTTCGGCATGGCGCTGGGCGGCTGGATGTCCGGCGCGATGTTCGACCTCACCGGCTCCTACCGCGCCGCGTTCGTCAACGGCATCGCGTGGAATCTCCTCAACGTCAGCATCGTCGCGTTCCTGCTGTTATCGGGCGCCGCGCAGAGTGGCGCCCGTTGCGCTCGGCGACTGCTTGAGGGCACAGATGGCAATTGAGGGCTGCTGAAGTCAACCGGGGCAGCTAGCGACGCAATCCTTGCGCCCACCGCGCGTAGACGTCGTCGGCAACCGCGTGCAGCGAATCGATGCGCGCAGGGAGGTCGCGACGGATATCGGCGGCGCTCTGCGTGGCGGCACGCCGAAACCGCGGAGGCTCCTTCGCACCGGTCGCGAGCCACGTTTCCGTGAGCTCGCGCGTCATCTCGGACGTGACACTGGAGGCCGATGTGCCGTCCGTCGACGACGAATCCCTGGTTGGCGTTGAACTTGTTGGTCAGCACCGGCACTGCCCCCGCGGGCAAGCGCGAACGCGTCGTAGTGCCATTGAAACGTCTTGAATGCGGCGCGGCCACCGAACCATTCCCGCTCCGCCGCGGAATCGCAGACGTCGACGTCGAGCCAGCCGATCTCCGCGACCGGGCGCGCGTCACCGGCGCACCCAGCGCCTGCTGCCAGGAGCTGGCCGCCCAGACAGTGGCCGATCACGGGAACTTCGCTGTCGACGGCGGCGCGCAACAGCGACGAAAGCGGCGGTCTTCCAGGCAAGCGCGATCGTTGACGCTCATCGGACCGCCCATCATCGCGAGGCCGGCGAATGCGCGCGGATCGTACGGGTACCGGCGCGCCCTCGCTCGAGTGCGCAACGAGCTGCCACCGATGCCTCGGGCGTCGAGCCAGTCGGCGAAGTAGGCCGGGCCCCTCGGTGCGGGAGAAACGGAAGATCGCGACCGGACGCGTCGGCGCCATGCGGGCGTTGCTTACGCCGCCGGCTTCGCGAACTGGTCCGTCCGCCGCGCCCCGAACGCCGCGCATTGACGGACGCGATGATGCCGCGGACGTCGAGCCCGCACTTGGCGAGGAGCTGCGCGGGATCGCCGTGGTCGACAAAGGCGTCAGGCAGCCCCAGTTGCAGCAAGCGGAATCACGATGCCCTGCGGCGGCGAGCGCTTCGGCGACCGCGCTGCCCGCGCCGCCGGCGACGACGTTTTCCTCGATCGGTGACGAGCGCGTCGTGCTCGCGCGCCAGGCGCGCAGCACGAGGTCGACGTCGAGCGGCTTGACGAAGCGCATGTTGGCGACGGTCGCGTCGAGCTCGTCCGCCGCGGCGAGCGCCGGCTGCAGCATGCGCGCCGAACGCGAGGATCGCGATCGCGGTTGGCGCCGTCGCGACGTCGTGCGGCGGATCTCGCCCTTGCCGACCGGCAGCGCCGTCATCTGCCGCCTCGATCGCGACGCCCGGGCCGCTGCCGCGCGGATAGCGCACGGCCGCCGGCGTGTCGAGCGTGAACGCGGTGTAGAGCATCTGCCGGCACTCGTTCTCGTCGGCGGGCGCCATCACCGTCATGTTCGGGAGGCAGCGCAGGTACGCGAGGTCGAACGCGCCGATGTGCGTCGCGCCGTCGGCGCCGACGATGCCGCCGCGATCGATCGCGAACACGACCGGCAGGTTCTGCAGCGCGACGTCGTGGATCAGCTGGTCGTAGGCGCGCTGCAGGAACGTCGAGTAGATGGCGACGACGCGGCTTCATGCCCTCGCACGCGAGGCCCGCGGCGAACGTCACCGCGTGCTGCTCGGCGATGCCGACGTCGAAGTAGCGGTCGGGAAACTCCTGCGAGAAGCGGACGAGGCCCGAGCCCTCGCGCATCGCCGGCGTGATGCCGACGAGGCGCGGATCGGCGCGCCGCCATGTCGCACAGCCAGTCGCCGAAGACCTGCGTGTACGCGGGCTTGCGCGCGGCGGCTTCGGCGACGATGCCGACCGCGGGATCGAACTTGCGTCACGCCGTGATAGAGGATCGGATCGTCCTCCGCGCGCGCGTAGCCGTAGCCCTTCTTGCGTGATCACGTGCAGGAGCTGCGGGCCCTTCAGCGCGCTGCACGTTGGCGAGCGTCGTCACGAGCGCGTCGACGTCGTGGCCGTCGATCGGGCCGATGTAGTTGAAGCCGAACTCCTCGAACAGCGTGCCGGGCAGCACCATGCCCTTCATGTGCTCTTCCGAGCGCTTCGCGAGCTCCTTGCACCGGCGGCAGCTTCGACAGCACTTCCTTGCCGCCGCGGCGCACCGGTGTTGTAGAGCCGCGACGACAAGCAGCTTCGCGAGGTAGCCGTTGAGCGCGCCCGACCGGCTCCGAGATCGACATCTCGTTGTCGTTCAGGACGACGAGCAGGTCGGCGCCGGCGATGCCCGCGTTGTTCAGCGCCTCGAAGGCCATGCCCGGCGCTCATCGCGCCGTCGCCGATCACCGCGACGACGCGCGCGATCGTCGCCCTTGCGCTGCGCGGCGATCGCCATGCCGAGCGCCGCCGAGATCGACGTCGACGAATGCGCGGTGCCGAAGGTGTCGTATTCGCTTTCCGCTGCGGCGCGGGAAAGCCGCGACGGCCCGCCCATCATGCCGCAGCCGGCTCATCTGCGCGCGCCGGCCGGTCAGGATCTTGTGCGCGTAGGTCTGGTGACCGACGTCCCAGACGATGCGGTCGCGCGGCGTGTCGAAGCACGTAGTGCAGCGCGATCGTCGAGCTCGACCGTGCCGAGGTTCGACGACAGATGGCCGCCGGTCTGCGCGACCGACTCGAGCAAGGAACGAGCGCAGCTCGCGCGCGAGGTTGCGGCAGCTGCGCCGCGGTCGAGGCGGCGCAGCGTCGGCGGGACTGTCGACGTGTCGAGTAGCGAGCATCTACGGAACAGCTCGGACACCGTGTCATCAATGGCTCGCGCAGCACGATCCAGTCGGCGAGCTCGGCGAGCCGCCGTGCAGCGCCGCCGAACGGCGCGAGCGCCGCGTGCGCTTCCACGCGCAGCGCCTCCGCATGCCTGCCGTGCGCGCAGCGCGCAGCCGAGCAGCGTCACGAACGTCGGCTTGCCCTGCGCGGCGTCCTTGCCCGCGGTCTTGCCGAGCGAGCGACGCCGAGCCTTCGACGTCGAGCACGTCGTCGACGACCTGGAACGCGAGCCCGGCCGCGGCCGCGTAGCGCATCGAGCGCCGCGCGCCTCGTCGGCGGTCGAGCGGCCGGCCGCACGCCGCGCCCAGCCGTACCGACGCGCGGATCAACGCGCCGGTCTTCATCCGGTGCATCGTCTCGAGCTCGCGCCAGCGAAAGCGTGCGTCGCCGACGCTGCCGAGATCGATCGCCTGGCCGCCCGCCATGCCGCGCACGCCGGCCGCATCGGCGAGCAGTGCACACGCGCCGGCGGCGTCGGCGAGCCGGCGCTCGGCGAGCACGCCGAAGGCGAGCGCCTGCAGCGCATCGCCGGCGAGCAGCGCCGTCGCCTCGCCGAACGCGACGTGGCACGTCGGCTTGCCGCGACGCAGCGCGTCGTCGTCCATGCACGGCAGGTCGTCGTGGATCGAGCGAATACGCGTGGATCAGCTCGACGGCCGCGGCCGCGGCATCGACCGACTGCCGGATCGGCGCGGCGACGACCTCGCCGGCCGCATAGGCCAGAAGCGGCCGCATGCGCTTGCCGCCGCCCAGCACCGCGTAACGCATCGCCGTCGACAAGCGCGCCGGGAGTCGCTCACGCGGCAGGCAGCACGCTCGAGCACGTCCTCGATACGCCGCTGGCGCTCGCCGCACCAGACTGCGCACGGCGAGGTCAGGATTCATCGCTTGCCGGCGCGTCGGCTCCGGCGACTGAACGCCTTCAGGCACGCCTTTTTCGTAACACCTGCACTTGCTGCTCGGCGTCCTTGAGCGTCGATCTGGCAGTACTGCAGAAGCTCCGCGCCGCGCTTGTACGCGACGAGCGATTCCTTGAGCGGCAGTTGCCCGCCTTCCATCGCCGCGACGATCGCCTCGAGCTCGGCCAGCGCGGCCTCGAAACTGTGCGGGAACTACTTCGGAGGTGGCCATGTCAAGAGAGGTGGTGCAACGAATTGACCGTGGCTGACGGCTCTGGACTTGACCGGCGGCTCGTGGCCCTATTATACTAGCATCTTTTGACGACGCGGCCTTACGCGAGCCTTTCGCGCGGCCGACTTAGCAAAGCGGTCCGGGGCGGCCGATCGACTAACGCCGTAATCGTCCCGGGTTGTTGGGTTGGGTTGGTTTGATCCGCAGAAGGGTCAGGCTCGATGTCCGATCTCGCCACTGTCGCGCAGCTTGCGGCGCGCAACGTCGCAGCTTCCGGTTTCCTGGTATTGCGATCCGCGCAGTCTACGACGCCGAGCAGCGCTGCCTGCTTCCGCGCGCGCCCGGCCTACGTCGGACACGAGCTCATGGTGCCCGAAGCCGGCGACTACTGTGTGCTCGCCGCGCGCGGCAACGCGCAGGCGCTCGTGCGCAATGCCGAGCGGCATCGAGCTCCTCTCGAACATCTGCCGGCATCGGCAGGCGATCATGCTGAACGGCCGCGGCAACGACGCCGAGCATCGTCTGCCCGATCCACCGCTGGACCTACGACCTGAAGGGCGAGCTGCTCGGCGCGCCGCATTTCGCCGACAACCCGTGCCTCAATCTGCGCCGCGTCGCCGCTCACGAACTGGAACGGACTCCTGCTTCGACGGCCCGCGCGACGTGACAGCGCGACCTCGCGGGCATCCCGGCGTCCGCATGTTCGACTTCTCGGACCACGTGCTCGACCGGATCGAGATGCACGAGTGCAACTACAACTGGAAGACCTTCATCGAGGTCTACCTCGAGGACTACCACGTCGAGCCCGTTCCATCCGGGCCTCGGCCAGTTCGTCACCTGCGACGACCTCGAAGTGGGAGTTCGGCGACTGGGTATTCGGTGCAGTCCGTCGGCGTGCAACAACGGGCTCGCGAAGCCCGGCACGAAGACCTACGAGCGCTGGCACAAGGCGGTCGCTCGACTACTACTCGCGGCGAGACGCCGCCGCACGGCGCGATCTGGCTGACCTACTACCCGAACATCATGGTCGAGTGGTATCCGCACGTGCTCGTCGTCAGCACGCTCATCCCGCGCGGCGTCGACCAAGACGACCAACGTCGTCGAGTTCTACTACCCCGAGGAGATCGCGCTGTTCGAGCGCGAGTTCGTCGAGGCCGAGCAGGCTGCGTACCTCGAGACGGCGCAGCGAGGACGACGAGATCGCCGAGCGCATGGACGCCGGGCGCAGCGCGCTCTACGCGCAGGGGCGCAGCGAAGACGGGCCGTACCAGTCGCCGATGGAGGACGGCATGCAGCACTTCCACGAGTTCCTCCGCCGCGAGCTCGAGCCGCGCCTCCCGGCGCCCTGAAGCCGTCGAGACGGCGATCGATGTTCACGACGCTCATCAGCACAGCGGAGCTCGGCGCGCGGGTCGGCGTTCCGGGCGATCCGTCGCTCGTGATCGTCGATGTCCGCCACGATCTCGCGCAGCCGGAGGCCTGGGGCGAGAGCGCGTACCGGGTCGGCCATCTGCCCGGTGCCCGGTTCCGCGCACCTCGACCGTGACCTTTCCGCTGCCAGGACCGGGCGCAACGGCCGCCATCCGCTGCCCGACGCGCAAGCGTGCGCGCGCGTGTTCGGCCGCCTGGGTGTCGACGCGACGAAGCAGGTCGTCGCGTACGACCAGGCCCGGGCATGTATGCCGCGCGGCTGTGGTGGATGCTGCGCGCGCGCTGGGGCACGAAGCGGCGGCGGTGCTCGACGGGGCTTTGCCGCGTGGACGCGCGAGGGTCGGCCCGTCACGACCGAGATTCCGGAATTTCGCGAGACGAGCTTCGTGCCGCGCGGTCTGCCCGCCACCATCGAGGCGCCGGCCATTGCGGCAGAATCTCGCGACACCTTCGTTCGTGCTGCTGGATGCCCGCGCACGCGAGCGCTATCGCGGTGACGTCGAGCCGCTCGATCCCGTCGCCGGGCACATCCCCGGCGCGCTCAACCGGCCGTATCCTCGAGAACCTCGGGCCGGACGGCCGGTTCAAGCCGGCTGCCGCTCTCGCGACGGAGTTCGACGCGCTTCTCGCCGGTCGCGCCGCGAGCGATCGTCGTCCACTATTGCGGGTCCGGCGTCACCGCGTGCCACAACCTCCTCGCGATGACGCGCGCCGCGCGCCCGGAGCGCGGCTCTACCCCGGCTCGTGGAGCGAGTGGTGCTCCGACTCCGCAGCGGCCCGTGGCGCGTGGCGACACGTAACGACCGTTAGCGCTCGAAGAAACGCAGCAGACGGCATCGCGGCGCCGCGTAACGGCCAATGGCGCGCGGCCACGCGTAACATGGACGCCTTCCAACGCTTGAGGATCGCGTCATGGCATCGAATTCCCGGTTGCAGGATCGCGTGGCCATCGTCACGGGCGCCGCGCGCGGCATCGGCCTCGCGTGCGCGCAACGCTTTCCGCCGACGGCGCCGCTGTCGTGCTCGCCGATCGCGACGAGAAGGCCGGCGCGGCCGCCGCGGCATCGATCACCGGTGCCGAGTTCGTCGGCGGCGACGTCTCCCGCAAGGCGGACGTCGAAGCGATCGTCGCCCGCGCGCTTGCCCGCCATGGGCGCGTCGACATCCTCGTCAGCAACGCGGGAATAACGCATGCCTGCGAGTTCCTGGACCTGGCCGAGGAGGACTTCGACCGCGTGCTCGCGGTGAATCTCAAGTCGATGTTCCTCTGCGGCCAGGCAGTGGCGCGGTCGATGGTGAAGCAAGGAATCCGCGGATCGATCGTCAACATGTCGTCGGCCAACGCCGTCGTCGCCATCCCGAAACCAGGTGCCGTACGTCGTCTCCAAGGGCGGCATCGCCCAGCTGACGAAGGTGATGGCCGTCGCGCTCGCGCCGCACGGCATCCGCGTCAACGCGATCGGGCCCGGGACGATCCTGACCGAGCTCTCGAAACGAGGCGGTGCTGACGGACGATGCGGCGCGCCGAAAGATCCTCGTCGCGAACGCCGCTCGGGCGCTGCGGCGAGCCGGGAAGAAGTCGCTTCCGTCGCCGCGTTCCTCGCAAGCGACGACGCGTCCTATCTCACGGGGCAGACGATCTACCCCGACGGCGGGCGGCTTGCGCTCAACTGCACCGTTCCTGTCGCCTGAGGGGCCGCGCTTGCCTGGTCACGACCTGCATAGCGTCCGGCGAAGGCAATTCGAGCCTTCTGGCATTCGTATTCATAATCCGTCGCCGCCAGCGAAACGTCGCGCCCCGAAATGGCGCGCTTGCAGAATCTCTTGTTACATCTTCCCGTGGCCTCAGCGGTTCGCCGCGGACTACAATGGTTCGGTCAACGTCGGAGACCGATCATGCCAAAGCGTATCCTCCGAGGCGCCCTGCCCATGGTGGTGACCACCGCGGTGACCACATTCTGGCCGCCGCATGTGCGCTCCCGCGCGCTCACGCGGACATCTACACCTGGACCGATGAATCGGGCAGGGTAAACATCAGCAATCTCGCGCCTCCCGAGGGCGCTCGCGTGACCAAGGTCGCCGTCGAGACGGCAGGCAAGCCCGTGGCGCGCGACGAGGCTCGGGAAGCGCTGCGCGAGGCCGAGGTCCGGCTCTTGGCGGAGCGGGTGCGGCAGCTGCAGAACGACGTCGACCTCGCGAAGCGTCCCGCGCCGGCGCCGGTCGAGTATCGGGCGGTGCAGTCCGCTCCCATGGCACCGCCGATCATCCAGTACATCACGTTGGAAGCCCCCAATATCCTGCCCCCGCGCCGCAGCCCGCGAGTTACGGATGCAACTCCGGCTGGCCGGATTGCATCGTTCGGGTGGTATCCGGGTTACTACCCCTACTACCCCGTGAACGTCTTCGTGCCGCGCCATCGCCCCGGTCAGGACCGCCCGGACCGCCCGGACCGACCCGACCGCCCGGGTCCGCCCGCCGAACTTCCGCGCCCCCACATCGCGCCGTGGTTGCCGATAGCCGGGCCCGGCGGTCGCGATTCTAGGCGCCCCAGACGGGCGCCTTCAGGCGCGGCGCGAACCGGGAAGCGCGCGCGATCTACGTCAACGCGTTCCCTAACCCTCGGCGCCGAGCGCCCAGTCGGCGAGCGCGAGATAGCGCGATCCGCCGCGAGCTTGCTGCGACACCGCGAGCGTCATCCGCGCGACATTCCAGACGATAGGCGCCGCCAGCGCAGTGCCGGCGCGCGAGGCATCGAGCAGTCGCGTCCTGCCGCGACGGACGAGCGTCACGTGTGGATGGAAAGCGCGCCGCTCGAGCTCGAATCCGGCGGCGGCGAGCTCATCCCCGGAGGCGTATGCGCGAGCCGCTCGAGCGAGGCGTCGGGTGACGACGGGCCCGCCCACGCGATGCCCTGCTTGTGGAACGCGCCGATCCGGTCGAGCGTCATCGTGAAGGGCGGCACCGCTGCGGCCGCAACCGGGCCGATCTCCCGCAACAATCGCGCGCGACCCTCCGTCACATTCCCGATAAAGGCGAGCGTCAGGTGCAGGTTCTCCGCCGCGGGGCTCGCCCGCCGGTCTCGCGCGGCGCAGCTCGCGCGCGAGCACGTCGAGCGCCGCGCACGCGCCGGCGTCCGGCCACAACGCGAAGAACACCCGCGACGTTGCGTCCGCAGCCGGCGACATCGTCACAGGGCTCTCGCCGCCGCGAAGTCGAGCCCAATCCGAACATTTCGGTGATCGCGTTCAAGCGCCAGCGCGCGTTGGGAACGATGATCGCCGATGGAGGATGGCGCCGGGAAGTCCGCGGGTCCGCCCCGTGCGAAATCCCTGGAAAACGAAACCGCGCCACCTTTGCGGATGGCGCGGCTCGCGACGTCACTGAAAAAGGCGCGCTTAGGCGTTGGCAGCTTTCCTCTCGCCGCCGGCCTTCTTCGTCGAAGAACTGCTCGTCCTCGGTCGAGTGGCTCAGCGCCGTCGTCGACGATTGGCTGCCCTGCACCGTCGTCGTGACCGCATCGAAGTAGCCGGTGCCGACTTCGCGCTGGTGGCGCACCGCGGTGAAGCCCTTCTCGCGCCGCGGCGAACTCGGCTTCCTGCAGCTCGACGAACGCGCTCATGTTGTTGCTGCGCGTAGCCGTGCGCGAGGTTGAACATCGAGTAGTTGAGGCTGTGGAAGCCGGCAAGCGTGATGAACTGGAACTTGTAGCCCATCGCGCCCAGCTCGCGCTGGAACCGCGCGATCGTCGCGTCGTCGAGGTTCTTCTTCCAGTTGAACGACGGCGAGCAGTTGTACGCCAGCATCTTGTCCGGGTACTTGCGCCTGGATCGCCTCGGCGAAGCGCTTCGCGAAGTCGAGATCGGGCTTGCCGGTCTCGCACCAGATCAGGTCCGCGTACGCCGCGTACGCGAGGCCGCGCGAGACCGCCTGCTCGAAGCCCGCGCGCGTCTTGTAGAAGCCCTCGACGGTGCGCTCGCCCGTGCAGAACGGCTTGTCGTTGTCGTCGACGTCGGAAGTCACGAGGTCGGCCGCCTCGGCATCGGTGCGGGCGAGGACGATCGTCGGCACGCCCATGCAATCGGCGGCGAGCCGCGCCGCGATCAGCTTCTCGACCGCTTCGCGCGTCGGGCACGAGCACCTTGCCGCCCATGTGGCCGCACTTCTTCACCGACAGCCAGCTGGTCTTCGAAGTGAACGCCGGCGGCGCCCGCCTCGATCATCGACTTCATCAGCTCGAACGCGTTGAGCACGCCGCCGAATCCGGCCTCGGCATCGGCGACGATCGGCGCGAAGAAATCGATGTCGCCCTTGCCTTCCATGTGCTGGATCTGATCGGCGCGCATGAACGTGTTGTTGATCCGTCGCACGACCATCGGCACCGAGTTGACCGGATAGAGCGACTGGTCCGGATACATTTCGCCGGCGATGTTCGCGTCGGCCGCCACCTGCCAGCCCGGACAGGTAGATGGCCTTCAGGCCCGCCTTGACCTGCTGCAGCGCCTGGTTGCCCGTCAGCGCGCCGAGCGTGTTGACGAACGGCTCGTCGTTGACGAGCTTCCAGAGCTTTCCGCGCCGCGCCGCGCGAGCGTGTGCTCGATGTGCACGGAGCCGCGCAGGCGTACGACGTCTTCCGCCGTGTAGCCGCGCTTGATGCCTTTCCAGCGAGGGTTTTCCGCCCAGTCCTTCTTGAGCCTTGCCGCTTCCAGATCGTAGTTCATCGACGACTCCCATCGTATGCATCGTGGCCAGACCGGATCGCCCGACGAAGGCGAGCCGGAACCTTGGTCAGCGGGATCCGCAGCGTGAAGCCGCGCGGATTCCACAGCGTGAAACGCACGGCGAACCAGTCGCCGGGCGCTTCACTGCACGGACCGGCGAGGATCGCTCGGCCGGTCGGGCGGGCATGGATGGGGTTGTGGTACCAGGCCCTTCATAGCAACTGCGATCCGAGGTCGGTCGACAGCGGCTCGTGATTAATGACAACGCTACCAAAGACATCGGCCGCTGACAAGCAATTTATCGCGTTGCAATATACAAATTGTTTTCTAAAATCAATGTGTTAAAAATCGATTCCATGATGCGGAATTCCTTTGTAAGTTTCTCCGGTTTGATCTGCTGCGACGCAGTAGAAATCGACTGTGCCATCGCTCAGCTGCGAGCTTGCTGTCATCGCAGCCCATTGAATTAACGAGCTATCCTGGAAGCGTGCACGGCCGAGAAGGAGGACTCAGGCGAATGCCGCGTTCGGAAATGGATTCCATTTTCGTGTGGGAGCGGTGCCCGCCGACACTCGCCACCTTTCGGATTGCGGTCGCGCGCCTCGTACTGCGCTCACGTGGCGCGATTTGCCGTTCGCTTGACACCCGCACGGGTCGGTGCAAACGTTGGCGGCTCCACTCGCGAGACGAACAAAGGAGAACGACATGCGTTTGCCTCCCCTCATCGTCGCTGGCGCGCTCGCCATGCTGGCCGCTGCCCCGAGCGGAGGACAACCGGGCGACCCCAATCTCGGACGAAGTCTCGCCGCCACGTGCGCCAACTGCCATGGGACGAACGGCGTTTCGGTCGGCGAGGTCGCTTCGCTCGCGGGCAGGCCGAAGGACGAGCTCGCGCGCAAGATGCAGGACTTCAAGGCGGGACGCGTGCCGGGGACGATCATGCCGCAGCTTGCGAAGGGCTTCACCGACGAGCAGATCGACGTCGTGGCCGCATGGTTCGCCGCGCAGGCCGCGAAATGAGGAGGCCCGGCATGAACGCGCAGCGACGCGACTTCCTGAAGGCGCTCGGCGCCGCTTCGGCGTTCGCGGCGATACCCGGCTGCGCGACCATGGGACCGTCGAGCGGCAAGGTCGTGGTCATCGGCGGCGGATACGGCGGCGCCACGGCCGCGCGGTACATCCGCATGTGGAGCGACGCGCGGATCGACGTGACGATCGTCGAGCCGAGCCTCGACTTCGTCTCGTGTCCGATGTCGAACCTCGTGCTGGGCGGCAGCCGGACGCTCGCCGAGATGACAGTGAGCTATGACAACCTTGCCCGGCGGCACGGCGTCAGGTTCGTCCGCGACACCGCGACCGCCATCGACGCCGGACAAGCGCGTCGTCAAGCTCGGCGCGCGGAAGCGACCTGCCGTACGACCGCCTCATCCTGTCGCCGGGCGTGGACTTCATGTGGGACAAGGTGCCCGCGCTCGACAACGCTCGTCGCGCAGGAAACGATCCTGCACGCATGGAAGGCGGGACCGCAGACCGTAGCGCTGCGCCGGCAGCTCGAGGCGATGGAGGACGGCGGCGTTTACGTGCTGTCGATTCCGGTCGCGCCGTATCGCTGCCCGCCGGGCCCCTACGAGCGGGCGTGCCAGGTCGCCTGGTACTTCAAGCGCGCGAAGCCGAAATCGAAGGTGCTGGTCCTCGACGGCAACGCCGACGTCACGTCGAAGGGGCCGCTATTCAAGAAGGCATGGGCGGAGGAATACGCGGGAATCGTCGAGTACCGGCCGAATTACGTGCTGACGGACGTCGACGTGGCGACGCGGACCGCGAAATTCGACGTGCAGGACAACGTCCGCGCGAGCGTGCTCAACGTCGTTCCGCCGCAGCGCGCGAGCGCAATCACCCGCTCCGCAGGAGTCGTCACCGCGAACGACCGCTGGTGCGACGTCGATTTCGTGACCTTCGAATCGGTCAAGGTGAAGAACATTCATGTGCTGGGCGACGCAATCCAGCCGGCGACCGCCATGCCCGAAGTCGGGTCATATGGCGAATCAGCATGCCAAGGTCTGCGCCGCCGCGGTCGTGGCGCTCCTGTCGGGGCAGGCGCCGAATCCCGCGCCGGTGCTGACGAACACGTGCTACAGCTTCATCACCGACAAGGACGTCGTGCACGTCTGCTCGGTCCACCAGTACGACAAGGAAAAGAAGACCGTGCTGCCGGTCCAGGGCTCCGGCGGCCTGTCCCCGGCGATGAGCGAGCTCGAAGGCCGGTACGCGTGGAACTGGGCGAAGAACATCTGGGCCGACATGCTGGCGTAGCAACGACGCAGATCGTCAGTGCCCGCGTCGCGAGGCATCGGGTGTGGAGGGGCCGTCGGGCTCAGCCACCCCATGCGCCCGACAGCCCCTCGCACACCCGCGACATGCTGCGACAGCGACAAAAACGGCGCCTCGCGGCGCCGTTTTGTCCTTGCCAGTCCCGCGCTTCAGGCGACCGGCTCGGGCTCTTTCGACTCCTCGAACACGAGGCGCACCTTGCCGTCGTCGTCGACGTCGATCGTCACCTGTCCGCCGCTCGACGAGCCGGCCGAACAGGAGCTCGTCGGCGAGCGCCTTCCTGATCGTGTCCTGGATGAGGCGCGCCATCGGCCGCGCGCCCATCTGCGGATCGAAGCCCTTCTTCGCGAGGAACGTCCTTGAGCTTCGGCGTGAACGTCGGCTCGACCTTCTTCTCGTGCAGCTGGTTCTCGAGCTCGAGCAGGAACTTGTCGACGACCTTGCAGGATGACGTCGTGGTCGAGCTGTCGCAAACGAGATCGTCGCGTCGAGGCGATTGCGGAATTCCGGCGTGAACAGGCGCTTGATCTCGGCCATCTCGTCGCCGGCCTCCTTGGCGTTCGTGAAGCCGATCGTGCCCTTCGCGAGCTCGTGCGCGCCGGCGTTGGTGGTCATGATGATCGTCACGTTGCGGAAATCGGCCTTGCGCCCGTTGTTGTCGGTGAGCGTGCCGTGGTCCATCACCTGCAGCAGGATGTTGTAGATGTCCGGGTGCGCCTTCTCGATCTCGTCCATCAGCAGCACGCTGTACGGGTGCTTGGTGATCGCCTCGGTGAGCTGGCCGCCCTGGTCGAAGCCGATGTAGCCCGGAGGCGCGCCGATCATCCGCGACACCGCGTGGCGCTCCATGTACTCGGACATGTCGAAGCGGATCAGCTCGATGCCGAGGCAATAGGCGAGCTGCCGCGCGACCTCGGTCTTGCCGACGCCGGTGGGACCGCTGAACAGGAAGTTGCCGATCGGCTTCTGCGGGTTGCCGAGTCCCGAGCGCGCCATCCGGATCGCGGCGACGAGCGCGTCGATCGCCTTGTCCTGGCCGAACACGACGTTCTTCAGGTCGCGGTCGAGCGTCTTCAGCGCGTTGCGGTCGTCGGAGGTGACGTTGCTGCGCCGGAATGCGCGCGATCTTGGCGACGATCTCCTCGATCTCCGCCTTGCTGATCACCTTCTTCTGCTTCGACCGCGGCAGGATCTTCTGCGCGGCGCCGGCCTCGTCGATGACGTCGATCGCCTTGTCCGGCAGGTGGCGATCGTTGATGAACCGCGCCGAGAGCTCGGCCGCGGTCGTGAGCGCGGCCGGCGCGTACTTGACGCCGTGATGCTGCTCGAAGCGCGACTTCAGGCCCTTGAGGATCTCGATGGTCTCGGCGATCGAGGGCTCCGGCACGTCGACCTTCTGGAAGCGCCGCGACAGCGCGTGATCCTTCTCGAAGATCTGCCGGAACTCGCCGTACGTCGTGGCGCCGATGCACTTCATCGCGCCGGTCGACAGCGCGGGCTTCAGCAGGTTCGACGCGTCGAGCGTGCCGCCCGATGCCGCGCCGGCGCCGATGATCGTGTGGATCTCGTCGATGAACAGGATCGACTTCGGGTTTTCGGCGAGCTGCTTCAGCACCGCCTTCAGGCGCTGCTCGAAATCACCGCGGTATTTCGTTCCGGCGAGCAGCGCGCCCATGTCGAGCGAATACACCTGGTAGTCGAGCAGGAGCTCCGGCACGTCGCCTTCGTTGATGCGGCGCGCGAGCCCTTCGGCGATCGCCGTCTTGCCCACGCCGGCCTCGCCGACCAGCAGCGGGTTGTTCTTGCGGCGCCGGCACAGCACCTGGATCACGCGCTCGAGCTCGTGCGCGCGGCCGATCAGCGGGTCGGTCTTGCCCTGCTTCGCCATCGTGTTGAGGTTGATCGTGTAGGCTTCGAGCGCGCCCTGCGCCTCGCTCGCCGTTCTCGCTCTCCTCCTTCGCCTCGGCCTTCTCGTGCTTCTGCTGCGGGTTCTTGGTGATGCCGTGCGAGATGTAGTTGACGACGTCGAGCCGCGTGACGCCGCGCTGGTTCAGGAAATAGACCGCGTGCGATTCCTTCTCGCCGAAGATCGCGACCAGCACGTTGGCGCCGGTGACTTCCTTCTTGCCCGACGACTGCACGTGCAGGATCGCGCGCTGGATCACGCGCTGGAAGCCTTGCGTCGGCTGCGTGTCGGCGTCCGAGTGCGGAGAGAGCCGCGGCGTGTGCTCGCTGATGAAATCGGCAAGGACGCCGCGCAGCTCGTCGAGGTCCACTCCGCACGACTTCAGCACCTCGGCAGCCGACGGATTGTCCAGCATCGCGAGCAGCAGGTGCTCGACGGTGATGAACTCGTGCTGCTTCTGCCGGGCCTCGACAAAAGCCATATGGAGGGAAACTTCCAGTTCCTGCGCGATCATCTCGATTGCCTCTTTCACCGCGATCCACCGCGCCGCGGATTGCGGCGCTGGCGTTGCCTACGCTCAAGTCTCCTCCATCGTGCACTGCAGCGGGTGCTGGTGCCGCCGCGCGAGATCGATCACCTGATCGACCTTCGTCGTCGCGACTTCGCGCACGTACGTCCCGCAGACCCCCATCCCCTCGCGATGCACCTGCAGCATCACTTGCGTGGCCCTTTCCCGGCTCATCGCGAAAACAGTCTGCAACACGACAACGACAAAGTCCATCGGTGTGTAATCGTCGTTGAGCAGACAGGACCTTGTACAGCGGCGGAGGCTTGAGGCGGGTTTTCTCCGCCTCGAGGATGCTGCCGTCCTGCTGCTGGTTAGCCATTGTCCACTATTTACGGCCAAACGTTAGATAGGTCTATGTTTGATGATTGCAACAGATTATTCAAGAGGAGGCGCAAATGCGCCCCGGCGCCTTGACGGCGGCCCGGAACGTGCGCGTAATGGCGATTTGGCGGGCAGACAGGCGGCCATTGGATCGGCATGACGCGCGCGCCGGCGCCGCAGGAACGGGCGTCGACGGATGCGCGCAGTTCGCTTTGGTTCTCCGGCGTGCGAATGCGTCGCCGAATGTCAGCCGCGCTTGCGCCTTCGGGCGGCTTGCTTCATCGCCTGCAAACGGTGTAGCCCACACGGCTCGCGGCAGCCGCGCGATCCGGCGGCGGGCCGCCGCCGGATGCGGCGTTACATCCGCTCGATCATGGCCTTGCCGAAGCCCGAGCACGACACCTGCGTCGATCCCGGCATCAGGCGCGCGAAGTCGTAGGTCACAACCTTGTCGGCGATCGCTTTCTCGAGGCTCGCGGTGATCCGGCTCGCGGCTTCCTTCCAGCCCATGTGGACCAGCATCATCTCGGCCGACAGGATTTCCGAGCCCGGATTGACGTAGTCCTTGCCCGCGTACTTGGGCGCGGTGCCGTGCGTCGCCTCGAACATCGCCACCGTGTCCGACAGGTTCGCCCCCGGCGCGATGCCGATGCCGCCGACCTGCGCGGCGAGCGCGTCCGAGATGTAGTCGCCGTTCAGGTTGAGCGTCGAAATCACGTCGTATTCCTCCGGCCGCAGCAGGATCTGCTGGAGGAAGGCGTCGGCGATCACGTCCTTGACGATGATTTCGCCGCCCGGTCTTCGGATTCTTGAACTTGCACCACGGGCCCGCCGTCGATCGGCTGCGGCGCCGAATTCGCGTTGCGCGATCGCGTAGCTCCAGTCGCGGAAGCCGCCTTCGGTGAACTTCATGATGTTGCCCTTGTGCACGATCGTCACCGACCGGCGGTCGTTGTCGATCGCATACTGGATCGCCTTGCGCGTCAGGCGCTCGGTGCCTTCGCGCGACACGGGCTTCACGCCGATGCCGGAAGTGGCGGGGAAGCGGATCTTTCTTGACACCCATTTCGCGGATGAGGAAATCGATCGAGCTTCTTCGCGCCTTCGGATTCGGCCTCCCATTCGATCCCGGCGTAGATGTCCTCCGAGTTCTCGCGGAAGATCACCATGTCGACCTTTTCCGGGCGCCTTGAGCGGGACTCGGCACGCCGGCGAAGTGCTGCACCGGCCGCAGGCAGACGTAGAGGTCGAGCTCCTGGCGCAGAGCGACGTTGAGCGAGCGGATGCCGCCGCCGACTGGCGTGGTCAGCGGACCCTTGATCGAGACGACGTAGTCCTTGACGATCGCGAGCGTCTCTTCGGGCAGCCAGACGTCGGGGCCGTAGACCTTGGTCGATTTCTCGCCGGCGTAGATCTCCATCCAATGGATCTTCCGCTTGCCGCCGTAAGCCTTGGCGACGGCGGCATCGACGACCTCGACCATCACCGGCGTAATATCGACGCCGGTGCCGTCGCCCTCGATGTAGGGGATGATCGGGTTGTCGGGGATGTTGAGGCTAAAATCCTTGTTGACCGTGATCTTGCTGCCGCCGGCCGGGATCTTGACGTGCTGATA
>ERZ1370068.1775-contig-11714_pt1 | contig 55230 bp, 63 predicted proteins | sample MGYA00561227_ERZ1370068 | MGnify/ENA primary metagenome ERZ1370068 (study PRJEB38410, sample SAMEA6850437) | metagenome | study: Metagenomic assessment of the ecological functions of the soil: analysis of the soil microbiota associated with the... | reverse complement strand
GTGTACTTCGTTCAGTTACGCTGTTGCTATCCCTCTGCTCTCACGTCGAGGAGAAGGGCCTCCCGCATCGTCGAGGCGCGCGCCTCGCGCAGCACGCGCGAGGAAGCGCAGACGTTCTACGCCGAGCACCAGGGAAGCCGTTCTTCAACGACCTGGTCGAGTACATGACCTCGCGCCCCGTGCTGCTCACCACCCTCTCGAGCGCGGACTGCGATCGCGACCCTCCACGAGGTCGTGGGCGCCACCGATCCGGCCCAGGCGGCGCCGAGGCACGGTCGGGCGCTGTTCGGACGGAGCAAGCAGATGAACTCGGTCCACGCCTCCGGACGGCTCGGCGGCCAGCGCCGAGCGCCAGGTGAAAGCTCTTCTTCCGGGGTGGCGGCTCTGGCCCGCTGAGGTCCTCCGCCGCACCGGTCCGTTCATTCGTGCGACGGTCGGGCCGGTGACGTCGGGGTCAGGCGGTCCTCCCGCGGGGTGTTCCCTGCCGGTGGATCGGGGGTCGTCGGCTGAACGATTCCGGTAGCCTATGCTACGGTGCCAGACCATCGAGGCTCCATTGGGCTTGTCTCAGCTATGACTACGTTCGTCATCGATCTCGGACCCTTACCCCAAGGGGCGAGCAGGGTTCGGCTGGGTCCGACGCGGTCGACCTGGGGTTGCCGGCGGAGGATTGGCCCCGGGTCCCATCGTCGCCGACATCCTCGTCGAGAGGGGCGGCGACCGGGTTTCGGTCGTGGCGACTCAGTTCCTCGGCTCATCTGGAGTGCGTTCGCTGTCTGCGTCGTTACGGGCGACGGTTCGGGCGCCGCTCGAGACTTCGCCCGGACCGCGCGGGCACCGGACACCGCGGCGAGGAAGAAGAGCTCCGAGCGCGACGATTACATGAGATTTCACGACGGGCGGCAGTTGGACCTTGCGAGGCGTGAGGGAGCCTGCTGCTCGAGCTGCCGATGGCACCGCATTGCCGGACGACTGTCGTGGACTGTGTCCCCCGGTGCGGCGCCGACCTGAACGAAGGGCCCCTGCGAATGCGCGGTCAGAACCCGGGCATAACGCCCGATAACCCGATCTAGATCGGGAGGCGGATCATGGCGGTTCCGAAGCGGCGACACTCCAGCACCCGCGGCAAAAAGCGCCGCACCCACTGGAAGCTGCAAGGCCCCGGGCCTCAACACCTGCAGCCATTGCAGCAGCCCCAAGCAGCCGCACCGGGTCTGTCCGAACTGCGGCTACTACGACGGCGAAGAGATCGTTCCGCCGCGCGGCGAGTGAGCCATCCGAGGCCACGATGGCCTCGATCCCGCGCATCGGGATCGACGCGATGGGAGGGGACTTCGGTCCCTCGGCGGTGGCGGCGGGGATCGCGCTCGCGCTTCGCGAGATGCCGGGCCGTTTCGCGGTGACCCTGGTCGGCGACGAAGGCGAGATCCGGCCGGCGTTCAAGCAGCGCCAGCGCCGACGGCGCTGCCGATCGAGGTCGTCCACGCCGCCGAGCACGATCGAGATGGCCGAGAAGGCGGCGCCAGCCGCGCGCCGCAAGAGCCGAGTCGTCGCTCGGCGTCCTCGACCCAGCTCCACAAGGACGGCAAGCGTCGACGCGATCTTCAGCGCCGGCAACACCGGCGCGGTGGTGCGCGACCGCGCTGCTCGGCCTCGGCCGCCTCGAGTCGGTGTCGCGCCCGGCGCTCGCCGCGTTCATGCCCAACACCGGGCGGCGGCACGGTGGTGCTCGACGTCGGCGCCAACGCCGAGTGCAAGGCCGTCTACCTGGTCCAGTTCGCGCACATGGGATCGGTCTACGCGCGCTACCTGCTCGGGCGCGAGAACCCGCGGGTCGGCCTGCTGTCGATCGGCGAGGAGGGACACCAAGGGCAACGCCGCTGGTGCTCGAGGCGCTGCCGCTGCTGCGGCGCGCGCAGCACCTCAACTTCATCGGCAACGTCGAGGGCCGCGACGTGTTCAAGGGCACCTGCGACGTGGTCGTCACCGACGGCTTCACCGGCAACGTGCGTGCTCAAGACCGCCGAGAGCGTGGCGGCTCATGCTGGCGCACAAGATGCGCGAGGAGCTCGCAGCGCGATCTGCTCGCGCGATCGGGCGCGCTGCTGCATGCGGCCGGCGCTGCGGCGCGCTCAAGGACGCAGATCGACTGGGAGGAGTACGGCGCGGCGCCGCTGCTCGGCGTCAACGGCGTGTGCTTCATCGGACACGGCAGCAGCAGCGCGCGCGCGTTCCGCAGCGCGATCCGCACCGCTCGCGCGCGTTCGTCGAGAAGCGGGTGAACGAGCACATCCGCGAGGAGATCCAGGCGGACCATGATCACCGCGGCCTGACGCGCATCCGCGGGCGCCACCATCGTCGGCACCGGGATGTACGTGCCCGAGCGCGTGCTCACCAACGCCGACCTCGAGCAGCATCGTCGACACCTCGGACGAGTGGATCCTCGAGCGCACCGGGATCCGCGAGCGCCGGATCTCGGCGCCCGAGAACAGGCGTCCTCCGATCTCGCGCGTGATCGCCGCGCCAGCGCGCGCTCGAGATGGCGCGGACTCGAGCGCCGACCAGGTCGACCAGATCATCGTCGCCACCACCACCCCGGACCGCTACCTGCCGTCGTGCGCGTGCACGCTCAGGCCAAGCTCGGCGCGAAGCGCGCCGCCGGCCTACGACGTGTTCGCGGCGTGCAGCGGCTTCATCTACGGCGCTCGGTATCGCGCGCGGCGCGATCGGCACCGGCATGGCCGATACGGTGCTGGTCATCGGGGTGGAGCAGCTGTCGCGGATCGTCGACTACACCGACCGCAACACCTGCGTGCTGTTCGGCGACGGCGCCGGCGCGGCAGTGCTGCGGCCGTGCGCGCCGGAACAGGGCATCCTCTCGGTCTCGATCCACAGCGACGGCGTGCTCGGCGACCTGCTCGAGATCCCGGCCGGCGGCTCGCTGCGTCCGGCGAGCCACGAGACGGTGAACGAGCGCGGGCACTTCATCAGGATGAAGGGCAAGGAGCTGTTCAAGGTCGCGGTGCGCGGCATGGAGGAGAGCCTGCGCATCGCGCTCGAGCCGCGCGGGACTTGCTCGCGCGGACCTCGATCTCGTCGATCCCGCACCAGGCCAATCAGCGGATCATCGACGCCATGCGCGAGCGGCTCGGCGTCCCGGCCGACAAGGTGATCATGAACATCGAACGCTACGGCAACACCTCGTCGGCGTCGATCCCGATCAGCCTCGACGAGCTGGTGCGCGCGGGGCGGCTCGAGCCCGGCGATGCGCGTCGGCTTCGTCGCCTTCGGCGGCGGCGCCACCTGGGGCGCCACCGTCGTCGCGATGGACCATGCCGGTGCCGGTGGCCGCGCGCAGGTGGACGGTGCGACCGTGCCGCGGTCGAGGCGCACGCGGTGAGGCTCGCCTTCCTGTTCCCGGGACAGGGCGCTCAGAGCGTCGGCATGGGCGCGGCGCTCGCCGAGCGTCACCGCTCGCGCGCGCAGGTGTTCGAGACCGCCGACGCGCGCGCTCGGCTACGCGCTGTCCGACGACTCTGCTGGTACGGGCCGGCCGAGGAGCTGCAAGAAGACGTCGCACACGCAGCCCGCGCTGCTGACGCACAGCGTCGCGGCGCTGCGACTGCTCGAGGCCGCGGGCGTGCGACCGACCACGGTCGCCGGCCACAGCCTCGGCGAGTACTCGGCGTGCGTCGCGGCCGGGCGCGACTCGACTTCGAGGACGCGCTGCGGCCTGGTGCGCCGCCGCGGCGAGCTGATGCATCGCGCGGGCGTCGAGCGGCCCGGGAACGATGGCGGCCATCCTCGGGCCTCGAGCGCGATCAGGTCGAGGCGGTGTGCGCCGAGGCTCCGGTCGGTCGGGATCGTGCAGCGCGGCGAACCTGAACGCGCCCGGGCCAGGTCGCGATCTCGGGCGAGATCCCGGCGGTCGAGCGCGCCTGCGAGATCGCGCAAGGCGCAGGGCGCCAAGCGCGCCATCCGGCTCGAGGTCGCGCGGCGCGTTCCACTCGCCGCTCATGGAATCGGCGGCACGCGAGCTGGCGGAGGCGATCGACGCGCGTCGAGTTCCGCGACGCGTCGTGCCCGATGGTCAGCAACGTGAGCGCCAGCCCGGTGACCGCGGCCGCCGAGATCCGCGGCGCGCTCAAGGCGCAGCTCCTCGGCGCGGTGCGCTGGGAGGACTCGATGCGCGCACTGATCGCTGCGGGTGCGGAAGGGCTTCGTCGAGCTCGGCAGCGGCAAGGTGCTGCGCGGGCTGCTGCGCACCGTGGATCGGCAACGACTCAGGCGTGGAACGTCGAGGACGCCGACAGCCTCGAACGTCAGCGCTCGCGGGGCTCGGTTTCCATCTGCCCGCGGGGGATCGCGTCTGATGTCGCGAGACCATGCGGACAGCCGGCGGTGGAGCGCGACGCGCGAGCTCGCGGGCCAGGTCGCGTTCGTCACCGGCGGCGCGACCGGGATCGGCCTCGCGATCGCCCAGGCGCATCGGCGCGACGCGGCGCGACGGTCGCGATCTTCAACCGCAACCAGCGAGCGCGCGCGCCGCGGCGGTCGAGCGCTGCGCGGCGCGCGGCGTGCACGCGCGCACGCCGTTCGCGTGCGACGTCTCGGATCGGCGTCGGTCGAGGCCGCCTTCGAGGCAGGCGCTCGAGCGGACTGGAGCGCGTGGACGTGCTGGTCAACAACGCCGGCGTCACGCGCGACGGCGCTGTTCGATGCGCATGACCGACGAGCAGTGGGACGACGTGCTCGACACCAATCTCAGGGGCGCGTTCCGCTGCTGCCGCGGCGGTGGTGCGCACGATGATGAAGGCGCGCTACGGGCGGATCGTCAACGTGTCGTCGGTGGTGGGCCTGATGGGCAACGCCGGGCAGGCCAACTACGCGGCCGTCGAAGGCGCGGGCTGCTCGGCCTCACCAAGTCGCTGGCCCGCGAGCTGCGCGGGCGCTCGATCACCGTGAACGCGGTCTGCCCCGGCTACATCGAGACCGAGATGACCGCGGCGCTTGCCCGAGGCGGTGCGCACGGACCTCCTCGGCCGGATCCCGCTCGGACGCCTCGGGCGCGCCGGAAGAAGTGGCGGAGGTGATCGCCTTCCTCGCCTCCCCGCGTGCCGGCTACGTGACCGGCCAGGCATGGACCGTCGACGGCGGCATGGTGATGTAGACCGTCCACAGCCGTATCTGATTCGGTCCCAACCAACAAGGAGGTGAGATTCGTGGCGACGTTCAGTGAAGATCGTGTGAAGGAGATCATCGCGAAGGAGCTCGAAGTCGAGACCAAGCAGCTCACGCCCGAGGCCAAGTTCATCGAGGACCTGGGCGCCGACTCGCTCGACATCGTGGAACTGGTGATGGCGCTCGAGGAGGAGTTCGGGATCGACATCCCGGACGAGGACGCGGACAAGCTGAAGACCGTCGGCGACGCGATGAACTACCTCAAGTCGCACGCCGACGGCGTCACTGACGCCTCGCCTCGAACTCATCGCGGCCGCCGGCATCGCGGGCGCGGCATCCAACGGAGTCATTTCAAGGGAAGCATCCATGCAGGAAAACGGGCGAAACGGTGTTCGTCACCGGGACCGGCGTGATCTCGCCGCTCGGCAACGACACCGAGTACGTTCTGGAAGCGGCCTGATCGCCGGCGAGTCCGGGCGCAGGCCCGATCACGCGATTCGACGCTTCGGCCTACGACACGCGTTTCGCGTGCGAGGTGAAGGACTTCATCGACCGAAGGCGTCATCGACCGCAAGGACGCGAAGCGGATGGACCGCTTCGTCCAGTTCGCCGGTGGTGGCCAGCCACGAGGCCATCCGGAACTCCGGGCTCGATCTCGAGCATCGTCGACCGCGACCGCGTCGGGCGTCATCCTCGGATCGGGCATCGGAGGCATGGAGACCTTCGAGGCCCAGCACTCGCTGCTCAGGAGCGGGGCCCGGGCCGGGTCAGTCCGTTCTTCATCCCGATGATGATCTCCGACATGGCGGCCGGGCAGGTCTCGATCCAGTTCGGACTGCAAGGGCCCGAACTTCTGCACGGTTTCCGCGTGCGCCTCGGGCGCGCACGCGATCGGCGAAGCGCTTCGCCTGATCCGATGCGGGCGACGCCGACGTCGATCTTCGCGGGAGGCAGCGAAGCGACCATCACGCCGATGGCGCTCGCCGGCTTCGGAAACGCCCGAACCCTCTCCACACGTAACGATGACCCGCAGCGAGCCAGCCGTCCGTTCGACCAGGATCGGGACGGCTTCGTGATCGGCGAAGGCGCGGGCGTGCTCGTCCTCGAGAGCGAGGACCACGCCCGGCGCCGCGACGCCACGCTTCATCTGCGAGCTCGGCGGTTACGGCGCGTCCAGCGGATGCCTATCCACATGACCGCTCCCGTGCAGCGACGGCAGACGGCGCGGCGCGCGCCATGAAGCGCGCGCTGGAAGACGCGCAGCATGCGACCCGGACGACGTGCAATACATCAACGCCCACGGCACTTCGACGCCGACCGGCGACCCGATCGAGGTCGCGGCGGTGAAGCAGGTGCTGGGCGAGCACGCGCGCCGGACCGATGATGAGCTCGACCAAGTCCATGACCGGCCACCTGCTCGGCGCCGCCGGCGGACTCGAAGCGGTGGTGACCGCGCTGACGGTGGCGCGCGGGATCGTCCCACCCACCATCAACCTGGAAAACCGGATCCTCAATGCGACCTCGATTTCGTTCCGAATCAGGCCCGCGAACGCAACGCGTGAAGGCCGCCCTCTCGAACTCGTTCGGGTTCGGGGGCCACAACGTGACCCTGGCCCTGAAAGCCGTGAGCTGAAGACGCCGCGGCCGCCGGCGTGGCGGCCGCGGACGCAGCCGCGGCACACGTCCCCCCGTCCGCCCGCCACCGCCGTTGTTCCTGTCTGGCGGCTGGCTCGAACCTCGTTCGGCCCTCGCGCCGGCCGAGCGCGCCGGCGCCTCACCGGCATGTCCGCCGGTCGCTGAGCGAGCAGGAGGCGCAGATGATTGCCGAGTTCAGCCGCCACTACGGCCTCGACCTTCCGGAGCCCTGAGCTGCTCAAGCTCGCGCTCACCCACCGCTCCTACCTGCAGCGTCACCGGGCAGGGGCCGCGCGAATCCAACGAGCGGCCTCGAGTTCCTCGGCGACTCGGTGCTGGGGCTCGTCGACCAGCGAGTTCCTCTATCGCGAGCGCCCGAACGAGCACGAGGGCCAGCTCACCAAGACCAAGTCCCTGCTCGTCTCCAAGGCGATCCTGTCGCGCCGCGCGCTCGGCGATGGGACTCGGACGCTTCGTGCTGATGAGCCACTCCGAGATCGAGTCGGGCGGACGGCAGCGGCTCTCGATCCTGGCCGACGCGTTCGAGTCGGTGGTCGGCGCGATCTACCTCGACCTGGGCTTCGAGGCGGCGCGCGAGTTCATCGCGCGCTGGCTGCTGCGAGACACCGCGAGATCGTCGCCGACAAGCGCCACACGAACTTCAAGAGCCACCTGCAGGAGTACGTGCAGAGCACGTTCCGGACGCACCCGGTCTACCGCATCCGCAGCGAGATGGGCCCGGACCACTCGAAGCAGTTCAACGTCGAGGTCATGGTGGGACGTCGAGTGCTCGGATCCGGTCGTGGCCGGAACAAGAAGGAGGCGGAGCAGTCGGCGGCGCGAAACGCGCTCGAGCAGGTCGAAGGTACTGGCACCGGTCGTTCCTCGGAGCCCGAGCGTCGCCCGGACTCCGAACCGGTACCCGCGAGGACTCGCCTCGAGACGCCGGCCCCGCCGCGGACGGCCGAGCCGAGGGAGACCGCCGACAGCGAAGGCGGGAGGCGGCCGCGAGGTCGGCGCGGCGGACGGCGCGGCCGCGGGGAGGACGAGCCGGTTCGTGTGCAGCCGAAGCCATTGCCGGTCGAAGCGCGAGGTCCCGAGACTCCGACCATGGCGGGGAGACCTGCGGAGCGGCGCGATCGGTGTCCGCGCCAAAGGCCTCGATCGAGCTCGAGCGCGAGCTCGAGCCGCGGCCCCGCTACGTGGAAGAGGACGACATCGACGAGATCGGGCGGCCCGAGGGGACGCTGGAGGAGCGGCACATCGACCCCTTCGGCGTGAGCGAAGGCCGCGAGCGGGTCGCTCCGGCGTTCGGGGCGGCCTCGACGGAGCGGCCGGCGCCCGAGCCGGACACCGATCGCGACGACCCGCCGGCGGTCGAGGAGCCGGAAGGCCAGAGCGGTTCGGCGCCGTCGAACTTCGGCAGGAGTTCGGCCGGACTCGGCGCGGCCCGCGGGGGCTGACCGGTTCCCGCACGAACCGAACACATGGGAGCGGCGCTTCGGCGCCGCTCCTCTTCTTGTATGCCCAGCATGGGCGCTGACTGGGAGGTGAAAGTCCTCCGGGGACCTGGTCACAGGAACCCAAGGGAACCGCAAGGCGACTGTCCGCGAGGGCAACGCTGAAAGCAGCGGGGAACGAACCGACGGGCCGACGAACAGAAATCGGATACGAGGCGCTGCAGACCAGGGCGAGCGGGCAAGTGACCGCAAAGCTCTCGTGACCAAAGGTTGGCGGTGTAAATCCGGCAGTCGTGTCGGGAAGGCCAGCGATCTTATCTGGGGAGATCTCGCCTGACACCTGAAAGGGTGACGCGGCCGCGAGCTGCGGAGCGAGAAGTCAGCCGAGGCCGTAGTAGCGGCGAACACCGCGAAGGGCCAAACGATGGACGAGCGGAACGAACGTGGGACACGGAAGAGCCATGCGCCAGAAGTCCGAACAACTGGAGCTCGCGCTGGAGGCAAGGGTGAAGCCTCCCATGACCAGCGCAGCGGCGAAGCCCCGACGACGTCCGGCGAAGACGAACGCTCAAGGAGCGATCACCGGCTGATGGAGCAGGTGGTCGAACGCGTGAACGCGCTCGCGGCGCTGAAGCGTGTGAAGCAGAACAAGGGCAGTCCCGGCGCGGACGGGATGAGCGTGGACGACCTGACGCCGTATCTAGGCGTTGCACTGGGAAGCGATCCGCGCGCAACTGCTGGCGGGGAGCTATCAGCCGCAGCCCGTGAAGCGACAGGAGATCCCGAAGCCCGGCGGGGGCGCGAGGCATCTCGGCATCCCGACGGTGCTGGATCGGTTCATCCAGCAGTGCCTGTTGCAGGTACTGCAACCGCAGTTCGACCCGACGTTCTCCGACCACAGCTACGGCTTCCGACCGGGGCGCAGCGCGCACGATGCGGTGCGAGCGGCGCAGCAGTACATCCAGTCGGGGCGGCGCTGGGTGGCCGACGTGGACCTGGCAGAAGTTCTTCGATCGGGTGAACCACGACGTGCTGATGGAGCGACTATCGCGGCGGATCGCGGACCGACGCGTGCTGAGACTGATCCGTCGCTACCTGATGGCCGGAGTGATGGCCGACGGCGTAGTGGTGGAGCGACACGAGGGCACACCGCAAGGTGGCCCGCTGTCGCCACTGCTGGCCAACGTGCTGCTAGACGAAGTGGATCAGGAACTGGAGAGACGAGGCCTCGTGTTCGCGCGCTACGCGGACGACCTGAACGTGTACACCGGGTCGAAGCGAGCGGCGGACGATGCGATGGTCACGCTCAAGCGTTTGTTTGCGCGACTCCGGCTACAGGTCAACGAGGCCAAGAGCACGGTAGCGCGGGCGTGGGAACGCAAGTTCCTCGGCTACAGCTTCTGGATAGCCCCGGGACGAATGGTCCGCTTCCGCGTCGCACCGGCAGCCCTGGCGGAGATGAAGGCTCGCGTGCGGCAGATCACGAGCCGCACCGGAGGACGGAGCATGACGAGGATCGCTGAGGAACTGCGAAGCTACCTCACCGGCTGGAAGCTCTACTTCCAACTGGCCGAGACGCCAAACATCTTCCGCGAAATCGACAAATGGCTCCACCACCGGCTGCGCGCCGTACAGCTCAAGCAGTGGAAACGCGGCACCACCACCTACCGCGCACTCCGCGCCCGAGGACTCTCGGACAAGGTCGCACGGGAGGGGCGGCCCACGTCCGCCGCTGGTGGGCGGCCGCATTGCACCCAGCCTTCACCGCCGCTCTGCCTATCTCATACTTCGACCGGCTCGGCGTTCCCCGCCTCGCCGGTTGTTGAACCATCGAACCGCCGGATGCGGACCCGCATGTCCGGTGGTGTGGGAGGGATAGCGGGACGAACCCGCTACCCCTATCCCGATTAGTTCCGCTGCAGGACGGCCAAAAAGCGGGGCAGAGCCCCCGCCTAAAGCTGCCGCCCCGCAATTCACGACAGGCCCCTCGATTTCCATGCCTTTGACTGGCGTGACGGCAGCATTCGTATCTGGTTTTTCGAACGAATCCGCTCGATGTTCAGCGCGTCTCCGTTCCTGATCGATTGCATGAGCATCCTGCGTGCCAGACTCATTCTATCGCACGCGAATGGAGATAAACAGATTATTGTGAATGGTTTAGATCAGGAACTCGATGCTGTGACGCCGGCGGTCCGATCGTTGTGGTGGGACAAATTGTCCCGGCATAGATGATGAGCCTTCGTGAAGCGCCCCGCAGTCCATCGGTTCGACGCGGGTCAGATTGTCCCATCGCGCGACAGGTTGTCCCACTGGTCGGTCTTCGAATCCTTCAACCGCTGCGCCATGCGGTGAAGCGTGCGCCGGGAGATGCCCAGGATCCGGGCGGCCTCGCGTGCGGTTGCCCCGGTGCGCTCGAGCACCTGGAGCACGTGCCGCTGGATGACGTCCGAGAGCGCGGCGGACTCGGCAACCGCCTGTGCTTCCGCTCCCGGCTCGTCCGCGACCCCGGGAGGGAGGACCTCCGGCGTGATCAGTCCGTGCGTCGAGAGCAGCACGGCGCGTTCGACGACGTTCACCAGCTCGCGGACGTTCCCGGGCCACGAGTAGTCCGTGAGCACGCGCAGGGCGTCCGCGGAGAACTGCGCCGGGCGTCCGACTCGCGGACGTACTTGCGCAGGAAATGGTCGAGCAGGATGGGAATGTCCTCGCGCCGCTCGCGCAGTGGAGGCAGCGTGATCGAGACCACGTTGAGCCGGTAGTAGAGATCCTCGCGGAAGCGGCCGGAGCGCACCATCTCCTCGAGATTCTGGTGCGTCGCGGCGAGGATGCGGACGTCGACGTCGATCTCCTCGTTTCCACCGACCGGTTTGACGCGCTGCTCCTGGATCGCCCTCAGCAGCTTGGCCTGGAGCGGCAACGAGAGGTCGCCGATCTCGTCCAGGAACAGCGTCCCTTGATGCGCTTCTTCGAACAGCCCGCGCCGCGTGGTCGTGGCGCCGGTGAAGGCGCCCTTGACGTGACCGAACAGCTCGCTCTCGAGCAACCCTTCCGGAATCGCCGAGACGTTCACCGGGACGAAGCGACGTTCGGAGCGCGCGCTCGCGGCGATGCAGGGCGCGAGCGACGAGCTCCTTGCCGGTTCCGCTCTCGCCGAAGATGGCAGCACGTTCGAGCGCCCGGAGGCGACGCGCGCGCACCGTCTTGTAGACCTCGATCATCGGCGCCGAATTACCGGCGATGTAGTCGAAGTCTTCGGCCGCCGGCGGCGCGGCGGGCTCCTCGAGACGTTCGCGAGCCCGACGCGACGCTTCTCGATCGCGCGCTTGAGCAGAGCGCCGAGCGCGTCGCGGGCCGCTGGTTTGGGGAAATAGTCGTAGGCCCCGGCTCGATGGCCTCCATGGCCGCGTCGATCGTGGCGTAGCCGGTGATCAGCACCACCGGGACCTGGGGGCGCGCTGCAGGATGTGGCGCAGCAGATCGAAGCCGTTGCGCCGGCCCAGCTGGACGTCGGTGAGCACGACGTCGAAGGAGGATTCCGCGAAGCGCTGGATCGCGGCCTCGACGCTGCCGGCCACGACGACGTCGTAGCCGAAGTGACGGGCCATGTGCTCGATCGTGTGCGCCGTCTGGACCTCGTCGTCGACGACGAGGATGCGGCCTTGAGGGGTCGAGGGGTCCATGTGCTTGAGAGTCCGATGGTGAAGCCTATCAACGTGTACCATGTCGCCCGGGGTTCGCGAAATCCCAGGCGCAGCCTTTGCGACGCGCGGACACGCGATTTCCGCGGGCCGGGGCTGGTCGGCCCTCGCCGGTGCGTGATAACCTGAGCCATCATGGCGGTCGTCGCGAGCATCGTTCTCTTCCTGGCCGCGACCGTGCCGCCTCCTCTCAACGGCCCGTCGTCGCGTCCTGCCCCCACGTCCTTTCCGAACGAGGACGCGCTCCTCCATTACGCCCAGGGCCGGCTGCTCGAGGAGCGGGGCGAGACCCGAGACGCCATGTCCGAGTACTACCGGGCCCTGCTGCTCGACCGCGACGGCACCGGTGTGGCCCGCCGCCTGAGCGAGCTGGCGGCCCGGCAGGGGAGAGCGACCGCTCGCTCGAGTTCGCCGACCGGACGCTCGCCCTCAACCCGGGAGATCCACGCGGCCTCTGGCTCAAGGGATCGGCGCTGTTCAACCTGGGTCGGGCCGGCGAGTCGCTCGACTACCTGAAACAGGCCGCCTTCGCCGACTCCGACGAGGTCGAATACCTGAAGACCCTGGCGCGGGTCGCCGAGCAGCTCGACCGCATCGATCTCGTGGCCTGGGCCTACGGCCGCGCCGTGGTGCTCGACGACGAGGATGGCGAGGCATGGTTCCAGCTCGCGGCGGCCGAGGCGCGCCGGCATCAGTTCGACCTGGCCGAGCGCTCGCTCAGCCGCGCCACCGAGCTCAACCCGGTGCGCCCCGGGATCCTGTTCCTGCGCGGCTGGATCCGCGAGGGGCTGGGTCAGCCGGCCGACGCGATCCGGCTCTACAGCCAGCATCTCGAGATCCATCCCCATGACCAGGTCACGCGGCGGAGGCTCGTCAACTTGCTCGGGCGCGAGCGCCGATACGCCGAGGCCTTCCGCGAGGCGCAGATCGTTTCCGCGGCGGAGCCGGACGACATCGGTGTGCTCGAGGTCACGACGGATCTGGCGTTCCGGTCCAAGCACTCCGCCGAGGGCAAGAAGCTCCTCGCGGAGCTCGAGACCCGCGCCGAGTCCGATCCCGACATGGTGCTCCGCGTCGTCGGGCTGATGGCCCGCAACGACCAGAACAAGGCGGCGGTCGAGTACGCCGACGCCTGGGCCGCCCGCCACCCGGACGATTCCCGGGGTTGATGCTGACCGCCCGCGCACGGGTCATGGTCGGGCAGAACGACGCCGGCATCGAGCTGGCGCGAAAAGCCGTCGCGGCCCAGCCGGACTCGATGGAGGCCCGGATCCTCCTCGGGCGCCTCTACCAGTCGAGCGGTCGCTATGCGGAGGCGGCCCAGGTCTGGACCGAGGTCGCGCGACGGGACCCGGGGACATCGACGCCTTGCTCGCCCTGGCCTACTGCCGCGAGCAGACCGGTGACCTGGCCGGCGCCCAGGAGGCCGCGCGGGATGTGCTCAAGCGTTCACCCGAGAACGCCTCCGCGCTCAACTTCCTCGGCTACCTCATGGCCGACCACCACCAGAACCTCGGCGAAGCCATGCAGCTGATCCAGCGGGCGGTCGATCAGGAGCCGGACAACGGCGCCTACATCGATTCCCTGGGCTGGATCTATTACCGCCTGGGCCGGCTGGCCGACGCCCGGGTCCAGCTCGAGCGGGCGGTACATCTCACCAACGGCGATCCGGTGGTCCACGAACACCTCGGGGATGTCTACAAGGACCTGAGGCTCTTCGATTTGGCCCGCCAGGAGTACCAGAGGAGCCTGGATCAGGACGGTTCCAACGGCCGGGTGCGCTCCAAGCTCGCGGAAATCCGTTGAGTCCGTGGAACCCCGGTCCGCCTCCGCGTGTACGAACGGGGGTGAGACCATCCGTGGCGCCTGATTTCGATCCTGTTCCGCCCCCGGTCCTGAGTCTCTCGGACGAAGATCTCATGTCCCGCGTGGCGGAGGACGACGAGCGAGCCTTCTCGGAGCTGGTCCGCCGCTACCAGGGTCGTGTGACGAACTTGGTTTGCCGGGTACTGAACGATCGTGAGTGCGCCGACGATCTCGCGCAGGAAGTGTTCGTGCGGGTCTTCGTGCACCGCCGGAACTACCGGCGCGGGTCGAAGCTGTCGACCTGGTTGTTCACGATCGCCGCGAACCTGGCGAAGAACGAGATCCGGCGGCGGGTCCGCCGGCGGAACTGGTTCAGCCTGGACGCGCTCCAGGAGTCGCTCAAGGACAGCACGCTGATCCTCGCCGACACGAGCGAGGGGAGCGAACAGGGCTCGAGCGAGAGCAGCTGCAGGACGCGGTGGGGCGGGCGATCGCGACGGTGCCGAGAAGTATCGCCTCGCGCTCGTCCTCAGGGACATCGAGGGGCTGGCGTACGAGGAAATCGCCGAGGTGCTCGGGATTCCGGGCGGCACCGTGCGATCGCGGATCAACCGGGCGAGGTCCATGTTGAAGCGTAAACTGCAACCGCTGATGCGGAGAGAGGACGCGCCATGAAGTGCGCGAAGGGAAGGCGGCTGTTCGGATCGTACTGGGACGACCAGACCACCCAGGCCGAGCGTGAGTGGCTCGAGTCGCACTTCGCTTCGTGTCCCGCCTGTCGCGAGGAGTACGAGCAGTTCTCGCGCGACGCTCGAATGGGCCGGCTCTCTGCCTCGTGTCGAGGCGGCGCCCGATCTGGTCGATCGCGTGCTCGCGCGGGCGCGCCGCACCTCGCCGGTCGCCGACCGCGTCCCGACCCGTTCGAATCGCTGGGTTCCCGCCACCGCCGCGGCGGCGTTGCTCCTGGTGTTCGGCACGCTGGCTTCGCCGTGGCTGGGCGTCGGTCTCGGCCCGCGTCTCGCCGCGAAGAAGTCCGCGAACCCGACGATCCAGGAGCCCGTGCTCGTGACGACCCGCGTCGTTCTGCCGTCGACGATGAGCCGAGTCACCCCGCCGGTCCCGAATGCCACGGATGCGCAGCCTGTGGCCGCGATTCCCGAATCGCTCTTCAATCACGGCGATGACGTGGAGTTCGTCCTCGATCCCGTGACCTTGCACCGGGGCCGCGCCACGGTGCACGCGACTGCCGAACGGAATCCAGGCGGAGCGCACGGCGATCACCTTCTAGGAGAGTGATGATGAGTCGTCGGGGGATGGCGGCCCGCGCGGCGATGTGCGACCGTCGCCGCTTCGGTGCTTCTCGCGTTGCCCTCCGGCGTGCAGGCGCAGGGACCGCTCTCGGCGCTCGACAGCGAGATGGAAGAGATCGCGCGCGCCGCGCGGTCGTCGCGTCGTCACGCGTGATCGCCCAGTCGCAGCCGGCCGGTGCGCAACCCGAGGAAGGCGCGAGCCGCTGACGCGCGCCCACATTCGCGTGGGCTCCGGCGTCGCGGTCGAGGAAGAGCTCGATCCTCACCACCGCCAGCGTCATCCTCGACGCCGAGCACGTCTGGCTCCGCACCACGAACGGCCTCCAGGTCGAGGCCCGGATCGCGGGGTTCGATCCGATCTTCAACATCGCGCTGCTCAAGGCCTCCGGCGTCCGTCTGCCCACGCTCAGTTCTCGACCCAGCGGCCGGCGCGCAGAGGGCGAGTGGGTGATGGCGATCGGGACCTCGAGCTACCAGCGCGCAGATCACCGAAGTCCGTCGGCAACATCGCGCTATCGCTATCGCGAGCCGGGGATGTCGCTGCTGCAGCTCACCAACACCGTGTACCCCGGCTACAGCGGCGGTGCCGTGCTCAACGCTCGGGGCGAGCTGATCGGCATCGTCCAGGGCGAGCTCTCGCCAGTCACAGCTCACCGGGTTCAGCGAAGCCGGTCGCACCAGCGGCGGAGCGAGCTTCATCGTTCCGGTCGAGACCGTGCTCCCGGTCTATCTGCGCTCTTCGCACCGAGGGCCGCGTGCACCACGGCTATCTCGGCGTGACGACGCGCGCGGCGAGCGTGGAGAGCGAGGCCGAGCGCGGATCGCAGGTGCCGATCGGCGCCCTGGTCGAGAGCGCGCAAGCCGACGGCCCTGCCGCGCACGCCGGCATTACCCGCGGCGATCTGATCGTCGCGTTCGAGGGCGAGCGCGTGGAGTACCCGGAGCAGCTCGCACGCTGGGTGGCCGCCACGTCGCCGGGAACCGCGGTCGACCTGGTGTGGGTGCACGACGAGCTGCAGCGCAACGGCAAGGCGGTGCTCTCCGACATCGCCCGAGGCGCATCCCACGATGGGCGCTCTACCCTCAGACCGCCGAGAGCTCGCCGTCGGCCGCGCGCATCGACGATCTCAAGCGCCAGATTCGCCAGCTCAACCACGAGATCGATCGGCTCAAGACCGAGAACCCGCGGTAGTCGAAGCGAGCCGCTATACTGCCGCGATGCGCGGCGATCTCCTGATTCGCTTTCCCGCCTCACCCGTGGTTTCCCGCGTGCGCGTGCGTCGCGGGGGCCTGGACGACCTCGGCGCGTTCATGCGCGAGACCACGCGTGCCCGGCGCGTCGCGGTGGTGAGCGACACGAACGTCGCGGCGCCTCTACGGCCTCGTGCGCTGCGCTCGCTCCGGCGCGGCGGTCTCGAGGCGCGAGCTCGTGACCGTGCCGGCGCGGTGAGCGCAGCAAGTCTGCCCGCGTTCTTGGTGCGCTGTGGCGGCTGCTCGCCGCGTTCGGGCATCGATCGCGACGACGCGGTGGTGGCGCTCGGGCGGCGGCGTGGTCGGCGACCTGGCGGGATTCGCCGCCGCCACCTGGCTGCGTGGCGTGGCGTGGGTCGGGTGCCCCGACCTACGCTGCTCGCGCAGGTGGACAGCAGCGTCGGCGGCAAGACGGCGGTCGATCTTCGCGGCCGGGAAGAACCTGGTCGGCGCCTTCCATCAACCGGTCGGCGTGCTCGTCGATCCCGACACGCTGGCGCACGCTGCCCGCGCGACAGCGGCGCGCCGGGCTCGCGGAGGTCGTCAAGACCGGCATGGCGGTCGACGCGCGCGCTCTTCGCGCTGGCTCGAGCGAAACGCGCGCCGGCGTGGGCGCGGGCGACCCGAGCGCGCTCGGCGAGGCGATCGTCCGCTCGATCCGCGCCAAGGCAGCGGGTGGTGCGCGCCGACGAACGGGAGCGACGCCCGGGCGGGCGCACCGCGCTCAACTACGGTCACACGCTCGGCCACGCCCTCGAGGCGGCGCTCGGCTATCGCAGGCTCCTGCACGGCGAGGCGGTGGCGATCGGGATGCGGGTGGCCGCGGCGCTGTCCGTCGACCATGCCGGTTTGCCCGTGGGCGCGAGCGCGGCGGCTCGACGATCTGCTCGACCGAATTCGGTCTGCCGCGTCGCATGCCGCGACACGCCCGTCGATGCGGCTGATGCGCGCGATGCGTCTCGACAAGAAGGCTCGCGCGGGCGGCGTGCGCTGGGTGTTGACGGCTCGGGTGGGCCATGCTAGCGTGCCGCGCTTGATCTCCGGCCGCCTGGTGCAGGCGGCGTTGACGAACGCCGGGGCCCGCGCCTGAGCCAACCTGAAATGCGCGGGAGCCCAATCGAGGCCCGATGCACCGCATCCTCGTCCTGCACGGTCCCAATCTCGACGCGCTGGGCACCCGCGAGCCGACATCGGTACGGACACGTCACGCTCGCGGAGGTCGATCGGCAGTCTGAAGGCGCTCGCCGCGGAGCTCGAGTGCGAGGTCGAGTGTCTCCAGAGCAACCACGAAGGCGTGCTCGATCGACCGCGCTCCACCAGGCGCCGCGGCGGCTCCGACGGCGTGCTGCTCAACCCGGCCGGGCTCACCCACACCAGCGTCGCGCTGCGTGACGCGGTCGCTGGCCGCCGAGCTGCCGGTCGTGGAGGTCCATCTGACCAACCCTCATTGCTCGCGAGCCCTTCCGCCACGCGTCCCTGATCTCCGGGGCGGCGCTCGGCGTCGTCCAGGGCTTCGGGGCCGACAGCTACCTGCTCGGGCTGCGCGCCGCTCGCCGGCATCTCCGCCATGGCTCCCGCGCCTGAAGCGCGCGCCAAACGCCGCGCCCGCAAGGCGCAAGCCCGTGAAGTCCGGGCCCCCGCGTGCCGATAACTCCGACGGACGCGATGCTCGGCGGCATCGAGCTGACGGAGCTTCGGCGGCTGATCGGACTGGTGCAGCGGACGGGAATCGGCGAGCTCGAGGTGACGCTGGCGGCCAGAGACGGTGCGGATCAGCGCCGCGCACGGCCGCGCGTTCACCGCGCTGAGCGTCGAGGCGCTCCGGTCTGGCGCCGCCGCCCGCCGCGCGCGAGCCGTCGGTCACCGCGCCGGCCGCGGCCTCGCGCCGGCTCCGACGCCTACGTCGCGGTCACCTCGCCGATGGTGGGGACGTTCTACCGCGCCCCGGCGCCGGACGCCGATCCGTACGTCGAGGTCGGGGACACGCGTCGAGGTGGGGCAGACGGTCTGCATCATCGAAGCGATGAAGCTCATGAACGAGATCGAGTCCGAGGTCGAGCGGCCGCGTCGTCCGAGATCCTGGTCGAGAACGCCCAGCCGGTGGAGTTCGGACAGAAGCTGTTCCTGATCGAGCCGTGCCTGATCGCGTCCGCGGGACGGTCCGATCATCGGAGGCATCGCATGAACATCCGCAAACGTGCTCGAGAAGATGATCGCGGCGCGCGCCAGCGACCTCCACCTGAAGACCGGGACCCCGCCGGTGCGTGCGCGTCGACGGCGTTCTCTACACGCTCGAGGAGCCGGCGCCGACCGCTCAGGACCTGCGCGAGGTGTGCGACCAGCTGCTCACCGACGAGCAGCGCGCTCACTTCGCGACCCACAACGAGATCGACTTCGCCTTCGGCGTGTCGGGCCTGGCCCGCTTCCGCGCCAACATCTTCATGCAGCGCGGCACGCCGGCGCTCGCGCTGCGCCACGTGCCGGTCGAGGTGCCGAGCATCGAGGACCTCACGCTGCCGCCCGTCGTGCGCGAGCTGGCGTTCTCGCCGCGCGGGCTGATCCTGGTCACCGGGACGCACCGGCTCCGGCAAGTCGACGACGCTGGCGGCGATGATCGACGCGATCAACAAGCGTGACGACGCGCAACATCATCACGGTCGAGGATCCGATCGAGTTCCTCCACCGCGACCGCATGTCGTTCATCCACCAGCGCGAGGTCGGGCTCGACACCGCGCTCGTTCCACGACGGTCTGCAAGCTACGTGCTGCGCCAGGATCCCGACATCATCCTGGTCGGCGAGATCCGCGACCTCGAGACCATGAGCACGGCGCTGATGGCGGCCGACACCGGGCACCTCGTGCTGTCGACGCTCCACACCACCGACGTGGTGCAGACGCTGCAGCGCATCATCTCGTTCTATCCGCCGCACCAGCACGACGAGGTGCGCATGTCGATCGCCTCGAACCTGCGGGCGGTGATCTCCCAGCGCCTGATCCCGCGCGCGCGACGGCGCGCGGTCGCGTGCCGGCGGTCGAGATCATGGTGAGCACGCCGACCATCCGCGAGTACATCCTGATCCCGGACAAGACGCCGCTGATCCACTCGCGCGGTCGCCGAGGGCACGACCCAGTACGGCATGCAGACCTTCGACCAGTCGGTGCTGGACACTGCTGCGCGAGGGCCTGATCACCGAGGAGGAGGCGCTCAAGAACTGCAACAACCCGAACGAGCTGGCGCTCAAGCTCAAGGGCATCTCGGCCGACCTCCGACCGCACCGTGGCAGGCCGGACGCCAAGAGCGCGAGGACAGCCGCGGCATCGGCGCGGACTCCGCCGCTGACCTCGGGCTCGGCGCGCAGCCCGACTGTCGACTGCAGTGGCGAGCCGAGTGTTCCGCAAGGTCCTGATCGCGAACCGCGGGGAGATCGCCCTGCGGGTGATCCGCGCCTGCCGCGAGCTCAGGATCGCGACGGTCGCGGTGTTCAGCGAGGCCGACCGCGACAGCCTGCACGTGCGGCTGGCCGACGAGTCGGTGTGCATCGGCCCGCCGCCGCCCGCCCAGTCGTACAACCACATCGCGCGCCTGATCTCGGCCGCCGAGGTCACCGGCGCGGACGCGATCCATCCCGGCTACGGCTTCCTCTCCGAGAACGCGCACTTCGCCGAGGTCTGCGCCTCGTGCGGCTTCACGTTCATCGGGCCGACGCCCGAGATGATCCGCAAGATGGGCGACAAGGCGGTCGCGCGGCGCACCATGGTCGGACGCCGGTCTGCCGGTGGTGCCGGGCAGCGAAGGCGTGCTCACCGACGTCGACGAGGCGCTCGTCGCTGGCGCAGAGCGATCGGCTACCCGGTGATCATCAAGGCGTCGGCCGGTGGCGGCGGCCGCGGCATGCGCGTGGCGTGGGACGAGAAGCAGCTGCGCGCCGGGTTCGGCATCGCGCAGCGCCGAGGCCGGGCGCCGCGTTCGGCAACAACGCCGTCTACCTCGAGAAGTACATCGCGCGGCCCCGCCACATCGAGTTCCAGCTCTTCGGCGACACGCACGGCAACCTGATCCACCTCGGCGAGCGCGAGTGCTCGGTGCAGCGCAACCACCAGAAGCTGATCGAGGAGGCGCCGAGCCCGTTCCTCACCGCCGAGCAGCGGCGGCGAGGTCGGCGCGCTGGCGGCGAAGGCCGCCGGCTCGATCGGCTACGTCAACGCCGGCACGATGGAGTTCCTGTTCGACCAGGACGGCTCGTTCTACTTCATGGAGATGAACACGCGCATCCAGGTGGAGCATCCGGTGACCGAGGAGGTCACGGGCCTCGATCTGGTCAAGGAGCAGATCCGTGTCGCCGCGGGCGAGAAGCTGTCGCTGCACGCAGGACGAGGTCGAGTGGCGCGGCCACGCGATCGAGTGCCGGATCAACGCCGAGGACCACGAGCACGGCTTCCGTCCGAGCCCCGGCAAGATCACGTACTGGTACAAGCCCGGCGGTCCGGGCATGCGCGTCGACAGCCACGTCTACGCGGGCTACACCGTGCCGCCGTACTACGACTCGATGATCGGCAAGCTGATCGCCTACGGCAAGGACCGCCCGGAGGCGCTGCGTCGCATGGAGATCGCGCTCGAGGAGATGATCGTCGAAGGGATCAAGACCACGATTCCGTTCCACCATCTGGCGCTGCGCGATCCGCGCTTCCAGGCGGGCGATATCGACACCCACTTCGTCGAGCACCTGCTCAAGCCGAAGGCAGAGCCCGCGCCGGCCGCCGCGAACGAGAGTGCCAACGCCGAAGCGGCGACGGTCGCGAGCGCCGTCCCTCGGGCCGGTCCCGGCGGCGCTGAGCGCGTGCGGGTCCGGGTGGCGGCCACGCCCGGCCAGGCGGACGTCGACGCGCACGACGCGGCGGTCGTCATCGACGTGCTGCGGGCGACCACGACGCTGACCTACGCCTTCGCGCGCGGCGCCCGCGCGGTCATCCCGGTGGCGAGCCCCGCGGAGGCCGACGCCGTCCGCCGGCGCGCCACCCGAGCGCGCTGCTCGTGCGGCGAGCGCGACGGGCTCAGGGTCGCCGGGCTTCGATCTCGGCAACTCGCCCGACGAGTACACGGCGGAGGCGGTGGCGGGACGCACGCTGATCTTCGCCTCGACCAACGGCTCGCTGGCGATGATCGCTTCGCGCCGCGCGCGGCGCGCGCGTCCTCGGCGCCGTTCGTCAACGCGCGCGCGGTGGTCGACGTGATCGCCGGCGAGGACGAGGTGGCGCTCGTGTGCGCGGGGAAGCTCGGCCAGCCGAGCCTCGAGGATCTGGCGTGCGCCGGCTGGCTGTGCCGCATCGCTCGAGGCGCGCGGCGCGCGGATCGAGGCGCCGCCGCGCGCCTCGGCCCTCGCGCTGGCCCCGGCCGACGCCGGCGAGATCATGGCGCTGGTCCAGGGCAGCTCGCACGGCCGCTACCTGCGCGCGCTCGGTCCGGCGTTCGCCCGCGACGTGGAGACCTGCGCCGCGCTCGACGTCCTCGACCGCGCCGACGGGTGGTGACCCGTGACACTAGCGGCGCTGGGCCTGGATCAGCACGCCGATCGCGACGATGCCGAAGGCGATGTCACCGAGCCAGGCCGCGAGGTAGGGCGATAGCGCGCCGTTGTGCCCGAGCGCCTGGCCGGTGCGCATGAAGGCGTAGTAGAGGAACGAGATCGCGACCGAGAGCCCGAACCCGAGTGCCGCGCTCTGCATGCGGAGGCGGGTCGCCAGCGAGCAGCCGATCATCACGACGATGAAGTTCACCAGCGGGAACGCCAGCTTGAGGTGCAGGTCGACGAGGTAGTTGGCCACCCGCGCGCCGCTGGCCCTCAGCTTTCGACGTAGTCGCGCAGCTCGAAGTAGTTCATCTCCTCGGGATCCCGGGCTTCCTTGGCGAAGTCGTTCGGCGTCTCGCCGATGCCGTCGACCGGCAGTTGATCGAACGGATGCGCGGTCTCGTTGCCGACGTCGAAGGTGCGGACGAAGCCCGACGTGAACACCCACCGCCGTCCGTCCCACGCTCGCCTCCGCGGCGTCGATGCGGCGGACCAGCTGGCCGCGCTGGAACTCCTGGAGCGAGACCTCGTGCATGCGCGCTTCGGGGACGAGGTAGAGGCGGATGTAGAAGATCCGGCCGCCGCGGCCGAGGTAGGTCACGTCCGCGCGCTCGGTGACGGTCTCGCGGCGCAGGTGCTGGATCTGCTGGTCGTAGATGCGGTCGCGGTCGCGGTTCGCCTTGGGCACCACGAACTCGGTCAGCAGCAGTGCGAGCACCACCGACGAGAGCCGCGACGCCGAACACCGGCAGCAGGATGCGGAGCAGCGACAGCCCGGCCGCGCGCATGGCGGTCAGCTCGCCGAACTTGTTGAGCTGGCCCAGGGCGAGGAAGGTGGCGAGCAGCAACGCCACCGGGAACACCTGGACCACCACCTCGGGCGCTCGATAAATGTAGAACTGGGCCACCAGCGGAACCGGCGCCCGATGATCGAGGAAGACGTCGATCTTCTCGAAGATGTCGACCACGATGAAGATGGCGATGAACCCGGTGAGCCCGAGCACCAGGTAGCCCATGAACTCGCGGAGCAAGTAGCGGTCGAGGATCTTCATGCGCGCGGCCGCGAGCCTGACGCCGCGGGCGCGTGGCGCGAGCGCCGGAGCTCGCAGGCCTTGAGCGTCCAGTCGACGCCCCAGATGCCGAGGACGATGTTGGGGAGCCACATCGCGAGCCACGGCGGCAGGAGCAGGCGGTTCGCCAGCTCCTCACCGCCCACCAGGCACAGGTAGTAGAAGAGGAAGAATCCCACCGAGACGAACGCCACCGCCGGTCCCGCGCGGCGCACCGCATGCCGAGCGGCGCGCCGATCAGCACGAACACGACGCACGCGGCCGGGAGCGAGAACTTCTTGTGGATCTCGACCGACAATGCCGGCGATGCGCTTGCGCATGCGCCTCGCGCTCCGATGTGCCAGAGGTCGACCTCGGTGCGGACGACCGGTCACGCGAGCCGCGCGGCCCGAGGTCGTAGTCCTCGCCGGTCATCACCCGGCATCCATGCCGCTCGAGAGATTCCTCACCAGCTCGCGGGCTCCGCGGCGCGCGTCGAATCGGCCGGCCCTTCGATGCCCCGCCGGACGTCACGTTCCGCGCAGCAGCTTCAGTCTGACGTGCGTGCTCCTCGATGGCCTGGTGGTACTGGAGCCTACAGCCTGTCGCGCTCGGTGATCAGGCTCTGGGCGCTGCAGCTCGCGGTCGTCCTCGCGTCGCCGCACCGAGCGCTCGAGCGACCCGCCGGCGCCCGGCGATGTTCAAGACGTGAGTCTTGAAGCTGCATCCGCCGGTACTTCGCGCGAGCCTCCCCGTCCGCCGGGATCTCGTGGATCTCGCCGTCCTTGAGCTCGAGAACCGCCGTGCGCCCGTCGGGCGTATAGGAGGGTATCCGCGATGGGCCAGGATCGTCGTCGGCGGACCGTCAGGTTGAACTGGTAGATCGTGCACTCCTCGCATCTCGTTGGTCCGGCCGTTCACGGACTGGACGAGCAGGTTGTAGCCGGGGAAGTCCGTGATGAACACACCCCTCCTGGAGCTTGACCGTGGGGCGCATCCGGCCGATGTCGATCAGGAGGTTGGCGAACTCGTGGTTCGACTCGGGCAGGACGTAGTTGTTGAAGAGGGTGAGCCCGACCGCGACCAGGCCGGAGGGCGATGAGGGCGAAGAGGATGACGCTGGCCAGGTTCACCCCACCCGCCCTCAGAGCCGTGATCTCGTTGTCCTGCGAGAGCCTGCCGAAGGTCATCAGGGTGGCGACGCAGGACGGCGCAAGGGGGACCGAGAGGGCGACGATGTAGCCAGGGAGAGCACGAAGAGCTGGGCCGCAATGCTCAGGGCCACCCCGGTTGACCACCAGGTCGAGGTAGTCGAACAGGACGTCCCATCTCGAGGATGAAGGTGACGACGCCGAAGCCCAAGAGTAAAGGGAACCAAATGGAGCCTCAGGATGTACCACTGAAGAATGCGCATGATCGAGCAGCCTACTCAGGGATCGCGGAATGAGCGAAACGAATTTGGTGCCAAGGCCTTTTGAGCCTCCGAGGGCCCCCTCGGCACGGACGCTCTGAAGCACCCCCACTCCCGGTATCCGACCCCAATGTTGACCTCGCTGACCCTATCGGCCCTATCGCCGTGCTCATCTTCTTTCCGGGCTTGGGCGGCCTCAAGCATTCCGCCAGACGGCACTGCCGGACACCCTGCCCACGCTATGGAAAACGGCCTCGATGCTCGCCCTCGAGGACCGTTTTGCCACCGGGATCTTCCGGTCCTGGAGCCCAGGCCGGCGGGCCTCAAGGTATCGAACGATCCCGCCAGCTCCGGGTCAACGTCAGCCCCGATTCGGGGACGATCCGCTCGGTGGCGGAGATGGGTAGGTGTCGCTGGGCGAGCGGAAGCATTTCGCTCGGCGCCCTAGCCGGAACCTGACGATGAGCAACTTCCGCAAGCAGTGGGCGGCGCGCTCGAGGACAACATCAACACGCTCGGCACGGTCGGGCAGCCCTCGGCCAACCGGGCGGTCTGTCGTTCGCGTTCCCGTCGCCGCTCCCGAAGAAGATCCAGAGCATCCTCGGTCCAGCGGCCCCGCGCTTGAACGTCTCGGGCTCCGAGAACATCCGGCTCTCGGGCGCGACAGCAGCTGGATCGAGCCAGCAGCTCCGGCACGCTCGGCCAGAAGCGTTCGCTGTTCCCCTCGCTCGACATGCAGCAGGACCTCGACATTCGCCTCGAGGGCCAGCTCTCGATCGCATTCGCGTCAACCTGCTGCAGAACTCGGCCAGCCAGATCCCGCTCGCCAACCGCATCGCGATCAACTACAAGGGCGACGAGGACGACCTGATCCAGGCGCTGGATCTCGGCAACACCAACCTCACGCTGCCGGGCACAGTACGTGTCGTACAGCGGCTAAAGAACGAGGGACTGTTCGGGGCCGAAGGCCTCGAGCCGGCTCGGCGCCGCTCGACTTCACCATCCTGGCCAGCAAGCAGGAGGGAAGGAGCGAGCGCGCCTCCTACGCCGGCGGCTCGTCGCGGCAGAACCTGCCGATCAAGGACCTCGACTACATCCGCGACACCTACTTCTTCCTCTACGACCCCAACGAGCGGACGGCATCACCTATGTCATCCCGGACCGAGCATCCACGTCTATCGCGACCTGAACAACAACGTCGACGATTTGAGACACCGCGTGAACGTGCGCGCGTTCCTCGATCCGGATCAGCGAGACAGCACCCAGGTGCCCGGTGACAACGGACGGGACCGTGGCCCCTTCGCGCTTGCGCGGCATCTTCAAGCTGCTGAACCCGGGTCCCGAGCAGGATTACGAGCTCCTCCCCGACGTGTACGGCCGCGTACTACAGGGTCATCCGCCTGAGGCAGCGGCTGGTCAGGCGACCAGAAGCTCGCCGTCACCTATCTCGGGCCCCGATCGTCAACGGCCAGACGCCACTGGATTCCGCGTACCACCGGGTCGGGGATTTCATGCCACGCCAGGACCCCAGCCGAGACAGCGTCTACGTGCTGAAGCTGCTGCGGGCTCCGGCCAACGTGTTCAGGCCCGGACGGCAGCGGCAACTTCGACGCCAATCGTTACCTGGACAGGGTGCGCGAGCTCGAGCTCAGAACTTCTACCAGCTCCCGGCCAGGGATCGATCCGCTGACCTTCAAGCTGACGATCCGCAAGGGGCAGGATCAACCGCCGATCGTGAACATCCCGCAGCAGAACGGCACTGCTGGTCCCGTATCTCGAGGCGCTCGGTCTCGACAACTTCGACGAGACCTCGGCACGCCAACTTCGGGCGTCACGACCAGCAGCTCGACCAGTCCTCCCTGCGATTCGGCGCGGCGGGTCAGACCACCAACGTCCGCAGCTTCGTCGACTACGTGAACGGGATCCTGTTCTTCTTCGACCCGCATCCCTTCGCGCCCCGCCTGGAGCCGCCCGGACAAGCCCTTCGACCAGCTGGTGAGCAGCGCCCTGAGCCGCCGCGACAGCCTGACCGGGCCGGCGGTCAGCGCCAACGAGCCCAACATACTCGATGTACGACAAGTACTACGTCCAGCGCGAGACCGACGCCGACTACTGGATCGACGTCGACTTCACCGCCACGCGCGCCAGCGGCGAGATCCAGCTGGGTCGCGGCAACATCATCGAGGGTTCGGACGTGGTGACCATCAGTGGACGGCAGCTGGTCCGCGACCGCGACTACTCGATCGACTACGACCTCGGCCGGGTCACGCTCAAGACGCAGCTCGGCCCCAACGACAACCTCAACATCGACTACTCCTACGCCCCGTTGTTCGCCCAGGCCTCGAAGACGTTGATCGGCAGCGCGTTCAGCCTCCAGGGCCGGAACCGCAGCTTCGGCGGCGCCGTTCCTCTACGAGGCCGCGGCGCCCAGGACCTGCCGCCCGCGAATCGGCGAGGAGCCGTCCCGCACGCATGATCGGCGACCTCAACACGTCGTTCTCCTTCCACCCGGACTGGGTCACCCACGCCGTCGACCACCTGCCCGGCATCCGCACCACCGCGCCCTCCGATTTCAACGTCCAGGCCGAGGTCGGGCTCTCGTTGCCCAACCCGAACACCAGGAACCAGGTCTACATCGACGACATGGAGGGCGTGCGCGACGCGGTGTCGCTGTCGATGACGCCGGAACGCTGGCGCTGGTCAGGCGTGCCGTCGCGCCAAGTGGGCAACACCAACAAGCTGCTCACCGATCCGTCGATCGCCCCGGCGGACACGAACGTGGCCGGCTTGCGCAACGCCGAGGTCCACTGGTTCTCGCCCTACTCCTTCGTCAAGGAATGGGACCTGAAGCCGACGCTGTCCCAGGCGGAGGGTGGCAACAACTCGCGCCAGGTGCTGGCGATCTCGGTGCCGAAGCGGCCGCAGTTCGCCAAGATGGACGACGAGCTCTGGGTCGGCCTGACCTACCCGCTCGACATCAACGGAATCGACCTTTCGAAGTCGCAGTTCATCGAGCTCTGGGTGGACGACTTCAACGATGCCCAGCGCATCCGCAACCGCGACGTCAAGCTCCACATCGACCTCGGGGTGGTGAGCGAGGACCAGATGCGCAGCTCGGACTTGAAAGCCGAACGGGAGTCTCCCCGACACCGAGGATCGCAGCAGGGACAACCAGCTCGACGGTCACCGGCGAGACCGAGGATACCGGCATCGACGGCGAGCTGGACGGCGCCGAGCTGGTGAAGCGCGACCTGGTCACCGCGACCGATCAGGACAAGGAAGGCGACGACTTCCAGCCACCGATCGAGACGATCGACGGCAAGAAGCTCGAGGAGATCGACACCCGCCGTTACGTCACCACCAACGGCACCGAGGAGAACAAGACGCATCTACCCCTATCCCGACACCGAGGATCTCGACAACAACCTCCACCTCGACACCGACGAGCGCTACTTCGAGTACACCGTCGATCTCTGCCGGGACTGCACGCTACCTGGTCACCGACGTCCAGCGCCGCCTACCGCGGGAACATCCACGTTCCGGAACCAACGGCTGGCGGCGTTACCGCATCCCGATCGCCGACGTCGACCGCCTCCAGTTCGGGATTCCGAACCTGGTGCTCGCGAAGCACGTCCGGGTGTGGGTCGAAGGCATCGTCGATCCCGATCCGCAGGTCCCGTCCGAACGTCCTGCACCGGCCGCTGCTGATGCTCGGCAGCCTCGAGATCGTCGGCAGCCGCTGGCGCGCGGCGCCAATCGACTCGAGCGACGCGCACGTCGGGACCACCTCCACGCTCAACGCGGTCAACTCGGTCGACAACGCCGACATCTACCACGCGCCGTTCGATCCAGGCGAGACCCGGAGCGGCAACCTGCGCGCTGACCCGGCGCGAGCAGTCGTTCGCCCTCGAGTTCACGAGCCTTCAGCGCCCAGCGCCACGGTCGGAAGCCTTCCGCACCTTCTCGCTCGACGAGAACTACAGCCGCTACGGCAACCTCAACTGGTTCGTGACCGGCTACGCGCAGTCACCGGGCCGGACGACAGGTCGCTCGCCTACTTCGTGCGCTTCGCCTCGGACGAGCAGGGGGCCAACTACTACGAGTACCGCTCGCCGTTGCCGATCGTTCCGGCGCGGCGATCCAGCGCAGGGACTGGGAAGAGGTGCGGCTCGGCCTCACCGAGCTGTCGAGCCTCAAGCTGCAGGCCGGCCTACGCGGGCACGGACTCGATCCTCAAGACCAACATGCGCGCGCCGAGCGTCCAGGCCATCCCGGCGACAGCCTGTTCGTGGTCGGGCGACCCTCGTTCACGCGACTGCGACGCATCTCTTTCGGCCTCATCAACCGCGCGGCCACGGTGCGCGACTCGGGGCAGCTGTGGTTCGACGAGATGCGCGCGATCGACGTCGCCAAGGACAGGGGGCACGGCGCAGCGGGTCAGCGTCGACGGCAGGCTCTCCAACCTGCTCTCGTACCGCATGTCGTGGGACGGCCGCGGCGCCGACTTCCTCACCGTCGGCGAGACGCGGGGCAGCGGCAGCACCACGAACAACCTGGCGTTCGGCACCAACCTCGACCTCCACCGCTTCTTCGAGGGCACCGGCATCGTCTTGCCGGTGGCGTTCTCGTTCAACCAGGGCACCTCGCGCCCGCGCTTCAGCGCCGGCGACGACATCGTCAAGACCGGGGTGGAGGCCGAGGCGCAGCGAGTCGTTCAACGATTCCCGCGCGTGGTCGGCGCAGCTACTCGCGCAACTGGAGCGAGCGCTCGAATCCGCTTCCTGCGCTATACCCTCGGCGGCGTCACCGGCGACGTGAGCTACTCCAACTCGGCCAGCCACAATCCCAGCAGCGTCGACTTCCGCCGCCAGACCGGCGCCCGCGTCAACTACCAGATCGCCCCACGCGGGCTGAGTCCCGATCGCCCTGCCGTTGACGCGCGCCAAGTTCTATCCGCTCCCGGAGCGGTTCTTCTGGAACTACGGCGTGCAGAAGAGTGTGTCCCAGTCGAGCGACCGCATCCGCACGCCCTCCGGGGATCTGTCGCTGATCGACCGCCCGCAGCTGGTCGGTCGCACCGCGGCGATCAACTTCGGCGCCGACAGCCGGCCGTTCGACTTCTTCCACCACCGCTTCGAGGCCGTGCGGAACCTCGAGCTGCCGGACTCGTTGCGCAACCAGATCGGATTCGTCAATCTCGGGCGCGTCGTGACCTGGAACCAGTCGATGGACACCCGCTACAGCATGAACCGCGGCGCGTGGCTCAGGCCCGGGGTGTCCTGGAACGCGCAGTACAGCCAGGACAACGGCCCGGTGCTGTCGCCCGACCTGAGCGTTGCGCTCGATCCGCAACGGGCAGTCGGTGACGCTGAACTGCGCTGCCGTTCGACGGGCTCCAGCGCCGGGAGATCGTGTCGGCTCCCGTGATGTCGGGGCCGGACAGCGGGAAAGGCGGCGCGCGGCCCGCGGAAGGTGATCTGGCGCAGCCTGCTCTCGCGGCTCGGCAACCTCCAGACCGACGCGTCGCTCAACTGGAACAGCGCGTACTCGCGGATGCTCGGCACGCCGGGTCTGCTCTATCTCGTGGGGGTTCTCAGAACGACCCGGCGCCGGGCGGCAAGGACGTGTCCGGCGAGCTTCGGCAACTCAGTTCTCGCGCGGCTTCGACTGGCGAGCGACGGCGCGCACGCGGCTCAACCTCCTGCTCGGCTCGTCGATCGAGACCTCGAGCCGAGTTCCGATCGCAGCGCGGGAACCAGAACAACGTCGAGACCCGTCAGGACAGCTACCGGTTCCCGGACCTTCAGGTCGACTACGGTCGCATCGCGATCCGCGCTCCGGCTCAACAAGCTGCTCCAGAATCCGCGGCTGCGCACCTCGTACAACAACACGACCACCAACGAACTACAACGCCGGCAGCCAGTCGGGCGCCTCGAGCGAGAGCCGCTGGCAGCCGATGCTCGGCCTCGAGGGCGAGTTCAAGGAACGGCACCCGCACCAACCTGGCGATCGAGCGCCGCGTCACCACGCGCGACATCTTCCAGCTCGGCCAGTCGACGCAGACCGAGCGGGTCACGGACGCCAACTTCGGACTCAACCGCTCGTACCAGGCCGGCCAGAAGGTGGCCTTCTTCGAGCAAGTCGACGACCGTCCGCAGCAGCGCCAACATCGGGTTCTCATCGTCCTACGAGGCTCAAGACCGGCGAGACCATCCAGCACGGCCACGACGACGCGCCTCGCTTCCCGGTCAAGAACGACCGGCTCACGGCGAGCCTCAACGGCTCCTACGGGTTCGGCAACAACGTCACCGGCAACGTCACCTGGGTTTCGGACAGGATCGCGACCTCCAGCGCGAGATCACGAACCGCAGGATCACGGTCGAGCTCGCGGCGAGATTCAGCTTCTGATGGGCGCCCGCGGCTGCGTGCTCCTCCTCGCGCTCCTCATCCTGGCGCCCTGGCGCCTGCGCCGCGCGCTTCGACGTCGACGGATCGCGCGCGCTCGAGCGCGTGCGCCGGCAGGTCGAGATGGGGCCGCGGATTCCCGGAGAGCCCGGCCACGCGGCGATGATCGCGTGGCTCAGCCAGGAGCTCTCGAGGCTCGGCGCCCGGGTCGAGAAGCAGTCGGACCGACACGACGCACCGGTCGGCCGCTCGCCCTCACCAGACCACGGATCGGTCGGTTCGGTCCCGAGCGGGGACGCGCGGATCCTCCTGTGCGCGCACTGGGACACGCGGCCCTGGTGCGATCAGGACCCGGACAGCTCGCTCCGGAACCACACCGTTGCCGGGCGCCAACGACGCGCCGGATCCGGGTCGCGGTGCTGCTCGAGGTCGCCGAGCTGATGCAGCGCCGCGCGCCGCGCGTCACGGTCGACCTGGTGTTCCTGCGACGGCGAGGACCAGGGCCGCCCTGAGACCCCGGCGCTACTCGCTCGGCGCGCGCGCGTACGCGCGCGCTGGGCGATGCGCCGCCGGAGCTTGCGCCGAAGCCGGTGGCCGCGTTCCGTCTTCGACATGGTGGGGGATCGCGACCTCGACATCCATCCCGAGCTACAGTCGCTCCAGCGAGCGGCCAACCTGGTCGGGCTGGTGCTCGAGGCGGCGCCCGCGCCACCGGCGCCGGCACTTCTCCGACCCAGGCGCGCTACACGTTGATCGACGACCACATTCCGCTCCTCGACGCGGGGATCCCGGCAGTCGACATCATCGACTTCGATTACCCGGCCTGGCACACCCACCGGGACCTTCCCGACCAGGTGTCGGCGGTGAGCCTGGCGGAGGTGTCCCGGGTCGCCGCCTGGCTGGTGTTCGAGAGCCCGCTCGCCACAGCCCTGACCGGGCATCGCTCGGTCGTTCAATTTCGAACCGCGCCTCGAGCGGGAAGTGGCTCTGGGGCGTCGCGTGCGCCGAGCGGCATCCGGGTTTCGCACTTGCCCATTCGTTTTCTCTTAATGTAGTCTGCGCCGAGGAGTGGGGCCCGTGGGACCACTCCGTTTTTTGTCCCTGTCTGAGTGAAGGTGGAAGTCCGAGAGGAAGTTCGGCAGCTGGCACGTCCTCTTGCCGAGGAGCTCGGATACGAAGCTGGTAGACGTCGAGTTGGCATTCCAGGGTCGCCACCGCGTGATCCGGGTGCTGCTCGACAAGCCGGGTGGTATCACGGTCGGGGACTGCGCGCGGTTCAGCCGCCGACTGTCCGGACTGCCTGGACATGAATCAGACGATTGCAGGGAGCTACCAGCTGGAGGTCAGCTCGCCGGGCATCGAGCGCCCGCTGAGGACGCTCGGATGCCGTCGAGCGTTTCGCGGGCAAACGAGCGGCGCTCGCGACGCATGATGCTCACGAAGGCCGGCGCAACTTCGAAGGCGAGCTCGCTGGTTCCCGAACAGGGCCTGGTGGGCGTGCGAACCGACGATGGTAACGAGCATTGGTTCGAGTGGAGCCGAGGTGCGAGTCGGCCCGCTTGATCGTGGATCCGTGGGCGCGCGTCCGTAAGCGCGCGAATCCGGATCGCGCGAGACCGTCCCGTGCGGGGCGGCGCCCCGGACCGCCCACGCGGAGGAACCGGATGAACAACGAAATCCTGGACGCGCTGAGCCAGATCACGCGCGAGAAGAGCGTGGATCGCGCCCTGCTCATCGAGACGCTCGAGGCGGGGCTGGCGAGCGCGGTGCGCAAGAAGTACGGCGCCACCGCCGACGTCGAGGTCAAGTTCTCGAACGACACCGGAGCCGATCACGCGTCGCGCTGCGCAAGACCGTGGTCGAGAACGTCGAGGATCCGGCGCTCCAGCTCACGCTCGAGGAGGCGCGCGCCTATCAAGCCGATGCGCGCAGGTCGGCGACGTCCTGACCTTCCCGCTGCCGATCGCCGAGTTCGGCCGCAACGCCATCCAGACCGCGAAGCAGGTGCTGATCCAGCGCGTGCGCGAGGCCGAGCGCGAGCGCGTGTTCCGCGAGTACTCGGACAAGATCGGCACGCTGGTGCGCGGCGTCGTCCAGCAGGTCGATCGCGGCAACGTGATCGTCAAGCTCGACCACTCCGAAGGTTTCCTGCCGGCGCGCGAGCAGATCGCCCGGTCGCTACCACCGCCAGGGCGAGTACGTCCGCGCGGTGGTCATCAACGTGGACAAGTCGGCCAAGGGGCCGCAGGTCATCCTGTCGCGCACCCATCCCGACTTCCTGCGGCGGCTGTTCGAGGCCGAGGTGCCGGAGATCGCCGAGAGCATCGTCGAGATCAAGGCGGTGGCTCGTGAGGCCGGCGCGCGCTCCAAGATCTCGGTGTACTCGACCGATCCCGCGCGTCGACGCGGTCGGCTCGTGCGTGGGCCTCAAGGGCTCGCGGGTCCAGAGCATCGTGCCGGGAGCTGGGCGGCGAGCGCATCGACATCGTGCCGTGGTCTCAGGATCCGACCGTGTTCGTCTCGCGGGCGCTGTCGCCGGCGCGGGTGATGGACGTCCGGGTCAACGAGCCCGAGAAGCGCATGAGCGTGGTGGTCGCCGACGACCAGCTGTCGCTCGCGATCGGCAAGGGCGGCCAGAACGCGCGGCTCGCGGCGCGGCTGACCGGCTGGAAGATCGACCTGATCTCGAAGAGCGAGGAGAAGAAGCGCCAGCGACCTCGAGCGCGCGAGCCGCATCGAGGTCGAGAAGCTCGAGCTGGGCGAGGCCACCACCGAGAAGCTGATCTCCGCGGGCATCGAGACGGTCCAGGAGCTGATCGCCACGCCGCTCGAGAAGCTGGTCGAGATCCCGGGCATCGGCGAGAAGACCGCGGAGAAGCTGCATCGGCCGTGGCCCAGGAGTACGTGGCGGCGCATCCGCCCGAGCCGCCGGTGAGGCCGCGGCCGCCGAGCTCGAGTTCACGCCCGAGATGGACGCGGCCGCCGATGGTCGCCGTGACCCCGCTCCCGCGGATGCCGTACCGGCACCCGAGGCGCCGAGCGCGGAGACGCCGGAGTCGACGCAGCGACCGCAACCGATGGAGGAGAACCGTGGCTAAGGCGGCGGCCGCGAAGAAGCTGCGCGTCTACGAGGTCGCCAAGGACCTCGGCATGTCGAGCGAGGCCGTGCTCCAGATCGTGCGGCGGCTCGGCGTCGAGGTGAAGAACCACATGAGCACGCTGCTCTCGGAGACCGTGCGACAAGGTCCAGGCCGAGATGGCCCAGGAGACGCACGGCGGTCCGGGAGGAGCAGGCGCGCAAGCACGAGCAGGAGCTGCAGCGCGCGCGCGACGAGCGCGCCCGCGCGGCCGCGGCCGCACGGCCACCGCGACCACCGCGACCGCCCGCGTCCGGCGCCCGTGCCGCGCCGGCCGCGCGGTCGGACACGCCGCCACCCTCGCGTCCGGCCGAGCCGCGCGGCATGCGACGCCGCGACCGCAAGAAGAAGAAGGTGGTCGACGAGAAGCTCGTGCTCGAGAACGTCCGCAAGACGCTCGCCAGCCTCGATCAGGGTGGCGTCCGCCGCCGGCACCGCCGTCGCGAGGACGGGGACGGCGAGGTCGCGGTCGAAGAAGCCAAGGTCATCCGCGCCACCGAGTTCATCACGGTGGCCGAGCTCGCGAACCTGCTCGAGGTCAAGCCGCAGGAAGTCATCACCACCTGCATGCGGCCTCGGCCTGATGGCGACGATCAACAAGCGGCTCGACAAGGACTCGATCCTCACGGTCGCCGACGAGTTCGGCTACGACGTCGAGTTCGTCTCCGAGTACGGCGCCGAGACCGAAGAGGTCGAGGAGACGAGCCGAGGGCCGGAGGAGCTCCTGGTGCACCGTCCGCCGGTGGTGACCGTGATGGGTCACGTCGACCACGGCAAGACGTCGCTGCTCGACTACGATCCGCAAGACCAACGTGATCGCGGGCGAGGCCGGCGGCATCACCCAGCACATCGGCGCCTACGAGGTCGAGCTGCCGGGCGGCAAGAAGATCGCGTTCCTCGACACCCCGGGCCACGAGGCCTTCACGGCGATGCGCGCCCGCGGCGCCCAGGTGACCGACATCGTGGTGCTCGTGGTGGCCGCGGACGATCGCGTCATGCCGCAGACCATCGAGGCCATCGATCACGCCAAGGCGGCCGAGCGTGCCGATCGTGGTCGCGATCAACAAGATCGATCTGCCCGCGGCGAGGCCCGAGCTGGTCAAGCAGGAGCTGGCGCGGCCACGGCGTCGTGGTCGAGGAGTACGGCGGCAAGGCGGTGTGCGTCGAGATCTCGGCCAAGAAGGGCACGAACATCGACCGGCTGCTCGAGATGATCCTGCTCGAGGCCGAGCTGCTCGATCTCAAGGCCGACCCGACTCGCCGCGCCAAGGGCGTGGTGCTCGAGGCGCGCGTCGAGCAGGGTCGCGGCATCGTCGCGAGCATGCTGGTCGAGAACGGCACGCTGCGCATCGGCGACGCGTTCGTGGCCGGACAGCACTCCGGCCGCGTGCGCGCCATGATGGACGAGCGCGGGCACCCGGTGCGCGAGGCCGGACCCTCGACCCCGGTCGAGGTGCTGGGCTGGAGCGGAACGCCCGGCGGCCGGTGACATCTTCGCCGCGTTCGAGGACGAGCGCGAGGCGCGCGAGATCGCGGGCAAGCGCGCAGGCGCTGCATCGCGAGCAGGAGTTCCGCGCCGCCAAGACGATCTCGCTGACCGAATTCCATTCGCGGATGACGCAGGGCGAGACCAGCGAGCTCAAGCTCATCATCAAGGGCGACGTCGACGGCTCGGTCGAGGCGCTGTCCGAGTCCCTCGCGCAAGCTCGGCAGCAGCGAGGTCCAGGTGCGGATCATCCGCCAGGCGGTCGGCCAGATCAGCGAGTCGGACGTGCTGCTCGCGTCGGCCTCGCAGGCGATCATCGTCGGATTCCACACCCGGCCCGACGGCCGCGCCCGCGAGCTGGCGGAGCGCGAGAAGGTCGAGATCCGCCTCTACGACATCATCTACAAGGCCGTGGAGGACGTGAAGCAGGCGCTCGAGGGGCTGCTCAAGCCCGAGCTGAAGGAAGTCGTGCTCGGTGCCGCGGAGATCCGGCAGGTGTTCAAGCTGTCCAAGGCCGGCACCGTGGCCGGCTGCATGGTGATGAGCGGAACGATACCGCGCACCTCGAAGGTCCGGCTGCTGCGCGAGGGAGCGACCGTGTGGATGGGTCGAATCGAGTCGCTCAAGCGGTTCAAGGAGGACGTGAAGGAAGTGCAGAGCGGCTTCGAATGCGGGATCGCGCTCGACGGGATGAACGACGTCAAGGTCGGCGACACCATCGAGGCGTTACACCATCGAAGAGCTGGCGCGGACGCTCTGATCGTTCGCCCCTTCGGGCTCGCGATCGCAGCGTTTCGCGGTGACGCGCACCGGACCTTCCGGCCGACGCCGACATCCGCCACGCGCGCTCCAGGATCCACACCATGTTCGTGGGCATCGTCCGCATCGAGCTCCACCTTCCCGCCGCATCCACGCTCAAGGAGAAGCGCTCGGTCGTGCGCTCGCTTGAAAGAGAGGATCCGGAGCCGCGTTCATGCCGCGGTGGCCGAGGTCGATCACCAGGACCTGTGGCAGCGCGCCGCGCTCGGCGTCGCTGTGGTGTCCGGCGAGCGGCGACAGGTCGACGAGATGCTCCAGTCCGGTGCGCAAGATCGTGGACTCGGCGTACGCGGCGCAGGTGCTCGACTGGCAGGAGCAGCTGGTATGAGGATCCGTCCGGAACGCGTGGCCCAGCGCATGCGCCGCGAAGTGGCGGACATCCTCGCCACCCGCATGCGTGATCCGCGTGTCGGCCCCGGCGTGAGCGTGACGGACGTCGAGGTCACCCAGGACCTGTCGTTCGCCCGCGTGTTCGTCACCGTCCACGCCGAGGGCAAGGAGCGCGAGCAGACGCTGCTGGCGCTCGAGCGCGCGGCGGGGTTCGTCCGCCGCGAGCTGGCGCAGCGCATGGAGCTGCGCGAGGTCCCGGAGATCCGGTTCGCGCTCGACACGTCGATCGACACCGGCGCGCGCGTCGACGAGCTGCTGCGCAAGCTCGAGCAGGGCGAGCCGGTCGAGGACGACGAATCGTGAGTGGGACGTCCGTCCTGAAGCGGAACCCCGCCGAGCGGCGGGATCCGCTCGAGCTCAAGGCGCGATCCGGGCTGCTCAAGGTCGACAAGCCCGCGGGGTGACCTCGCACGACGTGGTCGATCGCGTCCGCCGCCGGCTCAAGATGATCGGCGCCGGCCATCTCGGAACCCTCGATCCGATGGCGAGCGGGCTGCTGCTCGTCGCCACCGAGGCCGCGACCCGCTGCGCCACGATGTGGCAGGGCGGGGAGAAGACCTACGAGGCGACGGTGCGCTTCGGCGTCGTGACCACCACCCAGGACATGACCGGCGACGTGATCGCGCGGCGGCCCGTCGACGGGCTCGACGAGGCTCGCGTGCGCGCGGCGGCGGCCGAGCTCGAGGGCGAGATCGATCAGGTCCCGCCGATGGTGTCCGCGCTCAAGGTCAAGGGCCAGCGTCTCTATCGGCTCGCGCGTCGCGGCATCGAGGTCGAGCGAGCGCCGCGGCGGGTGCGCGTGAGCCCCTGGGAGTGGATCGCGTTCGACGGCTCGACCGCGAGCTTCCGCGTGCGCTGCACGAGCGGCACCTACGTGCGCACGCTCGCGCACGACCTGGGCGAGAAGCTCGGGGTCGGCGGCGCGCTGGAACGCCTGCGTCGCCTGCGCATCGAGCCCTACGACCTCGAGGGCGCGGTGACGCTGCGGGACCTGGACCAGCTCCCGGCCGACGAAGTGCTCGAGCGCGCGCTGATCCCGCTGGATCGCGCGCTCGCGCCGTTCCCGTCGGTGACGATCGACGCCGCGGATGTCCTGGCGCTGGGCTACGGACGCGCGGTCACCGTCCGATCCGCGCCCGGCCTCCCGCTCGATGCCGGTCGCGATCCCGTCGTGCTGCGCGACGAGGACGGCGGTGCCTTGGCGATCGGATCGCTCGATCCCGACCCGGTCTCGGGATGGATCGCGCGGCCGCATCGCGTGTTCCCGTGGGCGGTGCGCGAAGGCCGACCGTGACCGCGGCGGCAGGAGCGGGCTGCGCGATCGCGGTGGGTATCTTCGACGGTGTCCACCGCGGTCACGTGCAGATCCTCGAGCGCGCGCGGTCGCTGGCGCGCGGTCGCGGCGGACGGTTCGTGGTGGTGAGCTTCGATCCGCATCCCGACGTCGTGCTCGCCAAATCGTTTCAGCCGGTGGCGCCGCTCACGCCGCTCCCCGAGAAGCAGGAGCGACTCCTGGCACTGGGGGTCGACGCCTTCCACCTGCTGCCGTTCACCCGTGAGCTCGCGAGCCTCTCGCCCGAGGAGTTCGTCGACCGACATCTGGTGCGGCCGTTCGCGCCGTTCGCGCTCGTGGTCGGCGAGAACTTCGCGCTCGGCCGCGCGCGCGCGGCGACGTGCGCCGGCTCGCCCAGATCGGAGCGACCTCGGGCTTCACCGTCGAGGCGGTGCCGATCCTGAACCTCGACGGCGCGCCGGTGACGAGCACGCGGGTTCGCGCGCTGTTGGCCCGCGGCGAGGTCGCCGCGGCCGCCCGGCTCCTCGGCCGGCGGTACGGGCTCGCCGGCGTCGTGGTCGCGGGCAACGCGATCGGGCGCACCCTCGGGGTGCCCACCGCGAACCTGAGGCTCGAGGACGAGAAGCTCCTGCCCGGCGACGGGATCTACGCGGTGTGGGCGCGGATCGCCGGCGAGTCGGGATGGCGTCCGGCGGCGATGAGCATCGGCGTGCGCCCGACCTTCGGCGGGCAGGAGCGCACGCTCGAGGTCCACCTGCTCGACTGGAGCGGCGAGCTGCGCGGAACGAGGCTCGCGGTCGAGTTCGAGGATTGGCTCCGCCCGGAGCTCAAGTTCGAGTCCCCGGAGGAGCTTAAGAAGGCGATGGGCGAGGACCTGGCCAACGCACGCCAGCGCGGCTGGGCCGCGAGGGCGCCACCCACGCGTGAGGACGGGCGCCAAGCCGCTGGGCGGCGGGGGAATCGGGCCCCTACTTGTCGCCCATCACGCCGCAATGCTAGAGTGCCCGGTCGCCCCGGACCACGGGGGCGGGCACGAATCGCTAACGCTCGGTCACGCGAGAGCTTGCACTCGATGACCCGGGCCGGCAGTTTCCCCCACCATGCAGGAGGTGACCGCTGTGACGCTCTCCAAGGAGCAGAAGCAGGGGATCATCGGAAAGTTCAAGATCCACGAAGCGGACTCGGGTTCCCCGAGGTGCAGATCGCGCTGTTGACCGAAAAGATCCACTATCTGACGGACCACTTCAAGGTTCACAAGCGGGACCACGCGTCGCGTCGCGGGTTGCTGCGGATGGTGGGACAGCGTCGTCGTCTGCTGGATTATTTGAAGGCGACCAAGGTGGACCGCTATCGCAAGGTCGTCAAGGAGCTGGGTCTTCGTCGCTGACGGAGGCCGCAGTTCGGAGCTCGAGCCCCGCCCGGGGCGCGTCTCACAGCGCGGCGAACGGTTCCGCGCGCAGGCCGATTCCCGCGCGGGAATTCCGGCCATCATGGGGCGCCGGCAATGGGCCGGCCCCGATAGGCGAGAGGATAGGGTCAATTTGATGGAAGAGCAGACGGTTTCCAAAACGCTGGGTGGGCAGACGCTGACGATCTCCACCGGCAAGATGGCCAAGCTGGCGGGCGGCTCCGCCGTGGTGCAGCTCGGCGACACGGTGGTGCTGGTGGCGGCGAGCGCCGCCAAGACGGCGAGCCCCAATCGAGACTTCGTGCCGCTCGACGGTGGACTATCGCGAGCGGACCTACGCCGCCGGGAAGATCCCCGGCGGTTTCTTCAAGCGTGAAGGACGTCCGACCGAGAAGGAGGTGCTGAGCTCGCGCCTCATCGATCGGCCGATCCGGCCGCTGTTCTCGAAGCAGTTCCCGTTCGAGACCCAGATCATGGCCACGGTGATGTCCTCCGACCAGGAGAACGACGCCGACGTTCTGGCGCTGATCGGCGCCTCGGCGGCGATCAACCTGTCGGACATTCCGTTCCCCGAGCCGATCGGCGGCGTGCGCGTCGGCCGCGTGAACGGCGAGTTCGTCGTCAACCCGACCATCGCGCAGCTCGACGAGAGCGACATGGACATCGATCGTCGCCGGGACCGCCGATAACATCATCATGGTCGAGGGCGGCTCGCGCGAAGTGTCGGAGCCGGACCTGATCGCGGCGCTCCGAGTTCGCCGATGGAACACATCCGCGCGATCGTCGAGATGCAGCGCGAGCTGGTCGGCCGCTCGGGCAAGCCCAAGCGCCCGCTGGTGCCGCCGACCGACACCTCGGCGCTCGAGGCCGAGCGCTCGACGAAGGTGTCGCGCGACCGCCTGCGCCAGGCGATCCGCATCCCCGGCAAGGAGGCGCGCCAGGAAGAGGTCGACCGCATCACGCAGGAGGCGGTCGCACGCTCAAGGAGCGCTTCGCCGAGCAGGAGTCGTACATCCGCAAGATCCTCCACGACCTCGAGCGCGACGAGCTGCGCGAGATGGTGCTGCACGAGGGCGTGCGCGCCGACGGCCGCGGTCTCGACGACATCCGCAAGATCACGGTCGAGGTCGGCGCGCTGCCGCGCACCCACGGCTCGTGCCTGTTCACCCGCGGCGAGACCCAGGCGCTCGCGGTCGCCACGCTCGGCACCAAGAGCGACGAGCAGCGCATCGAGGAGCTCGAGGGCCAGTCGTGGAAGTCGTACATGCTCCACTACAACTTCCCGCCGTTCAGCGTCGGCGAGGTGCGTCCGATCCGCGGCCCGGGCCGGCGCGAGATCGGTCACGGCGCGCTGGCGGAGCGCGCGATCGAGCCGGTGATCCCGGCCGACACCCACTTCCCGTACACGATCCGCATCGGTGAGCGACATCCTCGAGTCCAACGGCAGCTCGTCGATGGCGACGCGTGTGCGCGCGGCGTCGATGGCGCTGATGGACGCCGGCGTGCCGATCAAGGCGCCGGTGGCCGGGCATCGCGATGGGGCTGATCAAGGAAGGCGAGCGCGTCGCGGTGCTGACCGACATCCTGGGCGTCGAGGATCATCTCGGCGACATGGACTTCAAGGTCACCGGCACCCGCGACGGCGTGACCGCGTTCCAGATGGACACCAAGATCGGCGGCATCTCGTTCGACGTGCTGTCGCGACGCGCTCGAGCGGGCGCGCAAGGGCCGGCATGCACATCCTCGACATCATGGAGCAGACGCTGCCCGCGCCGCGCGCGGAGATGTCGCCGTTCGCGCCGCGCATCATCATCCTCAACATCCACCCGGACAAGATCCGCGAGGTCATCGGGCCGGGCGGCAAGATCATCAAGCGCATCACCGAGGAGACCGGCGCCCAGATCGACATCGAGGACACGCGGCGAGGTGCGCATCGCGGCGGTGAGCAGCGAAGGCGGCCGCCGCGCCGAGGAGATGATCCGCAACATCACCGAGGATCCCGAGGTCGGCACGCGTCTACCAGGGCAAGGTGCGGAGCGTCGTGACGTTCGGCGCGTTCGTCGAGATCGTGCCCGGGCGCGACGGGCTGCTGCACATCTCCGAGATCGATCACCATCGCGTCGCGCGGACCGAGGACGTCCTCAACGTCGGCGACATGGTGATGGTCAAGGTGATCGGCGTCGACCGCGACGGCAAGATCAAGCTGTCGCGCAAGGCGCTGCTGCCCGAGCCGGAGGGCGGCGTGCCGGCCGGCGCCGGCGCCGGCAGCGGGGTCGCGAGCATCGCGAGCACCGCGATCGCGATCGTGACCGCGGGCGCGGCGGCGATCGAGGCAGGCGCCGCTAGAGAACTCCCGGCAACAGCGGCACATCGAACGCTCGAGCGACGCGAGTGGCAGGGCGACCTGCCACTCGCAGTTTATCGAGTCGGAGGGGAGTAGTGAGCGAGCGGTGTTCCGGAAGTCCGTGCTGCCGTCGGGGCTCAGCGCTGCTGACCGAGACATGCCCGATCGGCGCATCCGTGTCGGTCGGCGTGTGGGTGCGAAACGGCGGCGCGCGACGAGCCCGTCGAGCTGCTCGGCATCTCGCACTTCATCGAGCACATGATGTTCAAGGGCACCGAGCGCGCGCGACGCCCGGGCGATCGCCCAGAGCCTCGAGTCGCTCGGCGGCCACCTCGACGCCTTCACCGCGCGCGAGCAGGTGTGCTACTACGCCCGCGCCCTGGCCGAGCACCTGCCCCAGGTGGTCGACGTCGCTCTCCGACATCGTGTGCCGCTCGCGCTTCGCGGACACCGACGTGACCACGCGAGCGATCGGTGGTGCGCGAGGAGATCTTCGCCTGCGAGGACAATCCCGACGACAAGATCAACGAGCTGCTGGCGGCGCAGGTGTGGGGCGGGCACGCCCTCGGGCGGCCGATCCTCGGCACCGTCGAGACGCTCGAGCGCATCGGTTCGGCGGCGCTCCAGAGCTACTTCCGCAGCCGCTATCGTCCCGAGTCATCTGATGATCGCCGCGGCCGGCGCGGCTCGAGCACGACGCGCTGGTGGAACTGGTCGGCGGCGATCTTCGCGCCGCCCGACGGCGACGCGCTGCCGCTCTCCGGCCTCGCCGCCGGCGTTCCGTCCCGCGGTCCAGCACGACGTGCGCGCACCGATCTGCAGCAGCTCTACCTGTCGCTCGGAACGCGCGGCGTCGCCGTACGGCGAGGCCGAGCGCTATCCGCTGGTCGTGCTCAACACCCTGCTCGGCGGCGGCATGAGCTCGCGGCTGTTCCAGAGCGTGCGCGAGGAGGCGGGCCTCGCCTACTCGATCTTCTCGGCGGCGGACTTCCACCGCGACGCGGGCATGCTCTCGATCCACCTCGGCGTCTCGCCGCGAGCGCGCGCGCGAGGCGCTGACCCGGGTGCGCGACGAGCTCGGTGACGCTGCGCGACCGCGGGCCCCGGCGAGGACGAGGTCGAGCGTCGGCGCGCGCGCAGATCCGCGGCAGCATCCTGATCGGAGCAGGAGAGCGTGTCCAACCGAATGTTCCATCTGGCGCACGAGGAGCTCTACTGCGGCTGCTACGACCCCGAGCGAGGAACAGGTACGCGCGCATCGACGCGGTCACGCGCGCCGAAGTCGCGCGCGTGGCGCGACGCTTCCTCAACCCCGAGCGCTTCGCGCTGGTGGCACTCGGGCCGCCTCCGGCCGAGCGGGCGCTCGACGAGAAGCGACTGGCCGGTCGACTCCTCGGTCGTGGCGGTGGCCTGAGCGGTCAGTAGGTGAAGCCCGCGCGCGCCATGCGTGATCCGGCCTCGCGCAGGCGATCTTCCTCGACGCAGAGCGCGACCCGCACGTAGCCCTCGCCAGCGCGGCCGAATCCCGGAGCCCGGCGCCACCACCACGCCCGTCTTCTCGAGCAGGTCGGCGGTGAACTCGAGCGAGCTGGTCGCAGGAGCCGCGGGATCGGCAGCCACACGTAGAGCGTGGCGCGCGGTGGCTCGACCCGGACCCCGAGCGGCGCGATCGCGGTCGAGGAAGGCGTCGCGACGCAGCCGATACGGTCTCGAGACGCCAGGCGCGGTAATCCTGCGGGCCGGTCAGCACCGCGAGCGCCGCGCGCTGGATGGCCATGAACACGCCGAAGTCCATGTTCGACTTGATGCGCAGCAGGTGAGCGATCGCGTCCGCGTTGCCGGCCGCGAGCCGACGCGCCAGCCCTGCATGGAGTAGGACTTCGAGAAGGAGTGGAACTCGATCGACCGCTCCTTGTCGCGGTCGAACTCGAGGAACGAGTGCGCGCGATACGACGGATCGAGCGACAGGTCGCAGTAGGCGATGTCCGAGACCACGAACAGGTCGTACTCGCGGGCGAAGCGCAGCAGGTCCTGGTAGAACGCCGCGGTCTCGACCGCCGCCGGTCGGATTGTTCGGGAAGTTGATCGCAGATGACCTTGGCCCGGCGCGCCTCGTCGGATCGGAATCGCGGTGAGATCGGGGAGGAATCGATGACGCGTCGGTCGAGCGGCACCTCGACGCACCCGCGCCTGCGCAGATCGCCGCCGCGCCGAGATAGGCGGGATAGCACGGCGTGCACATGCAGCAGCGTGTCCCCGGGATCGAGTGCGCGAGGAAGAACTTGGCGATGCCCTTCCTTGGAGCCCACCAGCGCCAGGGCCTCGCGCGCCGGGATCGACGGTGACGCCGAAGCGGCTCGCGTACCACTGCGCGATCGCCGGCGCGGAACTCCGGAAGCCCGTTGAACGAGGGGTAGCGGTGGTTCTGGACCGCGGGGTCGTCCAGCGCCGCCTTCAGGGCGTCGATCGCCAGCTGAGGCGGACGGATGTCGGGATTCCCCACCCCGAGGTCGATCACATCCACCCCTGGCGGATCTTTTCGTCGCGATCCTGAAACACCTGGGCGAGAGCGTACGGAGGCACGTTCTGGAAGCCGTGCGGACGGCCTCAAGCGTCGGGTTTGACAGGCGATTGGCTGGACGACATAGTCCCCTTCTGAGCCAGCGTCGAGTGGACGGCACTGAAGTTGCGTTGGGTCTTCGGTTACGTCATGAACCGCACCCGGCATATCTAAGGACACGCCGTGGGTTTGGACCAGTCCGATCGGCCGTGCTGCACCCTGGCCGCGGCGTCGCTGATCGCCTCCGCGACCTTCGGTTTCTGCTCGCCGCGACCGACTCCCTGCCGCCGAATCCCAGGACACGAGCGCCATCGTCTCGAGCGTCGACGCTCCACGCCGCCGGGAACCGGAGAGTGCTGCCCGCGGCTGCCCAGCCGTTCAGGGCGGGCGAATCGCTCAAGTTCTCCGTGCAATACGGCTCCGATCCACGCCGGCTCCGCCTACCTCGAGGTGCCCGAGATCCGCGTGTGGGACGGGCATCCGGTCGTACGTGCTGGTCGCGCGCGCCGAGTCGAACTGCGTTCTTCAGCCGCTTCTACAAGGTGCGGAACCGCATCGAGTCGCTGTGGGACTCGCAGCGGGCAGTTCAGCTGGCGCTACTCCGAGAACGCGGCGCGAAGGCGGACAACGCGCGCAGACCGAGATCGTCTTCGACTACGACCGCGGCGAGGCGCGCTACCAGACGGCAAGACGTTCCCGATCCCGCCGCGCGGTGCAGGACGCGCTGTCGCTCGTTCTACTACACGCGCATCCAGGCGCTGCCGCTCGGCGGCAGCATCGTCTTCGACTATCATGCGAGCCGCAAGAGCCAGCCGCTCGAGGTGAAGGTGCTGGGTCGCGAGCAGGTCGAGACGCCGGCCGGCACGTTCAAGTGCGTCGCGATCGAGCCGATCCTCAAGGCCGGCGGCATCTTCAAGAACAAGGGGCGGCTGGTGATCTGGCTCACCGACGACGAGCGACGCATGCCGGTGCTGATGAAGAGCAAGGTGGCGATCGGGTCGATCAGCGTCGTCCTGCAAGAGTTCCAAGCCGGGTGCCTGATGGGCCGCTACCCGCGAGGCCGACCTCTCGCGTCTCGCGCGTCGGCTCCGTCGGACGGCCGGGCGACCGCGCGTTCGCGTCGACGAGTTCGCGCGCCCGCTCGAGCCCGAGGCCGCGGCGCTGCCTGATCGCGTCGCTGCCCGACCAGCTCGCCGCGCCAGACGCTGCGCGAGGTGGTCGCCCGCATCGTCTTCGGCCACGCGCGGGCCGGCCGCCCGGTGCTGCGTGATGTGCGGAGGCCACGTCGTCGAAGGTCGGCGTCATCGCCGTGCCTCGATCGCGCTGATGGAGCGCGGCGCTCGTCACCCACCTGGCGCTCAACGGCGCGGCAGCGCTCCACGACGTCGAGATCGCGCGGTCAGGGACGCACGTCGGAGGACGTCGAGGCGCATCTTCAGGTCAGGGCCGCTTCGGCATGGTCGACGAGACCGGCGATTTCATGAACGCCGGCGATGGCGGAAAGGCCGCGAGCGAGGGGAAGGTCTGGGGGAGTGCTGGGGCCGCGCAGCTCGAGGAGACCGCCGCGCCGCACAGCGCGGTGAGCCTGCTCGCCACGGCGTACCGGCTCGGCGTTCCCGCCACGGTGCACGTCGCGATCGGGACCGACACCATCCACCATCACCCCGCCTGCGACGGTGCGTCGCTCGGCGAGACCATCGCTGCGCGACTTCCGCATCCTCGCCGCGGCGCTGGCCGAGGCGCGCGGGGCGGTGGTGCTGCAACCTCGGGCTCGGCGGTGGTCATGCCCGAAGTGTTCCTCAAGGCGCTCCCGGTGGCGCGCAACCTCGGCGCCGAGCTCTCCGATCTCACCACCGTGAACTTCGATCAGATCCAGCACTATCGGCCGCGCGTCAACGTGGTCGAGCGGCCCACGCGCGGCGCGGGCGCCAGGGCCTGGCGCTGACCGGGCACCACGAGATCCTGATCCCGCTCCTCAGCGCCGCGGTGATCGCGGAGTGGGAACGCACGCCCGTCCGGACGGGGCGGGCCGCCTCGCTCGATACGGCCGGCGCCGGCTGAGCCTGAACGCGCCGCCCCGATGCGCGTCCTGGTCGTCATCCCCGCCTTGAACGAGGAGGAGAGCCTCCCCGTCACGCTCGACGAGGTGCTCGCCCGTGATCCCCGGGTGGACGTGCTCGTCGTGGACGACGGCTCGCGCGACGCACACCTCCGAGGTGGCGCGCGCGCGCGGGCGTCGCGGTGGTGCGCCATCCGTTCAACCTCGGCGTGGGCGCGGCGCTCCAGACCGGCTTCCGCTTCGCGGTCGAGCACGGCTACGACGATCGGCGTGCAGCTCGACGCCGACGGCCAGCACGATCCACGCCGACCTCGACGGCGCTGGTCGCGCCGGTGCTCGCAGGGCGCCTGCGACGTCACCATCGGCTCGCGCTACGTCACGCGCAGCGGCTACCGTGCGCCGCTCGCGCGCCGGCTCGGCATGATGCTGTTCTCGGGCGTGGTGCGGCTCGCGGTCCGGACAGCGGATCGCCGACACCACGTCCGGGTTCCGCGCCTACGCGCGGGCGGTCATGGAGGTCTGCCAGCACGACTTTCCCAAGGACTTTCCCGGACGCGCCGCTGCTCATCGCGCTCGCGCGCCGCGGGTTCCGGCTGCTCGAGGTGCCGGTGACGATGCGCGAGCGCGCGGCGGGGACGATCGTTCTACACGCTCGGCAAGTCGCTCTACTACCCGTACAAGAACCTGCTAGTCGTCGCTCATGGCGCTGATCCAGCGGCCGCTCTGACGAGGAGGAGTCACTCGATGGTGTTCCTGTCGCGCACCCAGGTGCATCACGGCGCTCGGCGCGGTCGTCGCTCGCGCTGTTCGTGCTCGACCTGGTGCGGCGGCGGCAAGCTGTCCGAGGAGTTCTCGCTGCTGTGGGTGGTCGCCAGCGTGGTCATCGCGATGCTCGGCTTCTCGACGCCGCTGCTGCAGGTCGATCACGCACGCGCTCGGGATCCTCTTCGAGAGCTCGACCGTGTTCGCCGTCGGGCCTCGCGTTCGCGACCGTCATGCTGCTCTACCTGTCGGTCAAGCTGTCGCGGCTCGCGCACGAGCACCACGCGCTCACGCGCGAGCTGGCGCTGCTGCGCCACGCGCTCGAGGACGCGCGCGGTCCGCGCGGAGGTGCCGCCAGTGAACCAGACCGGGCGACTCCTGCATCGGCATCGGCGATCTCGCGCGCTGTGCGTGTGGCTGGTCGATGCGCGACGTCGACCCGCGCGAGGTCGCTGCCAGGCGCTGCAGCCAGCGCCGACTACCGCGGGCTTCGTCGCTGGTCATGGTGCTCACGCTGCTCGGCTTCTGGATCCGCGCGGTGCGCTGGCGCTGGCTGCTGATCGCCGCGCCGCGGCCGTCGCTCGACAGCCTGTTCAGCGCCACGATGATCGGCTTCATGGCCAACAACGTGCTGCCGTTCCGGCTCGGCGAGTTCGTGCGCGCCCTGGGCGCTGGCGCGGCGCGAGCGGTCTGTCGAAGACCACGCGTGTTCGCGACCGTCGTGGTCGAGCGCGCGGTCGACATGCTCACGCTGCTCGCGATCTTCGGCATCTCGCTGTTCGTGCACCCGATCGCCGCCGAGCACCGAGGCGGGGCGCATGATGCAGCGCGGGCGCCGCGGTCATGCTCGCGCTCAGCCTGGCGCTCACGATCGCACTGGTCGTGCTCGAGCGCAATCCGCGCGCTGATGCAGCGCGGTGGTCGAGCATGCTCACTCGGCCGCTGCCGGAGCGGGTGCGCCGCAAGCGCGTCGCGGCGATGCTCGAGCACTTCGTCGAGGGGCTCGGGCTGTTCCGCGACCTGCCGCGCCTGCTCTGGGTGTTCGCTGCTGTCGTTCGCGATGTTCGGCGCCTTCGCGCTCGTGCTCTGGCGCTGAGCATGTGGGCGCTCGCACATCGACGCTGCCGTGGTACGCCGGGCTCGTGATGCTCGTGATCACCGCGATCGGCATCATGGTGCCGGCGGCGCCCGGCTACATCGGCACGCTCAACATCGCCTGCATCGCGGGGCTCGCGCTGTTCGGCGTCGGCAAGGAGCAGTGCGGTGCCGTTCTCGTGGTTCTACTGGGCGGGCCAGTGGACTGCCGGTCACCGCTGGTGGGCTCTTCTACCTGCAGCCGCGAGGGCTTGTCGCTGCGCGCTCGCTCAGGCGCAGGACGCCGGCGTGAGCCCGGGCGGCGGAGCCGCGCCGTCAGCGCCGGAAGTGCGCGACGACCTTGCGCACCGCGGCGCACGACGTCGTCGACGTCGCGCGTCGGTCATGTTCGGGAACAGCGGCAGCGTGATCGCCCGCCGGTAGGCGTCCTCGGCGACCGGGAAGCGCCCGCTCGCGAGCGCCGAGCGTGTCGCGGAAGTGCGGGTGCAGGTGGATCGGGATGAAGTGCACCGAGGTGCCGATGTTCTCCGCCCGCAGCTCCGTGATGAAGCGCGCGCGGTCGCAGCGTCAGCCGCTCGAGCTCGAGCGCGATCGGGTACAGGTGCCAGGCGTGGGTCGACGCCCGGCGCGCGCGACCGGGCGCGCGCACCTCGGGCACGCTCGGCGAGCCGCCGCGTGGTAGCGCGCGACCAGCTCGCGCGCGGCCGCCGCTGCGAGCTCGTCGAAGCGCTCGAGCTGGCCGATGCCGATCGCCGCCAGCACGTCGCTCAGGTTGTACTTGTAGCCGGGCGCGATCACCTCGTAGTACCACGAGCCGGTGTCGCGTGTAGCGCTTCCAGGCGTCGCGGTTCATGCCGTGCAGCGACAGCAGCCGCATGCGCTCGGCGAGCTGCGTCGTCGTCGGTGACCGCCGCGCCGCCTTCGCCGGTGGTGAGGTTCTTGGTGGCGTAGAACGAGAACGCGGTGACGGTCGGCGAGCGAGCCGACCGGGCCGGCCGCGCCACGCGCGCGCCGAGCGCGTGGGCGGCGTCCTCGACCAGCGCGAGGCCGCGCGGCCGGGCGAGCGCGCTGCAGCGCGTCGATGTCGCACGGATGGCCGCGCGTAGTCGACCGGCATGACGGCGCTGCGTGCGCGGCGTGATCGCGCGCCTCGACCGCGCGCGGGTCGATGCACAGCGTGTCGGGCTCGACGTCGACCAGCACCGGCGTCGCGCCGACGTGCTCGATCACGTTGACGCACGGCGGCGAACGTGTAGGTCGTGGTGACGACCTCGTCGCCGCGGCCCGACGCCGAGCGCGACCAGCGCCAGGTGCAGCGCGCCGGTCGCGGAGTTGACCGCCGAGCCGTGGCGTGGCGCCGGCCAGCTGCCGCGACGCGCTGCCCAGCTCCTGGGCGCGCGGGCCGGTGGTGATCCAGCCCGACTCGAGCGTCTCCGGCACGAGCTGCTGCTCGCGCTCGCCGATCCAGGGCACGCGCGAGCGGCAGGAAGGCGCTCGCGCACCGGTCGTCCGCCGTGCGGAGGCGAGGCGGCTCGAGGGCTTCGCGCAGGCTCATCGCGGGGCGGGGAACGTCACGTCGGGCGCATGGAGGCCGCGAGTGTAGGGCAGGCGCGCGCATGCCGCCAGGCCGCACCGGGGTGCCCAGGCTACGTTCCGGCCGCCGGACGCTGACCGTGCACCCGCGCAAGTTCATCCGCGACGCGCTCCGGGATCCTGCTGAGCCAGTACCTGACCCGCGCGCTCGTGCTGGGTGCGGCCTGGTCGCCGCCGTCACGCTCGGGCCGTTCCGGATTCGGCGGATGGAACGCGCTCAGCCTGATCTACGACTACGGTTCCTACGCCTCGGCAGGGCGCTCCAGGGTGCTCGATCTCGAGCTGCCGGCCACGGTGGCGCGCGGCGAAGCGCGCCGCGGCGCAGGCCGCTGATGTCCGGCGCCGTCACCGCGGCGCTCCTCGGCGGCCTCGCGTTCGCGATCCTGGTCGGCGCCGATCTCGCCTTCGGCGGCCGTGCGTTCACGACGCTCGGTGGTGTGGGGCTGCCGGTCCTGATGCTGATCGTGTCGCTGCTCCAGCTCGTGTTCCAGTACCTGGCCTCGGCGCTGCGCGCGCACGGGCGCTTCCGCGCGGTGAGCCTGGCCGGCTCGCTCCAGGCGCTGGTCGGGTGCGCGCTCGGGATCGCGATGGTGACCCGCTGGGGCGCGCTGGGGGCTCCTGTGGGGCTGGCTCGCCGGCACCCTGATCGCCCTCGCCGCGATGCGCCGCGCGCGATCCCCGGGCCCCGCTGTCCCCGGCCCGCTCGATCGCGCTCGCGAACTCGTGCGCGCCGGCTCCCGATCTTCGCCTACTTCGCGATCACGCTGCTGCTGCGCTCGGCGGATCGGCTCGCGCTCGTGCGCTTCGCCGCACCCGACAGCGCTCGGGCTCTACAGGTCTCGGGCATCATGGCCGCCGGTCTCGTCGTCTACGTTCCGGAGGCCGCCGCCTTCGTCCTCTTCCGCGCGTCGCGGCCGCGGGCCGCGGCGGCGCCGGCGACCCGGCTGCGGTGGTCGCGCAGTCGATCCGCGCCCATCGCGCGGTCACGGTCGTGGTTGCCGTTCCTGGTCGGGACCCGCGCTCGCGGTGAGGACCGATCCGTGGTCGCGCGCCTCCTGCCCCATTATCGCGAGGGTGTCACCGCGCTGAAGGCGCTGCGCATCGGCGCGCTCATGCTCTCCCGCCGCCACCATCCCGCGGCTACGTCCTGCTCCGCCGGGCCGCGGCGCGGCAGGCGCTCGTGCGCCGGGGGCGCGATCGCGGCGGCGTTGAGCGCCATGGCGGTGTTCGCCGTCGCCGCCCTGATCCGGCGGCCGCTGCCGGTGGCCATCGCCGGGGCCTCGGGCTGCGCGCTGATTTCGCGATCGTCGTCATCCTCCGACTCGCCAGGAGTGGCGTGGCGACGGAACGCAGGCGCGCGGGATGGGTGATCGCCAGCGTCGTTCCGGCGCTCTGGGCCAGCGCGCTCGCGCTCGCGCTCGACCGCGTCCAGGAACGAGGCCACCTGGTCGGCCGCGATCGCCCAGTCCTTCTGGTGCCGAGCTCCGGCTACCTGCCGGCGCTCTTCGTGCTCGGGCGCGGCATCAGGGCTGGTCGGCCCTGGTCCGCGAGTGGCGCACGCGCAGGCACGCCGGGCGTAGGCGGACCGCCCGGTAAGATCGCGCCCGCAAGCCAGGGATCAGAACACAGGTTCTCGAACCCGTCCCGCCAGCGTCTCAGCTTCACCTCCCGAGGCGGCGCCGTAGCGGGATGTGGGTCTCGCCGAAGGCGAGCCCGCGCATCAGCGCCTCGAGCGATCTCCTCGCTGAACGGCATCCCGTCCGAGGTGAGCCGCATGCGGTCCAGCGCCGCGCGGCGAGAGATCCATCCCGGACTGGCTGTCGTGATCGGCCGCGCAGAACAGCGCGAGCGAGGCCCACCGGTGACGGATGCGCGTTGCCGATCCGGTTGGTGAGCTCCATCGCACGATGATCGGAGAGCGGGAAGCGGCAGCCGAGAGGAAGTCGAGCTCCGCTCAGGCAGGAATCGACCAGCCGCGGGATCTCCTCCGGCGCATAGGAACCGTCGCCGTCGAGCGTGACGACGATCGCCGGTCGCGGCAGCGAGCCCGCGCCTTGTAGGCCGCGCCGTACCCCGCGACCGCCCGCGGATACGCGGGCGCCGCCCGCGCGCGCGGCCTTCGGCGGTGCGATCGGTGCAGTTGTTGTCGACGACCACCACCTCGTCGACGTCCTTCGGCATGCGGCCGAGCACCTCGCGGATGCCTTGCTCCTCGTTGTAGCAGGGAATGACCGCGCTGATCGTGTGGTTCTGGCGCATCGGGTGGGCTCGAAGTGGGAAGGACCGAGGACGGGCGCGTCGCAGGGTGGACGATGCCCGGACGCACACTATCAGCGTTTCGCGTGCGGAGCGGCAACCGCTCCGCAAGTGTGAACGCGCGCGTTTCGTTCTGGGATTCATACCGATCGTTGTGCTAGCTTGCGCGCGTTCGCGAGTCGTCTCGCGACGATCACGCGATGCGACACCGACTCAGGAACGAGTCGGTAGCCCCAGAGCCGGTCACGGAAGACATGGACGTCGTCGAACGCATTCATCTCGTGCTCTCCGAATGCGGCGCTCCCGCCACGGGATCGCAAACCAGTGCGATGCGGGGCTCGCCACCCGGCTCCCCGACGAGCGCCACGGCGTCCGCGTGTGGCTCCACCGAGACGCCCGCAGACCGCGAGCTCGCGACCGAGCATCGGCCCGTCGCGTGGGATCACGGTCGACATTCCGCTGCCGCGCGTCGGTTCGCGCTGGGATCTCAAGGGCCGGATCGATCTCTGGTCGCGCGTGCGTCGCGACCGTCCCGGACTACTCCACCTCCACCGTGCCAGCGCCGCCGGCGATGCGTTCACCGCGGCGCTGATCGACCTGGCGCGCCCTCGAACCTCGTCATCCACCGATCATTTTCGATCCCGGATTGCGTTCAGGGGCGAGGCGGTCCCCTCAGGGGTCCACGGGCGTGCGGACCTGGTCGCGATCGCGAGCCTCGGCCAGCTCGAGGAGACGGTTCGCGCTCATGCGATCCCACGCCGCGGGACGCGTGCGGAGTCGTGCCGCGGTGAGCATCGACCGGCCGGACGACGACGCCGAATCGCGCCGCGCCCAGCGCTGGCGTGAGCGGCTCGCCGCCGGGGCGCTCCGGCCGCTGTGGGTGTGCCTCGAGGCGGATCGAGGAGGGCAAAGGGAGCCACGCGACGCTGATCAGAGCGCTGGCCACCGCGCTGCGGCGGCGCGGTCTCTCGTTCTCGGCCGCGATCGCCGGAGCCGGGGGCTGGCGACCGCGCGCTCGAGGCGCGCGCAGCGCTCGGCATCGCCAGACTCGACGCGCTTCGTGGGCCCGATCCCGGGGATCCCGGCGGCCTGCTGCTCGCGGCCGACGTCGTGATCGTCCCGACGCTCGGACCGCGCCCGGCGCGTGCTCGTGGAGGCGATGGCGCGCGGGCGAGATCATTGTCGCGACCGCCACGCCGGGATCGCCGAAGCCGGTCGAGAACGGGCGCGACGGGATCCTGGTGCCGCCCGGTGACGCCGAGGCGCTGGCGCGGGCGCTCGAGATGCTGGCGCGCAAGCCCGACCTCCTCGACCCGTCTCGGCGCCGCCGCGGTGCGCCGGATCGAGGCAGGTGGCTGGTCGAGCATCGTCCCAGGTACGAGGCGGTCTACGACGAGGCGCTGGGCGCTGCGACGCCGTTCCGCCCTCGAGCGCGAGGCGCCGGGCGCATCGCTGAGGTCGCGGCACCGCTGCCGCCGTCGCGCCGCCTGTGCTACTCGTGAGCCGAATTCCCCTCATACGACCGAGTCACTCGATGCCCGATCGCTTCGTGTTGGTCCTCGCGGGAGGTCGCGGCGAGCGATTCTGGCCCCTGGAGCCGCCCGAGCGCCCCAAGCGGCTGCTGCCCGCTCGCGCAGGGCTCGCGCACGCTGCTGGCAGCCGCCACGCCCGAGCGCGCGGCGCGTGGCGCGGCCCCAGGGTTTTATCGTCGTGCTCACGGCGCGGCGCGCGAAGGAGGCGGTGCGCCGCGAGCTCACAGAACCCGCGATCCGCGTGATCGGTGAAGCCGGTGGCGCGCAACACGGCGGCCGCGATCGCCGGCGCCGCGGCCCGGTTCCAGTCCGACGCGCTCACGATCCCGCCTTCGTGGTGATGCCGGCCGATCACGCTGATCGACGACGTCGACGCCTTCGCCCGCGACCTCGAGCGCGCGTTCGACGTCGCCGAGCGCAGGCCCGTCATGCTCACCTTCCGGCATCGTCCCGGCCGGACCGAGGAGACCAGCTTCGGCTACTACATCCGCGGCGGCGACCGCGTCGGCGAGCGCCTGTTTCGTGTCGTCAGTTCACCGAGAAGCCGAACCGCGACCTCGCTCGCCCGACAGTGGGTCGAGAGCGGCGAGTACCGGTGGGGCAGCGGCGTGTTCGTGTGGCGATGCTCGACCTTCACGGCTGACCGCGCTCGAGGGCCAACCGGCCCGCGCTGGCCACGGCGTTCCACGGCCTCTCAGAGCGCGGGTCCGACCCCAGGAGTTCGAGCAACGGCTCGAGGGCGGTGTTCCACCATCAGAGTCGATCCTCGGTCGACTACGCCGTGCTCGAGCACTCGCCCAACGCGTGCTGATGGTCGAGGCCTCGTTCGGCTGGGACGACGTCGGCTCGTGGAGCTCGTGGGCGCGGCGGCAGCCCCGGGATGTCCGCAGGGGAACGTGCTGTTCGGCGACGCGGTGGCGCTCGAGTGCGAGCGGCGGTGCGTCGTGGTCGGCGAAGAGTGGGACCGCGGCGGCGATGGGACCGAAGGACATGATCGTCGTGCACGCGGCGGGCGCCACGCTGGCGTGCCGGATGGACAGAGCGAGCAGGTGCGCCGGGTGAGCGGGGCCGCGAGCGCGAGGACGAGCGATGAGGATACGAATCGGCCTCGGTCTCGGACCATCGCCGCTCTGACGCTGGTCGGTTGCGCGTCGGTGCCGCCGATGCCGCGCTGGCGGGATCGACGGAGTGCCGCCCGCCGCGCACGACACGACGCGATCCCGGGCGGATCGAGCCCGACCGCGCCGCCACACCGGGGCGCGCGCCGCGGACTCCATGCCCTCGGCCGCGGCGTTGGGCGTGCTCGCCACCATTCCCGAGCCCTTGAAGCCCAGGAGCGCGTGCACCTCCGCCGGCCAACGCCCGGCCCAACAGCGCGGCGGAGTCGGACACGTCTTCTGAGGTTCCGTGCGAGCCGACCCAGCCGCTCGGCGAGCGTCCCGGCGCCGCGACGGCGCGGGCGCCGCCACCGAGGTGGCGAACCCGAGCGTGGAACGATCGAACGCCGCCGGGCGGATCGTTGCCCGCGCAAGGCTCGACCCCGCCGCCGACCACGTCGCCGCAGGGCGCAGCGGGTGCAGAAGCGCGGCTCCCATTACCTGCTGGCGCGTCCAGGTGGCCGCACCCACCGAGCGTGGGCCGACCGGACTCCGGAGCGCCGCTGATCGCAGCTCCCTGATCCCGATGGTGGTGGTCGAGCACGAGGGAAAAGCAATACGTAACC
>ERZ1370068.9816-contig-8566_pt1 | contig 55239 bp, 61 predicted proteins | sample MGYA00561227_ERZ1370068 | MGnify/ENA primary metagenome ERZ1370068 (study PRJEB38410, sample SAMEA6850437) | metagenome | study: Metagenomic assessment of the ecological functions of the soil: analysis of the soil microbiota associated with the... | reverse complement strand
GTAATACTTCGTTCAGTTACATTGCTAGGAGGCTCCATGGAGACAACCCTGGTTCCCGACTCTCGCGCCGCCTCAGCGAGGACCTGCGCCGGGCCTTGCCTTTCGCGGCCGCCGCGTCGCTCGCGTTCGGCGCCGCTGCGCAGACGACGCGCGGCGCCGGCGCCGCTGACCGTAGTCTTCGACGACTGCACCGAGTTCGCCGGCCTCGGCTCGCTGCCCGCGGCGCAGATCCAGGGCCTGGTGCCTGCCGGCTACAGCCCCGCGAGCTTCGGTCCGGGCGTGGCGGGCATGGTCGCGCGGGCCGCGCGCTGCGAAGGGATCTCGGTCGGCGGCAGCCCGGCCGAGCGAGGCACCGTCTCGCAGATCGGCGTCAACCTCGTCTCGCCCGACGGCACCGGCGACATCAACAACTACGCGCTGCTCTACGTGACGCGACAGCCACCGGCTGGCCGAGCGGCTGCGGCGCTTCGGCCTGCCGGCCCGGCGTCGACCCGAAGATGATCTACGAGGTGAACCCGGCGGCCTCCTCGCTCGAGCTCTTCATCCAGGTGCACGGCGTCGCCGACGTGTCGCACTTCCTGCACGGCAGCGTCGGCGTACCCGCCACCCGGAACCGAAGTTTCCCTTCCTCGCCAACTGGTGGTTCACGAGCGCCGCGGGGCGGATGCGGATGTCGACCCAGATCCCCGCGTTCTCCGCCGGCCCGGCCGACGTCGCCCTCTACACCTCGCGGGCCTCGGAGCTCGGCGGCGTGCTGGGCAACGAACCGCTTCTATCCTTCCGCTGCTGCCGCGCGCGGCAAGTTCAGCCACGCGGTGATGACCGTGACGCTGTCGCAGTGATTGCCGACGACTCATGAAAGGACCTTCGTCATGCCCACGTCGTTCTCGGCCGGCGCCGGCTTCGCCGTCCTGCTGATTCTGCCATGGCCGGCGGGCCTTCTGGGAGACGGCGAGCGAGGCGCAGGCGCAGACGCTGACCGGCGCGGCGGCGCAGAAGTCGCGCGCAGGCCGACGTCCTTTCTCCTGCCAGCGAGGAACGCGCTCATCGACGGCGGCGCCTCGACGCGCCGCCGCGAAGCACGCGGCGCCGTCCAAGGTGAGAGGAGAACCAGGAGATGCTCAAGGCGTTCGGCGCCCCCGGCTTCGAGCAGATGCGCGTGCGGAGAGCAAGACGCGCGCCTGCCGCCCGGAGCAGCGGCGCAGGCAGATCCAGAAGGTCGAGGTCAAGGGCGACTACGCCTGCTACCTCGAGTGGGCCGAAAGCGAGCGCAAGGGCGTGCTTCGGCGTCAGCGCGGCTTCGAGAAGACCGCCGACGGCTGGAAGGTCGCAAGCCGGTGCGACGCTAGGTCCGACCACCGGAGTCTCCGGCCGGGCATTCTGTCCGGACGCCGCGGGGGCATGGTCCGCGGCGCAGCGAAGTCGCGCCGCACAATGGCTCGATGCCCCGGTCCCGCATCCTTCCTTGCCGATGCCGCAGCCGCCGCGGGCCTGAGACCGGACCGCGAATCACCCTGACGCTGTTCGGCGCACCGCGCGTCATTGACAGGGTCGAATCACCGGTGCGCAAGACGCGCTGGCGCTTGCTCGGCCGTACGACGTCGCGATCGAGGGCCGCACGCCGCGCGGCACCGCCTCGCCGGCCTCCGCTCTGGCCCGGAAGCTCGACGGGCCGACCGGCCGCCGCAACCTGCGCCGCGCCCTGCACCGGCTGCGTGCGGCCGGGCTCCGGCGAGGCGATCGCCGGCGACGACGGGCATGTCCGAGCCCGCGGGCGTGCGCCGAGACCGACCTGTCGCGGCGTTCGAGCGGGCAACGCTCGCCGGGGTCGCGGCGACGCCGCGGCAGCCGATCGGCCCGCCAGCCCCTCGACAGCCTCGATGGCGAGATCGATGCCGCGCCGCCGCTTCGCCGAGTGGCTGCAGCGCCGCCGCGAGCGGGCCCGCGCAGGGCGTGGCGGCACCGCGGCGGCGCGGCCCGCGCGTGCCGCCGCGGCGTACGAATCGGCCGGCGACCTCGCCGAGGCCCTCGCCCTCGCACGAACGCCTGCTTGAACGCGGAGCCGCTGCGCGAGGAGACCTGGCGCGGTCCTGATGCGCCTGCACGATGCGCGCGGCGACCGCGCGGCACCGCCCTCGCACCTGTGCGCCCTGGCTGCCGGGCGCTGCAGCTGCGACGAGGGCTCCACCTCGACCCGCTGCCGCAGACCGCGGCGCCTCGCCGAGCGCATCGCCGCGCGCGGCGTACCCGCCGAAGCCAGGCCACGGCCGAGCGCGCCACCGCGGCGCCCTTCGACGCCTCGCGCCATTCCGCTTCGTCGCCCGCGATCGCGAGCGCGCTGGCGCAACGCTGGCGCGAGCGGCGAAGCCGGTGCTCCTGATCGAGGGCGACGCCGGCGTCGGCAAATCCGCGCCTGGCCTCCGAGCTGGCGCCAGCGCGCGCGAGGCCGGTGCCAACGACGAGGCGCCGCTGCTTACCATGTCCTCGTCGATGACCCCGTTCATGCCGTGGCCGACGCGCTGCGTGCACCGGCACGGTCCTCGTACTCGCCGGCCTTCCCGGGCAATGGCGCCTCGAGCTGTCGCGCCTGCTGCCCGAGTGGAGCGAAGGCGGGCCGCGGCGCGCCGCCGCCGGGCGCGCTGCCCGGTTGTGCCCCGGGCTCGCTCGCGCCCTGGCGATCGGCATGGCGCCGGACGCGCGGTGCTGTTAGAGCGACTTGCACTGGGCGACGCCTCCAGCCTGGGCTGATGGTGCACCTGGCGCAGCGACGGGCACAGGCACCGGAATCGATGCCGCGCGTGCTGGCGACGGCGCGCAGCGCCAGGCGCTGGCGCTGCACCGGAAGCCGGCGACACCAGACTATAGCCGCGCTTGACGGTACGGCCTGATCTCGCGCAGCGTGCTCGCGCAAGTTCGACGCATGGTCGATGCTGTGGTGCAGCGCCTCTCCGGCAGCGGGGCGGGGTGCGCTTTGCCGCGCGGCTGAACGCTTACCACCGACGGCAATCCTTTCTTCGCCCTGGTGATCCGTGCGCTGATCGCCGCCGGCGAGCTGCGCGTCGATCAGGCAAGGCTGGAGCACGCCGCCGACCGAGACCACCACCGACTACACTTCGAGCTGCCGCTGCCGGCCAGCGTCGTCGGGCGTCCCGCTCCAGGTCGCCCGACTCGGCCCGGCGGTGATGCGACTGCTCGAGCGCCGCGCTCGCGGCGGCACCCTGGACGAGCTGCAGAGCGCAACCGCGCTCAGCGACTGGGGCGCTCGAAGGGATCGAGACGGCCATCGCCGCCCAGGTGGTCGCCCGCGAGGGCGACGGCTATCGCTTCGTGCACGACCTGGTGCGGGCCGCCATCGCCTCAGGCCTGGGCATCGAGCGGCGCCGGCTGCTGCGCGGCCGCCTGGCCACCGCGCTGGAGCCGGCCGGGCGTCGGCGGCGCGAGTCGCCCTGCGCGCAGGGCCGCCAGGCGCCACCGCCAAAGCCAGCGCGGCCTGGGTGCGCGCCGGCAGGCGGCGCTGGCGCGCTACACGCGCACCGCCTGGGCGACGACCCACTTCGTGCGCGCCGCCGACCTCGCTGCCGACGACAGACCGCCCCAGCGCTTCGCCCTGTACGACCAGGCCGTGTCGTCGATGATGGTCGGGAGCGATGGGGGGCCACAGTGCGCGGCGCTGCTGCGCCGCCTGCTCGCCACACACCGATGCGCCGTCGATGTCGAAGCATCGATCGCGCGTGCTGGTGCATGGCCGGTGACCTCACCACGAAGCGCCGTCATGCCGACGCCGAGGCGCTCGCCTTTGCGATGCGCTGGTGAGTCGACCCGGACCTCAATCCGGTGCCGCTTCGCGTGCACATGCATTGGTGGCGTACTCTGCCAGCTGCCTCGACCGGCCGCGACTCGCTGGCCGGCTACGAGCGGGCGCTCGCCGTCGCGGTGGCCGGCGACTTCGACCCGGGCCGAAGCATGATGGCCGGCGCGCCTCCCTGGCCGCCGTCGAGCTCGACCGGCTCGACGACGCCGAACGCGGTTCCGGGACAGGGCGCGCGCTGCCTGGCCGACGAATCCGGCACGGTGCAGCGCGCCCAGGCGCTCAGCAGACGTCATTCGTGCTGCGCCCGCGGCGGCGTGCCAGCGATAGCCGACCTGCGGGCAGCTGCCGCCGCTCGCGCGCCAACCGGGCTGGACCTACCTGCCCCCGTCCGCCTCGCCAACCTCTGCGAGGCGCTGCTCGACGACGGCCAGCTCGAAGCGGCACGGACCATCTACGCCGACCTGGCCGCACGACCCGGAGCGAGCCGACGCCAGTTCAATCGTCGCGCTCACCAGGACCGTGCTCGCCGAGGCGAAGGACGCCTCGGCGATGCGCTCGACGCGCGTCGGCGATCGCGGTGGCCGACCACGGATCAGCCCCACCTCGCCGATCGCCGCGAGGCGCGACTTGCCCCGGCGGCCACCTGCTGGTCGCCGTCGGCGCCCGCGGCCGAGGCCACCGCCCGTCGATGTGGCGGCGACGCTCGTCCATCCGGCTGGCACGGGGTGCTGCGCTCGTGGCCCGGCACCGCGCCGAGGCCTTACTGGCGCGTGATCCGGCGGCCTCCGGGGCCATCCGGCGCGGCACTTCGACCAGCCTTGCCGACCGGCTGCTGCATCCGGCGATCGATGCGGCGCGTCGTGCTCGGCCGCGCCGAGCTGGCGCTCAGCAGCCCGAGCCGCGGCCCGGGCGGCGATCGACGGCGTCGGCTACAGCGTCGCGCTCAGGCCAGGCGCTACTACGCCTGGCCGCAGCCCGTGCGAAGGCTGCGGCGAGGCGGAAGCGCGCGATGCGGCCGCGAAGCTGCTCGGCGGCGGCAGCGTGCCGGCGTTGGCGACGGCGCTGCAGTGCGCTGGCGCCAGGCCCAGACCGGGGGAGGCCGCGGCGTGACTCGCCCGGAGCATCGGCCCAGGCCACGGCCCCGACTCGCTGCGTTCACGCGCGCTCAGACGAGCTTCATCCGCCGCCATCGCGACGCTGACTTGAGGTCTCGCCGGGGCGGGCGCGAGCGAACGCGCGACTGCGCGCGTCTCGGCAGGTGGCCCGCTACTTCTGCACCGGCGCGCTCGAGCTGCGATCTCGTAACCCGCGGCTTTTGCCAGCTGCAGCGGCGTCTTGCCGTCGCGGTCGGCGAGCGCCGTGCGCGCGCCGGGCGGCGAGCAGCGCCGCCACCACCGCCTGAAGTGCCGGGCCTTGCCGTCGCCGAGAACCACCGCCTCGATCAGCGCGGTCCAGTGCAGGTTGTTGACGTGGTCGAGCGGCGCGCCAGGCGGCGATCAGCTGCCGCACCACGCCGTCGTGGCCGAGGTGCGCCGCGGCGATCAGCGCGAGTGCCGTCGTAGCGGCTGGTGACGAGCTTCGCGCTCGCGCCCCGGGCGAGCAGGACGCGCAGGGTCTCCTCGTCGTCGGCCACGGCGGCGATCGTCGCCGCATCGTAGCGGTCGGGCGTCGAAGCGCGCCCGGATCGGCGCCGGCCCGGATCCAGCGCCTTGATCGCCTCGCGCTGGCGGGCGTAGGTGGCGACGTGCGAGGGCGTGCGGCCGTGGGCGTCGCGCGTGGCTAAGCACCGGCCGGGCCGGCGGCCAGCCGCTCGGTATCCATCAGGGTCGCCGCGTTGCGCCGCGGCATGCAGGCCGCGATAGGCCGCGATCTCGGCGGGCGAGGGCGGGATCTGCGCGGCCAGGGGAAGGGCGAGCAATGCGGCCGCTGCCAGCATCGCCGCGCTGAGTGAAGTCGCGGCCGCATGCTCAGGAGGGCGGGAAGTCGACCGGGTAGCTGACGATCATCTGGTTACATCCTTGGCGCCGAAGTCGAACTGGCGGATGCGCGCGAGCAGCTTGCGCCTCGAGCTCCGGGCGTCTTCAGCTCGCTCGACGTCGATCCGCACGTCGACGACGCTGCCCGACGGCGCGATCGTCAGCTTCGAGCACGACCTTGCCCTGCAGCGACGGCTCTTCGCGCAGCGCGCGGTTGTAGATCGCGTAGATCGACGCCCTTGTTGCGCTCGAAGACGAGGCTTGATCGTCCTCGATCGAGCGCGAGGCCTTGCCGCTGCCGCCCTGCTGCAGCGTGCCGCCCGCACCGCCGGTGCCGCCACCGCCGCCGATGCCGCTGCCGGTGCCGTCGCCGCGGCCGCGCGCGCCGCCGCCGCCGGGCCGCCGCCGCCACCGCCGCCGATCACGCCTTCGACCATCGTCGTCGAGCGGCCGGCGAGGCCGCCGCCGCCGGTGTTCGCGGCTGTAGGCCGCGGTGTTGATGCCGCCGCTGCCGTCGGTCGCGTTGGACGTGATCAGCGTTGCGCGTCGGCACGCCGGCTTCGTTGCCGGCGCCGACGCCGACGCCGACGCCGTGCCGACGCCCGGGCCCTGCTTGATGTCGCTGCGTTCAGCTGCACCGCCACCGGCGCGCCGTGCAGTTCTCGGCGATCGTCGTCCTTCATCGCCAGCAGGCCGATGCCGGCGACCTTGCGCGCGCGCCGCGTCGATCTCGCCCGGCGGCTTGTCGGGCACCGGCACGCGCGCCTCGGGCACCGCGCGCTTCCTTGTTCAGCGCGACCTGGCGCGGCGCGTCGGCTCCTCGGGCGCATCGTCGGGCTTGGTTGCTTGCGCGACCGCGTCGCTCGGCGGCTTCGGCCGCTCGGCTCGACCTTCGGCTTGGGCTGGCGGCGGCGGCGGCGGCGTCTGCGCTGCTCGAGCACCAGCTTGGCCAGCGGCGGCGGCAGCTCCGGCGGCCTGCGTGCGGATCGGGCTTGCGCACCGGCAGCCAGCAGCATGGCAGAAGATCACGCAGAGCAGCGATCGCGCGATGCGGCGAGAAGCGCGCGTCGTCGTCGCCGCCGATGCGACCACGGCAGGACCGACGTGCGGAACGAGATCGACGCCGGCAGCGAGCCGCGCTGCCGTGCGGCAGCATCGCCATCGCGTCCACGGCATGCGCCGTCGACGGCGCCAGCCGCTCATGGCTCGAACCTCTGCCGCACCGCGAACGACACGTCGGCTGAAGTTGGCGCGCGCGCTGGTGAACATCACCTTGCGCAGCAGGCGGTACGGGATGTCCTTGTCGCCCATGATCGTGAGCGCGCTTGCTGTCGGCCTCGTTCTCCTTGCGGATCACCTGGCGGCTGGCCTGCAACGTCGAGCTCGGCCTTCAGCGGCTGCGATCAGGTCGCCGTCGATCGTCATCACGTCGGCGACCGTCGCGACCTTGCGCGCCGTCGACCAGGATCTCGGTGCGCGCTGACGGCGACGACGCAGCGTGTCTCGCGCGGCTGCGTTCTGCGGCATCGATTCGGGCAGCTTCACCGCCTTGCGGGCTGGGCAGCGTCTCGACGCCGCCGGTGTTCGAGAGCAGGAAGAAGATCAGGATCGTGAACACGTCGATCAGCGAGACGAGGTTCATGTCGACCATCGATCTGGTTGCGCGTCGCGTGCGCTCGGCGCGTCGCTGCAGCGGGGTCATCATGGCTTCATGGCGCTGCGCTACTGCTGGTGCGATGATCGGCGCGTCGCCGATCGAGATGTTGGGGAAGTAGCTCGGCGCTGCACGACGCTTGCGCCCTGCACCATGCGTGGCCGGCGCGCACCGCGTCCATCACCTGCACCAGCGTGTCGTAGGAGGTGTTCGGTCTCCGCCAGCACGGTCGCGTCGGTCGTGTCCGGGAACTTCGCTCTTGACCTGTCTGCATCAGCGCGCCAGCGCCTTCGAGCGTCGGGGCCGGTCGGCCAGGTTCGGGATCGCGCTCGGATCAGGCCGCCGATGCGATCGCCGACCTCGAGCGCTTCGGGCCGGATCACGACCTCGAGCTTGAGCGGCTTGTCGGCGTCGAGCTTGTCGATCTGCTCGCTCGATCTGCGCCGGCAGGCGTCGAGGTCGATCACCGCCAGGCGCGTGAACACCGCCGCCGACAGCAGGAACGGCACCAGCACCACGATCAGGTTGATGAACGCCGGTGATCTCGAGGTGCGCCGGCGTCTTCGCGCAGGCGTGCGGACGCATGCAGGCTCCGCTCGATGCGGGCGATGGCGCGTTCAGCGCGCCGCCGCGCGTGCCGGCGTGCTCGGCGCGCATGCGCTGCACCAGGTTCAGGAAGCTGATCTTCGCGGCCTCGAGGCCGTCGACGATCTCGCTGCGTCTTGCGCCTGCAGGAACGAGTGGATCAGCAGGAACGGGATCGCCACCATCAGCGCGAACGCGGTGTTGTTCATCGCGATCGAGATCGAGGCCGACAGCATCTCGGCCTTCTCGGCCGGGTTGACCTGGGCGACCGCGGTGAAGCCCTTGATCAGGCCGATGATGGTGCCGAGCAGGCCGACCAGCGTGATCACGTTGGCGAAGGTGGCGATGTAGTGGGTGCGCTTCTCGAGGCGCGGCACGATCTCCATCATGCCCTCTTCCATCGCCGCGTCGTAGTCCTCGCGCCGGCCCGGGCTCTGCATGCGCGTCAGGCCGTAGTTGACGATCTTGCCGACCGCGGCGTCGGACTGCGACGGTCACGCCCTGCACGTCGCTGGAACTGGCCCTTCTGCAGCATCGGCAGCACCTGCGCCCAGACCTTGCGGTTCTGCGTTGCGCGCCTTGGTGAGGAAGACGAAGCGCTCGATCGCGATCGTCGACGCCGAGCGCCATGATCAGCGCGCTCGGGTAGATGAACAGGCCGCAGTCCTGGAAGAACTTGACGACGGTGCTGAAGGCGATCCATGGCGCGATCTCCGGTGAAAGCGATGTGAATCGGTGTGGCGAGACGATCGGCGTGCCGCGGGCTGGCGGCGGCGGGCTGCGGCGCGGCGGCGGGGCGACGTGCGCGCCGGCCTGCGCGTCGTAGCTGACCTGGCGCGCGGAACACGTCGCGGTCGACCGGCGCGAGCGCCTCGTCGAGCACGCTCACCGGCGGCCGGCCCGAGAGGTCGCCGGCGATCGGCTTCTTCCAGGGCACGATGTAGAGCACCTTCGGCAGCTCGCGGTTGCCGATGATCTGGGTGCGGTCGAGGTCGGCGCGGTCGGGCGCGGCCGAGGCCGACGTCGCCGGCGTAGCCGGCGCGCGAGCGCGCCGGCGGCGGCGCTGCGCGCCTTTGCGCCGGCGGCGCGGCGAACGCCGCCGGCGCGGGCGCGACGCGAGCGCCGCGCCGGCGACACGACGGGCTGGCGCGAGGATCCGCTGGCGTGGTCATGCCTTCTCCTTGACGGCTCACGGTGATCGGTGCGGGCTTGCGGTTCTTGAGGTCGGCGACCCATTTGGTTACGGTTGCGTCGCCGCTCGGCTGCAGCAGTGAGATAGCGGCCGTAGAGCTCGAGCGCCCGTGCGCAGTCGCTCAGGATAGAGGTCGTGAAGGATGCCCAGGTTGAGCACCGCCGCGGCGTACGCCCGGGTCGAGCGCGATCGCCTTCTCGTAGGCTTCGCGCGCCTTGGCGAACTGGCCCTGCCTGGCGGTAGGTGACGCCGAGCTGGTTCAGGTAGACCGGCTGGCGCGGGCTGAGCTTGACCGCGGTCTCGAGCTCGCTCACCGCCTCGGCGGAGCTTGCCGGCCTGGCGCTGGATCACGCCGAGGTTGGCGTGCGGCCCGCGCGAGCTCGGGATTGCGCCTGGGCGAGCGCTGCGGAAGCGCCGCTCGGCGTCGGCCGTCCTGGCCGGCGCGCAGCGCCCGGCGCGGCATCGTCGAAGGCGCGCTGCGACTCCGGCGCTGACCGCGACGTCGGCGGGCGCCGCGGTCGACGACCGGCGCGCGCGCCGGCGCGGCGCGGCGCCGGTAGCGTCGCCGCGGCGCGCGGCGCCGTCGCCGGCGGCGAGTCGTCGTCGCCGGCGCGGCATCCGTCGAGCGCATCGCCGTCGCGCATCGCGTCACGCGTCGCGCAGCCGGCAGCGCCGGCGGCAAGCGCCGGCGGCGAGCGAAGGCGCGCAGGCGAGACTCAGCGGATCGCATCGACCACTCCTTCGCTGCGCTTCGACCTTGCCGTAGCGCACCGGGCGCAGCTCGCGCAGCGCGTCGAAGCTGCTCTGCACCCACTTGTCGTAGACGCCGGTCGCGGCGCGGCGGGCGTTGACCTCGTGCAGCTCGGTCGCCTTCTCCTCGAACGGGAAGGCCTGCTCCTCGAGCAGCACGTTGTACTGCTCGAGCTCGACCTTGCTGAGCTTCTTCGGCCGCTCCGAGCCATCATCGCCTTGCCCAAGTCGCGGTAGACGCGTGGCGATGCGGTAGGTGGCGGCGGTGGTGACGTCGGCGACGCCGTAGTCGGCGGCGACGGCATAGGCCTTCAGCGCCTCTTCCATCTTGGTCTTCTTCAGGCTTGAGCTGGCGCTGCAGCGGCTCGACCAGCGCGACCTTGCGGTACTCGGCGGCGACCGGCTCGGCCATGCGCCAGCGCCGCGGTCGCGCCGAGGTAGCGGGTGCGGTCGGTGCGCGCGCTGCCGCCGTTCTGGTCGGCGTCGAAGATGTCCTGCATCAGCGCCGCCTCGCGCGCCGGGTTGCCGTCGTGCCGCGGCGAGCTGCGCCAGCCGCCAGCGCGCCTCGACCGCGGGCTCGAGCGGCTGCGGGTACTGCGCCAGGTAGCGCTCGTAGGCCTTGGTCGCGTTCGGCCGCGAGCCGGCCTTCTCGTACAGCTCGGCGGCCTGCCAGAGCGCGTCGCGGGCGATCTTCGGATCGGTGCTGCGTCGCGGCCAGGCGCTCGAACTCGCCGGCGGCGCTGGCCCACTGGCCCTTCTCGAGGTACGCGACCGCGAGCTTGCCGCTCACCTCGCCCTGCAGCGCGTGGTTCGGGAAGCGCGTGCGGAAGTCCTCGAGGGTGCGCGATCGCGGCGTCCCAGTCCTTCAGCGCGATCAGCGCCGCCGCGGCGTCGTACTGCGCGTTGGCGCGCACCGCTCGACTGCGGCGCGACCGTGCGCGACGCGGGCGAAGTGGCTCGACGGCATCGCGCGTCTCGCCGGCGGCGCGCGCCTGCTCGCCCTGCTTGTAGATCGCCGCGGCCTGGCGCTCGACCAGGTCGTTGCGCGCCGGCGTCGCGTTCGGGCGTCAGCTTGAGCACCTCGGCGTAGCTGCCTCTCGGCGCGGTCGAACGCGTGCTTGCCTCGAACGAGGTGTAGGCCGAGCACGGTCCAGGCGACGCGGCGCTGCGCGTCGGCGGCCGGCGGCTGCAGGTCGATCACCCGCTGCGCGACCGCCGCCGCCTGGGCGCCGTCGCTTCAGCGCGTAGAGCTTCTCGGCCGCGTCGGTGAGCACCGGGCCGGCGCGCGGGTCGGCCGGGCAGGCGGTGGCGAAGCGCAGCGCGCTGGCGACGCTGCGCGCGCTGCAGCGCCGGCACCTCGGCCGCGGCGGCGCCTTCTTCTGCTGCTGCGCGTAGGCTGAGCAGCGCGCGCGTAGCCCGGCGTCGGCGCTCTTCGCGTGCGCCGGGTAGCCGTAGGCCGTCTTCTCGTACTCGACCGCGGCCTCGGCGAAGCGCTTGTCCTCGAACAGCAGCTCGGCGAGCAGGAAGTTGTTCTGCGCGCGCCGCCGGGTCCGTCGGGGAACGAGACCAGGTACTCGCGGTACCAGCGCACCGCCTCCTGGTAGTCGGCGCTGGCCTTGGTCTTCTGCGCGCTCGCGTGATAGTGGCGCGCCAGCTCGGCGAGGTGGGTCTTGACCAGCGGCTGCGCCTTGTCCCAGCCCTCGGGGTTGGCGCGGCGGAACTCGCTGGCGACGCCGTAGCGGGCGACGTATTCCTTGCTTCGCCTCGAGCGCCAGGTTGGCGAAGCCGGTCTTCTCGTAGATCTCGATCACCCGCGCCTGCAGCACCGGCGCCTGCGCATGCAGCGGGCTGCAGCCGCGCGAACATGCCGAAGGTGTCGGCCGCGTCCTTGGTGCGCTCCTGGCTGGATGTAGAGCTCGCCGAGCTGCTCGTAGACGCCGGAACTCGTAGCTCTGCCGCGCCGGCGAGTCGCCGATGAACGTCGGGGATCGACTCGGCGCCCTTGCAGGTTGCGCCAGGCTGATGCTGGTGACGCGGAAGGTGTCCTCGACCAGCTCGCGGTCGGCGCGGCTCAGGCCGGCGAGCGTCTCGATGCCCGCCTTCGCCCTCCTTGCCGGCGACCTTGAGGTCGAGCACGGCGAAGAACGAGCGCAGCGCCGTCCTCGAGCCGGCCCTGCTTGAACTGCGACCAGCCCTGCATGTAGAGCGAGCGGTCGTGGTACGGCACTGGTCGGGCCGCCCGCGAGCACGGTGGCGAACGCCTTCTCGGCGTTCGGCATAGTCCTTGGCGGTGAACAGCAGCTCGCCGCGGCGGAACTGGGCCTCGTCGCGGAAGCGCGTCTGAGCGGGTAGTCCTTGACCAGGCGGTCGAGCGTCTTCGAGCGCCGATTCGAGGTCGCCGCCCTGCTCGTAGGCGCGGCGCCATCTGGTAGAGCACGCGGTCGTTGCCCGGGTCGTTCGGGTAGGTCTTGAGGAAGTCGTTGTAGCGGGCGATCGCCGCCTTGTAGTCGGGCGCCTCGCTGCCGGTGCCGCTGCTCTTGTTGTCGGCGCTGGTCCATCTCGAGGTCGCCGATCGCGGCGCATCGCCTCGAGCGCTGCGGCGCCTGCGGGCGCGATGTCGAGGAACTTGCGATAGGCGTCGATCGCCTGCGCCTCGTTGACGGCGACGACGTGCGTCCTTGTCGACCGTCGACCTTGCGGCCGGCGAGCGTCTTCAGCGTCGGCTCGTTGTCGGGCGTGCCCTTGCTCGCCGCAGCCGAACATCGAGCACGCCGACAGCGCGCACGCCGCGAGCAGCGGCCGCGCCGCATGCGCCAGCGCGCGTCAGGGCTTGGCGGCAGCACGGTCTGGCATCCTGTTGGCATAGGCGCGGTCGTAGAGCTGGGCGAGCGCGAACCGCGCCTGCGTCGTGTAGTCGGCGATGCGCTCCTGCTGGCGGGTGAGCTCGGCGACGGCGATGTCCTGCACCGCCTGCTGCTGCTCGCGGCTCAGCGCCGGCGACGCGCGGGATCATGACGTTGCAGCAGCGGCGTCGAGCGCGGCGATGCGCTGGCCGAAGCGGTCGAAGCGCGGCCGGCTCTTCGCGTCTGCGCCGCCGGGCAGCGTCGGCGTCGCGCCGCTTGGCTCTCGTCGAGCTCGGCGTCGATGCGCTGCAGCTCGCTCTGCAGCGTCCCAGAGCGCGGTCGGTCTGCGTCCTGCGCCAGCTGCCACGACAGCGACGCCGCCGGCGAGGCGGACCCGGTCGCGCAGCGCGAACGACCTCCGTCGTCGGCGCTCGGCGCGTCGACGATCGCGCCTGCAGCGCCTTCACGCCGCTCGAGCAGGTCGAGCTCCTTGGCGTCGGCGAAGGCGACGCCGTCGCCGGCCTGCTCGCCGCGCGGCGACCTCGGCGGCCACGGCCTCGCGCCGCTTGACCAGCAGCCTCGATGCCGGTGTCGCTGCTGGCGCGCGCCTGCACCGGCGGCAGGCTGTCGGCGAAGGCCTTGCGCCGGGTCGCCAGCATGTCGTCGAAGATCGCCGAGCTTCTCGCGCCAGTCGTCGAGGTTCTTCGCCAGGAAGCGCAGGTCGCGGTAGTTCTTGAAGCGCTTCCTGGAACTCGTGCTGCGCCAGCACCTGCGCCAGGTGGCGCGCATGCGGCATCTCGGCGCAGGTCGCCGAGGTCTGCCAGAACCAGCCCATCTCCTCGCCCGGGTTGGCGTCGACCAGGGTGTCGATCCATCTTGCCGAGCGCGGATCGCGGCGATCGATTCGTCGAGCGTCGGCGCTCTCGCGCTCGAAGGCGGCGATCGCGTCGTCGTAGCGCTGCAGCGACCTGGCCGTAGGCGCCGAGCTTGGCGTAGGCGTAGGGCACGGCGATCTGCGCCTCGAGCACCGCGGAGTCGCCGACGTCGCGCGCGGCGAGCTCCAGCCAGGGCACGAGCGCGAGCTTGCGGATCCTTGAGCGCGTCGGCGGCCCAGCCGAAGCCGAGCAGCGCCTTGTTCGACTGCAGGCTCTTCAGGCGAACCCGCTCGAGGTAGGTCTGCGCGTCGCTTCGGGTCGGTTCTCGGCGAGCGCCGTGAAGCCGAGGGCGACGTTGGCCCGGTCGCGCAGGCTGCGGTACTCCTCGTTCGCCGCCGGCATCCGGCCGATGTCGTCGAGGACAGCGCGTGCCGCGGCGATGCTGCGCGGCGTGCCGTCGACTTCAGCAGGGCGATGCCGAGGTTGTAGCGGGCGTAGCGCGAGCTGGTCGCCCTTCAGCGGCATGCCGCTCAGCATGCCGGCGGCGCCGGCGTAGTCGCCGTGCGCCATCAGCAGGTTGGCGAGCGAGCAGGACCGCGCTCTTCCTGCAGGCTCGGCGGCAGCTTGCCCTCGACCTGGGCGAGCGCGTTCTTCGGCCTCGGGCAGGTAGCCGCGCTGGTAGCGGATCTTGGCGAGATAGAACCAGGCGCGGTCGCGCACCGTCGGCGAGGTGCTGCTCGATCAGCCTGGCGAAGATCTCGCCCGCCTCCTTGGTCAGGCCGTACGACAGCGAGCATGCCGCCGCGCAGGATCTCCGGCCTCGTCGTCGTGATGCGACGACGCGGTCGAACTGCTGCGACGCCATCAGCGTCGTCACCGACGTGAAGTAGCGGTCCTGGAAGAAGTGGAACAGGGCGTCGCCGTAGTACGGGTCCTTGATCTCGTGCGTTCGGCTCGGCCGGCCGCGTCGGCCGAACGGCCAGCGCAGCGGCGCGCCGCCGGCGAGCGCCAACGCCGCGGCCGCAGCGGCGATCCTCAGTCGATGCGAGCGCGAGGCGAACGGGAGATGCTTGGCGCATCGCCAGCTCACTGCCAGAGCTTGACGTCGAACTCGGGCTGGAGCTTGCCAGTCGAGTCCTGGATGCGCAGCTCGATGTACTTGGCCTCGGTGCCCTTCTCGAACTTGACGTTGGCGCCGCGCCTGTAGTCGCGCTCGTGCGGGCCCTTGCCGGTGAAGAAGGCGACCGAGCTCGTGCTCGCCGGTCTTCAGGTTGCCGAGCTAGACGCGCTGCACGCCGCCGCGGTGCAGCGCCTCGACCTCGAGCGGCGGTGTAGAGGTAGCTGGCGACGACCTTGTCGTCGAGCTTGACCTGCACCGAGTCGAGCTCGAACATCTTGCCCACGTCCATCGAGACGAAGAGCGCCACCTGCGTGTTGGCCGGGAACAGCAGCTCCTCCTCGAGCACGAGCAGGTCGCGGTTGAGCTTGATGACGTCGGCCTTGACGTCCTGGATGCGGCCGTCGAGCGTCGCCGCGCGACGCGGGGCGCTCGCCGGCGCGCCGGCGCGGCGGCGCGACCGCGGCGCCGCGCTGGCGCGCCGCGCGGACGCGGCGCCGGGCGCGCGACCGCGTGGCGCCGGCGACGCAGCGCGGCGGTGAGGCGTGCGGCGCGGCGGCAGGTCGCGCAGCGGCGCGGCGCGATGGCGCTGCGCGCGGGCCGCGGCGGCGCGGTCGGCTCAGCGCCGCCGGCGACGCCGCGGCCAGCGAGCAACGCGCCGCGAGCGACAGTGGCGAGCGGTGGCAACATGGGCGATGGCTGTCTCAGTAGGTGGCCGGTCACGTACAGCTGGAGCACGCTGGCGCTGTAGCGCGTACTGAGCTCGCCGGTCGCGCAGGTCGGTGAAGTCCTTGAACTTGAAGCGCGTGAACTCGTAGGCGCCGTTGAGCTTGACGTCGTAGCGGCCCGGCACTGCGGCACAGGTTGTACGAGAGCCTTGGCGCCGAGCGCGCACGTTGTTGAAGGTGCTCAGCTGGCGGTTGCGCGAGACGTAGGTCGTCTCGGCTCATGGCGTTGTCGCTGTAGAACAGCGCGCCTGTCTGGGTGTAGTAGCGCAGGTAACGTGTCGGCCAGCCAGGTCTCGCCGAAGTAGCGGCTGTAGCCGAGCTCGGCGGTGTGCGCCTTGATGTCCCAGGTGTCGGTGTAGTAGCGGTAGCTCGACGCTGCATCGCGTCGCGCGAGCCGAGGTCGCCGACCAGGCGCAGCTTCGACCGCCGCGGCCGAGCGCGTGCGCGGGTTGCGCTCCGGCACGGCGGCGCCGAACACGCGCGCCGACGCGGTACGGGCTGCCGAGGTAGCCGTCGTCGGACAGCGCCTCGAAGTTCGCGCTCATGAGCCAGCGCGGCGTCAGGATCTGGGTCACGCCGAGGCGGTACTGCCAGTGCGTGGCGTTGTCGGAGAACTCGGGCGAGTCGCTTCTTGCCGACCGTGTCGCTGGCCGCGGGTGAAGCCGAGCGCGACCGTCGTCATGCCGCCGAAGACCTCCTGCGTGACGTCGAGGCTGACCGGCGTTGGCGGTGTAGTCGGGCTCGTGGCTGGTGCATGCAGGCCGAACGTGATCTGCGAGTCGCGGTAGACGTAGTCGGCGCCGAGGCCGAACTCGTGGCGCGTCTCCTTGTACGGGCTGGCGGTGGTGACGACGTCGATCGAGGCGTTGCTGACCGCGTCGAGGTAGTACGTGCCGGTGAGCGAGAACCTGGTCGACGACGCTCTTGCGCACCAGGAACGCCGGCCCGTAGGCGTTGACGCCGCCGCCGCTGTAGACGTGGATCAGCGCCTCGGCGCTGTCTTCGGGCAGGTCGGCGGCGCGCGCCGCCGCGCGACGCCGAGCAGGCCGCCGAGCAGGCTGCCGAGCAGCGCCGCAGGCGCCGCCAGAGCGTCGATCGCCGCCCTAGTTGCAGCCACAGCCGCCCCCTGGACGCCGGTCGCGCCGCGCGCGCCTTCGCGCACGTCGCGAACGTGCTCGAGTGCTTGTCGGGCAGCGCGTCGCGCGAGAACTGCATGATCGGATCGGCCAGGCGCTCGCGCTCGTAGGGCTTGACCCAGGGCTCGACCGTCGGCACCGATCGGCATCGGCGCAGCCGCCGAGCAGCAGCGCCGCGCCGAGCACGAGCAGCGGCGGCGACGGCGGTGCGAGCTGCCGTCATTTCAGCAGCTCCCGGATCTGCTTGTCGTAGTTGTCTTCGTAGCCGGCGAGGTAGCCGCGATGGAAGTAGCGGACCTTGCCGTCGCGGTCGATGATCACGGTCGACGGCATCGTGCTCAGGTCGTACAGCTTGCTCACCGCCTTGTCGGTGTCGAGCAGCACCGGGAAGGTGACGCCGAGCTTGGTCGGCGACCTCGGCCGCCTTGCGCGCGTCGTCGTCGACGTTGACGCCGAGCAGCGACGAAGCCGAGGACTGCGTACTTCTCGTAGAGGCGGTTCAGCTGCGGCATCTCCTGGCGGCACGGGCGCGCACCAGGTCGCCAGAAGTTCACCATCACGACGCGGCCGCGCTGCTCCTGCAGGCGCAGGTTCGGCCCGCTCATCGCATGCGCAGCGTGAAGTCAGGCGCGGCGGTCGTCGGCGCGATCGCCGACGCGCGGTTCCGGCGAGACGGCGAGCGACGACGCGCAGCGCGACGCGCGTAGCGAGCCGACGCGAGCGGCGCGGACGACGAAGTGCGAGGGTGATGTTCATGACGCGCCTCAGAAGTAGAAGGTACAGGCCGCCGGTGAGCTCGAGGTTCTGCGTGCTCTGGCGCTTGCCGAGCAGGTCGAGCGAGAAGATGTGGTCGCGCAGGTCGAGCTGCAGCGCAGCCCAGTCGGTCGAGGTAGACGCGGCAGCCGAAGCCGAAGTTGAAGGTCGGCTTCGCTCTGGTCGACGAACTTGGTGCTGCCGACGCCGCCGATGAGGTAGAACTGCGACGGCCGGGCCCGGCTCGCGACCGATGAACACCTCGCCCGGCAGGAGGTTGTAGCCGACCGACGAGGTTGTAGTAGGTCGAGCTTTTCGCGTCTCGTCGACGAAGATGCCGCCCGGCAGGATCTGGCGGAACGGCCTCGTCGCTGACCTTGGTCTGCGCCGTACACGCCCTCGACGAAGAAGTCCTCGGTGATGTGATAGCCGATGCGCGCGCCGTAGACCCAGCTCGAGCCGAAGTTCTGCGGTCGCGTAGGTGCCGGTGAACAGGCCGACCTCGAAGTCGTTCGACGGGATAGCGGCGGCTTCGCGACGTCGCGCCGGTCGACCTGCGGAACGACCACCTGGCTCGTTGTTGCCGGGCCGGCGTGCGTCGACTGGGCGAGCGCGCGGCAGCGCGCGTCGCGGCGAGGCAAGGGCGATGAGCAGTCTTCTTGTTGTTCATGGTGTCCTGGCTGTCGCGCTGCCGTGGGCTAGAACGAAGAAGCAGAAGACAGCCCGGCGTCCAGGCGCTGTATTCGTCGAGTGCTTCGGATCGTTGACGAAAGCGGTGTAGAGCGAGTAGTCGGCGCGCATGCACGAAGCGGTCGGTGAGGTAGTAGCGCACGCCGACGGCGCGCGTTGGCGAGCTTGGCGTTCGTGTCGTGTCGCGCCGATCAGGCTCAGGTTCGGGAAGTTCTTGAACTGCCGACGCCGACGCCGAAGAACGGCGAGAGCGCTGGTCCGCCCAGGGCTCGGCGAGCAGGTTGACGTGCCAGAAGTCGGTGCCGGAGAAGACGCCCTGCACCTGGCCGATCGTGGCCTCGACGCTCAGCGTGTCGGAGAGCGCGATAGCTGGTCCCAGACCTTGAGCATCGGCTCGGACTTGAACTGGCCCCAGGCCGCGCCGAGCTGGACCTTGCGGCTCAGGTAGTCGTCGACGCAGAACGTCGCGAAAGCTCTTCTGCTGCCGGCGGCGGTGAGGGTCGTCTCGAGCTGCTGGCGATGGACCCAGCCGACCTTGCCGCCGACGGTGCGCACGCGGAACCAGTCGGTGTGGCGCAGCTCGATGTCGATCTGCTCGCCGCGCGGCGCGACGAAGAAGATCGGATAGCCGCGGCCCGGCCCGGTGCGCAGCTCGATGTACGGGATCGGTGACCGTGACGCGCTCGGCCTTCGCGATTCTGCGGCGCGCGGCTGCGTCGGCGGCGAGCGCGGCGCCGCCAGGCGATGCGATGCGGCGAGGCAGGCAACGCGCAGCCGCGCCCGGCCCCAGCCGGAGCCCTTCATTGCGTGTTGCACGCGCCGGTGTTCGGGTCGGCCGGCGTGAACATGCTGTCGGCCGCGGTGCTGAACTCGTCCTGCCCGGCGGCACCGGGCGGCTGATCCAGAACGCGATCAGCTTGGCGTTCGGGTCGTCTGGCGCTGTCGAAGACGATGCCGCCGCCGTGCAGCACGCCCTGCACCAGCGGCTTGGTGAGCAGGCGGCTCTGCGTCGGCGTGCCGAGCACCGTCGCCGCCTGCGCCGAATAGAAGTTCTTGTACATGTCGCTGGCGCGGATCACGTCGGGCGTGTTGGCCGGGTCGGTGACGTCGACCGCCGGCGGCGTCGGCACGACGCGAAGCGCGCCGCCGGTGCCGTTGGTGTTGTCGTGGCAGCCCGAGCCGGCGCAGGTGTTGGTCGAGCTGACGCTGCCCTGGTGGATCTGCAGCTGCGCCAGGAAGATCGGGTTGATGCAGCTTCTGGAAGTAGGCGAAGGAGAGCTTCTGGCCGCCGCTGCCGGGCGCGGTTCTCGACCGCCGGCGGGTTGCCGAGCGGGTTCGAGCCGCCGCCCGCAGGTCGCCGAGCGGCGGCGGCGGCGCGCGAAGGCGGCGAGCGCGCGAGTGCGCTGTCAGGGTGTCGGACATCCGGTCGATGATCCAGTTCGCGATCGCGTTGTAGCCGGCGCTGCCCATCGGCAGCACCGGCCGTCGTCTGCGTCGGTCGCGCCGGCGCGGATGCGGCACGGTCGACGGCTGCGCTCAGCAGGTAGTTGCTCGCCGCGTTGCAGGTGTCGGAGATCATCGACAGCGTCACGTTGTAGTCGCCTTCGGGGCTGCCGGTGAGCACGAAGCGGTTGCCGCGGAACGACGTGCCCGCTCGGCGTCGGCCCGTGCTGCCGCCGGCCTGGTGGCAGCCGGCGCACAGTTTGCCTGCAGCACCGGGTAACACCTGCGCCTCGAAGGTCGCCTGGCTGAGCGTCGCGACCGCGCGCACGCTCGCGGCGTCGAACGGGTCGTTGATAGTACTGGCCGCCGAGGTCCATCCACTCGGTGACGAGGCGCTGCTCGGCGGCGTTGAGCAGCGTCGAGTGGTCCGGCGCCGGTCGACGGCGGATTCGGATGCGCGGTGCGCGCGTCGGCGCCGGCCTTGCAGCGTCTCGCCGAACAGGATCTCGGCGAGCCGGCTCGAACGCGCCATGCCCGACGCGCGCCGCCGGCATCGTTGTCGACCAGCGCCGGGCCGCGCACGATCATCGGCACGCCTTCCTCGATGCGCGTCTGCGGCTGGCCGGTGGCCGGGTCGATCACCGGGTCGCCGAGCAGCAGCTCCTCGTACGGACGTGATCCGGCCGGTGCCGGAGATGGTCGGCGCGCAGGTCGAGCTTGGCCGGGTCGGTGTGGCAGTTGGTGCAGGTGTTGGCGCCGCCGGTGCCGCGCGGTCCACAGTCGGCTGCGATGTGCTGCGGGTAGTTGATGAAGCCGTTGCTCGGCGCCGCGCGTGACCAGGTCGTCGGCCGGGTTGGCGTTGCCGGTGTAGCGTGACGTTGATCGCGGCGCGGGCGACGACGCCGGCTTCGTCGTGTCGGCCCAGATGTCGGTGTAGACGCAGGTCGCTCTGCAGGTCGAGCGCGCTCGGATCGAGCCGGGTGCGCAGCGCCGCCATCGTCTCGCCCGACTGGTGCGCGCCGCCGAGCGTCGGTCTTGATCGCCGCCGGCATCGGCGTTGACGACGGTGCCGGAGTTGATCGCGCGCGCCGCGGCGCGGGCTGTGGCAGCCGTCGCAGGTGCGGCGCTCGCCCGGCCGGACCTGGATCCAGTTGAGGTGGGTCTGGAGCGCTGCGGCCCTTGGCGTCGAGGACCGAGCAGCGCGAGCGGCGTGTCGGCCGGCACGATCAGCTTGAACGAGCCGTCGGGCTCGATCGGCGCGTAGCCGAGGATCTGCTGCATGCTCGAACTCGGTCTCGCCGATCGCCTCGCGCATGCCGCCCATGCGCGTTCGACGGCGGCGCGACGGCGCGCATGGCGCGCACGAAGCGCGCCGGCGCGCAGCCGTAGGCCGGCGTCGGCCGGGTCCTTCATCTGCACCAGGTCGGCGACCTGCGGCGCGTGTCGCATCGCGTCGAGCGGCGTCCGCTTGGCGATGCCGACGCGTGCAGCCGGCCGGCAGGTCGACCGCGGCGAGCATCGTTCTCGCCCATGCGGTTGCAGGCCGTCGGTGTCGTAGACGCTGCGCACCTCGATCAGCGCCATGCCGCTGCGCCGCCAGGGCGGCGTCGACGCTGGTCGGCTCGGTCGCGTTCGGCTCGGTGCGCGGCTGCAGCGCGACCGGGTCGGTGTGCATGAAGCCGGGCGGCGGCGCGGCGACGATCAGCCAGGTCTGCGGCGCCGGGTCGTACATGTAGATCGCGTACGACGGCGGCACGTTGTCCTGCACCGATCGGGTCGGCGCGCTGCGTCGCGCGTCAGCGTTCTCGTCGCTCGAGGCGTCGCGATCTCGTCGGCGGTCAGGTTGACGCAGGGGACGACGACGCCGTCGCGCGTCACCTCGCACGGCCGGTAGCCGAGCAGCACGCGGTTGGTGCCGTCCCAGAGCGGGTAGGGCGTGGTGATGCGGCCGAACATCGACAGGCCGCGGCCCTGGTTGAGCTGCTTGTCGGTCACTCTCCGGTCTGGCCGCCGCGCGGCCGAGCACCGTGCTGTTGGCCGGCGTGTTGTTCTCGGAGTAGTTGGCCGCGTCGATGAACATCAGCGAGCCGCCCTCCTGCGTGCCCGACAGCGACATCAGCGACGACGAGACGAAGCCGGCGTACTTGCCCGCTCGGGTCCATGTCGCGCGGATGCAGGAAGCTGTTGCCCGGGCTCTGCGCGCCGTAGAGCACGAACATGTCGGTGCCGTCGGGCTTGGCGCGGAAGATCGCGAAGCGGTTGCGCGCGGCCGACGTGCTCCCAGCGCGAGAACATGATGTCGCCGTTCGGCCGCACCACCGGGTTGCGCTCGTGGCTCTGGTTGAACGAGATCTGCGTGATCGCGCCGCCGTCCTTGTCCATCGTGTGCAGGTTGAGGACGCGCTCGCGCTCGTACTCGTCGAGCGCGAGGTAGGCTGCGCCGAGTCGCCTGCGTTGATCTTCGACTTGGTCTGCCGGTTCGACGCGAACACGAAGCCGCGGCCGGCCGGCAGGTAGGCCGGATCGACGTCGTCGCCGTCGGTCGAGCGCGGTGATGCGGCGGAAGGCGCCGCCTGTCGAGCCGCCGTGCCGGTGGTGTCGTACTCCCAGATGTTCCAGCATGCCCGGTGCACGCCGGCAGCGCCGTTGATCGTCGACGTGTTGCGTCGTCGGGCACTTCATCGAGAACACGATCTTCTTGCCGTCGTACGACACCTCCGGGTCGGACGCGTCGCCCTTGCCCTGCGTGAACTGGGCGCGTGAGGTTGTGCTCGATCGCGCTCGCCGACGACTTCTCGCGCAGCATCAGGTCGCCGCCCGGCGGCGCAGCGGGCGTGCCGTCGGTGGGATTGATGGCCGATCGTGTTGACGCGCTTGCGCGTAGACGATGCGGCACGTCGCCGGCCACCGTGAGCGTGCTCGACGCGCTGGTGCTGCCGCCGCTGCAGCCGCCCGAGGCCCGCGAGCACGAGGCCGATCGTGCTGCGCGCACGCCAGAGGGTTCAGGAGCTGCTTCATCGTTCTCTCCCTGGAGTGATTCGTCGTTGCTTCATGGCTTTGCCGGTGCCGCCGGGGCCGACAAGGCCCGTCGAGTAGTGCAAGGCGCCGGCGGCGTCGACCACGATCGCGTCGACGCCGGGAAACGAGTCGATCAGCGCCAGGCCCTTGGCGACGCCGAGCACGAACACCGCCTTCGACAGGGCTTCGCTGGTCAGCCCGTCCTCGGCCAGCACGGTCACGCTGCGCACGCTCGTCGGCGAGCGGCCGGTGGCCGGGATCGATGAGGTGATGGAAGCGCTCGCCGCCGGCGTCGAAGTAGCGCTCGTAGTCGCCGGAGGTGGAGATCGCGACGTCCTCGAGCGGCAGCACCGCGACCACGTCGCCGCTGCCGCCGCGCGGATCGCGGATGCCGATCGTCCAGGGCCGGCCGCGCCGGTCGCCGATGACGCGGCTGTCGCCGCCGGCGCTGACGATGGCGTGGCGGATGCCGTGGGCGCGCAGGATCGCGGCGCGCGTTGTCGACCGCGTAGCCCTTGGCGAAGCCGCCGAGGTCGATGCGCATGCCGGGCCGCGGTGAAGCGGACGGTGCGCGCGCCGCGTCGAGCGTCAGCAGCGCGCCAGCCGACCGCGCGGCAGGCCGCGCGCCAGCGCCTCGGCGCTCGGCCGGATGCGCGGCGCGGTAGTCGTAGAGGTGGCCGACGGCCGCGTAGGTGATGTCGAAGGCGCCGCCGGTGAGCCGGGCGAAGCTCTCGGCTGCGCGCTCGAGCAGGCTCGTACATCTCGTCGCTCAGGCGCACCGGCGCCGCAGCCGGCGTCGCGGTTGATCCGCGACAGCTCGGAGTCGTCCTTGTGCGGGCTCATGGTCCGGTCGATGCGGTGCATCTCGGCCATCACCGCGTCGATCGCGGCTCTCGCCCGCCGACCGCGTCGTCGCTCCACAGCTCGACGACGATGGCGGTGCCCATGATCGCCTGCTCGCGCTTCAGCCAGCCCGATGGCGGCTGCCTGCCGGGGCGGGCTGGGCGCGCGGATCGCGGACGGGTGCGACTCGAGGCTGGCGAACATCGTGGTCGAGACTTGACCACACGACGAGGGCCCGAAATGCGTCAATATTTGTTAGCAAAGGCACTCAGACCTTGCCGCATGTGCATGCGACTCCGGTAATTTTTCGCGGATCGGAAGGGCGGTTCGTGCGTTTCTGAATCGTTTTGCACAAGCCGCGGGCATCGGGCGGCCGACTGCCGCTCAAGTCCTGCCGCGATCGACCGACGCTTCGACGCGACGCTGGCTAGCGCAGCAGCGTCTCGCCGCATGAACATGATCGATCGCGTAGAAGAGGAAGTCGGCGTTCTCCTTGCGGCGCGAAGCCGTGGCCCTCGTTCTCGGCGCAGCAGGTACCAGACCGGCGCGCCGTCTGGCGCGCGCCTCGCGACGATCTGCTCGGCCTCGGTGTAGGGCACGCGCGGGTCGTTCCTGCCCTGCACCACGAACAGCGGCTTGGTGATCTTCGCGGCGTGGGTGAGCGGCGAGATCCTGGTCAGGAAGGCGCGCATCGCCGGGTCGCGCTCGTCGCCGTACTCGACCCGGCGCAGGTCGCGCCGGTAGCTCTCGGTGTTCTCGAGGAAGGTCACGAAGTTGGAGATGCCGACGACGTCGATCGCGCCGGCGATGCGGTCGGCATAGGTCGTCGCGACCGCCAGGCTCATGTAGCCGCCGTAGCTGCCGCCGGCGACGAGCGACGCGGCTCGGCGTCGAGGTCGCGGCTGGGTCGCGATCCAGTCGAGCAGCGCGCCGATGTCCTTGACCGAGTCCTCGCGCTTCATGCCGTTGTCGAGCGCGAGGAAGGTCTTGCCGTAGCCGGTCGAGCCGCGCACGTTCGGCTGGATCACGGCGACGCCGAGCTCCTCGACGATAGTAGTTGCCGCGGCCCAGGAAGCCGAATCGGCGCCTGGCCTCGGGCCCGCCGTGGATGTCGATCAGCACCGGGCGCTTGCCGGTGAAGCGCGCCGGCGGCAGGTTCGGCGATGCCGGTGATCGCGCGGCCGTCGAAGCTCTTCCAGCGGACGATCTGCTGCTCGGCGAAGCCGGCGGTGTCGACGCCCGGCGGCGCGTACGGCCGGGTCCACTGCCTGCGAGCCGCCGTCGGCGGGCACCAGCGTGCCGATCTGGCTCGGCCCTGTGCTGCTGTTGAGCGCGAACGCGAGGCCGGCAGCCGCGGATGGAAGTGCGCCGCGCCGTGACGCTGCCGCTCGGGCAGCGCCGGCGACGGCAGCAGCTCGTTGAAGGCGTGCGGTGTCGAAGAACAGGCGCAGATTGGTGCGGCCCTCGACCTTGGCCCGGACGGCGAGCAGCCTGCCGTCGTGGCTGAGGCTCGCGCCTTCGATGTCGCCCTTGATGTGTCGGGTGATCGGCGTGATCCGGCGCGTCGGCGAGCGAATAGAACATCAGCTCGCGGAACTCGCCGCTGCGGTCGCTGATGACGAAGAAGCCCGAGTTGTCGCGCTTCCACTGCTTCGGCCAGGTGCACGGCCTTGTCGGTGCTGCCCGGCGCCGGCAGGACGCGGGTGCGCTCGCCGCTGGCCAGGTCGAGCAGCCAGACCTCGGACTGGCTGGCGGAGAGGTAACCGGTTGAGCGCGAGTCGGCGGTCGTCCCACGACGCGCCGCCGACGTTCCAGCCGCCGCCCGGAAGCTCGGCGAGCTTGCGCCGGCCGTCAGGGTTCGCCGGGTCGACCAGGGTCAGCGTCTGCACGATCTCGGCGCGCCGCCCGCCGGCGGCGGTGCGATCCAGCGGCACCGAGGAATAGATCAGCCGGCTGCTCAGGTTCAGCCAGCCGGCCAGCGTCGTGGCGCATGTCCGGCTCGGAGACGACCGTCACCTGCTTGGCTGGCGAGGTCGAGGCGGTAGATCTGCGACGCCTCGTCGCCGCCGGTGCTGCGCTCGAACACGATCGCAGTCGCCGGTCGCGCGGCTCGTAGCTCGCCTGCGACACCGGCTCGGCGAAATCGGTGAGCTGCTCGAGCTCGCCCATCGGCGCGCGTGAGGCGATAGATCTGCGCCGTGCTGGCGCCGGCCTTGCGATGGGAGACGAGCATCTCGCGCCGGCTCGGATGCCAGTCGACGAAGCCGTGGCCGCGGAAGTCGGCGTAGCGCGACGTCCTGGACGACGCTGGCCGGAATCGGCGGGATGCCCTGGAGCACGAGCTTGTCGTTGGGCTGCACCCAGTCGCCGGATCCGCGCCGCGGGCGGCGCGGGCCGCGGCAGCGGCGCTCGGGCGTCGGCGGGGCCGGCGGCATCGGCGCGCAGGCGGCGAGGAGCGCGGCCGTGGCGAGGGCGGCGAGCGCGAGTCGTGACATGCAGGGTCTCCGGGCGCGTCGATCGCGCGCTGTTCGTGGCGGGGGCGGCCGGATTGTGGCGCAGCCGGAGCGGCCGCCCGCGCGGGACGACGTCAGGGATCGCGAACGTCGGCCACCGGGTTGGCGCCGAAATCGGCGCGGCCCAGGTAGGCGACGGAGGCGGGCACGCGGCGTCGTGGCTCGAAGCCAGCTGGCCCGCTTCCTTCAGCTTGAGGAAGGTCTGCTGCTCAGGAAGCCGCTGCCGCTGCTGCTGCGCAAGCTGCACCTGCATGTCGGTATCGATCACGCCGGGGGCGAGCGAGACGATCTTCGCGCCGTTGGCGACGAGGCGGCCTGGTCGAGCGCGACGGCCGCGCGACAGGTTGTCCATGCCCGCCTTGGCGGCGCAGTAGGTCGCCTGTCCTGCCATCGCCCGCCGGCCGAGGCCGGACGAGATGTTGAGCACCCGCCGCTCGCCGCGCCAGCCGCGGCGGTGGCGCGCAGGAAGGCGGCGCGTCAGGAGCAGCGGCGCCTCGAGGCCGACGCGCAAGGCCGAGGACAGCTCCTCGACGCTGCAGTCCTCGAGCGGGCCGATCGTCGTCACGACGCCGGCGTTGTTGACCAGGGTGGCCTGGGTGAAGAGCCGCGCGTCGCACGCGGCGAGCCAGCCGTGCAGGCGTGCGGCGACGCCGATCGGCTCGGCCAGGTCGGCCTGCCACTGCTCCAGGGTCGCGCCGCTGCGCGCGGCGACGGCGACCAGCGCCTCGTTCGCTCGCCGGGCGATGCCGAGCACCGTGTGCCCGGCGTCGGCGAGCAACTGCTCGGCCAGCGCCGCGCCCATGCCGCGCGACGCGCCGGTGACGATGAACAGCTTCAAGCGGCCTCGAGCCAGCGCGCTGTTCGACTGCTGGATGCCGGCGATCGCCCACTCGCGGCTGCCGTCGCGTCGGCTTCGACCAGGTGCCAGATCTCGTCGAAGGGCTCGGCGACGCCGTCGATCTGCTCGCGGATCAGGCCGTGGAAGCGGACGCTGACGATCTGCCGATCGGCTTCGCTGGCGACATCGAGCGACTTCGGCGTCGACGCGGACGACGTCGGTGCGCTGCGCCGTCGGGCCGCGCTCCTGCAGGTCGAGCCTGACCGCGGCGAACATCTCCGGCGTGGTGAAGGCGCGCAGGTCGTTGAGGTCGCCGGCGTCGTTGGCCGCCTGCAGGCGGATGAAGATCATCTTGGCGATGCGCTCGAAGCGCCTCGGCATCGAAGTCCGCGGGCAGGCTCGCGCGCGCTGCGCCGCGGCGCGCGAGCGGCGCGCTGCCGCCGTCGAGCGCCGGGGCTCGAGGCGAACCGGTTGCATGGGCGCACCGGCGCCCGCGAACTGCAGGTTGCCGGCACGCGCCGGCGCGGCTTCGGGCCGAAGCGGCGCAGCAGGAAGCGGATCGCGAAGAAGGCGACGCCGGCCAGCAGGACGAGCGTGAGGATGTTGCCGAAGGCCTCGCCGAAGCCGAGGTGGCTCATCAGCGCGGCGATGCCGAGACCGGCGGCGAGGCCGGCGATCGGGCCGAGCCAGGAGCGCTTCGCGGCGCGGCGGCGGCGCGGCGGCGGCGGCTGCGTCGGCCGGCGGGCTGGGCCGCGGGCGCGGTCGGGCGCGGCGCCTCGGGCGTGGCCCGCGGCGGCACGCTGCGCTGCATGCCGGCGGCACCGCCGCCGCCGATGCGTCGGGCATAGGCGTCGCCGGGCACCGAGGTGGCCGCGACCAGGGCGACTGCGAGAGCGATGACGAACGACTTCATTCTTTCTCCGGTGAGGCGCGACAGGTCCAAGCGCGCGGCGATCATACGAGGGCCGAATGACCTTGCTTCCGATGTGCGGGCGGCCGGCTCGTCTGCAAGGCTGCCCGTATGCGCCGGCCTGAACTGTGGCGCGAAACGCGATGCGGGCGTCGGCCTCGTTGACGGCGCGCGGCGCTTCGCGCAGACTCCGGGCCGCGCCGGCAAGCCGTCGGTCGCGACCCCGAAGCGCCACGCGCCTCGCCCTTCCACCGGCCAGCAAGGAGAGCCTCATGTCCAAGACCATGCCTGACTCTGCTTCTGCCGCCGTGTCGGCAGCCGCCTGATCCGCGCGTAGCTCCGCGCCGGCCCTCGAGGCCGGCTCCACCGAAGTCGTTCGAATCCGGCGCCGCCCCCGGCGCGTCCTGCATCGCCTCGTTCCGGCAGTCCGTCTGCCGGCGATCCGCGTCCGCGCGCTGCGCGCCGTGCGCAACCCATGCTTCGGATTCCACATGCTTCAACAAATCGATTTCGATCGGCTCCAGCGCGTCGGCCTCACGCCGGCGCTGGCCGAGCGCCCGCGCCGCGTCTCGGCCGAAGGCGGCGATCAGCGTCTCGACCTGCTGCGGGTCAGCGCGGTGCACCGCGAGACCGTGCAGCTGCACGACGGCGCTCGCGACAGCCCGGCGCGCGCAGGTGCCGCGGCTCGCGCGCCAGCTGCTCGACGGCGGCACGCATGCTCGCCGTCGGCGACTGGGTGCTCGCCTCGCGCGACGCCTCACGGCGCACGCTGGGTGCAGCTGCAGCGTGCCGCCGCTCTCGCACATCGCCCGGCGCGACGGCGACGGCAGCCGCCATGCGGTGGTCAGCAACGTCGACTGCGGCCCTGCTCGTCATGGGCCTGGACGACGACTTCAACCTGCGCCGGCTCGAGCGCTACCTGACGCTGGTCTACGCCAGCGGCGTCGCGCCGATCGTCGTCCTGACCAAGGCCGACATCGCCGCGGCCGATCCGGCGCTGCGCGACGAGCGGCTGGCGGCGCTCGGCAAGCGCATCGCCGGCTCGGTGCAGACCGTGGTCGTCGACGCCACCGATCCGCGCAGCGCCGGCGCGCTTCGCCGCATGTCGCCTGCGGCGGGCAGACGCTGGTGCTGCTCGGCTCGTCGGGCGCGGGCAAGTCGACCCTGACCAACACGCTGATCGGCAGCGCGCGTGCAGGACACCGGCGCGGTGCGCGAGCACGACAGCCGCGGCATGCACACGACCACCGCGCGCTCGCTGCACCTGCTGCCGGGCGGCGCCTGCGTCATCGACACGCCGGGCCTGCGGACGCTGCGGCCCGACATCGACGAGGCGACGCCTGGCGGCGAGCTTCGGCGACGTCGAGACGCTCGCCGGCGCAATGCCGCTTTCGCGACTGCCGCCACGGCGACGAGCCGGGCTGCGCGGTGCGCGAAGGCGTCGATCCGGATCGCCTGCGCAACTTCCACAAGCTCCTGCGCGAGACCCGGCGCGATTCGCTGACCTGGGTCGAGCGGCGACAGCAGCTCTCGGCCTGGAAGTCGCGCGGCAAGGACACGCGGATGCGGATGAAGCTGAAGCGCGGCGACGGCTGAGGTGCGCTGCTCGCGCCTGCGCCGTGCAGCCGTGCGTCAGCGCAGGGCGTCGTCAGCCGGTCGCGCTGCGCCAGGGCCGGGAAGAGCGCGCACCCAGGCGCCGGCGACGAGCAGCGTGCCGACGCCGCCGAGGACGACCGAGCCGACCGGGCCGAGCCAGGCAGCGGTGACGCCCGACCTCGAACTCGCCGAGCTGGTTCGAGGCGCCGATGAAGACCGAGTTGACGGCGCTGACCCGGCCGCGCATGTCGTCGGGCGTGTCGAGCTGCACCAGCGACTGGCGGATGACGACGCTGACCATGTCGGCCGCGCCGGTGACGACGAGCGCGGCCAGCGAGAGCAGCGAACGAGGTCGAGAGCGCCGAACGCCAGCGTGGCGAGCGCCGTACACCGCCACCGCGCCGAGCAGCACGCGGCCGGCGCGGCGCGTCACCGGCCAGCGGGTGAGCAGCGATCGAGATGACGCAGCGCGCCGACAGCCGGCGCGGCGCGCAGCAGGCCCAGGCCCCACGGCGCCGACGTGCAGCATGTCGCGGGCGAAGATCGGCAGCAGCGCGACCGCGCCGCCGAGCAGCACCGCGAACAGGTCGAGCGAGATCGCGCCCAGCACCACCGGCCGATGCGCAGCACGAAGCGCACGCCGGCGAGCAGGGTCTCGAGCGAGATCGCCTTCTTCAGCCGTGCCGCGCGTGCTCGTAGCGGACGCCGAAGACCAGCACGCCGGCGACGACGAAGAGAACGCGCGCAGGTCGCGTAGACGGTGGCCGGCACCGGCCGCGTAGACGAAAGCCGCCGATCGCCGGCCCGGCGATGATCGCGCCCTGCGCGCCGGCCGAGCTGAATGCCAGGCGCGCGCGGCAGGAGCGCGGGCGGCACGCACCATCGGCGTCAGCGCCTGCTGGGTCGGCAGCTGGAAGGCGCGCACGCTGCCGACCGCGACCGAGACGACGAACAGCATTTCGCGGCTGACCGCATGCGATGCCGAGCCCCAGACCAGCAGCGCCGCGACCAGCGTCTGCGCCGCCATGCAGACGGCGACGATGCGCGCCCGGTGCAGCCGGTCGATCACCTGGCCGGCGACCAGCACCAGGGCCAGCGCCGGCAGGAACTGCAGCAGGCCGACGAGGCCGAGGTCCCAGGCGCTGCCGCGTCAGGTCGTACATCTGCCAGCCGAGCGCGACCAGCAGCATCTGGTTGGCGGTGGTGCCTGCGAGGCGCGAGAACCAGAGGCGCATGAAAGCGCGATGCTGAACAGCGCCGCGGTCAGCTGCTCGAGCGGCGCGTGGTCGGTGGGCGCCTCGACGGTCTCGGCCCGATCCTCGGTGTCGCCCTGCGGCGGCAGGGGCTGGAGGTCGTGGCGGGCCGGCGGGGCGTCAGCCGGCGGCACCCTGCATCTCGCCCGAGGCGAGGATCCTTGACTCCGGCTGCCGCGGCGCGTCGCGGCGACCAGCGCCGCGGCGACGTCGGCGGCGGCGATCGGCCGCACGGCGCGCGGCACGAGCCGGCGCAGCGGGCCGGGAAAGCGCGTCGCCAGCGCTTCCATGCGCCGCACCGGCTGGCCGAGCGGCTTCGCGGTCGCCGAGCAGAAGCGAAGGCCGCGCGATCGTGACCGTGGCGTAGCCGAGGCTGCGCAACGGCCGCCTCGGTCTCGCCCTTGACCCGGTTGTAGAAGACGCGCGAGCTGGCGTCGGCACCGAGCGCGGAGACGAGCGCGAGCCGGTCGCGCCGGCGGCACGCGCGGCCCGCGCGGTCGCGACGACGGCGTCGAAGTCGACGGCGCGAAACGCCGCTTCGGAGCCGGCGACGCGCGATGGTCGTGCCGAGGGCGATGAAGACGTCGTCGACCGCGGCGGACGTCGCTTCGAATGCCGGGCGAAGTCGACGCACGTGCGGTGCGCAGGCGCGGATCGGCGCCGAGCGCCGGCGCCGGCGCGGCGCAGCAGCAGGTCGACCGAGTCGTGACTGCGCAGCAGAGCAGCGGCAGCATCGCCCGGCCGACCAGGCCGGTGGCCCCGGCGAGCAGGGCGCGACGCAGCGGCGGTTCGGACGCCATCGGCTCGTCGACGCCGGCCGGCGCTGTCCTCAGCGCTTGGGCGAGATCAGCCGGGCCGGCGGACGGCCGCTGCCACCGCCGCGCCGACGGCCGTCGCGCGCCGGGCCCTGCGGCTCGCGGCGGCGCCTGGCGCGAGCGCCGGCGTGGCTGCCGTTGCCGCTGCCGTTGCCGCACGCTGCTGCCGGTGCCGCCATGGCCGCCGTTGCCGCCGTTGCCACTGCGCTGCCGTTGCCGCCATGGCCAGCTGCCGCGCGAGTCGCCGCGCGAATCGCCGCGATGCCCGCCCGGACGAGCGGCGCATCGCCGCGGCCGGCGCCTTCGCCGATCACCATGCGGCCGAGCACGATCGGCTCGGGCCGCTCGTCGCGATCGGCGGCGCGAAGCCGGGAACGATCTCCTTCGGGATCTCGCGCTTGATCAGCCGCTCGATGTCGCGCAGGAAGCCGTTCTCGTCGACGCAGACCAGCGAGATCGCCTCGCCCTGCGCGCCGGCGCGGCCGGTGCGGCCGATGCGGTGCACGTAGTCCTCGGGCACGTTCGGCAGCTCGAAGTTGACGACGTGCGGCAGCTGGTCGATGTCGATGCCGCGCGCGGCGATGTCGGTCGCGACCAGCACCTGCAGGTCGCCGTTCTTGAAGTCGGCGAGCGCCTTGGTGCGCGCGCGTCTGGCTCTTGTTGCCGTGGATCGCCATCGCGCGTGATGCCGTGCTTCAGCAGGTGCTCGACGAGGCGGTTCGCGCCGTGCTTCATGCGCGTGAACACGAGCACCTGGTGCCAGTCGTTGTCCTTGATGAGGTGCGACCAGCAGGTCCTTCTTCATCTCGCGGCCGACCGGGTGCACCTTCTGCGCGATCAGTGTCGGCGGTCTGGTTGCGCCGCGCCACCTCGATCAGCACCGGCTTGTTCGAGCAGGCGGTCGGCGAGCGCCTTGATCTCGTCGCTGAAGGTGGCCGAGAAGAGCAGGCTCTGCTTCTTCTGCGGCAGCGACCGCGAGCACCTTCTTGATGTCGTGGATGAAGCCCATGTCGAGCATGCGGTCGGCTTCGTCGAGCACGAAGATCTCGACGTGCGCAGAGGTCGAGCGTGCGCTGGCCGTGGTGGTCGAGCAGGCGGCCGGGCGTGGCGACGAGGATGTCGACGCCGCGGCGCAGCTTGTCGATCTGCGGCTGCATGCCGACGCCGCCGAACATCACCATGCTGCGTGAGCTTGATGTGCTTGCCGTAGGTGCGCACGCTTTCCTCGACCTGCGCGGCGAGCTCGCGCGTCGGCGTCAGGATCAGGGCGCGGATCGGCAGGCGGCCGCGCGCATCGCGCACCGCGGGCTGGGCCATCAGGCGGTGCAGCAGCGGCAGCGTGAAGCCGGCGGTCTTGCCGGTGCCGGTCTGGGCGCCGCCCATGCACGTCGCCGCCGGACAGCACGGCGGGGATGGCCTGCGCCTGGATCGGGTGGGGGTGGTGTAGCCCTGTTCGTGAACGGCACGCAGCAGCGGCTCGGCGAGGCCGAGAGTAGTCGAAAGACATGAAGGAGAGTTCTGCCAGAATCATCGGCCTGCTCGCCCGCGTAACGGGCGCCAGTCGAAGGCAGACGGGGGAAGGAGTCGGAAGCGACTGCGTCGGCGCTGACTGGAAACATGGGCTGACGCGAGCCGCCATTGTAGTCGAGTCGCCCCGCCCGGCGCCGCGATGCGCAGGGTCCGCGCGACGGCGTCACCCTGAGTGAAGTTGACATTGAGTCCGGACCATCGGCATGGCCGGTCGATCGGAATTACCATGTCGCGAGGGCAACAGTTCTCTCGGAGGCATTCGTTGAGCGAGTCTCGACATGCGGCAGCGCCTGGCCGACGATCCTGGTCGCCGACGTCGCCGGCTACTCGCGCCTGATGGGCTGCGACGAGTGCCGGCACGGTCGCGGCGCTCGACCACGCGCGCGCGGTCTTCCGCGAGGCGATCGAACGGCCCGAGGGCCGCGGTGATCGACATGGCCGGCGATTCGGTGCTCGCGGTGTTCGACGCCGCCACCGGCGCGGTCAACTGCGGCCCTGGCGGTGCAGCGCACGCTCGGCCGCCGCCGAGGACGCTCGCCGAGGACCGACGGATGCGCTTTCGCATCGGCGTGCATCTCGGCGACGTGATCGAGAAGAGCCGACGGCACGGTCTACGGCGACGGCGTCAACATCGCCGGCCCGGCTCGAAGCGCTGGCCGCAGCCGGGCGGCGTCGCGGTTTCCGAGCCGGTGCAGTGCGCGGTGCGGAAGCGCGTCGACGCCCGCTTCGACGACCTCGGCGAGCAGCGCCGTCGAAGAACATCGCCGAGCCGGTGCGCGCCTTCCGCGTCCACGAGCGGCCGCGACCCGGCGCCGACCGGCGCGGCGCGCCGCCGCATCGCGGCGGCGAGCGACGCCGGCGCGGCCGACCGCCGGCGCGCGACCGCGCCGACAAGCCGTCGATCGCCGTGCTGCCGTTCACCAACATGAGCGGCGACCCCGAGCAGGAGTTCTTCGCCGACGGCATCACCGAAGACATCATCACCGAGCTGTCGCGCTTCCGCGAGCTGTTCGTGATCTCGCGCAACTCGTCGTTCACGTACAAGGGCCAGGCGGTCGACGTGCAGAAGGTCGCCAGCGAGCTCGGCGTGCAGCTACGTGCGTCGAAGGCAGCGTGCGCAAGGCCGGCAACCGCGTGCGCATCACCGTGCAGCTGATCGACGCCGAGACCGACCGCCACATCTGGGCCGAGCGCTACGACCGCGACCTCGAGCGACATCTTCGCCATCCAGGACGAGGTCACGCGGTCGATCGTCGCGACGCTGCCCGGGCGGGTCGAGGCGGCCGCGCGCGACCGCGCCGCGCGCACGCCGACCGACAACATGGCGGCCTACGAGTGCGTGCTTGACCGGCAAGGTCCTGCACCACCGCAGCAACGCGCGACGACAACGCCGAGGCGCTGCGCCTGCTCGAGCGGGCGATCGCAGCTCGATCCCGGCTATGCGCACGCGCACGCCTGGAAGGCCTGCGTGCTCGGCCAGACCTGGGTCTACGGCTGGTGCGAGGAGCGCGGCACGCGACGCCGAGGTCAGGTCGGGCGCGCGCTGCAGACGGCGCTCGCGCTCGACGACAACGACAGCGACGTGCACCGCATCCTGGCGCGCGGTCAACGTGATCCAGGACGACACTACGAGCAGGCGCGTCTACCACCAGCGGCGCGCGCTCGAGCCTCAATCCGAACGACGACCTCGGTCGTCGTCCAGCAGGGCGAGATGCTGACCTGGCTCGGGCCAGCCGGAAGAGGGCATCGAGTGGATCAGGAAGGCGATGCGCCTCAATCCCTATCACCCGGAGCGCTTCTGGAGCCATCTGGCGCGCGCCTGCTTCGCGGCCCGCCGCTACGCCGAGGCGATCGAGGCGCTGCAGCTGCGTCGACCGCGCCCGACGCGATGCAGCGCGCGCTGCATGGCCGCGTGCCACGCGCAGCTCGGCGATGCCGTCGCCGCGGCCGAGCAGCGGCGCCAGCGCGCCTGGCGCTGCGCGCCGACGCTTCGGCGTCGGCGACTACCTGGCGAGCGCTGCACTACCGGCGACCCGGAGCGACCGCGAGCACCACCGCGAGGCGCTCGAGAACGGCGCGGATTTCCGCCCTGAGCCGCCGCGGCCGGCGCAGCCACGGCGCACAATGGCGCGGATCGGCCATGCGTCAGCCTCGCTGCCGCTGCCGGACTCTTCCATTCCAGTGCGGACGCTCCGTCTCAGGCTCGTCATCGCGATGGCTCAGTACGTCTTCACGATGAACCGGGTCGGCAAGATCGCGTGCCGCCCAAGCGCCAGATCCTCAAGAACATCTCGCTGTCGTTTCTTCCCGGGCGCCAAGATCGGCGTGCTCGGCCTGAACGGCTCGGGCAAGTCGACGCTGCTGAAGATCATGGCCGGCGTCGACAACGACATCGAGGGCGAGGCGCACGCCGATGCCCGGCCTGAAGATCGGCTACCTGCCGCAGGAGCCGCAGCTCGAACCCGACGCAGACCGTGCGCGAGGCGGTCGAGGAGGGCATCGGCGGCGCGCTCGCCGCGAAGAAGCGCGCTCGACGAGGTCTACGCCGCCTACGCCGAGCCAGGACGCCGACTTCGACAAGCTCGCCGCCGAGCAGGCCGAGCTCGAGGCGCATGATCGCGGCCGCCGGCGGCGAGAACACCGACCTGCAGCTCGAGATCGCCGCCGACGCGCTGCGCCTGCCGCCGTGGGACGCCGTCGATCGGCAAGCTGTCCGGCGGCGAGAAGCGCCGCGTCGCGCTGTGCCGCCTGCTGCTGTCGAAGCCCGACATGCTGCTGCTCGACGAGCCGACCAACCACCTCGACGCCGAGTCGGTCGACTGGCTCGAGCAGTTCCTGCAGCGCTTCCCGGCACCGTGGTCGCGATCACCCACGACCGCTACTTCCTCGACAACGCCGCCGAGTGGATCCTCGAGCTCGACCGCGGCTCGGGCATCCCGTACAAGGGCAACTACTCGCACCTGGCTGGAGCAGAAGGAAGCGCGCCTCGAGCAGGAGCAGAAGACCGAGGACGCGCGCACCAAGGCGATGAAGAAGGAGCTCGAGTGGGTGCGCCAGAACCCGAAGGGCCGCCAGGCCAAGAGCAAGGCGCGCATCGCCCGCTTCGAGGAGCTGCGCCGACATCGAATACCAGAAGCGCAACGAGACCAACGAGATCTTCATCCCGGTCGGCCGACCGCCTGGGCCACGAGGTGATCGAGTTCGAGAACGTCAGCAAGAGCTTCGGCGACCGCCTGCTGATCGACGACCTGAGCTTCAAGGTGCCGGCCGGCGCGATCGTCGGCATCATCGGCCCGAACGGCGCCGGCAAGTCGACGCTGTTCCGCATGATCTCGGGCAAGGAGAAGCCGGACAGCGGCACGGTCGAAGATCGGCCCGACCGTCAAGATGGCCTTCGTCGACCAGACGCCGCGACGAGCCTGGCGAACCGACAAGACGGTCTGGCAGGACGTCTCCGGCGGCCTCGACAACCTCGATCGTCGGCAAGTTCGCGATGCCGTCGCGCGCCTACCTCGGCCGCTTCAACTTCAAGGGCAACGACCAGCAGAAGCTGGTCGGCAACCTGTCGGGCGGCGAGCGCGGCCGGCTGCACCTGGCCAAGACGCTGATCGCCGGCGGCAACGTGCTGATGCTCGACGAGCCGTCGAACGACCTCGACGTCGAGACGCTGCGCGCGCTCGAGGACGCGCTGCTGGAGTTCGCCGGCTCGATGCATGGTGATCAGCCACGACCGCTGGTTCCTCGACCGCATCGCCACCCACATCCTGGCCTGCCGAGGGCGACTCGAAGTGGATGTTCTTCGACGGCAACTACCAGGAGTACGAGGCCGACAAGAAGAAGCGCCTCGGCGAGGAAGGCGCCCAGGCCGCAACGCGCTGCGCTTCAAGGCGCTGAAATAAGTTCACATGAGCGCGCCGGCACCGAGACTTGCGACAGCGATCGAGAACCAGTCGCTCCGCCGTCCAGCCGTCAAAATGCGGCCGTTCGCCTGCACTCCCGCCAGCGTCTTCGCGCTGGTCGTGCACGCATGGTCTTCCGTTGCCCGCGCGCGCTCGCGGCCTCGTCGCGCGCCTGCCGTCGCTCGGTCCGGCTGCGCCTGCTGTCCAGACCGTCACCGCCGCTGCGCGCCGCGGCTGCCGGCCGGCGCGCCGCGCGTCGCCGGCGCGGCCGCCGGCCGCCGCGGCTGCGTCCGCCTCGGCCGCGCCGCCCGGCGGCCCGCCGGCTGGCCGCGGCCGCGCCGTCGCGCGCTGCGCCCGTTCGCCGAGGTGATCAAGGGACGCCAAGCGCATCGACGGCCTGTTCACGCTCTGGCAGAAGCGACGACAAGGTCTGGCTCGAGCTGCAGCCCGGAAGACCTCGGACCAGCCGTTCTTCCTGTCGCCGAAGCTCGCGACCGGCATCGGCGAGGCGCGCCTGTCTACGGCGGCCTGATGGAGCGACAGCCGCAGGTCATCGAAGTTCCGCCGCGTTCACAACCAGGTGCAGATGATCGCGCGCAACACCGAGCTTCGTCGCCAAGGCCGGCACGCCCGAGGCGGCGCGCGGTCGCGGCGGCGTTCTCGCCGAGCCTGCTGGCCAGCGCGCGCGGTGCTGAGCCAGCCGCACCCGACCGCGAAGTCGGTGCCTGGTCGAGGCCAACGCGCTGTTCCTCGACCGACATGCTCGGCATCGGCATGGACCTGCAGCGCACGCTATCGCCAGGGCTACGCGCTTCGATCCGCGCAACTCGGCGATCACCGACGGTGCGCGGCGACGCCCGAGCTGGTCGTGCTCGAGGTGCTGAGCCACTACGCGACCGGCGTCGATCGCGCGTGCCGCAGCCGGCACGCCGCCGGCGCGCCGGCGCCCACCGCGCCGCGCTCGCTGCCCGATCCGCGCAGCATGTTCCTCGGCCTGCACTACTTCGCTCGGCGCGCCTGCCCAGCCGAGCCGATGGCGGCGCGCAAGGCCGACGCGCGCGTCGGCTACTTCACCAGCGCGCTGCATGGACTTCAGCGACGACCTCGCGCGCACGCCGCGCGCAGCGCCACGTCAACCGCTGGCGGCTCGAGAAGAAGGATCCGGCGGCGGCGCTGTCCGAGCCGGTCAAGCCGATCGTCTACTGGCTCGACCGCACGATTCCGGTCAAGTACCGCGCCGGCGATCACCGCCGGCGTGCTCGAGTGGAACAAGGCGTTCGAGCAGATCGGCTTCAAGAACGCGGTCGCAGGTGCAGCGTGCAGCCCGGACGACGCCGAGTTCGACACGCTCGACGTCGGCCGCGCCTCGATCCGCTGGATGACCAACGCCTCGCCGGCGCTTCGGCGCGATCGGCCCGAGCCACGTCGATCCGCGCAGCGGCGAGATCCTCGACGCCGACATCGGCGATCGAGAGCCTGTCGTCGCGCAACCGGCGCGCGTCGCGCGCCCAGGTGCTGGCCGAACGGCGCCGACTGGAACCGGTTCGGCAGCGCAGCCGGCCGACGCTCGAGCGCGGCTCGCCCGCGATCCGCGCGCCTGCGACTACGCCGACGCAGGCCGCCGAGCAGATGAGCCTACGCGCTCGACGTGCTCGAGGCGCGCGGCGACCTCGATCCCGGACGGCCCCGAGGCCGCAGCAGTTCGTCGCGCGCACTACCTGAAGGACGTGACGATGCACGAGGTCGGGCACACGCTCGGCCTGCGCCACAACTTCCGCTCGTCGCGCGTCTACAGCGATGCAAGCAGCTGTCCGACCCGGAGTTCACGCGCGCGCACGCGCATCACCGGCTCGGTGATGGAATACGCGCCGAGTCAACCTCGACGCGGCCACGGGCCGCGCGCATGCTGCTGGCACGCCGTTCAACAGCTGACGCTCGGGCCCTACGACTACTGGGCGATCGAATACGCCTACAAGCCGCTCGCGACTCGGCCGGCCGAGGCAGGCCGAGCTGCGCGAAGATCGCCGTCGCGCAGCGCCGAGCCGCAGCTCGCCTACGGCACCGACGAGGACAACTTCCTCGGCATCGATCCGGAGTCGCTGCAGTTCGACCTCGGCAACGACGTCGTCGGCGTTCGCGACGAAGCGCATCGCGATCGCGCGCGACCTGCTCAAGCGCCAGGAGACGCGCGAGCTCGCGCCCGACCAGGACTACACCGTGCTGCGCCGCTCGGTCGCGCTATGCGGTCGGCGACGTCGGCCAGCGCGGCCGGCGTGCTCGGCGCGCCAGATCGGCGGCGTGCGCACGCTGCGCGACTCGCCCGGCAGCGGCCGCGATCCGCTGCAGCCGGTGCCGGTCGCGCGACCAGCGCGAGGCGCTCGACGTCATCGCGCGCGGCCTGCTCGTCGGCCGACAGCTTCCGCGTCTCGCCGGCGCTGCAGCGCAAGCTCGCGCACCGACTTCCAGGAGCGCGGCGACGCGCTGTTCGCGCGGCGAGGCCGCGGCCGCCGACCGACTTCTCGCTGGCGCAGCAGGTGCTCGGCGCTGCAGCGCGCGTCGCTCGGCCAGCTGATGAGCGACACCGTCGCCGCCGCGCCTGCTCGGACAGCGAGAGCGAAGGCGCCGGTACCGGCCGATGCGCTGCAGCCTGCCCGAGCTGTACGGCCGCCTCGACAGCGCGGTCTGGAGCGAGCTCGGCGCAGCGGCGACATCGCCCGGCTGCGCCGCGAGCTGCAGCGCGAGCACGTCAACCGGCATCGCCGGCGATGCTGCTGCGCCCGGGCGCCTCGAGCCGTGCCGACGCGCGCAGCCTGCGTGCGCATCCAGGCGCAGGCGCTGCTCGCGCGGATCCAGACCGCGCTCGCACGCGCCGGCGGCCTGGGCGCCGAAGCGCGCGCGCATCTGCAGGACAGCGCCGACACGCTTGACGCAGGCGCTTGGCAGCCAGCTGGCTGCAGCGCGGGGGCGTCAGATCGTGCGCGGCGTGCAGCGCCGGCCGGGCCTGATCCGGCCGGCCGCTGCAGCGATGCAGCGGCCTTTCCGTTCGCACGCTCGAGTCCGTCGCCCGGCGCCAGGCGAGCGGGCCTGCGGCTCGATCCGGTCGCCGGCAGGCCCGATCGCTATCATGAGGCGCCCTGAGCCCTTCGCATCCGGCCGTCGCCGCGCCGGTGCGCCGGGCTATCGTCGCCCCGTGAGCGCGCTGGCCTCGCATCCTCCGGCACCTGCCGCTCGCGGTCGCTGATCGGCCGCGTGTGGCGGCGTGCTCGCGTGCTGGTCGCGGCCGCGCGCTGAATCCGGTGTTCGTCACGCCGTTCGTCGATCCTGCTCGGCCGCATGCTGGTCATCGCGATGCTGCTGCTGCTGGTCGCGTTCATCGCCGGCCGGCGCCGTGGCAGCAGTCGCCGGATCGCCGCGCCTGGCTGGCGCAGGTCGCTCGCGGTCGCGGTGGTCGCGCCGATCGCGACCTTCCTGGTCTACCTGCCGGCGATCGGCATGCCTGGCCGAGCCGACTGCAGCACGAAGGCTTCGTGTCTCGGCTTCATCTTCATCACCGGCTACGGCGCTGGTGATCGGCCCGCTGCTCGCGCTTCGGCGCTGTACCGCGAGCGCGATGCGCAGGCGCGATCGGCCAGCGCCTGCAGCTTCGAGCTCGAGACGCAGCACGCTCGAGCGAGCAGGCGCTCGACGCGCGGCTGCAAGCTGCTGCACGCGCAGATCGAGCCGCACTTCCTGTTCAACACGCTGGCCAACGTGCAGGCGCTGGTCGAGTCGGGCTCGCCGCAGGCGCGGCCGGTGCTGCGCAGCCTGATCGCCTACCTGCGCGCGGCGATGCCGCGGCTGCACGAGCCGGCGCCGCGACGCTCGGCACCGAGCTCGCGCTGGTGCGCGCCTACCTCGAGCTGATGCAGATGCGCATGCCCGACCGGCTGCGCTTGCGCGATCGACGTCGCCGCCGAGCGCTGCGCGCGACTGCGCTTCCCGCCGATGGCGCTGCTGACGCTGGTCGAGAACGCCGGTCCGCCACGGCATCGACCCGAGCGAGGACGGCGGCCGCATCGACGTCGGCGCGCGCGCGCGACGCGACGGCGCCATGCGCGTGGTCGGGTCGCCGACACCGGCGTCGGCATGAGCGACGGACGCCGTGCCCGGCACCGGCCTGGTCAACCTGCGCGAGCGCCTGCAGCGCGCTTCTTCGGCGCCGACGCGCGGCTCGAGCTGCTCGAGAGCGCGCCGCACGGGCGTGCGGCGCCAGGATCGCTGCGAGTGCCGCCCGAACGGCGCCGCGTGCCGGGACCGGCGCCGGGCTGCGCCAGTGAGCGCCGACCGCGCTGATCGCCGACGACGAGCCGCTGCTGCGCGAGCGCCTGCGCGCGCACCTCGCGCGGCCTGTGGCCCGAGCTCGAGATCGTCGCCGAGGCGCGCAACGGCCGCGAGGCGATCGAGCTGTTCGACCAGCACCAGCCCGCAGGTCGTCTTCCTCGACGTGCACATGCCGGGACTGAACGGCGTCGACGCGGCGCGCTCGATCGGCCGGCGCGCCGCAGATCGTGTTCGTCACCGCGCTACGAGCAGTACGCGGTGCAGGCGTTCGAGCAGGGCGCGCTCGACTACCTCGTCAAGCCGTTCGACGAGGCAGCGCCTGGCCGACACGGTGCAGCGCCTGCAAGTCGCGCCTGGCGGCCCGCGCGCGCTGCCGGCGGATGCTTCGACGCGGTGCTCGACCGGCTGGCCGAGCGAGCTGAAGGCGGCGGCGCCGGCGGCGCGCGCAAGTCACCTGCAGTGGATCAAGGCCTCGGTCGGCATCGAGCGTGCGCCTGATCCCGGTCGAGCAGATCGCCTTCCTGCGCTCCGACGAGAAGTACACGCTGGTGGTGTGGGAGGGCGGCGAGGCGCTGATCCGCAAGACGATCCGCGAGCTCGCCGACGAGCTCGACCCCGAGTCGTTTGCCCAGATCCACCGCTCGGTGATCGTCAACCTGCGCCAGGTGGCTGCAGGTCGATCGCGGCTTCAACGAGACCGGCCGAGGTGCAGCTGAAGGGCCGCAAGCGAGCGTGCTGCCGGTCAGCCGCAGCTTCGTGCACGTCTTCCGGCAGATGTGAAAGCGGCGCCGCGCCCCGGCGAGCGTGCCCCGGACCGCCTCCACTGGACGCGCGAGGTCTCGCTGGCGCGGGTTTCGACCGCGACCGTGCACCGCCTCGCGCTGGCCGGTGACCATCACCATCGGCATAGTCACGACCTCGGCCGGCGCGGCCGCGCTGCGCGGTGACCGTCACCGTCGGCGGCGTGACGATCTCGGCCGGCGCCGAGCGCTGCGGCGGTGACCGTCACCTGCGGCATCACGATGATCGGCGTCGCGCCGGCGGCTGGCGTGTGCGAACATCTCCGACCCGATCGCGGCCGCGCCACCGGCCAGAAGGCTGAAGGTCAGGACGGCGGAAAGGATGTTGTCGGACATGATGTGCTCCCGGTTGAGGGCCGCTTCTTTCGTTGCGGTGACTGCACTCTACGGAGACGTGCCGCGAGCCGGCGACAGCGCCTTGCGATGAACCGGGCATTTGCTGCGACGAGCCGCGCGCTGCGGCGACGAGATCGCGCTCGCCGCGGCGCGACGACATCGCCTCGCCGCCGGGCCTCAGACGGGCTCGCGACTGCCTCGTTTTCGTCGAACAGCGAGGGCTCTGAAGACGGCGGTTTCCTGGCGGTCGTTGATCGCCCAGAGGAGCAGCGCCCGGCCCGACATCGGCTTGGCGAACAGGAAGCCCTGCAGCTCGTCGCACTGCATCTCGACCAGGATCGCCTGCTGGCGCTGGTTCTCGACGCCCTCGGCGACGACCTTCAGGCCGAGCGCGTGCGCCAGCTTGATGACCGCGTCGACCACCGCGCGCGCGTCGGCGCTGTGTCTCGAGGTCCATGACGAAGCTGCGGTCGATCTTCAGCTCCTCGGCCGGCAGCTTGCGCAGGTAGGCGAGGCTCGAGTAGCCGGTGCCGAAGTCGTCGATCGAGAGGTGCGCGCCGAGTCTCGCCCAGGCGGCGGAAGGTCGCCTGCGTCGTCTTCGCGTCCTCCATCGCCACCGATTCGGTGATCTCGCAGGTCAGCAGCGACGGGTCGATGCGGTGTGCGCTCGAGCGCGCGCGTGATGCGCTCGACGAGGTCGTCCTGGCGCATCTGGTGCGCCGAGAGGTTGATCGCCACGCGCATCCGCAGGCCCTTGTCGCGCCAGGCGCGGCTTGCCGGCAGGCGTCCTCGATCACCCAGTTGCCGAGCGGGCCGATCAGGCCGAAGCGCTCGGCGATCGGGATGAAGGCGCTCGGGACCGAGCACGCCGCGGGTCGGATGCTTCCAGCGCAGCAGCGCCTCGACCGCGGTGACCTTGCCGCTCTGCGCAGTCGATCTTCGGCTGGTAGAACAGCTCGAACTCCTTGGCTGCGACCGCCTTGCGCAGGTCGCGCAGCAGCGTCGAACTGCGCCTCGGCGTCGGCGTCCATCGCTCGGTCGAATAGAAGCAGTGGCTGGAGCCGCCGGCGCGCTTGGAGGCGTACATCGCCGCGTCGGCGCGGGCGATCAGCTTGGCGTGGCTGCAGCCGTCCGGGTACATGGCGATGCCGACCGAGCACGAGATCGATGACCTCGCGGCCCTCGACCGCGTAGGGATGCGACAGGCCCTGGATCAGCCGCGGTCGCGACCTGCGCCACCGCCTCCTCGGCCTGTACGTTGGTCGAGCAGGCAGCAGGAACTCGTCGCCGCCGACCCGGGCGACCACGTCCTTGCCGCGCGACATCGCCTTCAGGCGCTGGCCGACCTGCTCGAGGACCGAGGTCGCCGATCGAGTGGCCGTAGGTGTCGTTGACCGGCTTGAAGCCGTCGAGGTCGATGAAGAGCAGCGCCAGGCCGGCTGGCGTTGGCGTCGGCCTTGGTCGCGGCGGCGGCGAGGCGGTCCTCGAAATAGACGCGGGTCGGCAACTGGGTCAGGCTGTCGACCAGCGGCACGGCTGCCGCGGCGGCGGCGCGGCGCGCCGGCTCGCGGATCGCGGCCGGCGTGCGCCGAGCGCTTCGAGCAGCACCGCGCCGGTGGCGACCAGGGCGCCGAGCGAGCAGCGCCTCGGTCCAGGCCGGGATCAGCAGCGGCGGGCGTGGTCGTCGCCCTGGCGCGCGGCGAGCGTCAGCAGCAGGGCGACCGTAGCGCGGCGCCGGAGCGAGGCGCTGGCGCCGGACCTTGCGGCTCGGCTTGAACTCCTGCGCCGATGCCGACCAGCACCGTCACCAGCACCAGGATCGCCCCGGCCGGCCCCCACGAGCCGAGCGCGGCGCTGGCGCGGAACAGGCCCGGCGTGGCGAACAGCGAGTGGGCATAGGCGACGCCGAGCGTCAGCAGCGGCGAGGCCGGCGAAGGCCGGCAGGGTCTTGCGGGTCGCGACCAGGGCGGTCGCGCCGCGCGAGCCCGGCCAGGGCGCAGTGCCGAGAGCGGCCGGCGACGCAGCGGAATGCCGCTCGCCGCCCGCCCTCGCCCGGCTTCGAGGAAGTGGCCCGGCCACCACAGGCCGCAGCCGGCGATCAGCAGGGCGACGAGCACCAGGCGCCGGCTGCCTGCGCAGGGTGCGGGCGCGCGCCATGGCGAAGACGCTCGGCGCCGAGCCAGAAGCAGGAGCAGCGCTGATCGCGAATCCTGCGATGAAGGGCAACAGCCGATGGCTTTCCATGAAGTTTTGTGAGGGGCGGTGCCGGGCAGGATCGGTGAGTGAGTTCCCGCCATGGGAGCGCCGACGCCCTGTCATTTCGGTACCGGCGGCGATTCCTTGAGCGCCTTTGGCCGGCAATCCGTTCAAGGCCGACAGCGGCCGGCGCACCACAAGAAGCACGGACCGCACGAGCGTGAACTCGTGCGGCCCGGGAGCCGTGGTCGGCGCGGACTCGACGCCGCGCCGGTGGCCGGATTTCGAGCGGCTGCGGCGACCGCGTGACTTCGACCATCGGCATGACGACGATCGCGGGAGCGCGCCGAGGCGGCAGCGCGCGCGTTTCGACGGCTTGCTGTTGCTGCTGATGCTGAATCGGCGGCGTAGGCCGAGGCTAGACGGTGGCGATGGCGGCGAACACGGCGGCGCAGGCAGGTGAGGCGGCTGATCATGGTGGGCTCCTTGAGAAGACGGCTCGCGGGATGCGATGGAGCGAACTCTGGGACCGCCGCGCCGCGGCGAAACCGGCTTGCGACGAATCCGGGTCCGGAGCGGACGAACTGCGCCGAACGCGCGACGAACGCCGCCTGCGGCTGGCGCTCGCAGCGCGCCGGCGCCCGCGGCGCGGCGAAACCTAGGCGATCGGCGCGGTGCGCAGCGTCAGCCAGGCCAGCGCGTCGCCGCTCGACCGCGGCGCGCAGGCGCTCGCGCACCGTCGCGTGGTAGCGCGTTCAGCCAGTCGATCTCGTCGGCGCGCAGCAGCGCGCGGCTCGATGCAGCGGGTGTCGATCGGGCACAGCGTGAGCGTCTCGAACTCGAGGAACTCGCCGAACTCGCTCGCCTCGGCGTCGCGGCCGGCACGTTCATCACCAGGTTCTCGATCCGGATGCCCCACTGCCCGGGCCGGTACAGGCCCGGCTCGATGCTCGTGATCATGCCGGGCTCCATCGCCATCGTGCGGCTCGGGGATGGCGCGCGCTGATGCTCTGCGGCCCCTCGTGGACGTTGAGGAAGTAGCCGACGCCGTGGCCGGTGCCGTGGCCGTAGTCGAGGCCCTGCTCCCAGAGCGGCGCGCGCGCGATGGCGTCGAGCATCGGCGACAGCGTGCCGCGCGGGAAGCGGCGTGCGGCTAGCGCGATCGTGCCCTTGCAGCACCAGCGTGTAGTCGCGCCGGTGCGCGGCGCGTGACGCGCGCCGATCGGCCAGACGCGCGTGATGTCGGTGGTGCCGCCGCAGGTACTGGCCGCCCGAGTCGATCAGCAGCAGGCCGTCGCCGTCGATCGACGGCGTGCGACTCGTGCGTCGCGCGGTAGTGCGGCATCGCGCCGTTGGCGTTGAACGCCGGCGATGGTGGCGAAGCTCGGCGCCGACGAAGCCGGGCCGCCGCGCGCGCGCCGCGGTCAGCTGCTCGTCGATCGTCAGCTCGGTGATCGCGCTGCGTCGCCGGGTCGGCGAGCGCCGCCTCGAACCAGGCGTAGAACTCGCACATCGCCGCGCCGTCCTCGGCCATCGCCCGGCGCACGTGCGCCGCCTCGGCCTCGCTCTTGCGGCTCTTGGCGAGCGTGCTCGGATTGATCGCCTCGATCACCTTCACGCCGTCGGCGCGCTCTGCCGCAGTGCCGAGCGTCACGCGGCTGCGGATCGAGCGAGCAGCGCGGCGCTCGGCCGGCAGCGCCGGCGAGCGCGGCGCCGGCCTGCGCGTAGGGCGCGAGGCGCACGCCGTCGGCGTCGAGCGCGCGCGCGCAGCTCGGTGCCGACCTTGGCCGCGCCGACGAAGAGCGTCGCCGCCGTCGCGCGTCGATCAGCAGCGTGGGCGAGGAACACCGGGTTGTAGCTGACGTCGGCGCCGCGCAGGTTGAGCAGCCAGGCGATGTCGTCGACGGTCGAGACGAAGTGGTGCGTCGCGCCCTGCCGCGGCATCGCCGCGCGCACCTGCGGCCAGCTTGGCCGCGCGCGCGGCAGCGGCGCCTCGCGGCGCGGTGTGCTCGTAGACCGCCGCGGTCGGCAGGCCCGGCCGGTCGGGCCAGGCGCTCGGCGAGGACGTCGACGCTCGCTGTCGCAGCCGGATGCCCGCCAGCGTCGAGCGTCGCGCGCAGCTGCCGCGCGGCGGCCAGGCCGAGCACGTCGCCGTCGACCGCCGACGGTGTCGCCGCGCGGCGACGTTCCGGCACAGCCAGTCGATGTGATAGCGTCGCGCTGCCGGTCGGGGATCTTCACCAGCTCGATGCCGCTGCCGGCGCAGCTCGCGCTCGGCCTGCATCCAGTAGCGGCTGTCGGCGAAGAGCGCCGGCCTGGTCGAGCGTGATCGACCAGCGTGCCCATCGAGCCGGTGAAGCCCGACAGCCCACTGCCGGCCCTGCCAGCGCTCGGGCAGGTATTCGGAGAGGTGCGGATCGCTCGACGGGATCAGCGCCGCGGCGGCGCAGCCGCTGCTTCGCGCAGCACCTCGCGGATGCGCTCGATGTTCAGGCGGGCCGGGGAGGTGCGGGTGTCCATGGATTTCGATTCTAGTGAGCGGGGCCTCGGCGGCGTTCGCGCGCCGGCTCGGCGACCACCCGGGCGCTGCGCTCGTACGTGAAATACGCCCAGGCCCAGTCGACCATGACGATCAGGCGGTTGCGAAAGCCGATCAGGAAGTAGATGTGGGCGAACAGCCAGAACAGCCAGGCCGGCGAAGCCGCTGAAGCGCAGCGCGCCCGAGCCGGGCACGGCCAGGTCGACGATCGCGGCCTTGCGGCCCGACCGTCGCCAGGTTGCCGTAGTCGATGTAGCGGAACGGCCGCGTCGGCTCGCCGCGCAGCCGGCGCAGCAGGTTGGCCGCGGCGGCGCGGCCCATCTGCTTGGCGCCGGGGCTGACGCCGGGCACCGGCTCGGCTCGCCCTTGCCGTGGCTCATCGCCGCGGCGAGGTCGCCGACGACCGCGATCTCCGGATGGCCGGCAGGCTCAGGTCGGGCTCGACGACGATCCGGCCGGCGCGGTCGAGCGTCGCGCCGGTGCCGCGCGCCAGCTCGGCGCCGAGCGGCGAGCCGGCGACGCCCGCGGCCCAGATCACGGTGCGGCAGGCCAGCCGCTGCGGTCGGCCGCGCCGCCGCCGTCGCCGCGCCTCGGTAGGTCACGCCGTCGGCATCGATGCCGATCACCTTGCAGCCGGTGCGCACCTCGACGCCGAGCCGGACGAGCTGCTCGCGCGCCTGCGCTCGACGAGCTCGGGCACGAAGCGCGCCGGCAGCACGCGGTCCGAGCCTTCGAGCAGGACCACGCGGGTGCGCGTCGAGTCGATGCGCCGGAACTCCTTCGGCAGCGTGTGCTGCGCGATCTCGCTCATCGTGCCGGCCATCTCGACGCCGGTCGGGCCGCCGCCGATGACGACGAAGGTCATCCAGGCGTCGCGGCTCGCGCGGCGTCGGCGCCGCGCTCGGCCGCGCTCGAAGCGCGCCGATGACGCGGGCGCGGATGTCGAAGCGCGTCGGCGAGCGTCTTCAGGCCCGGCGCGTGCGCGGCCCAGTCGTCGTGGCCGAAGTAGCTGTGGGTCGCGCCGGCGGCGACGATCAGGTGGTCCCAGGCGATGCGTCTCGCCGCCGTCGACGCGTGACGCTGCCTGCCGGCGACGTCGATCGCGCTGCACCTCGGCCTTGCAGGATCGTCAGGTTGCCGCGCTTCATCTGCCGCTGCAGCGACGTGGCGGATCGGCGCGCTCACCGCCGGCGCGCTCAGGCCCGGCGGTCGCCACCTGGTAGAGCAGCGGCTGGAACAGGTGGTGGTTGGTGCGGTCGACGAGCGTGATCTCGACCGTCGGCCTTCGACAGCGCCCGCACCGCCTCGATGCCGCCGAAGCCGCAGCCGACGACGACGGCACGCGCGGCCGGCGTCATCGCCGCGTGCCGGTTCCGCGCGCGGCGCCAGCGGCCCGGCGTCGCCGCGGCGCGACTCAGCCGCTCGGCGACCATGTGGATGTGGGTGCGCAGCGAGTACAGCTCGTCGGCGTAGCTGAGCGGCACGCGTCACTTCGCTCGACCCGCTGCTCGATCGCCTCGAGCTCGCGCAGCAGCTCCGTCGTTCGGCCGCTGGCCGATCGCGTCCTCGACCTCGCGCAGCTGCCGGTACCAGCGGAAGATGCGCGAGCGGATGCGAAACGTGTAGAGCGGCGGCAGCGATGCGCGACAGCGGGATCAGCATCGGCGACGATCGTCAGCAGCGCCGGCCACATCCGGTCGACCAGGTTGGCGAGCCAGAACGGCAGGTAGCGCTGCAGCAGCGGCACGCCGCTGCGTGTAGAAGCGCTGCGCCTCCTTGGCGAGCGGCCGCTCGGTGTTGCGCGCGCTCGGGAAGTCGCCCTTGCTGCTGGAACCAGCCGGCGCCGCCGTGCACCTCGCTGCGCCGCCTGCACGAACAGCTGGATCAGCGCCGGGTGGCGTGCTCGCGCGCGCCACCAGCGTGGCGGTCGGGCGCGACCAGGTGCACGTCCGCCGGCGGCAGGTCCTGCGCCAGGTCGACGACGCCGCGCGGCAGCATCGACCGGGCTGAGGAAGGGAAAGCGCCGCGCATACGCCTCGGCCTGCGCGAAGTCGAACAGGCGGATGCCCGGCGTCTGCAGCAGCATCTGCACCATCAGCGATTCGGGCGCCGAGGCGAACACGACCGCGTCGATGCTGCGCCGTCGAGCAGGCCGACGACGGCCGGCGTCTGCGGCTCGCGGCAGCAGCGCGTCGACGCGCCGACGGTCGAGCTGGTTGGCCTCGAGCAGCCGCGCCATCAGGTTCGGCACGCCGCTGCCGGGCGCGCCGATGTTGACGCTGCCAGCCGGCGAGCTGGGCCAGGCTCGTCAGCTGCGGGCGCCTTGCAGCAGGCGCTCGGCCGAGTCGCCGCGATAGAACAGCCACACCGGCTCGTAGAACAGGCTGCCGAGCGAGACCAGGCCGTCGTTGCGGCGTCGCCGTCGCCGGTGCGCGACGCTCGGCTCGGCGCCGCCCTGACGAAGGCGATGTCGACGCCCGCTGTCGGGCTCGCGCAGCAGGGCGATGTTCTCGGCCGCGCCCGCGGTCGGCGTCAGACGCACCGTGACGCCGTTCTCCTTCAGGATCGCGCGTAGCGCTTGCCGAACTCGGCGTAGGCGCCCTGGTCCTGGCCGGTGGCCAGCGTCACGTGCTTGCGGCGGCGTCGGGATCGAGCACCAGAGTAGGCGAGCGCCGAGCAGCGCCGGCCGCGAGCAGCGACGAACGGCGCGGCGGTCGAGGGACAGCTCGCGCAAGGACGAGCAGGGTTTCGCGGAGGCTGTCGCGCATGGCGGCATTGTCCCTTCGTCGGCGCCGACGATACCGCTCGCGCTATCCTGCGCCGCCTATGCGCCTTCTCCTCGTCGAAGACGACCGCATGATCGGCGAGAGCCTGCAGCGGGCGCTGCGCCTCGAGGGCTATGCGGTCGACTGGGTGCGCGACGCCGCCGCCGCCGACGCCACGCTGGCGAGCGAGCGCTTCGACCTGGTGCTGCTCGACCTCGGCCTGCCGTCGCGGCGCCGGCGCCCGGCGCGCCGCAGCCGACGGCCTGGCGCTGCTGCGCGCGCTGCGCGCCCGCCGCGACGCGACGCCGGTGATCGTGCTCACCGCGCGCGACGCGCGCGGCGACCGCGTCGCCGGCCTCGACGCCGGCGCCGACGACTACCTGGTCAAGCCGTTCGAGCTCGACGAGCTCAACGCGCGCATCCGCGCCGTGCTGCGCCGCCACGCGCGGCCGCGCCGAGCCGCTGCTCGCGCCGGCGGCGTGACGCTCGACCCGGCGCACGCGCCAGGTCACGCCGCGACGGCGCGCCGGTGCCGCTCTCGGCGCGCGAGTTCGCGGTGCTCGAGGCGCTGCTCGCCGCGGCCCGGCGCGGTGCTGTCGCGCGCCCAGCTCGAGGACCGGCTCTACGGCTGGGGCGAGGAGATCGAGAGCAACGCCGTCATCGGTCTACATCCACCAGCTGCGCCGCAAGCTCGGCGCCGACTTCATCCGCAACGTGCGCGGCGTCGGCTACTTCGTCGACGCGGAGCGCGAGCCGACGCGATGAGCTCGATCCGCGTCCGGCTGCTGGTCGTCGCTGCTCGGCCTGCTCGCGCTCGGCGGCGCTGCTGATGGGCGGCGATCACCTACCGCAACGTGCTCGGCGAGACCGAGGCGATCTTCGACTACCAGCTGCAGCAGATGGCGCCTGTCGCTGCGCGACCAGGGCGAGATCGCGCCGGCGCAGGCCGACGGCATCGCCGACGCGCAGCTCGACTTCGTGGTGCAGATCTGGACCGTCGACGGCCGCAGCATCTACGCCTCGCGCGCCACACTCGTCGCTGCCGGCGCGGGCGCTGCTCGGCCTCGGCGACGCTGCAGTGTCGACGGCCGCGCCTGGCGCACCTACAGCGTCGCCACCCGCGAGCGCGTGATCCAGGTCGCCCAGCCGGTCGAGATCCGGCAGCGGCTCGCCGCGCGACGCCGCCTGGCGCAGCGTCCTGCCGCTGCTGCTGATGGCGCCGCTGGCGCGCGCTCGCGATCTGGTGGCTGGCGGCGCAGGACCTCGCGCCGCTCGACGCGGCTGGCCGGCGAGCTGCGCGCGCGCGACGCGCAGTCGCTCGCGCCGCTCGCCGGCGAGCGGCCTGCCCGACGAGGTGGCGCCGCTCGCGAACGCGCTGAACGCGCTGCTCGAGCGGCTGCGCGCAGTCGCTCGACGCGCAGCGCGCGCTTCGTCGCCGATGCGGCGCACGAGCTGCGCTCGCCGCTCACCGCGCTGAAGCTGCAGCTCGAGCTGCTGCGCCGCGCCGGCGACGCCGGCGAGCGCGACGCGCGCGCGCGATCGGCGCTCGCCGCCGGCATCGAGCGCGCGTCGCGGCTGGTCGAGCAGCTGCTGGCGCTGGCGCGCAGCGAGCCGGGCGCGGCCGCGCCGCCGCCGCGAGCGCGTCGACCTGGCCGAGATCGCGCGCCGCAGGCGGTGGCCGAGACGGTGCCGTTCGCCACGTCGCGTCGGCATCGAGTTCGAGCTGCATCGCCGCCGGAGCCGGCGTTCGTCGTCGGCGATCCGCTGGCGCTCGCGCCTGCTGGTGCGCAACCTGGCCGACAACGCGGCGCGCTATTCGCCCGCGGGCTCGCGCGTCGAGGTCGCGCGATCGGCGGCGAGGCGGCGCGGTGACGCCTGACGGTCGACGATGCCGGCCCGGGCATCCCCGAGGCCGAGCGGCAGCAGCGTGTTCGATCGCTTCTACCGCCGCGCCGAGGGCGCAGAGTCGGGCGTCGGGGCTCGGCCTGGCGATCGTGCAGCAGCGTCGCCGACGGCCCACGGCTGCCCGGGTGGCGCTCGAGCGCTCGCCGCGCGGCGGCGCTGCGCGCCGTCGTCCGCTTCCCAGCCGGTGCCGCTGCGCCGCGTCTTAATCCCGCTCGCCTAACCGAATCCTAACCGAGGCGCTAACCGGCCGGTCCCTATCTTCAGCCGTCAAGGCGGAATCCTCCGCACAGCCCTTGCAGTGGAGATCCCATGAACCTCAAACCCTGAGCGCGGCGCTGCGTCGGCGCCGGCATCGCCGTCGTCGGCACCGCCGGCGCGATCGATCTGCCGAACTGGCTCGAAGGAGCGACACGCCAGCGTCGCCGCCGCGCCAGCACCAGCTGGCGCCGCCGGCAGAAGCGTGGTGCCGCCGGCGCCGCTCGTGCGCCGTTCCCGGCCAGGACGCCGAACTACCGCGCCATCGTCAAGCAGGCCGGCGCCGGCCGTCGTCGGCGTCAACGTCGAAGGCATGCACAAGGCGCTGCGCCGAGGAGCAGGGCGGCCTGCCCGCGCGGCATGGAGGACGATCCGTTCTTCAGGTTCTTCCGCGGCATGCCGGGCCTGCAGCCAGCGCGGCCGCGCGGAACCCGTCGACGCCGTTCCAGGGCATGGGCTCGGGCTTCATCATCAGCTCCGACGGCCTGATCCTCGACCAACGCGCACGTCGTGCGCGAAGCCAAGGACGTCGACCGTCAAGCTGAGCGACCGGCGCGAGTACACCGCCAAGGTGCTGGGCTCGACACCGCGACCGACATCGCCGGTGCTGCGCATCGACGCCAGGGACCTGCCGGTGGTGCGCCTCGGCGACCCGAAGCAGCCTCGAGGTCGGCGACCCGGTGCTCGCGATCGGCGCGCCCGTACGGCCTCGAGCAGACCGCGACGCAGGGCATCGTCAGCGCCAAGGGCCGCTCGCTGCCGGGCGACGCGGTCGTGCCGTTCATCCAGACCGACGCGGCGGTCAACCCCGGCAACTCGGGCGGCCCGCTGTTCGACGGCAGCGGCTCGGTGGTCGGCATCAACGCGCAGATCTACTCGCGCAGCGGCGGCTTCCAGGGCGTCTCGTTCGCGATCCCGATCGACGTCGCGCTCGAAGGTGAAGGACCAGATCGTCGCCACCGGCAAGGCCGCAGCACGGCCGCGCTCGGCGTGACGGTGCAGGACCTGAACCAGTCGCTCGCCGATTCGTTCGGCCTGAAGCGGCTCGACGGCGCGCTCGGTCTCGAACGTCGCGCCGGACAGCGCGGCGGCCGACGCCGGGCCTGAAGTCGGGCGACGTGATCACCGAGGTCAACGGCGAGCCGGTCGTGCGCTCGGGCGAGCTGTCGAGCCTGATCGGCCTGTCGGCGCCGGGCGAGCGGGTCAAGCTCAAGGTCTGGCGCGACCACGCCGAGCGCACGATCGAGGCCAAGCTCGGCGGCGCCGACGACGCGAGGCAAGACAGGTCGCCGATGCCGAGCGCGCGCCGCCGAGCGCGGCCAGCTCGGCCTGACGCTGCGGCCGCTGACGCGCGACGAGAAGCGCGAGGCGAAGCTCGACGCCGGCCTGGTCGTCGAGGACGTCGGCGGCGCTGCGGCGCGCGCCGGCATCGAGGCCGGCGACGTGCTGCTCGCGATCAACGGCAAGCCGGTGCAGTCGGTCGAGCAGGTCGAAGAGCGTGCTGGCCGGCAAGCCGAAGAGCGTGGCGCTGCTCGTGCAGCGCGACGGCGAGAAGATCTTCGTGCCGGTGAAAATGGGCTGAATCGGGCGCCGGGCGTCTGCGCCGAGGCGACGCTTGCTGACGTGAAGTTCGCGCGCGGGCAACCGGTCGCAACAGCCTGCCGGTGCCCGTTCGCGGCGTTAAGCTCCGCGCGGTTTCCACCCGAGGGAGTCGGCCATGAATTCAACGCTCGTCCGTTCATTCGCCGTGCTCGCGCCGCCGCGTCGGCGCTGACGCGGGCGCCGCAGGCCGCCGCCGAAGATCCGCGTCCTGCTCGGCGTCGACCCGGCCGATTCCGTCCGGCGACGTGCTGCTCAGCGCGTCGCTCGCGCCGTCGCAATCGCTGACCCGGGCGACCGGGCTCGCACGACGATCGCCCAGACCTCGACGCATGGCCGAGGTGATGCGCGCCAGCCGCACGGTCGAGAACGAGATCATCATCGCGCCGGCGCACGTCACCGCCTCGGCGATCCTGCACGCCTACCAGCTGCTCGCCACGAGCGGCCAGGAGCAGACCTACGCGCTGGTCGCCAAGAGCAGACATCGACTCGGTCGACAAGCTGGCCGGCAAAGCGGCTCTACCTGCCGCAGCAGGATTCGCTGCGCAGCTACGTCGCCAAGGGCCTGCTCACCGAATCGGGCGTCGAAGCTCTCCCAGTTCTCCAAGGTCACCTACGGCAACACCAGCGGCGGCGGGCTGGTCGCGCTCGGCTTCGACATGGCCGACGTGACGGTCGCCGACGAAGCGCAGGCCAAGGAATGGATCGCCGCGCATCCCGGCCAGGCGCGCATCCTGAAGACGACGCGGCCGGTGCCCGGGCGGCATGAGCATGGTCGTGCGCAAGGACTTCTGCGCCACCGAATGCGCGCGCCTCGGCGATGTGGTCAACTCGCCAGCGAAGGCGCCGATCCCGGGCGTCGGGCGCGTTCCGCCTCGCCTCGGCCGACGCGGCCAAGCAAGTTCACCTACGTCGCTCTCGCTCGGCATCGCGACGCCCGACACGCTCAACGGCGTCACGCGGTGAGCGCGGAGGAGGTCGCCGAGCTGCGCAAGCAGGGCGCGACCATCGTCGACACGCGCGCGCCAGAAGGAGTACGACAGCGAGCACGTTCCGCGGCGCGGTGCTCGCGTCGTACCTCGAGAAGAGCCTGAAGGAAGTCGACTTCGACGTCAGCAAGGACGATTTCTGCGGCGCTGAAGAACGCTGCCCAAGGATAAGCCGGTGGTCTTCCTCTGCAACGGCCCGGAATGCTGGAAGTCGTACAAGGCGTCGCGCGCCGCGATGGCCGCGGGCTACACCGAAGATCTACTGGTTCCGTGGCGGCATGCCCGAGTGGCGCGACAAGCACCCCGGTCGACGGGCACCGCCGGTCCCGCGCTGGCGTGAAGATTCCGGCAGCGCCAAAGCCCGCCGCCAAGGCGGTCGTCGCCGCACGCTGACCGAAGCGCCCGCGGCCCTAGTGGTCGCGCTGCAGGTCGACTACGCGTTCGCCCTGCTCCCCGTCCAGCGACAGGCGGCCCTGGATGTGCCGGTCATTGAGGACGCCACGAAGCGTTCCTGGTCGATGATCTGATCGGCGTAACCCTGCGGCGTGATCCGGAATGGCGACGACGACCCGGTGCACCCGATCGTCGAATCGCCGCGCGAGCGCTTCTGCACCGCCGATCCGCCGTCGGAAGCGGCTTCTCGAGTTGCTCGCAGGCTTCGATTCCGCGATGCCTTCGACGCTGACCTGCCCTCTCCACGGTAGTCGATGGGCCAAGTCATTGCCGGTGCGCTCTTTAGCAATACGTAACTGAAACAAAAGCACACT